>Ga0115012_10001076_pt1 | contig 15682 bp, 14 predicted proteins | sample TroAtlMetagenome_FD_88706 | JGI IMG/M metagenome (GOLD analysis project Ga0115012, IMG submission 88706) | Marine eukaryotic phytoplankton communities from Atlantic Ocean - Tropical Atlantic ANT10 Metagenome | ecosystem: Environmental > Aquatic > Marine > Oceanic | place: Tropical Atlantic...
AAGTGATCAATATCCAAAGAAGTTATACACGCATAATTTGGGGACAACTTTAAGAATGACTTATCATATTCATCAGCTTCAACCAAAATATATTCTTCACCGTTATATATAAAATTAGAATTATAGTTTTCCATAATTCCTCCAACAAATGCTGTAAATGAAATATTTGCTGTTTTTAATATATGTGCTAAAATTGAGGTTGTTGTAGTTTTACCATGAGTTCCAGCTATAGCAATACATTTACTTTTTGCAGAAATTTCTTGAATAATATCAGATCTCTTAAAAATTTCAAAATCTTTATTGATAAAATAGTTTAATAAACTATTCTCGCTTGAAATCGCTGGGGTATAAATTATCAGAGTAACTTCCTTCTTTAAAAACGAGTATCTATTATGAATATTTTGAAGATTGTAAATTATTTTAGCACCTTTTCTGATAAGTTCATCAGTAATTTCAGACTCTTCCCTGTCATATCCATATACTATCTTATTTTTTTGAATAAAATATTTAGCTAATCCACTCATTCCAATCCCTCCTATTCCGATTAATAAAACATTATTTATAAGCTTTAAATTCATAAAACAATTAATTTTTTAATTTCCTTAACAATGTCTTTTGAAGCATCGACGTAAGCTAATCTTTTTATATTTTTTGATAATTTATTTCTAAGTTCTGCAGATGAATTAAGGATACTGATTTGTTTTTTTAATTCAGTTTTCAAATCTTTTTCTTCAATTAAAATTGCCGCGTCATTTTCTACAACTGATTTAGCATTTTTGAATTGATGATTTTCAGCTACATTCGGTGAAGGAATAAAAATTACAGGCTTACCAACAACCGATAATTCAGAAACAGAGCTAGCACCTGCTCTAGAAATTATAAAGTCAGAGGCAGAAAAAGCTAAATTAATATCTTCTATATAACTATATAATTTTATATTTTTTGAATCAAAAGCATCTTTATACTTATCAAAATATAACTTTCCACATTGCCATATAACCTGAAGATTTAAATACTCTAAATAATCTATAATCGAAAAAATATTTTTATTTATTTCCTTTGAACCCAAGCTACCTCCAACAACAAGCAATGTTTTCTTGTTTATATCTAAATTATAGTAATCAATGGCATGGTCAAACGAATCTGAACTAAAATAAATATCAGATCTAATTGGGTTTCCAGTAATTACAATTTTTTTTTCAGGAAAAAATTTATCTAAATTTTTATAAGCAACACAAATAGTATTTACTTTTTTTGATAAAATTTTATTTGTGATTCCTGGATATGAATTTTGTTCCTGAATTAAAGTAGGTATTCTTAAAATATTGGCAACAAATAAAACAGGCCCACTAGCATACCCACCAGTACCAACAACTATTTCAGGTCTAAATTTTTTAATTATTACGATGGATTGAAAAATACTAACAAGTAACTTTATAGGAACAATAATATTTTTAAAAAAATTAGTTCTGTTAAATCCAGAAATCCATAGTCCCAAAATATTAAAACCATATTTAGGGACAATATTCATTTCCATTTTATTCCTCGCTCCAACAAATAATATTTCATAATTTTTATCAGTAGAAATTAATTCTTTTGCAATAGAGATTGCAGGATAAATATGTCCTCCTGTACCTCCACCTGAAAATATTATTTTATTTCTTTTCATTTATGTTGTTTCCTTTAATATTTCGAGCGGATTATCTTTATCAGAAGTTTCTGAATTTTCTACAGATCCGCATTTAACGCTTTGTATTATACCAATGGCTACACATGTCATCCATATTGAAGTACCTCCACTGCTAATAAGTGGAAGAGGCTGTCCTGTTATTGGAAATAATTCTACTGATACACCTATATTAATCAATGCTTGGAATACGATAGGTATACCAAGTCCAATCACCAGTAAAGAGCCAAAAATAGTTTTGGATTTATTAGAAATAATTATAATTCTAAATAATAGTAATAGATAAACCAGTAGAATAGATATACCTCCAATTAAACCAAATTCTTCAACTATTATTGCAAAAATAAAGTCTGAGGAAGATTGAGGAAGGAAATTCTTTTGAACACTTTTTCCAGGACCTAAGCCTCTTATACCTCCAGTTGCAATGGCAATTTTAGCTTTTTCTATTTGATAATTATCTTTGTTTTGATCTTTATTTACAAAATTTTCAATTCTGTTTTTCCATGTATCTACTCTGTTCGGAAAAACCTCAGGATAAGCCTTGGCTGTTAAAATAAATAATGTTAATATAACTAAGGCTGAGGAAATTAATAAAAACAAATATTTTTTAGGATACCCCCCAATATAGCATAATAAAATAATCATAAAAAATAATATAGCAGTTGTTGAAAAATTTGCTGGTAAAATCAATATTAGTATCAACAAAGCAGGTATCCAAAGTGGAATTATTGACTGAGAAAACCTTATTTCTAAATCCTTAATTTTAGCAAGATATCTAGAAACATAAATCATTAAAATGACTCCGGCTAGAGTTGAAGGCTGAAAAGTAAAGCCAACTATAGGGATTTTAATCCAGCGACTTGTATTTGTTAACGAATTTGATATTTCAGGTTGAAATAGAGTATATATAAGTAATACAATAACTACAGGCAGCATAAGAATAGAAATACCTCTAAAATATCTGTATGGAATTTTTTGTAAAAAAAACATAAAAGTGAATCCAAGAGATAAATGAATAAGGTGTTTAAAAAGAAAATTTATTGTATTTCCACCACCTGAAATATATGCCAAATTACTAGCAGCACTATAAACCGGTAAAAAAGAAAATCCAGCAAGCAATAATAATACTGCCCACAAGGTTTTATCACCACGAATATTTTCTAAAAATTGATTCATTATAATTTTCTAACAGCTGATTTAAATTGTCTTCCCCTATCTTCAAAATCTTCAAATAAATCAAAACTTGCACAGGCTGGTGACAAAAGAACAGTATCTCCAGCACTTGAGATTTTATAAGCTTCATCAACGGCATCTTTCATTGATTTAGTTTCAATAATTAACTCTACATTATTTTCAAAATGATGAATGATTTTCATGTTATTTAAACCAAGGCATATGATTGCTTTAACTTTATTTTCAACAAGTTTTATTAATTCAGAATAATCATTTCCCTTATCAATTCCTCCTACTATCCATATGGTTGGAGTTTCCATTGACTCCAGCGCATAATAAGCAGCATTAACATTAGTAGCTTTAGAGTCGTTAATATAACTTACCTTATTAATAGTTAAAACGTTTTCTAGTCTATGCTCAACACCCTGGAAATGCTCTAAGCTTTTCCTGATTGTTTCTTTTCGAATCTTTAATAAATTAGCAACTGTAGCCGCAGCCATAGCATTTTTAATATTGTGATTCCCCTTAATTAAAAAATTGTTTGTAGGCATATTAATTTTATTTTTTTCAATTGTTATGTTTATTTTATTATCTAAATAATAAGCTCCTTGGTTAACTATATTATTTGTTGAAAAAGGAATTAATTTAGAATTAATTTTATTTGATTTTATATAGTTGTTAATTACTTCACAATCAGAATTGTATATCAAATAGTCATTGAAATCCTGATTTTTTACGATTTTAAATTTTGAATTTATGTAAGCTTTATAATTTTCGTATCTGTCTAAATGATCTGGTGTAATCCCTGTCAATACAGCTATATGAGGTTTAAAATTTTCAATACCATCTAGCTGGAAACTACTTAATTCTATGACACTGTATTTATAAAATTTATCACACACCTTAGAAAAACTATTACCAATATTACCAGAAAGAGAACAGCTAATATTAGCATCTGAAATCAACTTATTAATTAAAGTTGATGTAGTAGTTTTACCGTTACTTCCTGTAACTCCAATTATAATAGAAGAAGAAAAACTGTAAGCAAATTCTATTTCTGAAATAACTTTAACCCCTATAGATTTGAAATAATTAATAATCTTTGAATCTTCTGGAATTCCAGGACTCTTAATAACTAAATCTGTTTTTTTTGCCATTGCAAAATCGTGTGAATTTTCTTCATATTGAATATTTAATTTTTCTAATAATCTCTTAGCTTCATGATTTATTTTTCCATAATCAGAAACAAAAACCTCAAAGAAATTTTTTTTAGCTAGTTCTGCACTACCCAAACCACTTTCCCCTGCGCCAAGAATTATTACTTTTTTCAATTATCTTATTTTAAGAGTTATTATTGACAGAATAGCTAGTATTATCCCAACTATCCAAAATCTTGTTACTATTTTACTCTCGTGATATCCTTTTTTCTGAAAATGATGATGTAAAGGTGACATAAGAAAAACTCTACGACCTTTTCCGAATTTTTTTCTGGTATACTTGAAATAAAAAACCTGTATCATTACAGATAAATTTTCTATCAAAAAAATTCCACATATTAACGGGATTAACCACTCTTTTCTAACAGCAATAGAAATTACTGCAATTATCCCCCCTATTGTTAAGCTTCCAGTATCACCCATGAAAACTTGAGCCGGATATGTATTATACCATAGAAATCCTACTAATGCACCTGCAAAGGCAGCAATAAATATTGTTATTTCACCTATTCTAGGTATATACATAATATTTAAATATTCAGAAAAAATTATATTACCTGAAACCCATGAAAATACACCTAATGTTAGGACAATTATGGCTGATGAACCTGCAGCTAATCCATCTAATCCATCTGTAAGATTGGCTCCATTAGACACGGCGGAAATTATTAGTACAACAAAAAATATAAAAACAATCCAGGTATATGGTTCCAAATTTGGACTTATCCAAGTTATTAAATCTGAGTAATCAAACACATTATCTTTTACAAATGGAATTGTTGTCTCTGTAGATTTATATTCCTCAAATACATTTATTGGGTTTATGTTCGTTTTAGATCCATTTTGATCCTTAATGGTTACCTCTGGATGAAAAAATAGGGTAGCTCCAACAAATAATCCTAAACCTAATTGACCAATAATTTTATATTTCCCTCTTAATCCCTTTTTATTATTTTTGAATAATTTTATATAATCATCAATAAAACCAATTATCCCCATCCATAATAAAGTTATTATCAATAATATTATATATATATTGTTAAGTTTAGCAAATAACAAAACTGGAACAATTGTAGCTAATAAAATAATCAGGCCACCCATTGTAGGTGTTCCTTGTTTTTCATTCTGACCCTCTAGACCTAAATCTCTAATGGACTCACCGATTTGTTTTTTACTTAAAAAATCGATTATTTTTTTTCCAAAAATAGTTGAGATTAATAAAGATAAAATTACCGCTGCAGCTGCCCTAAATGAAATATAAGTGAATAAAGATGCACCAGGAATTTGATATTGATTTTCTAAATATTCAAAAAGATAATATAGCATATTTTTATTTTTTTTGATTTAATAAATTTTTAACAATATCAAAATCATCAAATTGTATTTTGATCCCTTTTATCTCTTGATATGATTCATGACCTTTTCCAGCAATCAGAATTATATCATTTGATTCTGCTAAATAACAGGCTGTTTTAATTGCTTCCTCTCTGTTAGTAATTGAAATAAATTTTTTTTCATTTATGACTTTCACTCCATTTATCATCTGCTGAATAATAGATTCCGGATCTTCATTTCTAGGGTTATCACTAGTGAAAATTACCTTTGAGCTTAATGAAGTAGCAATATCTCCCATAATAGGTCTCTTAGATTTATCTCTATTCCCCCCACATCCAACTACAGTAATCAGATTATTACTTAAAGATTTTATTTCGTTAATGGAGTGTAATATACTTTCAAGCGCATCAGGAGTATGAGCATAATCAATTATAGCGTTAATTTCATTTTTTTTAAATAATTGAAATCTTCCGTTAACAGCTTTTAATTTACTTAAGCCTTTTAAAATATTTTCTTTTGGAAGACCTAAAATTACAGCTGTTGAATATACAGCTAGAATGTTAAAAACATTAAATCGTCCTATTAATCTAGACCAAACATCAGAATTATCAATTTTTAATAACATTCCATCAAATGATGATTCCAAAACTTTTGCTTTAAAATCAGAAACTGAATTAAGAGAATAGGTAAATTTATCAGCATTTGTATTTTGCAACATAAACATGCCGTTTTTATCGTCATTATTTGTGAGTGCAAAAGAGGAATTGGTTAAATTATCAAAAAATAGTTTTTTAGTGTCTCTGTAATTTTTAAAGTTTTTATGATAATCTAAGTGGTCATGGGTTAAATTAGTAAATATACCCCCTTTAAAATTCAAACCTTTTATTCTACTTTGATCTATCCCATGTGAACTAACCTCCATAAAACAATATTTAACATTATTTAATACCATTTTATTCAGATAATTATTTATTGCAAGTGAATCAGGAGTTGTTTGATTCGATTTAATAATATCATGATCTATCATAATTTTAATAGTCGATATCAATCCTGATTTTATACCTAAATTCTTATAGAGCTCATACAATAAGGTAGATACAGTAGTTTTACCATTAGTTCCGGTTATACCAATAAGATTTATTTTGGATGATGGATTATCATAGTAATTTGAAGATATAATAGAAAGTGCATCTCTTGATGAATTAACTTTAATGTAAACAACGTCTTTCAATATTTCAGTGGGTAAATTTTCACAAATAATACAGATTGAACCATTTTTAATAGCTTTATTTATGAAATTATGTCCGTCTACATTAACCCCATTGACAGCTACATACATATCATCGTTTCCTATTAGTTTAGAATTAAACTCAACTTTGTTAATTTTGATTGATGTATCACCAATTATATCTATAATATCAACTTTATATAATATTTCTCTAATCAGCTTCAAATCAATTTTATTTTGATAATTTCACCCTTTTTTATTCTTGATCCAGCTTTGTTAATTTGCTGAATATTATTGCCTGACCCCTCAACTATAACTTTAAATCCCGCATTTTCCAGAAACGGAATTATATCGATCAAATCATATTTTGTTAAATCAGGCATGATCATATTTTCTAAAACTGCAAGATCATCCTTAAATATTTTATTAGAAACTGAGCTAAATTTTAGATCATAATTTTCAACACTTGGAATATTTGTATATATTTTTTGCGCAATTTCTTTAAAAACTGGAGCAGCAACTATATTTCCATAGTAACCTTTACTTTTATTTGGTTTGTGTATTACTACAATACACGAGTACATTGGCTTTTCAACAGGAAAAAATCCTGCAAATGATGAAATATATAACTCATCTGATTTCCAATACTCAGTTTTACTTGTTCCTGTTTTTCCCGCCATAGAAAAGTCTTCTGTATATATATTATGAGCTGTACCATGTTTCTTTTTTATTACGTTTTTCATTAATTCTTTAACAATACTTATTGTCTCTATGCTACAAATAGTATCAGAAATAATTTCGGTCTCAAATTTTTCAATTTCTCTATCAAAATTCTTTACAGATTTAATAAACCTTGGCTTAACCATTACTCCATTATTAGCTATTGCATTATAAAATGTCAATGACTGGAGAGCAGTCAATGAAATACCATATCCAAAAGCCATCCAAGGCAAAACCAAACTATTCCAATTTTTTTTATCAGAGGGGTGAATGAATTTAGGCATGCCTACTCCAATAAATGGTAAGTCCAGTTTTTGATTAATTTTCATTTTAAAAAGTCCGTCGATGAAGATTTCAGGATTATCCTTATAATTTTCATTTATTATTTGAGCAAATGCAGTATTAGAAGATACTTCAAATGCTTTTGCAACGGAAATTTTACCGTATCCGCCAATCTTTGAGTCAGTAACCTTTTTTCTATGAAAAGTGATGGAACCATTTTTTGTGTCAATTAAGTCGGAGGTGTCAACAACCTTGTCTTCTAGGGCTCTAATTAAAGCCATTAATTTAAACGTTGATCCAGGCTCATATAATTCACCGACAGCATAGTTTAATTTTTCGTAATATTTACCCTCAGAAGTTCTGCCCAAATTTGAAATTGCTTTAATTTCACCGGTATTTGTTTCCATTACTACTACACTTCCATGTTCTGCCTCGTATTTTTCTAACTGTTTAAGTAAAGCATGATGAGCAAAATCCTGAATTTCAATATTCAAAGTTGTGTGTAGATCATAACCATCTACAGGCTCAATTTCATTATAATCAAAAACAGGTTTCCACTGACCTAATCCTATTTTTTGAGAAAATACACTTCCGTTTTTGCCTTTTAAATATTTAGGCCCAAAATAACCATCTAAACCTGGTCTCATAGAATTACCAAAATCATCATACCTTTCGTAACCAACGGTTCTTTGGGCAATCCCTCCAATCGGATAATCTCTTTTAGTAAATGTTTTAGCAATAAATCCACCTTTATTTGCGCCCAAATCAAATAAAGGAAAACCATTAAATTTTTTATAATCTAGATAACTCAAATCTCTAGCGATTAACAAATACCTGTTTTTATCTTTTCGAGCTTTTCTTAATTTGTTAGAGTAAAATTCCGAGGAGTTATTAAAGTACATCGATAATTCATCAGCTAAAAGATCTATATATTTTTCAAAATTCTGATTCGATGGAGCCACAGCATCAAATCTTATATCATATTTAGGCACAGAGCTAGCTAATAATTTTTTAGAATCTGAATATATATTGCCTCTATTAGCAGGTATTTCAATATTTTTAAATTCTCTTTTTTCAGAAATATTTATATAATAATCCCCGTTAAAAAATTGTATCTGAATTAACCTAAAAATAATAGCAAAAACGATAATAATTAGTAAAAAACTAATCATATAAATTCTTGTTGTTATTTTCTTTTTAGTTACTGGCATTAATAATAATTTTTATCGGAGGTTTCTTTGACACTTTAATTCCCTTATTAAGTAATTTACTCTTGACATTTGATTCCATTTTTAATGTCATCAATAAAGTACGAGTAGCAACAAATTCTGACCTCATTAATTTTATTTCTTCATTTAATTTGGCAATTTCATAAACTTTCTTATCAATAGAATGAGAAGATGAAATCATAATAATGGATAGTATTAAAAAAAGAAAAATATAAAACCAATTAGAAGTGGACTTCTCGTCAACTAAAAAAGAGCCCCTAATTATATTTAAAATCTTATCTTTCATTATCTAATTTTTTTGAGCAATTCTAAGTTTTGCACTTCGTGATCGTTTATTAAACTTTAATTCTTCATTACATGGGCTAATTAAGGATCCCACTTTTTTGAAAGGAACAGAAAAGTTTCCGTAAAAATCTTTTTCAATTTCTTTTTCAAAACTGCCGTTTTTAATAAATCTTTTAACAAGCCTATCTTCAACTGAATGATATGATATTATGCATAACCTTCCACCTGGCAATAATAATTTACTTGATTGCTCCAGTAGAGATTTTAATACTCCAATCTCATTATTCACCTCTATTCTTATAGCCTGATATATTCTGGAAAGACTTTTATTAAAATAACGTTCAGGAAACAGAGGCTTTAAAATAGAATTAAACTGAAAAGTTGTTTTTATTTCTTTTTCTATTCTTTTATTACAAATTTGTTTAGAGATCTTTTTTGAGTTTTTTAGATCCCCAAAATCATATAATATATTTGATAATTTTTCTTTAGAATATTTATTAATTACGCGAAATGCATCTAATGAACTTTCTTTATCCATTCTCATATCTAAAGCTGAATCATATCTGTAGGAAAAACCTCTTTTTGGTTCATTAATTTGATAAGATGAAATACCTAAATCTGCAAGTATTCCATTTACTTGAGTAAATCCAATATTTTTTAAAAATTTTTTCATGTATGTAAAATTTTCATTTATAAAATGAAATCTATTATCTTTAAAAACATTCATAAAAGTATCAGGATCTTGATCAAATGAAATTAATTTTCCATTTTCTGAAAGATGTCCTAAAATCTCTTTGCTATGACCTCCACCTCCAAATGTCACATCTACATAAATCCCTTTATCATTTATATTTAAACCCATTACAGATTCTTTGAGTAGTACTGGGTCATGATAACTATTCATCATCACTACCCATAACTTCTTCTGCTAACTGAGCAAAATCATCTCTAGAATCAACTATTGCACTTTCATAACTTTGTTTATCCCATATTTCAATTATATTTACTGATGATGACAATACAATATCTCTTTTGATATTTGAAAACTCAATTAAATCTTTGGGTATTAATAATCTTCCGTTATTATCAAGCTCAATAAATTTTACTCCAGCCGTAAATCTTCTAATAAAATCATTATTTTTCTTCTTAAATCTGTTAAGAGAATTCACCCTTGAAATTAAATCCTCCCATTGAGAAATAGGATAAAGCTCTAAACAGCTCTGAAATACAGCTCTTTTTAACACAAAACCTTTTTTAATAACAGATGCCAATTGTTTCTTAAATGCTGAAGGAATAAGAACCCTGCCTTTAACATCAACTTTACACTCGTATGTTCCAATTAGATAATTCAAGTTTAATAACAGTTTAGATATAATCAAATTTAATAAAAATTTTACCACATTTTACCACATTTTACCACTTTGTTAATAAAATTTTATTATAACTCGTATTTATAAGCTAAATAGAGTATTTATATACTACAATATATTGATAGTCAAGTGGTTAAACTTATTTTTGAATTAATTAACATTATTTGTTGATTAAATGTTAATGAAATACATTAATTCACGAATTATCAGTAAAAATGATTATTTTTGACACATAAATTGGGTAATGGGACATAACATAATAGAAGAAAAAGAATATAAATATATAGAAGAAGGAGAAGGGTTTCCCGTTATTATTCTTCATGGTCTTATGGGTAATCTTAGTAATTTTAACGAAGTCACAGATTTTTTTAAATCTAAAAATTTTAAAGTTATTATGCCTGTTCTTCCAATTTATGATTTACCAATATTAAAAACATCGGTCAAAGAACTTGCTAAATTTTTGGATCGGTTCATCGTCCATAAAAAAATTAAAGAATTTGTATTAATGGGTAATTCTTTAGGTGGACATATCGGCCTTTATTACACGAAAATATTCAACAAAGCCAAAGGATTAGTTCTAACGGGAAGTTCCGGATTGTATGAAAAAGGAATGGGTAGTGGTTACACTAAAAGAGGCGACTATGAAGTAATCCGAAAAAAAGTTGAAGAAGTTTTTTTCGAACCTGCAGTAGCTACAAAAGAATTAGTTGATGAAGTATTTCAAGTGGTTAATGACAGAAGTAAGCTAATTAAAATCTTAGCAATGGCAAAAAGTGCCATCAGACACAATATGGCACAAGACCTTCCTCATATGAAACTTCCTGTGTGTATAATTTGGGGTAAAAATGATAATGTAACTCCTCCCGAAGTGGCTGATGAGTTCCATAAGCTATTACCAAATTCAGATCTTTTTTGGATTGATAAATGTGGACACGCACCCATGATGGAACATCCCTCCGTTTTCAACAATATATTATTGAAATGGATTTCATCGAAAATTCTAAGTAAATAATGAATATTAAGACTGCGAAATTTGTGGTTAGCAATCAAAATGTTAAAGATTGCCCAAAAGAGAACATCCCAGAATATGCTTTTATTGGAAGGAGTAATGTTGGTAAGTCTTCATTAATAAACATGCTGGCAAACAATAAAAAATTAGCTAAAACTTCCTCTAAACCTGGAAAAACAAGGCTTATTAACCATTTTAAAATTGACTCTTCTTGGTTTCTTGTAGATTTACCTGGTTATGGATATGCAAAAGCATCTAAAACTGAAAAAAAACAATTTCAAAAACTGATTACTGACTATTTTACTCATCGAAAACAACTTGTAAATGCGTTTATTTTAGTGGATGTAAGACACAAAGCACAAGAAATTGATATCGAGTTTATGAGATGGCTAACAATAAACAATATTGCTTTTTCAATTGTTTTTACCAAAATAGATAAAGTAAAACAAAACGGAAATCCAAACATGGGCATAGAACATAAAATTAATGAGTACAAAAAGGTATTATTGGAAAATTGGGAATCTCTTCCAAAAATATTTTTAACATCCAGTACTAAGCACATTGGAAAAGAAAATATTATAAGCTATGTAAATAATTTAAATAAACAGCTAAAAGGTAGTAAATAAAGATCTTCCTGAATTGTGATCAAACTCATCCAATCCCAGTAAATCAAGAATTGTTGGTGCAATATCATTTATAAAAGTTTTTTTATCAGATTCACCAGACTTAATATTTGCCCCATAAAAAATTAACGGAACATGGGTGTCATAATCATAACCTGACCCATGAGTTGTACCCCTATCTTCGTAAAAAATTATATTTGGCTTTAAAATAAATATTACATCTCCACATCTTTCTTTGTCAAAACCGTTTTTAATTAACTGTTCATATCCATTGAAGATAATTTTTTGGGAAAAATAATCTGAATAATAAGCTTCTTTTACAAAATCAAATTCTTTTAAAATACTTATAGTTTTTTCTTGAACTGCTCTAAAATTTAATCCCTTTGTAGCTACCTCACTCTTATTTATATATATCTGATTATTCATTGCTGATAAAATCAAATTATTACTACCAAAAGCTTTATTAAGACTTTCGATCACAGTTCTTTTAAATATTGATTTACTTATTGCATCTGCATCCAAACCTTCATCTCTCAACTTAGCTGGCACTTCTAATGCACCATGGTCAGCAGTCAAAAAAATAGTATAATTTTTCTTCCCTATTTTGTTATCTAGAAAATTTAATAACTTTTCAATTTCTAAATCAAGTCTATAATAGGTGTCTTGAGTTTCCAATGATAATATTCCAAAGTTATGCCCAATATAATCAGTTGAAGAATAACCTATCGTAATTACATCCACATAATCATCATTACCCAAATTTTCATTTAATATTGCCTCAATTGCGAAGTCGGTCAAAAGCGAATTTCCATATGGGGTCTCTTTTATCATATTATATCCGTTATTCAAACTACTCAATTTTGAACTTTCATAAGGAAAGGAAGTATTTGGTTTTCCTTTGAAATATTTTTCATAATAATTGTTATCAGATTTATATCCTATATATTTTTCTGGTTTCAATAATAAATTCCAATCTTTTAAATAATCTTCTCCAATTTTTTTATTAAAATTCTTAACCCAACCTGGAAGTTTATTCATGTAATAACTACTAGTAATCATATCTCCTTTATCATAACCATAAAACCAATATGCAGCATCTGCTGAATGCCCTCCCATAAATATTGCCCCCCTGTCTTTTAATGAGATACTAATTGTTTTTGACTTGTTGTCATTACTAGCTTTTATCAAATCTGCAAATGATTTCACTTTCATGTTTTTTGGAGACTTTTTTCCATAATATGCATTACCCCCAATATTATCATACTTATAATCAGTTGTACAATAAATTTCTCTTTTTTCTTTTCTATCGTACCAATCATTACCCACAATTCCGTGAACACTTGGAGTTGATCCTGTTGAAACAGAAGCATGGCCAGGAGCTGTCACGGTTGGAACATAATTAAAATGATTATTTTTAAAATTGTAACCCTTAGTAATAAGTTTTTTGAATCCATGTTTAGAAAAATTATCACCTAAGTTTTCTAAAAAATCGTAACGCATTTGATCAACAACGATAGCCACAACCAGCTTTGGTTTTTTATTTTCATAATTGGTTAAAAATCCAAATAAAATAAATGTTAATAAAAATAGATTTTTCATTTTGTAATATTATTGATAAAAATAAGGATTCTTCTAAAATAGAATATTATTATATTGTAAATAATTGAATTAATTAACTTATGAAATTTCTTTTCAATATTGGGTTATATTTTATAATGCTTCAAAAAATGCTTCAAAAACCAACTAAATGGAAAGTAATGAAGCAATTGATTTTAAAGGATACTGAAGATACAGTAATTAATTCTTTAGGTATTATTTCTTTTGTTTCTTTTTTTATTGGTGGTGTTATAACGATTCAACTTGCTTTGAGTACTACAGGTTCATTTTACCCAAATTATTTAGTGGGATATGCTACTCGTGAGACAATTATTCTAGAATTTGCTCCTACTATTATCTCAATAATAATGGCTGGAAAAGTTGGATCTTTTATAACATCTAGTATTGGGTCAATGAGAGTTACTGAACAAATTGATGCTTTAGAAGTAATGGGTGTAAATTCTATAAACTACTTAATTTTTCCAAAAGTAATTGCTCTTCTATTATATCCTTTTTTGATTTCTATTGCAATGTTTCTAGGAATTTTAGGTGGAATGGGTGCATGTGTGTATGGTGGCTACAGCACAATGAGTGACTTCATAGAAGGTATCCAAACTGATTTTATCCCATTTCATATGATATATGCATTTATAAAGACATTTGTATTTGCATTTATTTTAGCTACTGTACCTTCTTTTCATGGGTATTATATGAAGGGAGGCGCATTGGAAGTAGGAAAAGCCAGCACTACTTCATTTATATGGACATGTGTGACGATTATTATTTTTAATTTTTTAATAACCCAAATGCTTCTTGGATAATGATATCAGTGAAAAATCTTAAAAAATCGTTTGATAATAATCCCATTCTTAAAGGAATTTCTTGTGATTTTGAAAAGGGAAAAACAAGCCTAATAATTGGTCAAACAGGATCAGGTAAAACTGTATTTTTAAAATGCTTACTTGGTTTACATAAATATGAAGAAGGAGAAGTTATATTTGATAATAATAATTTAGAGTCAATGAATGATCTTGAAAAAATGACTCTCAAATCAAATATTGGCTCCGTATTTCAAGGTAGTGCTTTATTTGATTCTATGAATATCGAAGAAAATGTAATGTTTCCGTTAAAAATGTTTAAAGAAATGCCTTTTGATGAAATGCAAGACCGTGTTAATTTAGTTTTAAAAAGGGTTGAACTATTAAACAGTAATAAAAAAATGCCAAGTGAAGCATCTGGGGGAATGCAAAAAAGAGTTGCAATTGCTAGAGCAATTGTGAACGAACCAAAATATTTATTTTGCGATGAACCAAATTCTGGACTTGACCCAAAAACAGCTATAGTTATTGATAATTTAATAAATGAAATAACCCAAGAGCAAAATATCACTACTATTATTAACTCTCATGATATGAATTCAGTAATGGAAATCGGAGAAAAAATAGTTTTTTTAAAGAATGGAAATCTTGAATGGGTTGGGAGTAAAAAAAATATTTTTGAAACAAAAAATAAAGCTGTCACTGACTTTGTCTACTCTTCTGAGCTATATAAAAAAGTCAGAAAAATGTATTTAAAAAGTTAATTATTTTATTTCTTTTATTCCTGTAAGTGAAGAAGAGCTTCTGATTTTATCACCAAGACCATCTATCATTTTAATATCATGTTTTTTACAAACTGAGGTTTCAGGAACCTCTTTGGTAGAACGGTCACCCCCATTTGCAAAAATATCAGGCTTAAGTGCTTCCAAGGACTTACACACAGTTCTGTCTTCATCGATAGAAAGATAGACTTCATCCACACATCTCAAAGACTCAACAATCTTAACTCGATCATTTTCATCCATAAAATACTTTCCTTTCTTTAATTTACACTGACGGTTATTATTTACAATAACAACAAGTGAATCCCCTAAAGACTTGGCCATTTCA
>Ga0115012_10001077_pt1 | contig 15679 bp, 4 predicted proteins | sample TroAtlMetagenome_FD_88706 | JGI IMG/M metagenome (GOLD analysis project Ga0115012, IMG submission 88706) | Marine eukaryotic phytoplankton communities from Atlantic Ocean - Tropical Atlantic ANT10 Metagenome | ecosystem: Environmental > Aquatic > Marine > Oceanic | place: Tropical Atlantic Ocean...
AACAAATTATGATACCAATATGGTATTTGATGATATATCAGATTCATTTACTGGTATTGGAAGAACTTATACACTAACTGTTGGTGGTGCTAATACTGTTACTGGTGTTGGTGTTGGAAATGGTATCCTCTTCATTAATGGAGTATTCCAGACACCATTAACACTTAATAACTTAGGTAATAATTATGAATTTGAAAATGATACCAATGTAGGCGTATCAAGTGTTGTATTTACTGGAATTACTTCTGAGAATGGAAGTAGAATTCAATCTGAGTATGATATTAATCAAAACCAAATTCCTAGAGGTGGTTTAATTGTTTCTATGGGATCTACACCTGGTCTTGGATATGCTCCTCTTGTTGGAGCTAGAGTAAAACCAGAGAAAAAATCTTTTGGTAATATTGTTGGTGTAATTACAAGTTTAGTTGGATTTGCACACTCATCACTTACCAATCTTTCTATTGAAGATGCTGTATATGATAATATTAGTGGAATTATAACAGTAACAACTAATAATCAACATAATTTCTCATTAGACAATCCATCAACAATTTTACTTAACCAGTTAGAGTTTGAATGTAGTTCAGCATATGCTGGAGTAACAACAACAGTATTCAATGACGATAATCGTTCAATACCCGTAGTAGCAATTACTTCAGAAAGAACATTTGAAGCATTCTGTGGTATTTCTTCAATTAATCATAATTATGTTCAAGGTGGAACTTTCTACAGTGGTGGATATGTTTGTGAGTTCTATGACGATCTAACATTTGGATCTGGATATAGAGAACCAGTTTCAATTGGAGTTACTGATATTGCTTATGAGCATGAATTTGTATCTGCTGCCAATAATGCTGTTGTTAAAAATACTGGTGGTACAAACAGCACAGAATATCAACCAATAAGAGCAGAATATGAATCACATACTGGTGATTTACTCTTAACTATAGGACAGCATACTTTAGAAGAAGCAACTGCTTATGATATTGATACTGCTGCTTATAGTGCTACTACAGGTAAATTAACAATTACTAAAGCAGGACATGACTTTGTTGTTGGTGATTGGATTAAGATTGTTGATCATGGAATATCATTTAAGTGTTCTATGGATAATAATGGATCAGTTCATCCATATCCAAGACCAACAGATCCAATTAGTGGCAAATGGGTTCAAGTAACTAATAAAACTAACAATACATTTAAAGTAGAAGTAGGAACATCTCCTATTGTTAAATTTACACCAACAACAGGAACTACATATGATCCTAATACTGGATTAATGGTATTGGAAATTGGAGCACATAATCTAACTGTTGGAACAAGTATTAAGATAGCAGAAGAAGGATTGAAGTTTAGTTGTGGATTTAATGGAGCAACTGGAACTGCTGCTGAGAAATCATATCCTAGATCTAATGGTAATGATCCATTCTATGATAGTGCGTTTAAGATTGAAGATGTAACTGAGACATCAATAACAGTTCAGGTATTAACAACTATTCCATCTACTAATGTAGATCCTCATACTTTTGTTGATGCTGTAGCAGATTGTGTAGAAACTGGTGGAAATTATACTCATCAATACGATTCATCTTTGGATGGATGTATATTAAAAGCAAAGGATACAGTTATTCTTAATGATGATACATTAACCTTTACTTGCTCTAGAGATGATCATTATAGTAAGCATACTTATCCAAGATCAACTGATCCTGCATCAGGTGCAACACTAGGTATTGATGATTCTAGTTATGATACTATTCGTGTAAATGTTGGAGCAGGTGGTGGTGCTGGATTTGGTGGTCATGTAACTGCTAAGATTGCTGAGAATGATCATAAGTATGTGAGTTCTTCCGCAATGGGTCTTACTGCTAATGCTGGTGGTCCATTTACAATAACTGATGCTGATTATGATCCTCAAACAGGTATAATGACAGTTACAACATCTGCTACAAATAGTTTCGCAGCAGCAGATGTTACTGGTATATCAACTGCTTCATATAATCCAACTACTGGTGTCGTAACATTAGAAACTTCATCTGCTCATGGATTTAGCAATGGTGATTATATTAAGATTGCTGAAAAATCTTTAGTATTTACATGTGCTCAAGATGATGATGCTACCCAACATGCTTATCCAAGAAAAACTGATCCTATTCATAATAAGTGGATCCAGATTTCAAATACATCCGCAACTACTTTTGATATTCAGTGTTTACTTAATACACCTTCTAGTAATACAACAGCACATAAGTTATATTCTGCAGAACCAAATAATATTCAGAAAGCAAATAATACTGTTGAGTTTGCTCAAGAATGTATAGTATTCACATGTAATAAGGATCGTCATGCTACAACTCATGCTTATCCAAGAATATCAGATCCAATATTTGGTTTACCTGTTGGTGTAGAAACCATTGTTAATGCTACAACATTTACAATTAATGTAGGTAAATCACCTGCTGGAACTGGTGGATCTTTAGAGTTTGATATTAAGAATGGTGGAGCAAATTATGTAAATCCAGAAATTATAACACCTGATCCAGTTTATCAAAATATGCCTATTGAAGGTATTTCTAGATTAAGTGTAGGATCAACTACAGAATGTGGTGAGAATTTATTAGTTAATATTGAAGTTGGAACTACTGCTGCTCCTGGTATTACTACATCAATAACACCAACTAATGCTGTTTATAATCCAACTACTGGTATTTTAAGTCTTACTTTCAATAGCACTCATTTGAGTGATTCTGGGATAAAGAATGGTGAAATGATTACTATTGCTACTGATTCTTTATCATTCAGATGTGATATGGGAAGTAATGATGTTAAGACATATCCAAGACCAACAGATCCAGCATGTAGACAAGATTTAAAAGTTACTAATTTATCTTCTACTGGTTTTGATGTTCAAATTGGTAGGTCACCTATCGTAAATTACGATGTTACGGATGCCAGTTACAGTGGAACTACTGGTAAGATGGTTCTTACAATCGGTGCTAATCATGGACTTAAAAAGGGTTCTAGTATTAAATTAGCGAATGAATCAATAGCATTTACATGTGGATTCAATGGTGGTGGAACTAAATCATATCCAAGAACCACAATTGATACTCATACTGCTCAAGCAGGAACTTCTTATGATCCAATGACAGGAGTCTTAACAGTAACTACCACATCTGCTCATAACATGAGAAATGGTGATTGGGTTAAAATTGCTGATAATGCTTTATCATTCCAGTGTACTTATGGAACAGGACAGCATATTTACGTTGGTCCAACCTTAGTTGATGGTTTAAAAGTAACTCCTCTTGGTTCTCCTTTTGACCAAAATAGAACTATTACTGATGCCCAATACGATCCATCTACTGGTTTATTATCATTAGAAATAGGATCTCATGTCTATACTACTAATGATTTTGCTGAAATAGTAACTCCAATGGACTTTACTTGTAGTGCTGATGGACATTCTACAGTTCATTCTTATCCACGTCTTGTTAATGGTTCTAATGGTAATCCAGATCCAGCATATCAAACATCATTACAAATATCTTCTGTAGGGTCAACTAGTATTACTCTTAATGTTGGTGCTGTTACTGACTCTAGTAGAACAAAAACATATCCAAGATCTACGGATCCTATTAGTGGTAAGTGGATCAGAGTTTATGGTGCTTCTGGTTCAACATTTAAAATTGACGTATTACAAGGAACAGAATCTACTAATAAATCTAATCATGAATTTACAGGATGTGTTGCTAATGCTATAAGCCAAAAGCGTGATAGAGCATATGATGCTCCAATTGAAGTTATTTCTTCAAATCAGTCAGCAGGAACAATAACATTACAAGTTGGTAAGACTGGTAATACTGATGCTCATACATTTAATTCTGGTTCAACAACTGCTGGTGCTGTAATTTCTGGTGGAAATTATACACATACCTTTATTAAAGCAGATTCTGGTAGTATTACTAGAGGATCTAATAGTAATAATCAACTACATTCTATTCAAAACTTCACAGTATCAAGACCTGGACATTCATTCTCTATCGGTGATAAGTTTAAAGTTGTTGGATTAGTTACTTCTGCTTTAGTTCATGAACCAGTTCGTGAATTCCAATTAAATGTTGCTAGAACATCAAATGATTACTTCTCAGCATGGCAATTTGGTGAAATAGACTTTATTGATAATATCAAATTTATGCAAGATGGATCTAGAAGAAGATATCCATTATTCTTGAATGGACAATTATTGAGTTTTGAGAAGGATGAAACTGATCCATTATCTTCTCAGATAGATCTTAATGCTATTCTGCTAATATTTGTTAATGGGGTAATTCAAACACCTAATATAGCATATCAGTTCTTTGGTGGAACTTCATTTACATTTACTGAACCACCAGATGAAGGTGATAAAGTTGATATATTCTTCTATAAAGGACAGGATGGAGTTGATATTAAGATAGTTGATATTGATGAAACTATTAAACGTGGTGATGATGTTAAAATCAATGCTCATCGTGGTGTATCTGATACAGAACCTCAAGGTAGACAAAGAACAATTAAAGAAATTCTTTCATCAGATTTAGTTGAAACTAATGTTTATACTGGACCAGGTATTAATGAGGATGACTTTAAACCACTTGATTGGATTAAACAAAAGCAAGATAAGTTTATTAATGGTGAAATAGTATCTAAGTCAAGAGATTCTATAGAACCACAAATCTACCCAACTTCTAAAATTATTGGTGACCTTACTAATACAACTACAGGTAAAGATGGAGTAGATTATGGAATATTTGTTGATGATGCTCATGTATTCCAATATGAAGACCTATACAATCCAAATATAGATCCTGGTGATCGTTATTCTATTAATGTTGATCAAGTGGATGCTATTGTATATTCTCCAGAAAATAATGATTTTGAACAAGCAAATATTACTGCTACTGTTGGTAATAATGGAACCGTAGGTTCATTGGTAATAGTAGATGGTGGTAAAGGATATAGTTCAGGAACTATTAATTTATCAATTAGTGCTCCAATTGGTGTTGGTGTTGGAACAATAAATCGTGAAGAATTTGAAGTTGCTGGTGTATCAGAATTTGCTAAAGCAACTGCTACTGTAGTTGATGGAATTATAGACAGTTGTTTAATAACAGATGCTGGTAAAGGATATAGTATTTCTAATCCACCACAAGTTATTGTTCCTACTGAAAAAACAGATTTTGAGAAAATATCTAAAATTACTAATGTTCAAGGTTGGTCTGCTATTATTACTAAGATAGACACCACTACTGGAACTAATGGAAATGCTGCTCTTGAATTTGAATATCAAGTAGAAACTAATCAATTAGCATCAGATCTTCTTGTTGGTTATCCAGTATTGATACATGGCACACAAATTGGTGATGGTATTATTTCAATAGATGCTGATGATGCTAGTGTTGTAGGTGTAGGAACAACATTCTTAGATAATGTATATAAAGTTCATCAAACCCATGCTGTTCAAAGAACTGGTGTTATAACATGTAATGTTTCTAGTACATCCAATATCACTGGATTAATTCAACAAGGACAATATAATCAAAATAATCTTGGTTTCACTACTTCATTAGGTAGAATATCTTGGGGTAGATTATATAATCCTTTAGATGGTGTCGTAAGAGATTCTGATAATCCATTAAGTTTAACAGTTTCTGGTAAAACTACTAATTCTGGTCTAACTACATTCCCAACAATTCAACGTAGAACTTATGATCCTAGCTCCCATAAAGGGTTGAGAAATACAGGTGCTATTAGGACTATTGTATAATGATTAAATTATGTCTATAAATAAAGAAAAAAAGTACTGTTTATAAGATGCCTGCAATTGTAACAGACCAATTTAGAATTCTTAATGCTAGTAATTTCGTAGAGAACGTCACTAACGGAAGTAATTCATATTACGTTTTTATTGGTCTTGCTAATCCACTGACACCATCTGCCAATTCAAATTTATTTGGTAGAAATTGGGAATGGAATACGGGTGGAACACCATCCCCTGTAGATAATTTCTCAGAGTCTTATCACACAGGTGATACCATATTATATGGTAAAAGAATTACTGCAGATAATATTCGTAGAGTTATCAGAAAAGTTAGTTGGTCACCAAATACAAAATATGATTTTTATAGAGATGATGTTAGTTATGATAATAAAACAAAAAATACTAACGTATCAAATCTATATGCATCAAATTATTATGTAATAAACAAAGAGTTTAAGGTTTATATTTGTATATCAAACGGTGCTACAGGTGATCAAGAAAATGGTAATATTTCAGCAGATGAACCAAATTTCACTGATTTAGAACCATCTAAAGCAGGTGGTAGTGGTGATGGTTATCTATGGAAGTATCTGTTTACAGTGTCTCCTGCCGATATTATAAAGTTTGATTCTACAGAATATATCACAGTTCCTAATAATTGGGGAACATCTATAGATCCTAGTATAAGATCTGTTAGAGAAAATGCTGATTCTACAGTTAATAGTAATCAGATTAAAAATGTGTATATTGAAAATACAGGAACTGGTTATGGTCCTTTTGAAGGAAGGGAATGTGATATTTTAGGTGATGGTAGTGGTGCTAAAGCTAGGGTTGATGCCAGTAATAATAAAATTACAAGTGTTGTAGTTAGTGCTGGTGGTAAAGGATATACCTACGGAATAGTTGATTTGGGAACAACTGGTGCTTCTGGTGTAACAGAAGCAGCAAAATTAGTTCCAATCATACCACCATCTAGAGGTCATGGATTTGACATCTATACTGAATTAGGGACTGATAAGGTTCTTATCTATGCTAGATTTGATGATTCTACCAAAGATTTCCCAACAGATACCAAATTTGCTCAAGTTGGTATATTGAAAAATCCAACTGTTGCTGACAGTAATAATATTTTCACAGAAGGTCAGTTTTCTGCTTTAAATGCTATTAAACTTGATGATACAACTAATGGAAACATTACAGGAACTCTAACTATTGGAGAAAAAATAACACAATTGCGTGAGGATGGTAAAACAGCAGAAGCATATGTTGCTTCTTATGATACTGATACTCATGTAATTAAATATTTTAGAGATAGATCTTTAAATTATACTACTACACAGGATCAAACAGATTATCCTGGACTTGCTAATAAAGGTCAATTCTTCGATTTTGAATCTGTTAAATCTGATGGAACATCAGCAGCAAATAAAATTGTTGGTGAAAATGGTTTTGATGGACCAGTTTATAGTGCCTTTACTGGTATTACTACAACTAGTAAGGATGGAACAAAGGTAGTCAACTTAGGAACTACTTTTAATCAAGGGTTATCAAAATCAGAGATAAATAAAGGATCAGGTGATTTAATTTACCTAGATAATCGACCTTTAATTGCTAGAAACCCTAGACAAAAAGAAGACGTTAAAATCATTCTGGAATTCTAAAAAACAATGTCACAAAAGACTAATTTAAATATAAGCCCTTATTATGACGATTTTGATAAGGCAAAAAATTATTATAGGATGTTGTTTAAGCCTGGATTCCCAGTTCAAGCTAGAGAATTAACAGGTCTTCAATCAATATTACAAAGTCAGATAGAATCTTTCGGTAGTCATATCTTTAAAGAAGGATCTATGGTTATACCTGGATCTGTTACTTTTGATAGTACATATTTTTCATGTAAGGTAAATGGAGATCATCTAGGAATAGATGTTAGTGTATATCTTGATTCCTTAGTTAGTAATAATGGGATAGGAACAAAAGTAAAGGGTCAAAATTCACAAATAACTGCCCGTATCGTTAATTACATTCTTCCACCAACAGAAGGTGTTGATGACATTGTTATATTTGTTAAGTATGATGAAGCAGATCTTAATAATATTAGTCAAGCATTTCCAGATAATGAAATATTAATTTTAGAAGAAAATGTTACTTACGGTAATACAACTCTTACGGCAGGTTCTACAGTATTAACTCTAATTTCCGATAAAGCTTCTATAACTGGATCTGCTGTTGGTGTAGAAGAAGGTGTATATTTTATTAGAGGAACTTTTGTAGATGTACCAAAATCTATAGTAATTTTAGAACCATTTTCAAATAAACCATCATATAGAGTTGGTTTTGATATTAATGAGGAGATTATTACTGCGGCTGATGATCCACAAATAAATGATAACGCAAAGGGGTTTACAAACTATGCTGCTCCAGGTGCTGATAGATTTAAGGTAAGTGTAAAATTAACTAAAAAGGCTTTATTAGATTATAGTAATGATTCTAATTTTGTAGAATTAGTTAGAATAAGTAAAGGTGAAATTAAAAAATTACAGGATAAGAGTGTTTATAATTATCTAAGAGATTATTTTGCTCAAAGAACGTTTGATGAATCTGGTGATTATGCAATACAACCATTTAGTGTCAATATACAAAATTCATTAAATGATGAGATAGGTTCTAATGGAAAATATACCAGTAATGAGAAGACTGATAAGGGTGCTATACCATCTGATGACTTAATGAATGTTAATCTATCTTCTGGTAGAGCATATGTTAGGGGATATGATGTTGATGTATGGGATGAAGTTTTAGATGTAGAAAAACCAAGAGATACTAAGAATATAAAGGCAAGTTCTGTTGATTTTAGAATGGGAAGTATTCTAAAGGTTAACAATGCTCAGGGAACTCCAAAACTTGATGTTGGTACAGATTCTAATGGAGATTCTAGTATAGTTGATCTTTATAACCAAAGAAAGAGTGGTGGTGCTACAAATGATAAGAATGGTATAAAGGTTGGTAAAGCAAGAGTATATAACTATGCGGTTTCTGATGCTCCATATGCTGATAATAGAACCGAATGGGACTTACATATGTTTGACATACAAACATATACAAGACTTAAAATCTCTAATGGTGTTAGTGCTTCATATTTAAAGGATACTTTAGCACCTACAGGATCAAGAGTTAAAGGTCTTAGTAGTGGTGCTTTTGGATATGTTGCTGAAGAAGCAACAACATCAGATGAAATAAGTTTATATCAAACTACAGGTAAATTTGTTGCTGGAGAAAAATTAATATTTAATGGAGCAGATAGTGTTGTTGGTGTTGATACATCCAATGCTTCAGTAGTAAATGTTTGGTCATATACTACAGAAGATATTAAATCAGTATATCAAGCTGCTGCTAATGCTGGTAGTTCAGTAAACTTTACTGCAGATTCTGTTTTGTATGATAAAATCTTACCAAATTTTTCATCTACTGATCAATTATCAGTCGAAAATGATGGTGTTGGTGTAGCTAAAGCAAAATCCTTTGGAAAATATTTTACTGGTGCTGTTGGACTTAAGACAGATGCTATTATTCAGTATAATTCAGAAAATAGTGAAAATATAGTTTATAACAGAGTTGATTCAATTGAAGCTGATGGGTCTATATTACATTTAAAAGCTGTTGAAACTTTATCAGGATACAATCCTCAAGGTAATCCTCTAGCATTTATATTGGGTGATGTTCCTACTGGTATAGTAACATCAACTTTCAGAGTAAAAACACCAAAAATTATTAATTTAGGTAGATCTGGATTATACAGTCCATTACCAAAGAGAAATATTTCTACCATAGATCTTTCAGATTCTAATTTAGTAGTAACTCGCCAACTTACTTCACAAGGTATAACTGTTGATGGAACAAATAAGTATATTCAAATAGATGCTGATTCAGCAATGGAAAATACTGGGGATGGTAGTGCTGTGGGTATATCCACTGCATTATTTGAACCATTTGATGCTGAAAGATATTCAATTGTTTATGCAGATGGAACAATTGAAGAATTAACTTCAGATCAAGTTCAAATAACTGGTGGATTTACAGTTAGATTTAATGGGTTAAATGCTGGATCAAATACAACAGCTACAGTAAATGTAACATTAAAGAAAATTGGTTTATCTAGTAAAGGAAAGAATTATGTTAGAAGTTCTCAGTTAGAAGTAACTAATACTGCTGGCGTAACAACAACTACTAAAGGATTAACATGGAGTCCTGCTTATGGTCTAAGGATTGAAGATCAAGAGATATCATTGAATATTCCTGATGCTGTTAAAGTACATGCAATATACGAATCAACAAATAAAGTTAAACCAACATTAGATAAATTAACATTTGTAAGTGGTCTTGGTTTAGATATTAATAGTTTTGTTGGTGAGAAAATAACTGGAAAGGACAGCAGAGCAATTGGGCAGATAGTATCTACAACAGAAAATACAGTTGATTATATCTATCTTAACGATAATACATTCGTTAAAGGTGAAAAGGTAATATTTAGTGAATCAAATATCGAATCTAATTTACAGAAAAAGACTGATGGCGACTATGTTGATAGAACGAATAATTTTACTTTAGATAAGGGTCAAAGAAAACAATATTATGATTATTCTAGATTAGTAAGAAAGAATAATTCTGCTATTCCATCTAACAGATTGCTTGTAATATTTGATTATTATGATACATCTTCAACTTCAACAGGAGACTTTTTTACTGTAAATTCATATAGTAAAGATAGATATACCAATGATGTTCCTACTGTTGGTAGGCATAGAGCAACTGATACTTTAGATTTCAGACCTAAAGTTGTTCCTTTTGATCCTGCTAGTGCTACAGGAACTGATGTTAAGTCACCGTTTGCTTTTGATAATAGAAAATTTGAAACCTTAACAAGATATTCTATAGCACCAAATGAGAGCACAGTAGTTGGATATAGTTATTATCTACCTAGAATTGATAAATTAGTAATTAACAAACTTGGTCAGGTTAAAATGATTAAGGGTGTCTCTGCTGATAAACCTGCACCACCTACTGAAATTGGTGATTCAATGCAAGTTGCCGAAATAACATTACCTCCTTATTTGTATAATCCTCAAAGAGGACCAACAATAAAGATGTATGATAATAGAAGATTTACTATGAGAGATATTGGAAAAATCGAAAAGAGAGTTTCCAATCTTGAAATAATGACTTCTTTAACTGCTCTTGAATTGGATACAAAATCACTTCAAGTAACAGATTCTACTGGAACTAATAGATTTAAAACTGGTTTTGTTGTTAATGATTTTAAGAATAGAGATTTCATTGATTTTAATATAGCATCTGGATCTAGATGTGATGTTGATGTTGTAAATCAAGAATTGATAAGTGCTGTTGATTTTTGGTCATTAAAGGCAGATCTTGCTCTTAACCCTGCTATTGATAGAGCAACTGCTGATTTGGAATCAAATGTTGGTTTATTAGATCCAAATTGTCAAAAAACTGGAGATTTAATAACACTTAAGTATGATTTGGCTAAATGGCTTGATCAACCACAAGCATCGCAAGTTTGTAATGTTAACCCATTTATGGAAGTCGTTTATGTTGGTGCTGTAGTATTAGATCCACCATCAGACAATTGGGTAAGAACAATTTATATTGACGATTATAGAACAGAATCTACTGGTGCTAAATGGGTAGAACACGCAACTGTTATTTCTGATGTATCAGAAACTGGAACAGAGACAGATATAACTGAAGTTGAAGTTGAACCAGATGATAGTAGAGATTGGATAGGAAATCATCGTGATGTCACAACTACTCATACAACTACTACAACAAGAACGGTAGAAACATCATTTACAAATGTGTTAGAAAATGATATTTACCGTGAATTTGATTATGTTGAAAGTGTTAAGGTATCTGGATCAGCAGACAAATTTATGCGTTCTAGAAACGTAGCATTTTCTGCGAATGGATTAAAGGCATATACTAAGCATATTCATAAACTTGATAGCGGTACTCCTGATATATTCCCTAAAATTATTGGAATTGAGATGGTAAGTGGATCTCAAGGATTTACTGTAGGTGAAAGTGTAATTGTATCTACAGGTGTGGGTGGAAAGATTATTGGAGTTGTAAGAGCAGCAGAACCAAATCACAAATATGGTCGAAATACACCAGATATTGATGCTGGAATATCATTACCAGTTATTCCACTTGAGCTTATGACTGATAATGTTTTTGATAGAACACTTCCTGCTCCTGGTGGAACATATTCTCCAACATCAACTATTTTTAATTGTGATGTTGAATCCTTAGCAAATGAGGTTAATTTTTATGGGTATGTTATTAAGGGAGCAATGCTTATTGGAGAAACAAGTGGTGCTTCTGCGTTGGTAACAAATACAGATCTTATTTCTGACAAATGGGGCGACTTACAAGGGTCATTCTTCTTCAGAAATGCTAATCAAACACCATTACCATCTAAATTATTCTTTGCTGGAACTAAAACTTTCCGTTTAACAGCTAACACTACAGGTGAATATACGCTTCCAGGAAGTACAGAACATGCTAGTGATGCTACGGGAACATATACCGCTACAGGAACCGTTATAACTCAAGATACAGCAACTGTAGGAGTTAGGAATCCAACTCCACCTGCACAAAGACCAAATGAAACTACAAATACTATTTCAGTCAATGTAGAGTCTTCAACAGAAAGAATAGAAGCACCTTATAGAGATCCTCTAGCACAATCCTTTACTGTAGATGAAACGGGAGCATTCTTAGCTGCTGTAGATGTTTATTTTGGCAGAAAAGCAACAGATAATAAAAAATTATTTGTTGAATTAAGAACTGTTGAATTAGGAACACCTACAAAATGGCTTGTTCAAGATTATGCTCAAGTAACATTAAATCCAGAAAATATTAATCTTTCTCCAGATGCTTCTATTCCTACTAAAATTACATTCCCATCACCAATTTATTTGGAACCTAAAAAAGAATATGCATTAGTATTTTTATCACCTGGTTCTGTTGAATATGAGATGTGGATAGCTGAAATGGGTAAAAATAATGTTACTCCTCCTACTGGATTACCAGCAACTACTGATGATTCAACAACTGGTCAAATAACAAAACAATATCTTGGAGGTAGTTTATTTAAATCTCAAAACGGATCAATATGGACACCTACCCAAAAACAAGATCTTAAATTTACATTATATAAAGCAGAATTCGTTCCATCTGGAACAGTTACATTATATAATAGTTCAGTTGAACCTGGTAATGAGAATACTTCAACACTTCCGACTAATCCAATTAAAACATTACCAAGAAAATTAATTGTTCCTATTCAGGGAATAACAGCAGCAACTGAGGTTAATTTACCTGTAGGTAGAAAGATTAGTACGGGTGCTGCTAATGACCTTGAAGATGAATGTATAACAGGTATTATAGAAGCAAGAGGTGCTGCTGTTAAAGCATCTGCATCTGCAGATACTGTAGAACTTATTACTACTGGATTTGGATATAGAGATACTGTTAGTGCCAAAACAGTTGAATTTGAATCTATTACTGGAAGGGGAGTTAATTTACAGGTAGATGTTGACATCAATGTAGATCCTTCTACTGGAGAACTTACTGTAGATCTTACTAATGCAGCGGCTGTATCTGGTCAAACAATGAGTGGATTTAGAGTTGGTGAAGTATTAAGAATGAAACCATCATCTGCACTTGCTATTGGAATAACAAAAGGAACTGGATTAACAATTGCTGTTAAAGAAATAGTACAAGAAATTGATACATTATTCCTAACAGATGTTCAGGGTGAACAATTTGTGGCAAATGAAGATATAGTTCATTATGGTGCTGATAATAATACAAGAACTGTATTAGCAACTACAGTAGCTAAAACTGCTGGCACATCTACAGTAAATGGTGACAAATATAATGGTAATGTGATAGAGATTAATCAATATAATCATGCTCATCATGGATCTAATAATAAGATTAAGGTTGCTGGTATACAACCAGATACAGCAAAAACAACTATTAATAGTGATATTAGTGCTACTGCTACTGAAGTTGGTGTTGCTTCTACAGATCCAATATTTGCTAGATTTGCTGGTATAGGTTCTGATAGAGGGTATGCTCTAATTAATAATGAGATTGTATCTTATATTGTTGGAAAAGATATGCTTAGTTTTGATGCTAGAGGTGTTGGTGATTCTGTAGCATCATCCCATACTTTAGATTCTGTCATTCAACCATATGAAATTAATGGTATACCATTAACTATGGTAAATACAGAACATGATATGACTACTAATAATACTCTTAAAGATGCCTCTAATATCGACACTTACTTTATAGAATTAGATAGGGGATTAGGGTCAAGAGCAACTGGTAGAGATCAATTTAGTTTTGCTACTGAGAAGGCAGTTGGTGGTGGAAATGTAGGTATATCTCAAAACCATCAGTTCAGTAATGCTTCTGCTAAATTTAATACTATAACTCCAGGAAAAGGAACTACTATTAGTGCTTCATTTAGAACTGTTAGTGGAACAAGTGCTGATGGTAATGAAGTATCATTCTTAGATCAAGGATTTGAACCTACCATTTTAAATGAAACAACATTCTTCCCAACACCAAGAATGCTTTGCTCTAAAACTAATGAAGTAGAGAGATTAACTACTTTACCTGAAAATAAATCATTAACACTTAAAGTTGATATGGCAAGTAGTGATCCTAATTTATCACCTGTTATTGATATTAAGAATGCTACATTTATCTTAGGTAGAAATAAGATCAATAATCCTATTGGTGCTGATAATTATGCTACTGATAATAGAGCAACTCAATTATCAGATGATCCTCATGGTTCTATATTTGTTTCTAAGAGGGTTAATTTAGCACAACCAGCAACTTCAATCAAAGTTCTTGTTGCTGCTAATCGTCAAGCAGAAGCAGATTTCCGTGTTTATTATAGATTATTTACTGCTGATTCTAGTGAGGTGGTACAAACATACAGACCATTCCCTGGTTATAAGAATATGAAGGATAATGATGGTGATGGATTTGGTGATGAGATAATTGATATTGGAATGAGTGATGGTAGACCAGATGCTTTTGTAAGAGCAAATGGACAAGATAATTTCTCAGAATATCAATTTAGTGTTGATGATTTAGAGCAATTTAGTGGATTTAGCATTAAGATTGTGATGACATCTACTAATGAATCCGTGCCTGTTAGACTTAAAGACTTTAGAGCAATTGCCCTAGCATAATGAAAACATTTAAAAAATTCATAGAAGAAGCTTCTAATAAAATAACACCTCTACATCCTTGGGCAACTAAGCTTGTAGGTAAAGGTGGATATAATGATTCTAAAGGTGAATGGTATTATAAAACTGGAAGAGAATTATTTAAAAAGTCAAAAGGAAGGGATGTTAGTAAGAAAGACTATGATAATCTTCAAAAAAAGTATAAGGATGAATATTTCAATTCTCCACAAATAAATCCACCAACAATAGATCCTTTGAAAAAGATAAAAGCATGATAAGAGTTGAGGGGCATAAAAACTTATTTCGTGATGAAAATTCAGGAGCTTTAGTAGATATGGATACTAAATCCTATTCCAATTATATGGCATCTAAGAATAGAAAGTTGGATCAAAAAGCAGAATTGGATCAGATGAAAAATGATATTAATGAAATCAAGGCTTTATTAAAACAATTAACCAATCAGATAACATCTTAAAGTATAAATAATAGATAGATTCTGAATTGCATACATAAATGGCACCAGACATAAAAGTAAGGGTTGGGCAGAAGAACGCAGTGAAGGTTATATCTTCATTGGCAG
>Ga0115012_10001078_pt1 | contig 15677 bp, 16 predicted proteins | sample TroAtlMetagenome_FD_88706 | JGI IMG/M metagenome (GOLD analysis project Ga0115012, IMG submission 88706) | Marine eukaryotic phytoplankton communities from Atlantic Ocean - Tropical Atlantic ANT10 Metagenome | ecosystem: Environmental > Aquatic > Marine > Oceanic | place: Tropical Atlantic...
ATCTGCACTTCATGTATCTGGTGGTGCAGGAACAAACATAGCTATACAATCTAGTGCAGGAACCCATTGGAGAATAGGTGACGGAGTAGGTTCAACTAATGGTAACTTAGTTATTTATGATTACACTGATAGCAGAAAAGTATTTGAAATAGATACGCTTGGTCATGTAACTATGCCTACTCAACCCGGTGTTTCAGCTTATAATTTAGGATTTTCAGGATCTGGAGCTGGCTGGAATGGAGGGCCCTCAACAGGTAGTACAGATGGTGTAATATATAGTGACTACACCCATCACAACGTCGGCAATCATTATAACACATCAACTGGATATTTTACTGCTCCTGTAGCAGGAAGATATTTATGTACTCTTAATGTGTATGGTAAGAAAGATAATAACCACGGTGACAACAGCGGTTATTGGTGGGGATATTTTCAAAAGAATGGTGGTTATCATTATGGTAGCTATATCATGGAAGCCTATTATAACTCAGGTGACTATGATCAAGGTGCTAGTATAGCAGTAGTGATAAATCTGGCAGTAAATGATACAGTACGACCATACATGGGTGCTTATGCCCATGGAATATCGGTATATGGAGCAAACACTGGCTGGAGCTGTCAGTTTCTAGGGTAAATTAGGAGAATATATGACAACTATTACAAATACGGGTGTAACAACTACAGATCTTACTGTAGATACATCTACAATTAAAGTTGATTCTACTAACAATCATGTTGGATTTGGTACAGCCACTCCACAATACCCTATTGATGCAACGCTTGCCGCGGGTGGAGATTTTGTTGCGCGATTTCAAAACACTACAAATGCAACACCTTATAATGTTCATATTAAAGATGCACCTTCAGGTGCTAATGGTTATCCTCTACTTCAGGTTACAGACGATGCAGGCACTGGAACATATTTCAGAGTTGATAGTGGTACTGCTGCTGTAACTGCGCCGAATCAACCATGCGCATGTATTACAGGTGTTGGTGCAGCATCGTCAACAGGTGCTGAAGTAACAGTGAGATATGTTAGCGCGGCGCCTACAGTAAGATATAACATCGGAGGCCACATGGATGTTTCAACATCTGCTTCAACTAGTGGAAGATTTACTTGCCCAGTAGCCGGATATTACCTTTGTATCGCTAGTTGGTATGCAGGTGGAAGTGGCAGTGGTTACATGGGAACGAACGTATACAAGAACGGCAGCGCTTTTGGTCAATACTGGTATAATAATTCCGCTAACTATAGTGATGACTCTACTATGTGTTCTATAATAATTAAAGCTAATGCAAATGATTATCTTGAACAAAAAATATATGCTGCTTTTAATGACGGTTCGCCCGCATGTTTCTTTCAAGTACATTTACTACATTAATAGGATAAGATATGGCACTAGATAAAATACAAGCAGCGGCGATTGGAGACAATGTAGTCGCACTTCATCATTGCGATTGGTATACTGATGCAACAGGTGTTGATGCTGGGGCGCTTAAACTTCCAGTAGGTACAACCGCAGAAAGACCCACAGTTGTAACTGGTGGAAGAGAAGATACAACTTTTGATCTTCATGTGACAAATGACGATACAGTTTCTGGAGATGCTGGCTTCGATCAAAATGATCCATGGCAATGGACATGGACAGCAAATTATAATAGAACTACAGCTGCAACAAATGTAACAGATACTTCATCACTTACTCTTTTTCGAGGATCAAAATATACATTTAAAAATTATACACTAGGTCACGGTCTCTATATAAGACATACAGAAAAAACTAGTGCAGGTCAGGCAAATGATTTTGCAGCAATCACTACAGGAATTACTGGAACACAGGGAGTCAAAAAGGCTTCAGCGGGTGCAAGTCCAGGAACTATTGTTTTTGATATTCCAACTGATTATGCATACAATCAAGTTGTAATTCAACACGCACAAACAGGCATGGCAAATGTCATTACTGTAGGTGATCCGCCTTCTGAATCGTTAGGCTATATTCGATTAAATACTTCAAAGTTATCAGGATCTGATACTACAACTGGTACAGTTCTTGAATATTATACAGGAAGAGATTGGTCAATAGTAGGCGTTGATTCTGCAAGTGGAAAGATTATTGCACATCCAACAGGAACATTTGATCCAGCCGAAGATTGGAATTCTAATACTGGAACACAAGATTGGAATACAGGCACTGGGTCAGAAGATTGGGGACCAGCACAAGTAACATCATTTGGTGCAGATGGAGACATTTCACAGAATGCTGATAAAGCACTTGTAGCGCATGATGGTTCTACAGGTGGTGGCATACCTATGTTACGCGCAGATATGTCAAATATATCAAATAACCTTGTAAATACAAAATATAGTTTTTACAGGTCAAATAATGAAACTTTAACAGAATGCACATCACAAGCAGCATCAAAAAATAATCGACTTTCTTTTGATAATGCAATTGAAGTGGGTGTACCGAATATTGTTTTGTCGGATACGAATCGCCTCTTTAGTATAAATAAAGAAGTAACTAATGCATATTTTAAATTTGAAATTAAGATTAAACCTTCTGCTGACTGTACACTACAGGTTTGGAAGAATGGAGCTCACTTAGCAAATTCTGATTATGTGTTAGATGCTAATTATCATTCAACGGTGTCTTGGATTGAATCCGCATCATTTGATGATAATTTTCAGTTTAGATTATATAGTGCATCAACAGCGTCAATATCTGTAACAGATAAAGATACGCTACTAATAGAATTTATCGGGAGTTAATAAATGCCAAAAGTCGTACAAGTAAGAAGGGGAACAACATCTGCGCTTTCGTCAGTCACCGGTGCTGAAGGCGAACTCTTCGTAGATACTGATAAGGAAACCGTAACGGTTCATAATAATTATCAGGCCGGTGGTTTTCCTCTTATGAGAGAAGACTTTAATAACGCAGCAGACAATACATTACCTATTGCAAAAGTTTCAAGGAGTGGAGGAACAGCTTTCCAAGGATTAAGACTTAATGCAGCTGGTAGTGCATTAGAATGGTCCTCATCTGGAAGAGTGCATAAGGTTACATATTATTTTAATAATACTAGATATGCTCTTAGTGATTCAGCAGATACCGTGCTCTGGACCACAAACTTTGTAAAAGATTATGCTGATGATAAAAGTTACATTTTGGCCCAAGGTACTGGGGCAGTTTATAACAGTTATTCAGATTATGTTGGAGTTTATGCTGATATTACAACAGCAGCTAATACCGCTTGGGGTCATACCACCAACGATTCAAAAGCATTTTCTGGAATGACTAGAGGTGATGATGGTCAGCAGTGGCAGTGGACTTTACATAAAGTATTCGATTACGCAGAATTAGATGCCGGAACTCATACTTTAGAAGTTGGTTGGAGAGTTAGATCTGGAGGTGCCAGCAACAAGCCTGGTCAGGTTTGGAATCCAAACTCTGGGGATGATAACCGTAACCATGCACGAGGGTTTTGGATAACCTTCATGGAAATACTTAAATAATAGAGGAAAAACATGTCAGCTTTTACAAACGCAATAAGCACTTTTGATGGATTCTTAGGTTTTACTGGTGATGATCCTACAACTGAAGCAGAATATACAGCGGCTCTAGCAGCTAGTGATAATAATATGATAGGACGTGAATCTTGGTTTTCAGGAGATGCACCAACTTGGACAGAAATTCAAACTAGAATTACTGAGCAAGCGGATACTACAACTGGTCTTCCTCAAGTTACGGCAAAGAAAAAATTAATGGATCTTGGCCTTTCTGAAGATGAAGTTAAAGCTTTGGTTGCAGCAACTAAGGTTTAGCGTCACTAAAATCTAAAAACTTATAAATAGTCTTAGAATAACTTATCTAGGACCGATATCATGGCTAAACCTACAACAAGACAAACATTAATTGATTACTGTCTAAGAAATTTAGGGCATCCAGTAATTGAGATAAATGTTGATGATGAGCAACTAGATGACAGAACAGACGAAGCATTACAGTTCTATCAAGAATATCATTCAGATGCTGTCTATAAAGATTATCTTAAACACAAAATTACAAATAGCGCATTAGCTTTAACCGGTGTTTCTGGTACTTTTGGTGTTGGAGAAGTAATAACAGGCGGAACATCTGGCGCAAAAGCTTCTATTAAAGAAGTTAGTGGTACAACCATAAGATATAATACACTTAATGATGATGCTGTTCCTTTTCAAGCGAATGAGACTCTTACATCAGCTTCTGCTTCTGCAACTATACAAACAATCACAAAAGGTGATACCGAAAACGGGTATATTGATATTCCAGATGCTATAATAACTGTACAACAATTATTTCCTTTAGATGATGAAGATTCAAGCATTAATATGTTTGATATTAAATATCAAATTCATCTTAACGACATATATGATATGCGTTCTGGAGCTGGTCTTTCGAATTACTACCAAACACAACAATATTTAAGTACTATTCATACAGTATTAAATGGTATGGAATCTGTAAGGTTCAATAGGCATATGAATAGGCTTTATATAGACAGTAATTGGGAAGATGATCTAAAACATGACCAGTATGTAATTGTAGAATGTTTTCGTTTAGTTGATCCAACAACATATGCAGATGTATATAACGATATGTTTTTAAAACGTTATCTTACAGCATTAATCAAAAAGCAATGGGGTAATAACTTATCAAAATTTGAAGGCATGCAGCTTCCAGGTGGAGTAACTATTAATAGTACTCGAATAATGGAAGAAGCTTCTTCAGAAATAAAGGAAATAGAAGAAGAAATGCAACTTAAATATGAAATGCCACCAAACTTTATGGTGGGTTAAACCATGCCTACAAATGTATACTTTTCTCAGAAACAGAAACAAGAACAATTTCTTTACGAAGATCTTGTAATTGAATCTCTTAAAATGTATGGGCAAGATATTATGTATTTGCCTAGAGAATCTGTGACAGTTGATGAACTTATGAATGAAGATTATGCAAGGTTTACAGATGCTTATAGCATAGAAATGTATATAGAAAATACAGAAGGATTTGCAGGTGAAGGAGACCTCTTAGGAAAATTTGGTTTAGAAGTAAGAGATCAAGCAACATTCATTTTATCTAGACGTAGATGGGAACAACTCATCGGAATATTCAATAACAATATTAATACATCTCGGCCAGTAGAAGGTGATTTATTATATCTTCCAATGTCTAGATCTATGTTTGAAATTAAATTTGTTGAACACGAACAACCATTTTATCAATTAAGTAATTTACCTGTATATAAGCTTGAATGTGAAAAATTCGAGTACAGTAATGAGAAAATTGATACTGGTATCTCAGCCATTGATAATTTCGAATCTTCTTTTGCTGCTTCAATCGCGTTAGATGTTGCACATGGAACTAGAAACGGTCTTGTAGGAGAGAAGGTTTACAAACAATTTGGAACAGATGGTAATGGTGATCCTATTAAAGTTACAGGTGAAATTGCTAGATGGGATAAAGGCGCAACATCTTCAACAGTTCATATAGTTCAAGTTGGAAGTTCTGACTCTACAGTTAGAGAATTTACTGCAGGTGGAAATTTAGTTTCTGACGATGATGGAACAACAACATGGACTATAAATACAGCATACGGTATAAGTACAACACAAACTGGTATAATTAATCCAGAAGATGCTATAGCCGATAACAGAGAATTTGAAGTTGAAGGCGATTCAATAATAGACTTTACCGAAAGTAATCCTTTCGGCGATCCAAGTGAGACTTACTAATGTTTGGCGATCATTTTTATCATAACTCAATAAGAAACATGGTTGCAGTGTTTGGAACCATATTTAATAACATTAGTGTTGTTAAAAGAGATAGTAATAATAAAGTTTTATCTAGTGCACGCGTGCCCCTAGCGTACGGGCCCAGACAAAAGTTTTTATCAAGAATAGAGTCAAGACCAGATTTTGAATCTCCAAATATTGCGATCAAGCTTCCTCGTATGTCATTTGAAATAACAAATTTGACTTATGATACTAATACGAAATTATCAAAAAATACCAATCAAGTAGTTAATTCAACTACTACAAATATGAGAGACAAATATTTAGGTCCTGTCCCATATCGAATTGGTTTTCAATTAAATATCTTGTGTAAACAACAAGATGATGCTCTACAAATATTAGAGCAAATACTACCTTTCTTTCAACCGGAATATACAGTAACGGTGAAAGAAGCCGCTGGCGTATTTAAGGCAGATACACCTATAACGTTAACTTCAGTTACTCTCGCCGATGACTATGAAGGAGACTTTTTATCGAGGAGAGCAATAATTTACACACTCGACTTTGAAACAAGGGTAAGATTTTATGGACCGAAATCGTCTTCCGGATTTATTAGAACAGTCATTACTGACTTCAACAATTTTGGCACAAATGCGATAATGGAGAAAATAACTACAACAACTGATCCATCTACCGCAAACAAAGATGATGACTATACAGTAACAAATACATTTAGTTTTCCAACTGTACCAGACTTTCAGACAGTCACTCTTTCATCTCCAGGTGTTGCAACATTTACAGCTGGCGAAGCAATAAGTGGATCTATAACAGGAGCTACTGGTGTAATGTCACAACAATCTAACATAACTAATACAGGATCAATAGTAAAGATTGGAAATCTTGATGCAAACTTTATTAGAGGTGAAATAATAACAGGTGGAACATCTAGTGCCACAGGTACTATAACAAATGTAACGGATAGCGCTTTATAATGGCACAAAATAAAAAAGAAATACAGGACGATTATGATTTTACGAGAAGTAGTATATATAATCTGGCCGAAAAAGGAGCAGAAGGTATAGACCTTCTATTAGACCTTGCTCGTGAAAGCGAGCATCCGAGAGCTTTTGAAGTTCTTTCTAATTCCATCAGACAAAACGCTGACGTGGTTGAAAAGCTGATGAAACTTCAAAAGGATAAAAAAGAGATTGATCATGACAAATTGTCTCTTCCCAATAGTATGACACAAAATAATGTATTCGTAGGATCAACAACAGATCTGCAACGAATGTTGATAGACAAAGCGAAGAAGAAAGAGAAAACCGTTGAGCACGTCCCTAAAGAATAGTGAGTTTGGTTATCTAGGAAATCCTCAAATAAAGAGAGATGGAGTAGAGCAACAATGGACTCAAGACGAAGTATTTGAATATGCAAAATGTATGAAAGATCCAGTTCATTTTGCAAGAAAATACATAAAAATTATTTCATTAGACGAAGGTCTTATTCCTTTTAATTTATACGATTATCAGGAACAGATGTTCAAAACATTCAATTCTAATAGATTTAGTATTGTATTAGCCTGTCGTCAATCAGGTAAATCAATTAGTTCTGTTGTTTATATTTTATGGTATGCAATTTTTAATCCCGAAAAAACAATAGCCATATTAGCCAATAAAGGTGCGACTGCAAGAGAGATGCTTGCAAGAATTCAGATCGCACTCGAAAATTTACCTTTCTTTCTGCAACCCGGTTGTAAGATAGTTAATAAAGGAAATTTAGAATTTAGTAATAACAGTAGAATTGTAGCGGCAGCGACATCTGGATCATCTATTCGAGGTATGTCAGTAAACTTATTATTTCTAGACGAGTTTGCTTTTGTTGAAGATGCTGCAAAGTTCTATACATCAACATATCCAGTTGTATCATCTGGCGAAGATACTAAAGTAATTATAACATCAACCGCAAATGGAGTTGGAAATATATTCCACAAATTATGGGAAGGAGCAGTACAGAAAACTAATGAGTATCAACCTTTTAGAATCGATTGGTGGGATGTTCCAGGCCGTGATGAAAAATGGAAAGAATCTACAATTGCCAACACATCAGAATTACAGTTCGATCAGGAATTTGGAAATAACTTTCATGGAACTGGAAATACTCTTATCTCGGGAAATATATTACTACAACTTAAAGCTAAACCACCCATCTATAGACAAGAATCAGTAGCCGTTTATGAAAAACCTGCGGCTGGTGCGAATTATATGATTTTTGTTGATAGTGCGAAGGGAAGAGGTCAGGATTATTCTACTTTTAATGTGGTCGATATTAGCAGTCGCCCATTTAAACAGGTTGCTGTCTATCGCGATAACAATATATCTCCTTTGCTCTTCCCTGATATTATCTATAAATATGCGAAAACCTACAACAACGCATATGTGGTTATTGAAAACAATGATTCAGGTGCAGTTGTATGTAATGGATTATATTATGATTTAGAATATGAAAATGTTTATGTAGAATCTTCAGTAAAAGCTAATGCTGTTGGCGTAATGATGACTAAAAAGGTTAAAAGAATAGGTTGTTCTAATTTAAAAGACTTTATTGAAAATTTTAAATTAGAAGTTGTAGATGCAGATACGATAATGGAACTATCAACATTTGTTTCTAAAGGTACAAGTTATGAAGCCGAAGCGACTAATCATGACGATTTAGTTATGAATTTGGTGTTATTCGGTTGGTTTGCAACTACGTTTTATTTTGCAGAAATGACAGACATTAATGTAAAAGATATGATGTTTAGAGATCATATGCGAGCATTAGAAGATGAATTAGTGCCAGTAGGGTTCATGCCTGATAATAAGACCGAAGAAGAAGAAATTATAGGCGGTGAAGTATGGAAAACCGTAATAGAAACCGGTCGTTACTAGGATATGTTTATTTATAAATAATATTGTGAACATTACCGTATTATGAAAATCATTTAATGTAAATTTTAGAAGGAGAAAAAAATGAGCTTCCAAGTATCTCCAGGTGTACGCGTTAAAGAGGTTGACCTCACTAACGTAGTTCCTGCAGTCTCTTCTTCCATTGCAGCTTTCTGTGGGGCATTCTCATGGGGACCAATGGGGATTCCGACTCAGATCACCTCAGAAAATAACTTGGCTGAAAAATTTGGTACTCCTAACACTGTCAATAACAAAGACTACTTTACTGCTGCTGGATTTCTCCAGTACGGTAATGATCTCAGAGTTATTAGAGCTTCTACTGGTGGCCTAAACGCCGTTAGTACAGGCACAGCCGTAAAAATATCTAGTTCAAATTCTTATGAACAGAGTTATAAAGACGGCCAAGGTAGTGTAGGACCCTGGGCAGCTAAGTACGTAGGAACTTTAGGTAACTCACTTAAAGTTGAGGTATGTAGTTCTACTGGTTTTGCCAGTTGGACTTATGCGACTCAGTTTGATGCTGCTCCAGGCACATCAGGCCACGCAACAAAATTAGGCGTAACAGGCGCTCTTGACGAAATGCACATCGTAGTCTTAGACGAAGATGGCGCATGGACAGGAACTGCTAATACAGTCTTAGAAACTTTTGCTTTTGTATCTATGGCATCAGATGCCAAGAATGACGATGGCACAAGTAATTATTACAAAGATGTGATAAATGGACAATCAGAATATATCTGGTGGATGGATCATGACACTGGTCTCACTGATTCTGGTGCTGCTTTATCCGCACAAGCCACAAGTAAAGTTTACGACGGCGACGGTGGAACAGCAATAGCAACTAGCTTATCAGGTGGAACAGATGATGATACACCTTCAGCTGCTGAAATTCAAAGTGGATTTGACGCAGTACAGGATGCATCTACTTATGATGTTAATATTCTAATTGCACCTCCTCTTGATGAAACACTTACTGGCTCAGGTTCAGCATGTGTTGCAATCGCAAATGACTTAATTGCTATTTGTGAAGCAAGAAAAGATGCAGTTTGTACAATATCACCTCCAATAGGTTTTACCGATAATCCAGGTGCTTATGGATCAGTTACAAAAGTAGGTGGAGGAACAGCCGCTACTACAAGAACTGCTCTCGTAAAAGCTTTTGCTGATTATCTAACTTCAAGTTCATACGGAATAATGGATTCAACATCAATGGTTGTCTATGACAAGTATAATGATGCATTCATTAATATTCCATCAAGTGGTCACGTAGCTGGCCTTCTTGCAAATACTGATAACGTTGCAGACGCATGGTTTTCACCTGCTGGATTCAACAGAGGTCAGTTACTTGGAGTAACTAAAGCGAACTTCAATCCAAAGCAAGCAGAAAGAGATACTCTTTATAAAGCAAGAGTTAATCCAATCGTTGCATTCCCAGGTGAAGGTACTGTACTTTTTGGAGATAAGACTCTCCTATCAAGACCTTCTGCCTTTGACAGAATCAACGTAAGACGACTCTTTATTGTTCTTGAAAAAGCAATCTCTACAGCTGCTAAGTTTCAACTCTTTGAATTCAACGATGAATTTACAAGAGCTCAATTTAGAAACTTAGTTGAACCATTCTTGAGAGAAGTTCAAGGTCGAAGAGGTATTACAGACTTTAAAGTAATCTGTGACGAGACTAATAATACTAGTAACGTTATAGACACTAATAAGTTTGTTGCCGATATCTACATTCAACCTGCTAGGTCAATCAACTTTATTACACTGAACTTCGTAGCTACACGTACAGGCGTAGATTTCAGTGAAATAGCTGGAACATAGGAGGATAGACAATGGCAATTTTAGGTGTAGACGATTTTAAATCCAAACTAGTAGGTGGGGGTGCACGCCCAAATCTATTTAAAGTAACTATGAACTTTCCATCTTTTGCAAATGGAGATGTAGAGCTTTCCTCATTTATGTGTAAAGCTGCGCAACTTCCTGCATCTGTTTTAAATCCTATTATGATTCCATTCCGTGGAAGACAACTGCAGCTTGCAGGTGATAGGACTTTTGAACCATGGACTGTTACTATTATTAACGACACCGACTTCGCAGTACGAAATGCTATGGAGCGTTGGAGTAATGGTATCAATCAACATAGGGAAAACACTGGTTTAGTAGATCCAGTTTCATATCAAGCTGATATGATTGTGGAACAGCTTAATAAAGGCGGTGAATCAGTGAAACGTTACGATTTCCGAGGTACTTTTCCAACTAATATTTCTGCAATTGATCTTTCTTACGATACAGAAAATGCAATTGAAGAATTCACAGTTGAATTCCAAGTACAGTATTGGGAATCTAGCACCACTAGTTAATGGTATATAAATAATGGAGAGAGCAATTATGTTCTCTCCATTTAAAGGTGAAATATGGCAGAGTTTTTCGGATTCGAAATAAAACGTAAAGGAACGGAACCTAAGAGAGTATCTTTTGTTCCACCAAACGATGATGGCGTTGGACAAGTAGTTAACGCAGGAGGTCACTTTGGCCAGTACATCGACATGGACGGTGGTAGAGCTAAAAGTGAAAATGATCAAATCACTAAATACAGAGATGCAGCGATGCAGCCAGAAGTGGATGCAGCAGTTGAAGATATCGTAAATGAAGCAATTGTATCAACAACCGCTGAAGGACCTGTTGCTATTGTATTAGAAGATGTTGATCAACCAGCATCAATTAAAAATAAAATAAGAGACGAATTTTATAAAATAGTCGAAATGCTAGATATGAACTGGCAGGGTCACGATATATTTAGAAAATGGTATGTCGATGGAAGACTATATTATCATAAGGTTATAGACAACAATAATCCAAAGGGTGGAATTACAGAGTTAAGATGTATAGATCCACTTACGATTAAAAAAGTCAAAGAAATTAAAAAGAAAGAAGATAAAGCTACCGGTGCGGCATTAGTCACAGGCGCTAAGGAATATTATATATTCCAAAATAGCGGTATGAATAAAACTCAACAAGGATTAAAAATTCATAAAGACGCTATTACATACGTAACATCAGGTCTTTATACAGCAGATTATAAAAAGGTATGTTCATATATACATAAAGCATTGAAAACTGTTAATCAATTGAGAATGATGGAAGATTCTCTAGTAATTTACAGACTTTCAAGAGCTCCGGAAAGAAGAATATTTTATATAGATGTTGGTAACTTACCTAAAGGTAAGGCTGAAGAATATCTTAAAAACATTATGGCCAAGTATAGAAATAAATTGGTTTATAATGCTTCAACTGGTGAAGTTAAAGATTCAACTAAACAAATGTCAATGTTAGAAGATTTTTGGCTACCAAGACGTGAAGGTGGTAGAGGAACAGAAATATCAACGCTACCGGGTGGTGAAAACCTTGGTCAAATAGATGATATAATTTATTTTCAAAAGAAGTTATATAAATCATTAAATGTTCCTGTTAATAGATTAGAACAAGAGGCTCAATTTTCATTAGGTAGAGCTTCAGAAATTACAAGAGATGAATTAAAATTTCAAAAGTTTATTGATAGATTAAGAAAAAGATTTAGCATGCTTTATATTGATATTCTTAAAACACAATTAGTGTTAAAGGGTATTGTTACTGAAGATGAGTTTAATGAGATATCTAGTCTAATAAGAATAGATTTTATGAAAGATACCCACTTTGCAGAACTTAAAGAATCTGAGTTATTGCGTGAAAGATTGGGTACATTAAGAGAAATTGATGAATATACCGGAAAATACTTTTCTATTGACTGGATTCGAAGGCATGTTCTCTTTCAATCTGAAAAAGAAATGGAAGAAATCAATAAACAAATTGAAGCTGAAGCTGAAATGGCCCCTGAAGAGGGTGAAGACGAAGAAGAAGTATAAAAAAATTTACTAAGATTCGTTTTTTTATAAATAAAACCAAGGAGAATATATATGAGTATAGATGATTTCGTAGTAGATTTGGTCGGCAATAAGATGGCTGATGCAAATACTAAGTTTCGAGATCTAATGAGTGCAAGATTGAATGATGCATTAGATGCAAGAAAAATTGAATTAGCTAAATCATTAGGTATGACTGAAGAAGAAGTAGAAATTACTGATGTTGAAGGTGAAGAAGAAGCAGTAGAAGCTGAAACCGAAGAAACATCAGAAGAAGAAACTGAAGATCAGACCGACGACGAAGCCGAGTCTGAGGAAGTAGAAGAGACCGAAGAAGATGAAGACGTTCAAGCAGTTTAGAACTAGTCTTTCCGAAGGTGCTTATAAAGCTAAACCCGGCGAAAAGGTAGTTAAAACCTTTAAAGTCGGAAAAAAGAAGAAATATGAAGCAGTGATAGCTAAAAAAGGATCTTATTTTTGTGTATATGTCGATGGCGACAAATTAGATGAATTTAAAAGTCAAAAAGAAGCTGAAAAAGCTGCAAAAGAATTTACAGATTTAATGGGTGGATAAATGAAACTTATTACAGAAAGTACAGATGTAGAATTAAACTACATCACAGAAGAAAAAGATGGTAAGAAAAATCTTATCATTGAAGGCGTTTTTATGTCTGCAAATAAAAAGAATAAAAATGCTCGCATTTATCCTAAAGCTGTTTTGGAATCTGCTGTTAACAAATATAACAGCGAACAAGTTACTAAGGGACGAGCGGTCGGTGAATTAAACCACCCTGAAGGACCAACCGTTAACTTAGATAAAGTTTCACACAAAATTACCGAACTTAATTGGCAAGGTGATAATGTTGTGGGAAAGGCTACTGTCTTGAATACACCTATGGGTCAGATTGTAAAAGGTCTGATGGAAGGTGGAGTTCAGTTGGCGGTGTCTAGTCGTGGTATGGGTAGTCTTGAAACTAAAGGCAATACAAATTTCGTGAAGTCTGACTTCATGTTAAATGCTATTGACGTAGTCCAAGATCCATCTGCTCATGATGCTTACGTAAATGGTGTCATGGAAGGAGTAGAATGGATAATGGAAAACGGTTCCTTTAAGCGTCAAGAAATTGAAAAACTCGAGACTGAGATTAAGTTGGCTCATGGATCTGCTGATATGCAGATGAAAGCTTTCAAAAATTTCCTCTCTAAACTTTAAAACTCGGAGGAGTAATTATATGTCTGATGAAAATCAAACAGAAGACATAGTTGAAGATCAACTCCAAGATGAAATTGTTGACGAAGTTAACGAGGAAAACTTGGAAGAAAAGGCTAAAGCAAAGGAGGACGCAGTTCCTTCAAAAGCTGATAAAGAGGTCGATGGACAAGCCGCTGCTGACGACGCCGGAAAAGGCGCTGATGCAGGAGTTAAAAAGGCTGCTGATCCAAAAGCTAAAAAACCAGCAACTAAAGCCGGCATGATCAATTCTATGTTTCAAAAAATGAGTGGTATGTCTAAAGCCGAAGTCGGCGCGATGTACGACAACTATAATGAAAGTAATGAGGAAACCGGAGAAGTTGTTAAAGCTAATGATTTCGACGAAGATCTTAATGCTCTCGTAGAATCTGAAGCAACTCTTTCTGATGGCTTCCGCTCAAAAGCAGAAGTTATCTTTGAAGCTGCAGTATCAGCAAAAGTGGCAGATCATGTCAATAAGCTTGATGAGCAGTATAAGGAAGAAATTTCAGAAGAAACCCAACGTATCCACAGCGAAGTCGTAGACAAAGTTGATGGTTACCTAAACTACGTCGTAGAAAAGTGGATGGAAGAGAATAAAATAGCGATGGAAAGCGGATTACGCAATGAAATCTCTGAATCTTTCATTAAAGCACTTCACGGTGTTTTCAACGAACATTACATTGATGTTCCTGATGCAAAAATCGATCTTGTTGACGAATTAGCCAAGAAGAACGATGATCTAGAAGATCAGTTAAATACTGCTGTTGGAGACAATATCAAACTTAAAGAGTCAAATGCTGAACTCAATAAGGATGCTATTATTCGTGAATCTGCTTCTGACCTTTCTGAGGCACAAACCGAAAAGTTGAAGTCACTTGCGGAAAAAGTTACTTATGATTCATCTGATGACTATCGTCAAAAGATTAATACTCTTAAGGAATCTTATTTCAAAAAGGCTCCAGCTGAAAAATCAACTGAGGCAGTTCAAGTTGAAGATGATGCTGACACAAACACTGTGGAAGTATCTGAATCAATGCAAAGCTATCTCGCTGCATTAAAACGCGCTAAATAAGGGAGAAATCAATTATGTTTACTAGCGACAAACTAATGGAGAAGTGGCAGCCAATATTGGATGCTGACGACGCTCCAGTGCTTCAAGACAAGCACAGAAAAGCAGTGACAGCAACTGTTCTTGAGAATACTGAAAAAGCTCTTCGAGAAGAGCGTAATCATCAGAACTTCTCATTGACAGAAGCAGCACCTGCTAACAACGTTTCATCAAACGTTGATAACTGGGATCCAATCCTAATCGGTCTAGTTCGAAGAGCTATGCCAAACTTACTTGCATACGACATCTGTGGTGTGCAGCCAATGACTGGCCCAACAGGTCTTATCTTCGCAATGAAGTCTAAGTACTCAACTCAAGGTGGTACAGAGGCTCTATTCAACGAAGCTGATACAGACTTCTCAGGCGCCGGTACTCAAGGTGGTGGTTCATCATCTTTGGTTGGCGATATTAACCCAGCCGGTACTTCTGGTGAATCTTCTGCTGACACATCAGGTGGTGCGGACACAGTTGAAGATGCATTCGGTCTTGGTACTGGTATGACAACTGATGCGGCTGAAACACTTGGTGACGGCGGTGGAACTAACTTTGCAGAAATGGCTTTCTCAATCGAAAAAGCAACTGTTACTGCTAAGTCAAGAGCACTTAAAGCTGAATACACAATGGAATTGGCACAAGACTTAAAAGCAATCCACGGATTGGACGCTGAGTCTGAATTAGCTAATATCCTCTCTGCAGAAATCCTAGCGGAAATCAACAG
>Ga0115012_10001084_pt1 | contig 15650 bp, 15 predicted proteins | sample TroAtlMetagenome_FD_88706 | JGI IMG/M metagenome (GOLD analysis project Ga0115012, IMG submission 88706) | Marine eukaryotic phytoplankton communities from Atlantic Ocean - Tropical Atlantic ANT10 Metagenome | ecosystem: Environmental > Aquatic > Marine > Oceanic | place: Tropical Atlantic...
ATATACAGTCTTTCGCTCATTTAGAATCATCTCCGGTTGAACATTTGAAACGCAATCAGTCAATGGGTATGAATGTTCCACTCACTTACGTTTTTAAAAAATCAATTTATTTCTCTATTTTATTCTCAAAAAGTGACATCTGCTCATCGATTTCTTTTCTTTTTCTTTTCTTATCTATGTTATTTGAAATTGCAGCGACCCCAACAACCGAAATTATAGTGAAAACCAAACAAATACCTCCAATCCAAAACAAATTCTCTTTACTTTCTAACCAACCCTTTGTATTCTCATTTGTTTTATTTGGAATCTCACTTTTATCTCCACCCCACTCCTCTTTTTCATACACTGGCTTGGAACTTACATCAGGCTCAACCGAACCATCATTATCTTCAATTGGGACTTCTTCAACTAATTCCGGCTCTGATTCATCCATCACACCATTTACACCTTTAATAGCCAGAGCAAAACCAAGCATATCTCCATCATTTCCGAGCATATCAGAATAATTTCCAATTCCTACATTTTTTGCAAGAACTTTTACAGAGACCCACTCAACACCATCCAATTCACTTGAATTAATCTTCAAAACCTCAGTCCCTTCAATAGTATCATTTGTTTCATACATAGTGCCATTTGGTAAAGTTACAATTACATTTAGATTGTCTGAAAGATGTCCAAATGGTCGTTGATTGAATGAAAGGAAAACGTCGAGTCCACTATTGTTACTCAATGATAAATTCCATTCAGTACTTTCTCCATTTTTAAGAAACGGTCCTTCAGCCCCACTCCCATTCCACATCTTTTTCTCTATTGATTCAAATGGTCTTGTTCCATTGATATCTAACCAATCATTGATCAAATCCAATCTATTTGTTTCATTCATTTGATATGAATCATGAATCCAAATTTCATTATTTACTTGATCATTAATCAAATTCCCTAGATTTGGGCGACCCCATCCCTGCAATGAATTTGGGGCTGAACCAACCATTTCCCCACCTTGATTCCCCCCCTCCATTGATTGAGCAGACATAGCAAGCAGAACTCGCAATTGTGGCCCCGATGGAACAAAACTGCCATTTTGTATGAACCAACCATCTTGGACCATTTGTTGAATAATTGCAGCCATCCCCGCCCCCAATGCAGTTGAACTACTCGTTCCAGTACTACCTCTCATATTATCGTTGAATGACGAGACGTTCCCATCAGCAGCAGCCGACACAATTCCTACAGCTGGTGTGACGATAAAATTTCCACGCAATCCTTCTTCTGTTGGACCATGTGAAGACCCAGTATAGAGATCATTTCCATTATCTTTCATTGTTCCACCCACAGAAACAACATTTCTTGCATTTGCAGGCTCGTACAACTTGTTGGGGTTATTTCCTGGCGCAATGAATGCTAGAGACCACGGAATTTCACGATGCCATACATCGAGAAGCCAACTTCTGGATGTGTATGATTCAGTAGCATCCCCCCAACTGTATGAGTGAATAACTGCCCCATTCACTAAGTCTTCAGCAAGTAACCAATCCATTTCTGGTTCACTCCATCCTGACTCATTTACTACATCTTGGAAAATTAACCGAGATCCATTTGCAACACCAGTCCCTTCTAATCCACTATAGATATCACAGACTATTGTGCCAGCAAGATGAGTGCCATGTCTGAAATCTTCGTGACTTGAATTATCGCGATCATCAATCGTAGAATTTACCAAAATGACCTTTCTATGATTTTCTCCAATTTCACCAATCGAAGTTTGATTTTCTCTAAAACATCCGTGATCCAACTCAATTCCAGAATCAGCCATACCTACAATGACTCCAGTTCCATTTAATCCCAAATCCCATGCAAGGTATCCTTCCATTGAATTATTTTGCATGATACTTGCCGCCACATCACTCCGCCCCTCTGTTTCCAATATTGGCTCAACCCACCAAATACCTGGTATTGAATCGAAAATTGTTGGGTTTATACCATATATTTCAAAAGTTGTAGGAGAAGAACTTGAACTGCCAGCCAATATCAAATTATGAAAATCAAATAAAGACAAAATATCCCATTGTGCACTAGAAGGCAATCTAGGCTCTAGAATGACACGATAACCCTCTGCTATTTCTCCCCTCAAAATCTTTTTTTCAGGCAATTGATAATCACCAAACGACCCCCAAACAATCACTTCATTTTCAGAAATTTGTCTCAATGGCACCAATCCTTGATTATCTAAATCACTCCATTCATGACTAGTCCACCCATCTTCTTCAATCACAACCCACTCCCCTTCACTTGTTGGAATATCTGGAATTGGCCACGCACTAGATAATGGAGCAACGAACAGCACCACCAATAATAGAGCAATGCTGCGCATATTAGGTCCCACTACCTCATCCACCATCAACCATCTCATCAACCGTTGGTGTTTTATTGGAGCCACCGGTCGCGAGTTCGATGAAGGCCTTTCGAGTGACTGGAAATTACCCTGTTCGAAAGAACACACAATCATTCTCTATCGATCTTGTTGCTGTAGATGATGTAGATGCTAGACACCGATTATATTCATCTATTGGGAGTCGCCACCGCGTTCTTAGAAGACACATTTCTATTGATGATGTATCAGAAATAGACCCCACATCTTCCACAGCAGCTGTTGTAGTTGCCCATTTCAGGGAAACTCATGATTTTTCTTCTAGAATGGAAGAAGAATAAATTATTTTCTTATCCACTTGGAAATTAATTTTGGAACCAATTCCCCCGCTAATCCTTGATGAAATTCATCAAATAAAGCAACATTTTCTGGTGGTTCTAGATTTATTCCGATACAATGGGCTCCAACATCCTTTGCAACATTCAATAAACCAGCAGCAGGGTATACATTTCCACTAGTTCCAATAGCTATGAAAACATCACATTTTCCTACACCACCATAGATTTCATTCATTTTTAATGGCATTTCATGAAACCAAACAATATGTGGCCTTAATCGATCTGAATCACAATTCTCACACCCAACAAATTCATTTTTTAAGTTAGAATTATCCATTGCTACTACAATAATTCCACATTTTTCACACCTTAGTTTTCTTAATTCACCATGCATATGTATCAATCGTTTTGATCCTGCTTTAGAATGTAAATCATCCACATTTTGAGTAACTAACAAAAACCTATCTTCTAGATAATTCTCCAATTCCACCAGTGCAAGGTGTGCTGGATTGACACTTACTTCCAGTAATTGCCTACGTCTACCTTGATAAAATTCCCAAACCAACTCTGGGTTTTTATCCCATGCAAAAGGGGTTGCAACATCCTCAATTCGATGTTCTTCCCACACACCATCTGAAGCCCGGAATGTTTTGATTCCAGATTCTGCACTAATTCCAGCACCAGTCAAAATCACTACATTTGTTTCTGATCCAAACATATTTTACCCATCCACAATCTTTCTGATTGCGGCCAAACTTTCAGGAGTTTTAATTCCCAACATTTCGACTTTTGTTGCAATTAATGCACCTTCAACCCCCAATCCAGATTCTAAACACCCACGTACCATTTCATTTGGATATCCTAATTCACCAGATTTTGTATTGTATTTATTTTCGTTATCCACATACAATTCTTGATGTAATTTCACCAATATATTCTCCAATGCATTTCTAGAAGCCCAATATGCACCAACATTTGTCTCTCCTCTTTTTGGCATATCAGCACCATCTAAATGAGTCTCTAATGAACCTATAACTTGTCCTAAATCATCTCTAATTAATGGAGCATAAGGATCATCCATTACTACTGTTGCCAATGTAAAATCATACCCACCATCCCGATGAATTTTCAAACTCCCTTCTACTGTTTCGTTTCTAACTAATGGCTGTGTTCCAAAAGAAACGTAAATATTTTTGATATTATCTTTGAGATATTTCAATGATTCATAGACTGCATTTCCAGTTCCTAATGGCAATTCTTGTGTTATTATTTGACAATCAATCCCCTCCATTGCATCTTGATATTCTTTTTCACGCCCCATTGGAACAACAATTAGAATTTGTGAAAATGAAAACCCCTCTTGTAATTTTTTTGAAACAAATCTTGTTGATGGCATTCCACCTATCTCTAACAGAGGTTTGTGAGTTGTCTCTCCACCATGTAACATACGACTTCCTTTACCCCCACAAAGCAAGATAGCGGCGATTTCCACAGTTATGGGGTAACAACGGGGCTAATTTTGTTTACTAATGACTTTCACACTATAATATGGATCTAACCCAAATCTTCTGGGCAGCAGGTATGGCCCTTTGGGTACTTTTTGTAATATATGCAACTCGTTGGACATATAATCATTGGACATCCCAAGGAATGGAAGAAATGGTTGCGGTCTATTATAATCGTAAAATCATTCACATGTTAGCAGCAGGAGTTGTAATTCTGATAATGCCGCTTGTTTTCACTCAACCTTGGTTACCTCTTATTGGGGGATTTACTCTTGGAGGTTTTACAGCATTCATGCATCAATCAGGACGTAGAATGTATTGGATGCAGAGTCCAGAAAACATGAACGACTCATCATTTGCCTTCATGCTTGGAATTTCTATATTCCTTCTTTGGATTTTATTCGACGACCCATGGCTAGCAGTTCTCCCCTCCTTGTTCATGGCCTTTGGCGATGGAGTCACAGGTGTTGTTAGGAACAAATTATTCTCTCGTCGAACAAAGAGTGCATGGGGGAATGTTGCAATGGCAATCGTCTGCCTTCCAATGGGTTGGTATATTGGTGAAGCATCAATTACAGGAATCCCTTTATGGGGTTTAATTGCGGGTGCCGCCTCCTCTTTCGTTGAAAGATATGAGTTTGGACCAATTGACGATAATGTGCTTATTGTAATTACATCTACAACGATACTAATCATTGGGGCCAACATCGGCCAACTGATTACAACGATGTAGACGTCATTGTATACATGGATCTAAATTATATCAGAAAAAACGACGGGTTGATGCGTAAGCATATGTTCGGAAGTTCATGGTCGACCAAGAAGAGTTGCAACGTCTGGCTCGAATGGTCGACCTTAATCGTCAAAAAATGGAACGCATCGAGGAACAACTTTCCAGATTAGAAAACATCCACCAAGAACAAAGTCATGTTGTTAGAGCTGTTCGGGCCATCCCAAGTGAAGGAGCCGAGAATATTTTGGTGCCTTTAGGTAGTGGTGTTCAATTGGTTGTTGATGTCCAATCAGACGCAGGAGCGGTTGTTGATATCGGCACTGCCATTCAAGCTGAAATGACTCGTCAAGAAGCAGCGGATCTAATTGAAAAACGACAAAATGAGATTTCTGAATTAATCCAATCATTGAAACAAGAATTCGACACCTCAGAAGAAACAATTCGTTCTTTAGCGGCAACCTTCAATGAAGGGGTTGCCTCATTAGAAAATGAAACCAAAGCAGATGAAGAACCCCCAACACCTGTAGAACAGCAAAAGACTCCTATTGAGGATAAGCCCCGTAGCCGTAGACGGCGAGGTATTGGTGGAGAACTCACTTTAGATGATTGAGTGATTACATGGGCCTTTTCGATATTTTTCGTTCTAAAGTGAAGGACCTTGGAGATTCTCTTGATGAAGATGAATTAACAGCAGAAGAGGGAACAGAAGAGGCAGAAAAGGCCCTTCAATCAAAAAATACATCAGAATCTAATCATCCTGTAGATGAATGGGATGACATCGAAGAAATTACTCTAGTAAGAGAACCTGTTGAAGATGAATGGGATGATTTTGACGACGAACCCTCTCTTTCTCCATTCGAAGACGCTGCACCAAAGAAAGTAAAACCCGCTAAGAAAAAACAAGCCACCTCAATCCGACCAGCAGGTAGTAAAGTGGACTTACACGTCTTACGTTCAACAACCGGACGTCAATTGGTATCAATCGAAAATGCACCACGCGGCTCAATGGGTAGTAGTAGTATAGATTTGGAAAGTGGAGCCAAATTAGAGATAGATCTTGGGGGTGGAGTGGTTGAATCAGGTGGTAGAATAATCAAAGATTCATCTGCATTAGATGCAATGTTAGAAGAAATGGAAATGATTCTACTAGAGGCAGATATGGGAATAGATGCTATTGAATTTGTATTGAATTTATTGAAAATTGAATTAGTTGGCAACCGCCTTCGAAAAGGGGCAGATTTAGCCAAAGTCCTTGAAGCCAGTCTGAAACGAGCTTTACGCTCCCTACTTCATTCTGGATATTGGGATTTAGATGAAACGATTCGTAAATTATCAACTGAAGAAGAAGGCCCAGTCATTCTAATGGTTGTAGGGGTAAATGGTGTTGGTAAAACTACTAGTGTGGCTAAAATGGCCCATCGTTTTACTCAACAAGGCCACGAAATTGTCCTAGCAGCAGCAGATACATTTCGGGCAGGAGCAATAGACCAATTACAAACTCATGCAGATAGATTGGGCGTTCGTTGCATTAGCAGCCAAAGAGGGGGAGACCCAGCAGCAATTGCTCGAGATGCTATTGAATCAGCACGAGCGAAAGGAGCAGATGTTGTGATAGTAGATACTGCTGGAAGAATGCAAAATAAACGTAATTTAATGGAAGAATTACGAAAAGTCCACCGAATAGCTAAACCACATCTCGTTCTTTTTGTTGCTGATGCTTTAGCTGGAAATGATGCAATTGAACAGGCATCTGTATTCCAGGAAATGTTAGATTTTGATGGCTTTTTTCTCTGTAAATTAGATACTGCGAAAGGTGGTGCAGCACTTTCAATCGCACATACTACAGGAAGACCAATTGTAATGGTTGGTGTTGGTCAAGATTATGTTGATTTACACCCATTCGATCCTGATTGGTTACTTGAGGAGATGTTTCAATGAATAATCCAACAGACATGTTTGCAGATGAACGATCAGAAAGACTATTTTCAGTAATTCAAATGCTCCAGAGATCAGCCTTGATGAATATGGGAGCCATTCCAGATTATGAAGGAATGATACATTTCAATCTTGGAGAAGCAAAGACTGCAATTGATGCAGTAGAAGCAATACAAATGAAGACAACCGGCAATCTTTCAACCATGGAAGAAACAATCCTCAAAGGAACTCTTTCCGAACTTAGAATGATTTTTGTTAAAGCCCCAGAACAACAAAAATTGATTGAAGCCGAAATGGCTAGACAAGATGAACTAAAAAAGACATACACTGAACCCTCCTCCGCTCCATCAGAAACAATTCATTCAGATACACATCAAGAAGAAGAATGAACCGCGGCCTTCATGTGGTCGAACCGACCCCTTCACATCATGACGGATGAGGGTCACCCATCTACTCTCGTTGTAATTAATGAGAGAAACGCCCACCGTCGTATCAACGATCTTCTTCGAAGGAGAGGTCATGAAATAGAGAATGAGCCCAACGGAGATCGTGCTGTAGATGCTTATGTTAGAATGAGTAAAAATTCACCACCCATTGTTTTCTTATCGCTCGATGTTGCAGGCCCGTTGAATGGCCACTTGGTGGGTTTAGAAATTCGTGAAGCAGATAATAATGCTCGACTTGTCTATGTATGTTCTAGAATCCGAAGGAAAACTGCTGAAGATGTTGCGTTTAGTGCTGGAGCCGTAGCCATTCTAGAGGTGCCATTCACCATGAGTGATTTGGATGAAGCATGGCCTCAGATTATGGGTGAAATTCCCGATGCCCCAGGGGTTTCAGATCTCGACGATTTATATCCAGATGTTCGTTCAATTGATGGCGATGAAGTGGTATCTGTTGAAACCCTCCCCCCTTTACCAATTCCTGAAGATTTACCACCGCCACCAGAACCTCTAATGCCAATCAATCCAGTTGAAGCAAAACCAAAAAAGAAGAGACGTTGGGTAAAAATTTTCATTCTGATTGCTTTACTTGGTGGTGTTGGAACAGCAGCCTATTGCTACCAAGACATACTTCTCCAGGCGGTTGAAAACTTTGGATGAAAGTGTATTAATTGTCGGCAGTCTAGCGTATGACTCAGTCACCTCTCCTGCAGGTTCAGTAGAAAATGAACTTGGCGGTTCAGCTACATATGGTGGGCTATCTGCTTCCTTTCATACTAATATGAGTAAATCAGGAATTGTAGGAATCGTAGGAGTAGTTGGGGACGATTTTTCTGGTGAAGACAGAGAATTGCTCCAAAATGCAGGATTAGATTTGACAGGATTGGAAACAGTAGAGGGAGAAACGTTTCGTTGGGCGGGCTCATATCACGGTTCAATGGGAGAAGCAGAAACACACGAAACTCACCTGAATGTATTCGAACATTTTGAACCTAAAGTGCCCGAAAATTGGAAAACACCTACCATTACATTCTGTGCCAATTTACATCCACTAATTCAAAAAAATGTATTAGATCAATCCCCACCTTCTCGCCTCTCGATGTTAGATTCAATGAATCTCTGGATTCAGATTGCAACGGACGACCTCCTTTCTGTAATGAAGAAAGTAGATCTAGTGATCATTAATGATGGCGAGGTACGAATGCTGGCTAATGATGACAATCTTGTTCGTGCGGCTCACCATGTCCGCTCAATGATTGAGTCAACCTATTTGATAGTGAAAAGAGGAGAGCATGGTGTACTTGCTCTCCACCCTGATGGAATTATTTCCATACCAGCATATCCTGTTTCTGAAGTTGTAGATCCAACTGGTTGTGGTGATACCTTTGCGGGCTCGATTGCCAGTCATCTATCCAAAGGAACAGGTCCAATTAGTACTGATGAATTACGAACATCTCTCGAAATAGCAACAGTAACCGCATCATTTACTTTGGAATCTTTTGGTACAAACTCATTAGCAAATTTGGAAGAATCGAAATTTAATGAGAGATTAAGTCATTTCAGATCAATTATTCATGGTTAGTTACGCTGGATAATTAAGTAAAGCATACGAATCAATCCCTGCACCCACCCTTCCATTTAATCCATTTAATTCGATCAAGAAAACCCCACCTAGTACAGATGCCCCTATTGATTCACAAAGTTGAACAGATGCAGCAACAGTGCCTCCTGTTGCAAGTAAATCATCAACAATAACCACTGAATCATCTTCAGTTAACGCATCTTTGTGAATTTCTAGTATATTTTCACCATATTCTAAACTATATTCGACCCTTTCAATTTCATGAGGTAGTTTTCCTGGTTTTCTTACTGGGATAAATCCAATTCCCATTTCTAATGCAACCATTGAACCAAATATGAAACCACGACTTTCGGGACCAACAATATGTGTAGGGGACCAATTCAAACTCTCAATCTCTTTCACCATTTGATTAACGACATCTTTCAACAATTCTCCATCTGCTAAAATAGGCGTAATATCTCGAAACATGATTCCATCAATAGGAAAATCAGGAACGGTTCTCACCGCATTCTCTAACCGTTGGAGAAGACTATTATCCATGCTAATCGCTCAACCTATGGGCCAAATCAAACCATTATTCTACTCAGAAGAATCCAAAGATCCACTGGAATGTGTTTCCATCACCAGGGCCGATGTAATACATGAGTAAGAATGCAGCTAATCCATACATGACCTTACTGACTTCATCGAACTTTTGCATTCCAATCTTGATTAGAACATATGAAAGAACACCCCAAGCGATTCCAATTGCAATCGAGTAAGTGAAAGGCATCATGACGATTGTTAAGAACGCAGGTAGAGCCATTTCCTTATTTGCCCAATCAATGTCAGCAGCCTGACGCATCATCATAGCCCCAATAGCAACTAGTGCACATGCAGCAGCATACTGTGGGATTGCCTTGAAAAGACCAGCTAGGAATAGACCAGAGAGCATTAGTACTCCAACAGTAACTGCTGTAAGACCTGTTTTCCCACCTTCTTCAATTCCAGCAGCAGACTCAATGTAGGTGGTAGTAGTACTTGTTCCAACTGCAGCACCAACAATTGTAGCAGCAGCGTCTGCCATGAATGCCTCATCTGCATTTTCTAACTTGTCAGTCTCTTCATCTACATATCCACCTTGGCGACCAACCGAGTATAGAGTACCAGCAGTGTCAAAGATATCTACAAAGAGGAAAGCAATCATTACCAAAACAAAGGTTTCCAAATTATCTCCAATATCTCCTAGAGCACCTGCGAAGGCACCCATACTCTCAGTTGGCATTCCTACAAATCCGAAGATATCACCTATTGCGGGGGCTGCAGCGTATATGCAATCAGGGTCAAGATATCCACCACCTTCAAGAGGCACACAAACCCAACCATCAGTTCCTAAACCAGCCCCGTTGTCTAACCATGGATCGTATGCGTTTGTAATCCATCCAAGTATAGAGGCACCGAGAACACCGTAGATGATCGCTCCCTTTATTCCACGAGCCATCATTACTGCGATTGCTAGAAGTGCTACCATTGCAATCAGTGCACCATGCATGTGACCATCAGTGTACCAGAAACTACCTGTTGGCCCAATTTGTACCAAGGTTGCTGGATGGTCGATTACCCAACCCATTTCACGGAGACCGATGATTGAAAGGAACATACCAATACCTGCACCAGTAGCAATCTTCAGATCCTTTGGAATTGAATCTAGCAAAGCACTTCTCCATCCAACTTGAGGAAGTGAAATGATGAGGAAAATTATTCCTTCAACAAATACAGCAGCGAGTGCTAGTTGCCATGTTGCACCCATGGTGAATACTACTCCAAATACGAAGAAGGCATTCAAACCCATTCCTGGCGCCAATGCAAAGGGCATATTTGCCCAAAGTCCCATTACCATACATCCAACGAATGCAGCTATTGCAGTTGCAAACAATGCATCATCAAATGGTATACCTGCCAGCGAAAGCATGGCTGGATTAACTATCAAAATGTATGCCATCGTCAGGAAAGTTGCCACTCCTGCTCTAATTTCTGTCTCTAGTGAACTACCTTTTTCAGTGTAGCCAAAATACTTGTCTAATGCTTCAATTTCCATAATAGAGTCTCCTCTTAAATACCCCTATTCTAAAATACGGGGCTTAAAGATTGGTAATAAAATGCCCATATTTAGTCCAAAATCGCTAATTTTGCACTTCACCGTTATTTTGATTATTTTTCGTATCAATAGCAACATATGGTGTATATGGTAATATTTGACTCCCGGTAGGAGCATGATTGAGAATTTCAGTTTTTATCCCCGCTTTGTCAAGTAGTTCAATATCTCCTGCATCTAACATCCGATCTAGACGAATCATCCGCCCACGTAGCCACAATAAACATAGGAAAAAAACCCCAATAAAACAGATAGTAAATATCCATCCAACCAATTGTGATTGATCCATAATTTACCTATCTGTCGAGTAACGCTTCCCACGAAACACGAGCATATTCTTTTGCTGCATCAATAGGATTGTTACTTTTATGAATCCCAGAACCAACAATCAAACAATCAGCTCCAGACAAAACAGCATCTCTAGGATGACCATATTGCTGCCCAGCAATACCATCTCCAGTATTCAGATTAATTCCTGGCGTCCAAATCATCTTTCCTTCCCCAACTAATTCTCTCAAGGATTCAATGTCTTTAGGATTAGAACCATTGCCAATGAATCCCATTACTCCTTCCATTTCTTTCCCATACTCTACAACAGATTTAGTATAATTAGGGGTCAAAAGATTCCCTCTACTAGACATTTGGGCCAAAAGAAGAATCCCCCCTTCTCGACCCACATCTTTCCATCCATCTAATAATCCATTAACAATATCTGGTCCCGAAATCAGATGTGCAGTGACAATATCGGCCCAGGACCGAATATCGATTACACCACTCATTTGTTGTCGACTAACACGTCCAATATCTGCAAATTTTCGATCTTCCCAAATTAACACATCTAAACGTCTGGCTAGATCACAAACCTCCTTCCACCCCTCAACTGTCCAATCTTCAACAATGTCAACATGAAGCTTCAGACAGGCGATATAAGGCCCAATTGATTGAACAGTTTCTCGAACAAGATCTACTGTTTGCAAGTCGGCAGCAAAACAAATCAGACTTTTCTTTTTAGCAGCAGTCTGCATATATCGTCTAGAGAAATCATCTTTGACGGCTGTCCATCGGAGACCCCACGCTTCTTCAGCCATCATCTTCCCCCCCTTTCGTTCTTCTATTAATGTTGATTAATTGAACGCACCACAGACTCCAATCACCAAATCTTTCATTGGTGTCATAACCACTTTTTCCCATCGACGATGCATTATCTTACGTATTGAACCAGAACTACATATTATATTCTAAACAAATAATTTCTAGTTGTGTCAAACGTAGGTAGACTAGACAGAGTAATACGGGGAACGGGAGGAATCTCTGTTGCCTTTGTTGAAATTTCAGGTATATTTGATTCTGCAGAAACAATAGTACAATTACTAACTCTCGGTCTTGCAATTTTTCTCACCCTAACCTCAATTACAGGACATTGCCCATTCTATCCAATTTTAGGTGTCAATACTTGTTCAATCGAAGAATAACCATTCTTCAGAACTGATACATCACTTGAATAACGGCGAACGATTGTTACCACCCGAATGACTGTTGAAGAACGATCCAACCATCGTGATTGGATCCGAGTAAAGGGTGCCAGAACCCACAACCTGAAAGACGTTGATGTAGACATTCCTCGGGATTGTTTTGTTGTTATCTCAGGAGTATCAGGTTCTGGAAAATCCAGTCTTGCATTCGATACATTATATGCTGAAGGTCAGAGAAGATATGTGGAAAGTCTAAGTTCGTATGCTAGACAATTTTTGGGTCAAATGAAGAAACCCGATTGTGACAGTATAGATGGATTATCACCTGCCATCAGCATTGATCAAAAACAAGGGTCTCACAATCCCCGTTCAACAGTTGCAACAGTAACTGAAATCATGGATTATTTCCGCCTTCTTTGGGCTCGAATAGGTAAACCACATTGTCCAGAATGTGGGATAGAGGTTGCTAGACGAACAGTCCAAGAAATTGTAGATGATGTAATGTGGAATTTTGAAGGTCATGCAATTGCTGTGTGGACTCCAGTAATTAGAGACAGGAAGGGAACTCATGCAGATTTATTCAGAGTACTCGTGGAACAGGGATATACATATGGAAAAATCAATGGAAGAGATGCTGAATTTGAAGCACCCCCAACATTAGAAAAAAATCTTCGACACAATATTGACGTCAGAATCGATAGAATGCGCCTTTCCAAGACAAACCGCCAAAGATTAACTGAAGCGGTAGATTCAGGTTTAAGATTAGGTGGTGGGGCTATTGCAATAGAATCTCTTGAATCACCCTCTCCAGAAATAAATATCGAAAGTACGCAATCCAGAGAAACTACTCAAGGCTCGACAATACCTTATTCAGAAGAATTTGCCTGCCCTACCCACGGTTCCTTTTTACCAGAAATGTCCCCTAGGATATTTTCTTTCAATAATCCATTAGGCGCCTGCCCCTCATGTCAAGGACTGGGCGTCCAACGTAGTTTTAGTACTGAATTGTTACTTGATTCAACACTCTCAGTAGAACAAAATTTTGTAACTCCTTTTCGCCTTTCCATGCATTCAAATTGGTATAGAAGGCATATGGAACAAGTCTGCTCACATTATGGTATAGATTCAACAAAACCCTTTGAAGAACTTGATGAGGATGCTCAAGATATTTTGTTAAATGGTACTGGTTCGACAGAGATAAATTTTAGATTTGAATCGGAAAGAGGTTCAATTTATCAAAGCAGAAAACCATGGGAAGGCATTCTCCCTAGGCTTCAGAGACAATTAACTGACACATCATCAGAAAGAACTAGATCTAAATTGGCATCATATATGATTGATGAGCCCTGTACAGATTGTGAAGGAAGAAAACTTAATCGTGCAACATCGATGGTTACAGTTGGCAACATTACACTTCCAGCTTTGTCCTCTTGTTCTGTTTTAGAATCCCTTGCAACCGTCCAACGTTGGCGAACAGAAAATATTGATTCTGTATGGTCTGAATTAGAAAGAGAATTTCCTACTGGTGCTGTATTAGATTCTACAATGACTTTGACAGAACGTGATTTACATATTGGTAGAGAAGTAATCAAAGAAATAGAAAACAGACTTCGCTTTTTGGCGTTGGTTGGTTTAGATTATTTGACTTTGGATAGAAGAGCAAACACACTTTCTGGTGGAGAGAGCCAAAGAATTCGTTTAGCTAGTCAAATAGGTACTAAGTTAACAGGAGTTATGTATGTTTTAGACGAACCAAGTATTGGACTACATCCTAGAGATAATTCTAGACTACTTTCAACATTAAGAGAATTGACTACTATTGGAAACACCTTACTTGTCGTCGAGCATGATGAAGAAACATTGAGACAAGCTGACTGGATTGTAGACCTTGGACCAGGTGCAGGAAGACAAGGTGGGACCATTGTTTCCAATGGTTCCCTCAAAGCCCTCCTTTCGAATAATGAAAGTTTGACAGGACAATATTTGTCTGGTAAATTGAAAATACCAATTCCAGAGAATCGCCACTCTCCAAACGGAGATTGGTTAACCATTAAATCCGCAACTCACAATAATTTACAAGAAATTGATGTTAAATTTCCATTAAAGTGCTTCATCACAATTACTGGAGTTTCAGGTTCTGGAAAATCCTCATTGGTTACTGGAATATTGGCTCCTGCCTTATTGAGGAAATTACATAATTCAGACTCCACACCTGGCCGCCATAGTTCAATTGAAGGAATTGAAACAATTGACAAAGTAATCGTCATCGATCAAAGCCCAATTGGTAGAACACCTCGTTCAAATGCAGCAACATATACTGGGGCATTCGATCACATTCGGGCATTGTTTTCAGAAATCTCACTATCAAAGGAAAGAGGGTATACACCAGGTACATTTTCTTTCAATGTGAGGGGTGGACGTTGTGAATCATGTAAGGGTGGGGGGTCAATCAAACTCGAAATGAATTTCCTCCCAGATGTTTGGATTGAATGTGAAATCTGTAAAGGAACTCGATATACTCGTGAAACCCAAGAAGTTCTTTGGAAAGGACATAGTATTCATGATATTTTAGAAATGACAATTGAAGATGCAGCACTGTTTTTCCAAAACCAGAGAAAAATCCACCGAATCTTGCAAACATTAGTTGATGTTGGTTTAGGATACATACGCTTGGGCCAACCAGCCACGACTCTTTCAGGAGGTGAGGCCCAAAGAGTAAAACTTGCAACAGAATTACATCGCCCAGCAAGAAAGCATACTTTCTATATGTTGGATGAACCAACCACTGGTCTCTCGATGGCAGATGTTCACCAATTAATCCAAGTTTTAACACGCCTAAGAGACAATGGCCACACAGTTGTAGTAATTGAGCATAATTTAGATGTCATAAAATCATCTGATTGGGTCATTGATCTTGGCCCTGACGGAGGAGATGGTGGAGGGAATATTGTTGCTGAAGGAACACCAGAAGAAATTGCCCAATCATTGGAATCCTTCACTGGCCAACATTTGTCTCCAATGTTAGGTTTAAGAAAGGTAGCCGATTAGACAACCTTAGGTTGTATAGACCGAGGTGATGAAATGAGCATAGGAATTGAACCCTTAGGAGACATGGTTCTCATACAAATGGAAGCGGCCCC
>Ga0115012_10001086_pt1 | contig 15631 bp, 8 predicted proteins | sample TroAtlMetagenome_FD_88706 | JGI IMG/M metagenome (GOLD analysis project Ga0115012, IMG submission 88706) | Marine eukaryotic phytoplankton communities from Atlantic Ocean - Tropical Atlantic ANT10 Metagenome | ecosystem: Environmental > Aquatic > Marine > Oceanic | place: Tropical Atlantic Ocean...
AAAAAGGACAAAATATAAAGGATTAAAAAGAAATATTTCTTTCATTTCTTAAATTCCTCCAATCAATTCAATTGAAGAATTATCTCTATTAAAACTTTCCAAATCTTTTTTAGAAATTTTTGTGTCCCAGACATATACCCTTTTTAAGTTTTTAAAACTTTCAATAATCTCTAGAGAATTTTTAGAAATTTTCGTTCCGTATAAATTTAAAATTTCGAGATTCTCTAATTTTTGTAAAGTTTTAATCCCTTCATCACTTATTGAATTTTTTTGTATGTCAAGACTTACTAGATTTTTTAGATTTAAAAAATTTAATAAAGATTTATCAGAAAGATTGGATTCCTTTATAAATAGATAAGCAATATGATCTTTTATAACCTCAAGTTGATTAAACTCAACTTCAGATAAATTATTTTTTAAGTATTTAACAGAAAGAAATTTTTTATTACTAGAAATGAACTTTACTTGAAAAATAGATTTATCAATATTCAACAATTTAGATTCATCCAATTCTTGAACAGTGATTTTTTCAAACCATTGTTTATCTGAGAAATCTATGCTATATATTTTATTTAATGAAATTTTAATTTCATCTGGTATTTCAATTGATGAAAGAACATCATTTGATTTATCAGAATTCTTAATCCACCATAAAATAGTATTTATTTCATCATAAGAAACTATTGGTCCATCTGGAGGCATAAATTTTATGTTATCATCGGGTAGACTTATTCTTTTAAAAATCAAACTATTTCGAGGATTAATTTTATCAATTGGTGACCCTGCATTTCCTCCTTTAGTTAGTAGAGGTAAAGAAGATAAATCTAAATTCCCTCTTTTTATTTCATTATTATGACAAGAAATACATTTATTGATAAGAATGGGTTCAATAATATTTGAATATAGTTCAATTGAATCTAAGCTTGTTGAAATCTCAGCAAGTAAATTTTCATCTTTAACAAATCGATTTTTAATTTCTTCAGGGGCATATTCAAACAAGTAATTTTCTCCGTGCGTTATATTACCTCCATTATGTCCAGTTATAAATAAAATTATGATAATCACAAGGTTTGAAAATGATTTAAATTTTTTAGGAATAAAATCTTTAAAAAAAGATAGACGGATAATCCATGCAAGGAAGCACATTCCAACTAATATAAAACCGAATAATTTATGTAGGTATAAATTTTCTTCAATGTAAAGTCCAGTTTCGGCAAGTAACCACCCAAATAGGGCACTAAAAGCAGAGGATATAAAACCTAAAAACCAACTAAAAGATATAATTCTATTATTGATTTTATTTTTAAATAGATTAGAGTATGTCTCAATTAATATAGATAGTATTAAAAACCCTATTGGAAGATGAACTAAAAGGGGGTGAAGTCTTCCAAAGAAAGAGGAAATATCTAATACAATCATTTATATTTTAGGTTCTAATTAGTTTAACTGGATAAGTTTTTCCAGAATTCCATTGAGGAACATATATACTATCATCATTGTCTACACAGACATCGTGAGGATTTAAAAAAGTCTTCTGATCATAAATGGGTTTTTCTAAAACACCATCTTTATATTTCGGAACATTTCCTCCAGGCAATGAAACAATTTTATTATTAATATCTAAAATGGCTAGCATACCATCATAATTCCACCAACTTTCTGTAATGATTACTGCAAAGAATAAATTATTTCCCTTAATAACCGGACGACAAATCCAACAGCCTGGGAGAGGAATAGTTTCGATATGATTTCCATTTAAATCAAATCTCTTAAATTCATTTTTAGTTCTAGATGAAATTAATAAAGAAGAATTATTTTTTTCTCTTGTGTCAAGCGTAATTCCATGACAGCAATCAAATTGATTTGATTTTTCACCCCGACCACCAAAGTGTTTTATATAATTACCTTTTGAATCATATTTAATTATGAAATCTTTTCCATAACCATCAGCAATAAAAATATCTCCATTGGGAGCTACAGCTGTTTCTGTAGGTTTAAAATCTTCAGCTGAATTATATTCTTTTATTTCTTTTGGATAATCAAATTCTAAAATTTTTCTACCCTTGAGATCAGTTTTACAAACTTTGTGTTTATCAGGATCAGTAATATATAAAAACTCTTCACCGCCTTCATCTACAATAGTTAAACCATGGGCTGAAGAATATCCTACACTCCATGATCCTTCGATTTTTCCTGACTGATTATAGATTAACACATTGTTTTTAGGATGTGTAGTGGTCATAAAAATTCTATTTTTATTATCCATTACCATTTCGTGACAATGATTTACAGGGAAATCATTAGCATTTTGAACTCCCCACTTTTTATCTACTTTATATTTAAAATCTCCATGCCCAATGATTTCATTATTTTGCTTCAAATTTTTTCCAATAGAAAATGATTTAATCGGAACACTTGCTCCAATTCCTAGCAGAGCAGATTTTTTTATAAAATTTCTTCTAGAATTTAATTTTGTTTTTTTCATGATAAAATTTCTTTGACAACGTGACCGTGCACATCTGTTAATCGATATCTCCTTCCTTGATGTTTAAAAGTTAATCTCTCATGATCAATACCAAGAAGATGCATCACTGTTGCTTGAAAGTCATGGATATGAACAGGTCTTTCTGCGAGATTATATCCGAACTCATCAGTCGCACCTATAGTGATTCCTTTTTTAATTCCAGCACCAGCCATAAATATCGTAAAACATTTGGGGTGATGATCTCTTCCATATCCAGGATCAGTAATTAATCCTTGAGTATAATTTGTTCTACCAAACTCTCCTCCCCAAATTATAAGAGTATCTTCTAACAAACCTCTTTGTTTTAAGTCCTTGATAAGAGCAGCGGTTGGCTGATCCGTATCTTTACATTGTATTTTAATATCTTTATTAAGATTTCCATGTTGATCCCAACCTTGATGATAAAGTTGAATAAATTTAACATCCTGTTCAACTAATTTTCTAGCTAAAAGGCAGTTAGCAGCAAATGTACCAGGGTTTTTACTCTCTTCGCCATACATGTCAAAAATATAGTCTGGTTCATTAGATACATCCATTACTTCAGGAACAGATGTTTGCATTCTATAGGCCATTTCATATTGAGACATCCTTGATAAAATTTCAGGAACCCGATATCGTCATAATTTACATTTTCAAGTTTTTTAAGGTAATCAATTTGTTCTTTCCTTATATCACCAGTTACTCCAGGCGGGTTTTCCAGATAAAGTACTGCATCTTTACCAGACCTAAATTGAACTCCCTGATATTTAGAAGGTAAAAAACCGTTACCCCAAGATCTTGCATAAAGAGGTTGCCCTTGTTTATCTTTTGTTACTAAAACAACAAATTCAGGAAGATTTTTATTATCTGATCCTAAGCCATAGCTAACCCATGATCCCATTGAAGGTCTACCAGGTAAATTAGAGCCACTTTGAATAAAAGTTACTGCAGGATCATGATTAATTTCTTCAGTATACATTGATTTTATAAAACATAATTCATCAACTATTTTCGAAGTATGAGGCATAAGATCACTCATCCATGCACCACTCTCTCCATGTTGTTTGAAATTAAATATTGATGAAACCAATGGGAAACTTGCCTGACCCGCGGTCATACCTGTGAGTCTTTGACCACCTCTTATGCTCTCAGGAAGTTCTTGACCATTTAATTTTTTTAATAAAGGTTTATGATCAAAAAGATCTAGTTGAGATGGAGCTCCACTTTGGAAAAGATATATAATTCTTTTTGCCTTAGCAGGGAAATGAGGAAGCTTAGGACTTTGATTTAAACTATTTGAGACATTACCAAAAACAGGCGATGGATTAATTAGGGAGCCTAGGGTTAATGCACCTAGACCTAAAGAAGTTCTTGTCAAAAAGTCCCTTCGGGTATATTTTTCGTTATGATGGTGATCGTTACAATTCATATTTCTATAATTATCTTTTCATATAAACTTCATCATGATTTAAAAGGGTATTTGCTACCATTGCCATAGCTGCTGTCTTATATCTGTTTAAACTTCTATCTCTGGGTTTTTCTCCACTTCTAAATATTTCATATGCAAGATTAGGATTTTTTCTGAACTTGTCAAGTTGTTGAAAGTAAAGTTCTTTAAGCAAATCTAACTCTTTCTTCTTTGGCTCTCTTGACGTGCAAATTCTAAATCCTAATGAAATAGATTCATCAACTGAATTTGGAGCCTCTTTTTGAATACGTTCAGCTAAAACTCTAGAAGCTTCAAAAAACTGAGGATCATTTAACAAGACCAGTGCTTGTAAGGGTGTATTAGTTATTTCTCTTTTAACAGTACAAACCTCTCTCGTTGGAGCATCAAAAGTTGTCATAGATGGAGGAGGAGATGTTCTTCTTATAAATGTATACATGCTTCTTCTATAGAGACTATCTCCAGAGGATTCTTTGTAATTCATTAATTTTATTGAAAAATTTGATTTTTCTCTCCATAGCCCTTGGGGCTGATATGGTTTAACACTTTCACCACCAATATGTTTAACTAACAAACCACTTGTTGCAAGTGCATTATCACGAATCATTTCTGCAGGGAGTCTATAGCTATTGGATCTAGAAAGGAAAATGTTGTCAGGATCAATCTCAACAAATTTTTGATTTGGTACAGAGCTTTGCATATAAGTATGTGAATTAACCATCAGTCTTAAAAGGGCTTTAATATCCCAATTATTTTCAATTAGGTAATTAGAAAGAAAGTCAAGTAATTCTGGATGGGAAGGTAAAGACCCTTGAACACCAAAATCATCAGGTGTTTGAACTATACCCCTTCCAAAGATCATTTGCCAATATCTATTAACAGTCACTCTTGAAGTAAGTGGATTTGTTTTATCAAACAACCACTTAGAAAGACCTATTCTATTTTTTGGTAAATCAGAAGACATTTCTGGAAGTTTTGACGGCACATTAGCATTAACTTCATAACTAGGCATTGTATACAGTCCTCTTTCATATAGAAATGATTTTCTTTTGTTAACCATATCCTCCATCACCATTACTTCCATGACATTAGACACTTTATCCAGCCATTGGTTTTTTAAATTTTTAAGTTCTTTTTTTAGCTTACTTACCTTAAAGTCATAATTGATGATATGATCTTTTTTTTCTAAATCGGTAGAATTTATTTTTTTATCATGATCATATTGATTGTAAACAAGGCCAATTTCATAACTCGTTAAAGGTTTTTTATAGACAATAAGATCATCGATCAAACCTTTAAAAAACTTATTATCACCACTTGAACCATCATATGAAACTCCGACCATAAGAGATCTTTTTTCTTCTTTTATTCCAGAACTAGAGACAGGTTTAATAGTCTTGTATAGATTGTCAACTAATGTCTTATTTTCAATTACCGATCCATTAAGATAAAGATTTACACCTTCAGCCTTTCCTGAACCGTTATATGAGAATGATAAATGATTCCATTTGTTTTTTAGAATTGAGTCTTTTGATTTTATATGAACTTGGTTACCTGGTAAAGAACTTACTAATCTGAAATTTATGTAGTTTTCATCATCAAGGTACAAATCCCAGCCTCTCCAATAATTATTTTTACCACCAGTAGTTCCCATTATTGTTTGACCAAAACCTTTTTTTCTTTTCTCAGTATTAATCCAAACAGAAGCTGAAAAGGGATCAGTCCATTCAAAATTAGGAATTGACTCAAGGTAGAATTGGGCCCCACCAACCCCCATTCTAAAAGCATTTCCATCAATACCCTTCTCAATTCCAGGTTTGATATTACAGGTGATATTTAAATTGTTATCTATAATAAATTTTGATGATCTTGCAAATGATCCTTGAACAATATTAGTTACATCAGGACTAGTTTTTTTATATGTCCTAATTTTTTCAAGACTTGCCTTTTGAATTATTGATTTATTAATTAGGGAGTAGGATTTATAATCCGAAAGTTGATTAGAATAGTCATAAAACTCTGAAAGCTCTTTTTTTGTTAAAGCTAATTTTGATTCCTTTTCAATTATTTTTTTCTCAATGTTTGAAATCTCTTTATCAGTTGATTCATCAGGTAATAGTAAAAGTGGGCCAAAATCACCGTCGTCACCCGTCATTCCAAGTTCTCTTGTTTGATTAAAAAAAGCGGAAAGTTGAAAATAATCTTTTTGTGAAACAGGATCAAATTTATGATCATGACATTTTGCACACATCATAGTAAGCCCTAAAAAAGCAGTTCCTAATGTTTCAGTTCTGTCAAAAACATAATTTAATCTCCATTCTTCATCAATTACTCCTCCTTCGGCGGTCATGGGAGAATTTCTGTTGAACGCAGTTGCTAATTTTTCATCTACTGAAGCATTTTCCCTTAGATCTCCTGATAATTGAACAGAAACAAATTCATCATAAGGCATATTTTCTTTAAATGCATTTATAACCCAATCTCTCCATGGCCACATAGTTCTTATCCCATCAGCGTGTAATCCGTGAGAATCGGCATATCTTGAAAGATCAAGCCAATCCATTGTTAAGCGTTCTGCATTTTCATCACTACCTAATAACTTGTCCACAATTTTAGAATAGGCATTTGGATCATTATCAGCTATGAAAGCATCAATTTCTTCAATACTTGGGGGTAATCCAGTAAGATCAAAATAGACTCTTCGAAGTAATTTTTCTTTTTTAGCAATATTAGAAAATTCAAGATTTTTTTCTATTAATCTATTGAAAATGAAATGATCGATTTCATTTTTCATTTTTTCATTTACTTTTTTTGACTGAGGAATATTGACTTTTCCAACCGGTAAGAATGACCAATGTTCTTTCCATTCAGCTCCTTGTTCAATCCATTTTAATATTATGGCTTTTTCTTTTGAGTTTAGTGTAAGCTTAGAATCAGGAGTTGGCATCATAAATTCCGGATCGTCTGATAAAATCCTATGTGCAACTGAACTACTATTAATACTACCAGGTGAAATAGCTGTTTGACCACTAGATAATTTTGAAAAAGCTATTTTTTCATCATCTAATCTAAGACCAGCCATTCTTGTTTTTTCATCAGGGCCATGACAAGAAAAACATCTATCAGAAAGAATAGGTTTTACATGATAATTAAAATCAATTTTTTCTGGTAAAGAGGCATATTCATATGTAACTTCTTCAGGCACATTTAATGAACATGAAAAAAATAAAATTGCTAAGACGGGAAAGATTAAAACCCTCATAAACAACTATTATAACTTATTAAATTTAAAAAAAAAGTAAATTTTAAAAAAATTCTGATCTCTATATTAATTTTTAGAAAGAATATAAATATAATCGTCGTTTGCTAAAATAAAGAAATTATCCTCCCCAACAGGCAGAATTTTTCTGGCGTTTATTGACATTGGAAGAGGAAGAAATCTTGAGACATTAAAATTTTCAGCCCCCCAATCACTTAAAATTCCTCCAGGATTTGCAGAAGAGATTCCTAATTCTGTTACGTACTGATGAAAGTTTCCTACGTAAAATAGTTTAGCAATATCGTCTTTTAAAAAAAAGAAGTCCTCTATGGAACTAAATTGAGCCTCTTTGGGGAGGGGTTTGCCAATAAATTTTTCTCCATTATTAATAAATAAGGTTGATCTTAATTCATAGATACTTTTAGTTTCAAGGATTCTATCTTCAGATTTTCCTGTTAGACTCTTTATATCATTAACCTTAGAAAAATTGATGTATTTAGGGAATTTCTTTTTTAAATAAGGCAATTGTTTATCAAGTTTATCCTTTGAAGCAAAGGGGACGTATGTTCCAAAAAAATCATAAAAAATTATTGGATCTAATTGAAGGTTTTCATCAAAATCATCTAAGTATATTTTAACAGGCTTTTTCTTATTTGGTTTCCACTTAAAATTTGATCCGGAATTTCCTGCTAAAATATCAATTTTACCATCAGAATTAATGTCATCAACCAAAACGGTATTCCATAATCCATTAGTGTTTAAAAGACCAAGTTGATCTGTTGCATTAACAAAATTGTCACTTCCCTTATTTAACAAAACTGTAATAGGCATCCAATCGCCAACCATTATAAGATCAAAATTTGAATCCCCATCAACATCAGCCCACTGACTATCAGTTACCATTCCAAACCTCTCTTTCATTATAATTTCAAAAGAATTTTTTTTAGTGTTTTTCAGTATGAAACTATATGGGCTTAGCCCATAAGATCCTGGAATTGATCTACTTCCAATAAAAAGATCTTCATAACCATCATTGTTATAGTCATTTACTGAGACAGAGGATCCATTCGTTTGAGGTAGTGAAATTGGTAATCTTGAAAAAAATCCTTTTCCATTATTTAGGTATATTCTATCCATTAGATTTTCATCAAGCTCCTGCAGGTCACTTCCGCCACTAACAACATATAAATCTAAATCACCATCATTATCAATATCAATTGTTGCAGCATCAATATCTTCATATTTACTGTCTCTCTTAAAATCAGGGATTTCCAGGGGCGCAAAATTTAAACCTTTTAGACCAAGAAATATTTTTGAACTTTGATAGCGGGCACCACCAATAAAAATATCTTCAATTCCATCATTATTAAAATCAGCCACAACTCCTGCAGGCCCCTCATATGATAGCCTTTCAGGAATTAAACGTTCTCTTTCATAATCATAAAAACCATTTTCTTTATGTTTAAACGGAAGAATTTTTAAAGAAAATTCTGAAGATTTTTCATCAAAAATTTTTGATGCCTTACCCTCATGTCTTTTATTAATAATTAGTTCTTGATTTACTGCAATATTTTTTTCAGTTTGAAAAAGACCATCTGGCCATCTAACAACAATTGAATCTATTTGGCCTGTTTCACCAAGTCCAAAATAAACTTTGTGAGAGGAGGAGGATTGAAAGCCACGGGTTACTATGTTTTCTCTTACCCACTGTTTTTCTTCAGAAAAGATCTTAATCTTTGATCCCCTTGTTATAGGATAGTTTTTGTCTCCTTTAAGAGTTATTGAAATATGACTGTTTTTATTTTCTGAAAGGTTTTCAAGAATAGTTGAGTTTGAGTTTAGATTATTAAGCACAATGTCTAAATCACCATCGTTATCTAAATCAGCATAAGCAGCTCCGTTGGTGTATGAAGGTTTGCCAACAAAAGATTTATCTATATTTTCAAATTCAAGATTCCCCAGATTTCTAAATAAAATATTTGGAATTTTAAGAGTTGGCATTTCATCAATAAGTTTTTTCTTTATTTCATCTTGCCTAGAATTATTATACTTAGTAAAATCAACATTGCTCAGATAATTAATGTAATCTAGATCGTTAGGTCTTTTCGCTATACCATTTGTGATGAAAATATCATTTAGTCCATCAGCATCAAAATCTTGTAATAAAACTCCCCAGCTCCAGTCAGTAGCATATGTTTTTGTTAGAAGAGCTATCTCTGAAAAAGATCCATCACCTCTGTTTAGGTGGAAGTGATTTCGAGCAAACTGAGGTTCAAAACCAAACTCTTTTTTTATTCTACTGACCTGATCTTCATCCTCTCCACCAGATTTCAAAAATATTTTCGGATCATAAGGCATCATATCTGTAGTGAAAATGTCTTGATGTCCATCTGAGTTTAAATCAGCCACATCTATACCCATGGTAAAATGGGTTGAATGGTAAATTGATTTTTCAATCGATTCGCTAAATGTTTTGTCTTTATTGTTTATATAGATGTAATCATTCTCGTGAAAGTCATTGCCAACATATATATCAAGCCATCCATCATCATTTATATCTGTGGCGGTAATAGCAAGACCATATCCCAAGGGACTATCATAAACATTAACTTTCCTTGTAACTTCAACAAATTCACCTTCAATTTCATTAAGCTTATTTTCATAAAATTTGTCTCCTGAAAGACTATCTGACTCAGCTCTTTTTTCAGATGTTCCATAACTTCTGACACTGTGAATGGCATGATTAAGCAAATAAACATCAAGATCACCGTCGCGATCATAATCTAAAAATGTAGCCTGGGTAGAAAATCCTGAAAAATCAAGTCCAAATTCAGAAGACCTTTCTGTAAAGGTTAAATTTCCATTATTTATGTAAAGTAAATTATGAGATTTTTTTGGACTTATGGGACTTACCTTTGTTACATAAATATCAAGAAATCCATCTAAATTTACGTCCTCAAAGTTAACCCCATTTGACCAGCTGTTTTCAATGCTTAGACCCGCTTCGACAGTTATATCCTTAAATTTTAAATTCCCCTGGTTTAAATAGAGACGATCAGGTAAAAGATTTGCAGAAAAATAAATGTCCTCTAATCCATCATTATTTATGTCTCCTACAGAAACACCCCCTCCATTATAATAATAGAGGTATTCAATGATATTTAATTTAGTTTTATATTCTAGTGAATTAGAAAAATCTATTCCTGTTTGATCAGAATTTAGAGAACGAAAGGGTATTGTTGATTCAAATATCTTCTCCTTGGGGGAACATCCAAAAAAGAAAAAAACAGATAATGAAAAAAATATAATATTGTTATTTATCATTCAGGGTTAAAATTATATATAGTAAGACTGTCTTTATTTCTTGTAACTAGCATCTGACTGTCATTTATCATCAATATATCTCGAATCTCTCCCTTTAAAAAGAAACCTTTGCCACTGGGATGAAAATTAAAATTCTTTCCATCAATGTTTTCAAGATAAATTCCATAAGAGGCGTCATAAATACCAACTTCAGGTTTAACATTGAATAAATTTCCTCCCATCACTATATCTTTATCACCATCATTATCAAAGTCAGATGTATTGATTGCATATACAGGGCTAAATTGAACCTCTTGAGGTAAAGAAATTTTTTCAAATTCAAAATTTCCTTTGTTTATGAAGATTGAGGTCTCCAGATTAGTAGCATCAAAAATTAAAACTCCTTGCATTTCTTTTTCAGTGAAAATTTTTGAGATATCTGCATCTTTAAATGATTCATAATCAGGAAATTTTTTCTTTAAACTTTTTATTTGATCAATTAAATCATGTCTGAGAGCATATGGATAATATTTCCCGTCTTTAGCTCTAAAAGATATAATTCCTTCACCAAAACCATTTCTATCAAAATCATTAAAAAACAGTCTAATAGGATTTTCATTACTTGCTTTAAATCTTGAATTTAACCCATGATTTCCAACAATTAGATCTATCATCCCATCATTGTTTATGTCTTCAGAATGGATAGTATTCCACCATCCTTTTTCATTTTCCAGGGAATTAGATACAGGATTAAAAACGCCATTTTTGTTTTCAAATACTCTCAAACCCATGTATTCTCCAATGACAATTAAATCCTTATCCTTATCAGAATCAATATCAATAAAAGAAGCATCAGTAATCATTCCTAAATTAATTAAATCAGGAGCTCTAAAATTAGTTTCATTGGTAAAATTGCCCATGCCATCATTAATTAATATGAATCCTGACCCTGGCAATCCATATTGCCCAATTTTAATTCTTTCACCAACAAATAAGTCTAAATCTCCATCACCATCTATGTCAGCACTTGTAACTGCTCCAGTACTTATATTGTTTTCACTGTCAGGAAGTTTTTGATTTGAATCTGAAAAATTACCTTTCCCATCATTTATAAAAAGGCGATCAAAAAGTTGTTGGGAATAACTGGCAACTTCAACACCGCCGCTGGCAAGGTAAAGGTCTAAATCCTTATCATTGTCTACATCAAAAAGAAGAACTTCAGAATTTTCAGATTCTTTATATTTTTCAAAAAAGGAAATATCAAACTCTTTTTTAATAAAGCTATCATTGTTAGCTAAAAAAATTTGGGGATTATATCCTTTTGAAGCCGATATTACAAAATCAGATAAACCATCTCCGTTAATATCTCCTTTTGCAAGTTTTGGTCCTTCAGTACTGCACATATGATATGTAAGACGCTCTTTATCAAAATCCACAAACCTATTTTCCTTATGGACATATGCATTTTTCATTTCTATTTTTTCAAAAAGTAAAGTTTGATTTTTCTCATCATCATAAATGTTTTCTTTATAAATAGCGTCAGATTCTTTTAATTTAATGGTTTGGTTAACTTTTACTTTTTTCATTACAGTTTTACCACCATAAGGCCAAAGAATTTCTAGGTCTACTTCTTTTGAAGATCCAACTCCAAAATTAGGCCTCACATCAACCGATGATTGAAATCCTCTTACAGGCTGGATCTCTTGAATATATGTTTCATTTTCAGTATTAACATATATTTTTGTTCCTATTGCATTTTTGTTTTTGTTAATTCCTTCTAGTTCAAACTTTATATAGTTATTTTCTTGTTTATCCAGTTTGTTTTCAAAGACAAAAACAGGCATATTGACATTGCTTACCACCAAATCTAGATCTCCATCATTGTCAATGTCTCCATAAGCAGCACCATTAGAAAAACTAGAAAGATTAAGACCAGAATTAGTGTATTTTTCAAATTTAGTTTTGCCAAGATTTTTATAAGAGTGGTTAGGAACTGCTTCGGAGGGAATTATTTCAATTAATCTTTTGTAATCAACCTGATTATTTGCAACAATTGATTTGACTACTTCTTTATTTGAAATGTATTGAAGATAGTCTTGATTTGTTAGGTCTCTGAATATTCCATTAGCAATAAATAGATCTTTAAGTCCGTCATTATCCATATCAAAGAACAATGCACCCCAACTCCAGTCAGATGCTGCCACTCCTGAGAATCTTCCAATTTCACTAAATGTGTCATTATTATTATTAAGATGCAGCACATTTCTTGTAAACTGGTGATGGTAGCCATTTTTTAAAACATACTGATACTTGTTCCAATCTTCAAATGTTGTAACTGTTTTAAGTCTTTTATAATCAGAGGGGAGCATCTCTGTTACAAATATATCATTGGTTCCATTATTATCAATATCGGCAAGATCAGCCCCCATTGAAGCACCACTAATGGATTTCATTTGGGAGGTAAGTTCTTCACTGAAAGTACCATCCTTTTGATTGATATAGAGATAATCCCTTTCAAAAAAATCGTTGCAAACAAAAATATCTTCCCAGCCATCATTGTTTACATCACCAACAGTAACTCCCAGACCAAACCCTATTATACTCCCATAAATGTTAGCCTTTTTACTAACATCAAAAAATTTTCCATCTCTATTCTCCATTAATTTATCGCCTCCAAGAAGATCTCTATTAGGCCTTTCATTTCTTGTCAGCTTAAAAGAGGCGATTGACTGGTAGGAATTATTAAGCATATAAGCATCTAAATCTCCATCTTTGTCGTAATCAAAAAAACTTGCATGAGTTGAATATCCTCTATCATCTAAATTATATTGCTCTGCTGATTCTGTGAAAGATAAATCTCCATTGTTGATAAATAATTCATTTTGTTTGTTGTCACCTTTTATGTCTCCTGAATTACAGACATATATATCCAAAAACCCATCAGAATTTATATCTACCATTGTCACTCCTGTTGACCATGCTTTTTCTCCTCCAACACCAGCAGATTCAGTAATATCTTTAAATTTAAAATTTCCAAGATTAAGAAATAATTTATTTTCTTTTTGATTAGAAGTGAGATATAAATCTATCATTCCATCATTATTAATGTCGCCTAAAGAAACCCCTCCGCCATTATAAAAGTTCCTGTAGAGATAAACGTTAAAATTTTGATCAAACTCTAGATTATTAGAAAAAGTAATGCCGATCTCTTCATTGTTTTTTAACTCAAAAAGAGGATTAGAATTTTCACAGGAGAATAAAAAAACTAGAGTAATAAAGAAAAATTTATAAAGGCTTTGCATTTAATTTTAATTAATTTTTTCAGATAGATCTTCAATTATTACGGCAACGTCTCTTCCATCTATTTTATACATTGTTATCTGTCTGTTTCCATCTATCTTAACGTATGCAAAATTATTCTTAGAATCTAATTTTAAATCAATTTCAATAAAATTATTTCCAGGATACCATAATTGTAAAGTATCTTTTATTTCGTTAATTAAGTTGTCTGAACTATATTCTTCTCTCCACGCTATCCATGAATAGTAATTAAATCTAATATCCATGCCTTTCATAATCCTATCATCATCAAATATTCCCATAAATGACATCCTGATTTTTTTTCCATTTTCAACCGAATCTTTAGGATATAAAATATATTCTGGATAAAGACTTCTGGCTCCAGAAGTAATTAGTTTTTTCTTGTTTAAATCAGCACATATTTTATAAAAATCATCCTTTGTTTGACCTATTTTTAATCCTAAAACTAAGTCATTAAATGACTTACCTGATTTAAGTTCTTTTTTTAGGAGCTTGCTGTATTCTGATTCTACTTCACAAGCTAAAAAGGGAGTAAGAATTAAAAGACAAAAAATAATTTTATTTAATTTCATAAAATTTAACAGCTTTATTATTTATTCCAGTGATTAATATTTTTTCTTTTTCTAAAGAAATTAATTCAAATTTACGAATTTGCCCTTCAATATTAAGTGACTTTAAATTTGTAAAGATTAATTCATCTTGATCTTTTTTAACATCTATTATCCATCCTTTCGAACTATCATGTCTTCCAAATTGAGGTTTAACCAAATACTGATTACCGCCAAAAATTAATTTCATAGTATTCTTATCATCTGGTTGATAATTTATAATATCAAATACTGGTGAATAATTAATCTCTGATGGCAGAGAAATTTTATTGAATTTGCCATTATTATTTATATAAATAGCTGATTCGAGTGTTTTTATATCTAACACAGTAGATTTATTTAACAGATCTGTATTAAAAATTTTATCTATTGAAGCATCAGAGTAATCCTTATAGTAAAAAAGTTGCTTTTTAAGACTAGGCATTTGATTGATCAAATCATCTTTATCTAAAATTGGGAAATAGGAATTTCCAATTTTCTCACAAAGTATTTGTTCGTAAAAACCATTTTTGTCAAACTCATTTATATAGAGTTTCATATTTGGAGAAAAGAAATTATTTGTTCCAAGATTCCCAGCCAAAATATCCATATCTCCATCCTTATCAACATCTATTATATTTATTTTATTCCACATGCCATTTGAGTTAGAAAGACCAAATTCCTTTGTGTAATCTTTTAAAACTCCATTTTTATTTATAAATATTTTTATCGGCATCCATTCTCCTGCAACAATTAGGTCAGGAAATTTATCATTGTTAAGATTTGTCCAACTTGCTGATTTTATCAATCCTAATTCCTTTAGGGCTTTTTGTTCAACTTTAACAAATTTATTTCCTCCCTTATTTTCAAAAAGGTGTCCAGACACCGGGATTCCATATAGATCAGGATTAAATCTTTCTCCAATAAATAAATCAACTAAACCATCATTATTATAATCATCAATTGCAACTGCCCCAGTTGAGATAGGGTTTTCAAATTCAAAAGAGTTTGTAGATAAAACAAATTTTCCTTCCCCATCATTAATGTAGAGACGATCATTTAAATTCTGATTATACACAGAAAATGCCTTTCCTCCAGATCCGACATACAAATCTAAATCTCCATCATTATCACTATCAAAAAATTCAGCGATAACATCCTCTGCTGCTGAATTTTTTGAAAATGGGTCAATTATTTTTTCATATTGATTA
>Ga0115012_10001087_pt1 | contig 15630 bp, 11 predicted proteins | sample TroAtlMetagenome_FD_88706 | JGI IMG/M metagenome (GOLD analysis project Ga0115012, IMG submission 88706) | Marine eukaryotic phytoplankton communities from Atlantic Ocean - Tropical Atlantic ANT10 Metagenome | ecosystem: Environmental > Aquatic > Marine > Oceanic | place: Tropical Atlantic...
AACATCCCTGAGGAATGGTTCGGTCATGTTTCTGAACATTGCTCTCGTAAACTCATCATTGAGTTCAAAGAGTTGGAATTTAGATGCTGTAGAGATTGCTTTTTCAAGAACCACGAACAACCTACGAACGTTAATACGATCAAAGGCGGATGGTTTACCCTGTGCAGTCTTATCACCAAATAGCAGAATACCTTGACCAGGCTCTGAAATAATTGGGTTAATACCTGCTTTATAGAGTGTATCTCTGTCTGCTTTCTCTGGGTTCCACTTAAGCTTAGTTACTCCAAGGAGGTTTCCTCGGTTATAACCAGCTGGTGAGAACCATGGATCATTAGTATCATCAGTCCTTGCACAAAGACCAGCGATGTGGCCGTTTGCAGGAATATAACGATATGAATCAGTGTACTTATTATACACATACACTGCAGAGGAATCGAGAACAACATAAGAACTGTTGTAGTTAAGATCACCTGTAACCTTAGCTGTCTCATCAGCTTCAGGACGTGGGGAAATAAATCCTACACAATCTTTACGATCTGTTCCACATATTCCAACAACCTTGTCACCGATGACCTTAGCATTATCATCATCTACTTCAGCGAACAAAAGATTAATATCAATTGCTTCTGGGTTTTTGAACTGATCTAAAGCTGTTACAACGTCTGCCGTTTTCGATGAATCAGATTCACTTGTACCGTCAACACCCTTAAATAAAGAATAGCTAAAGATATTAGGGTCCGGAGTGGTGTGCACAGTATTTACTGTAATCACAAGCTTTTCGTCTGCATCACTTTGACTCGATCCTAGAAGTGTTTCGGGAATCTCGATAGTACCGCTGTTTGCAAAGCCGCGGCCTGACCTAAGAAGTGTAGTTTGGGCAGTGAAGCTATTACCATCAGCGGTAAGAACAACCTTAAAGCTTGCTTGTCCAGCACCAGATGTTGATACTGTAACTCCTGTATCTTCAGTAGAAATATAGTAAGTATTCGCAGCCAAACCTGAGGTACCCGCCGTAACTGTTAATGCTGGAGTAAAGGTTTTAATACCGCCTTTAATTGAATCAGCATGAAAAACTTTACTGGTTGAACCAGCAGTTCCTGGACCTGCGTATGTTGTAGTATCAAAATTTGCAGCAAGCGCGGCTTCATTAATAAACACATATTTAGAATCGCGATTTATAACTGTTTTATAATAGTTTGAACCGCCGTCTTTAAGAGCATCTGAGTATAAGGAAAGTCCTTCAAAGATTTCTAAGACTTCACCTTTAACGCCAGTGAAGACTCCATCTTCATCAATGATAGCAATATGAACTTCGTCTTTTGCAGCAGCATCTACATTAGCAGTAGCCCAAGCAGTTGTTGTGGGCGCTGAACTGACCTTACCATCCAGACCGTCGGTGGCAAAACTGCCTGATGCAACCAGAGTGGTCGCAATATCTAATTTTAGGCTATTGCCTGCAGTTCCTGGACAACGAGCATGAACAGTTCCGGCAAGATTACCCGGGAAAGTTTTTGCAGCAAAGTCATCGTCTTTATTGATTTTTGTTTCTACTGTTCCGTCGCCATGTCCTCCAGCCGCGTTTGTTGCGTTAGTCGAACACGCTCGTGAAATACGAAGTGTATTACTATATTTTAAAAAGCTTGCGGCCTGTAGAAATGAAGTAAAGTTGTCATACTCACCACCAGTGGTTGTATCCACCGGAGTTCCGTATTCATTAGATAGTTCCTTCTCAGAAGATACTACTTTTACTTCTCCTACAGGACCCCAGCTGAAGTGACCTGCAAATGCACCGATCGACGTCGATACTGCAGGGATCACATTTGTCAAGTCTATTTCCTTGACCTCTACTCCTGGTGATACCTGAAATGCCATTTTAGTTTTTTCCTTTCAATGTGTTATTAATAAGTTGATTCATTATAAGAATTATTTCAATACTTCTATTTATACAACAATAAGTTTACAGATCGTGCCACGCTTTAACCTCATTAACCAATTCCTCGTGTTTACTGCCAGTATCTGCAGAATTTGTTATAATTCCAAATGGAGGGACATCATTTTCGATCTGCTCCATCTTTTCCTTAAATAACATCTCTTTCAAATCAACTGTCGATATATCACCAAATGCTTCCGATGATACGAACCAACCAAACATAACTAAATTCATTACCAAGTCGTCATGGTTACCTGAACTAGCTTCATATGAACTTCCCTTTACCTCAAACGTGGAAAGTTCGAGTATTGTATGTTCGTCGATTATATTAAGTTTACCTAATTCTACTAAATCTTTTAGATTAGAACAACCAATCCGCTTAATTCTTTTTGTCATCATTACTCCGATGCCATTCTTACGCACACTAGATTCAACAAACATATTTTCATATTCGTGCTCATAATAAACATCATTACATACAACCATACCCGCATCGTTATTTTCAATAATAACTAATGCTTCATTGTATTCTCTCGCTACTCTTACAATAATATCTCCAAAAATCATAGGAGATATCATGTTATCTCTGAATGTAGCAACTTGTCTAAATTTACCAAACGTTGAATCTATTACAGTAAGGGTAGAATAATCCTGCCCTCTACCTTTTGAAACGTCGACTGTCATCACATACTGATGATCTTCTTGAGGATCTTCGTAATATTTCACTCCTCTATGAAGTCTTTCAGGGGAATGCATCTGCAAACCTAAAAGAGTATTAGATGAAATAAGAGTATTTGATGTTCCGATAAAACTATTGCCAAACTCTTGGTCAAATTGAAATTCTGACGTATTGGCAATAGTCATTGCTTTCCACGCCTCATCACGACCTGGAACATCCCACCAATCTACTCTAAATGGTGCAAATTCGTTCTTCTTTTTCAGTGCACCTTCCCACAATCCACAAAATATGTTTCCAATACCATTAGCTGTAGAAGTGATAATCACTTTTGTTTCTTTACCGGCAGAAACCACTGGGTAAGTAGAAGTATAAAATTCGTTTGCGTTATCAACAAATGCAAACTCATCCAGGAAAAGAAGGTTCACTGAAAGCCCTCGAATAGAACTAGCTGATGTAGCAGAAGCAATGATCTTTGAATTGTTTGAAAACTCAATAGATCCTTTATTGAGAGCTTTACATCCAGGCTGTAAGAAAAATGGAAGGTTCTCAAGCGCAAGAGTAATTCGGCTTAGCATTTCCCTTGCTGTAGATCCTTTGTTAGCAAGTATAGCAACAGTTTTTTCGGAATTAAAAAGAACATACCATAAAATATAGATCACTGATGAAATAGATTTTCCTGATTGTCGACATGCAAGAACTATATTAAAACGATTACTATTAAACTGTTTGAACATCTTCTTCTGATATTCATAAGGTTTAAATGAAACTAATCCTTTATCAAGTGATATAACCCTTACATAATTTTCAGCAAAATATATAGGATCTTTCATGCATTTAACATACTCTTCAACTTCTTCAGCCGAAAATGCTGTTTGCAAGCCATCCTTTTTTACAAGCGGGTTACCCATGTAACCGCCATTACCATTTACTAAATTATCAGACATCTATAGATTCATCGCCGTCATTATTTTTCTTAAGATATTTTTGTAACTCTGTAGTTGAACCAACAAAAATAGAATTGTTTGTTGTTGTACTCGAAGGTCCGCTTTTTTCTTGCGTTATATCTTTCCGGGTCTTTTGTAATTTAATAAGATCTTGTGACATCTCACTAGTATGCTTTATCATTGTGGATAAAACCTCAAAAGCTCTAGGATGTTCTGAGTCTGAAGCAAGTGCCATCATATGATTTATAGCTTCACATGATTGATCAATTAAAGACTTCATCTTATCTCGAGAATACTCGAGATCAGTCTCTGTGTCGTTTACTATCTGAGAGTTTGAAACTTCTATTTGTGGTATTTCACTTATTTCAAACTTTTCTTCAGTATCTTCATTATTTTCATCTTCAAGATCCATGATCAAAACCAAATGTGGTTGTTATAGTATCAGTGTCGTCCAAAGGAGCACTGTCACTGTTTGCTACTGCAACCCGAATATTTTCATTATTAACACCATAGGGATTAGTTGCTTTTAAAGCAGTGTTTACATCATCAAAAAAGAATGTATCAACCTTTCTAATTAATCCTTGTTTACTGACTCCGCCAGCAAATTTTATTTTCATACTAAAGTCAAGGGTGTATAATATAGTTCTCCTAGTTTCAAAGTCACCTTCGTAATCATCATTAAGAGAAAGCGAGTTTAATATAATAGGAACATCAGTAGTTGTATTAGCTCCCTCGAGTTCTTTTATGCTTACTGTGTATTCAGGAGAAAAGGTAGGCAAAATTTGTTCTACTACTTGTAATGCTTCATCTTGATTAAGAGCATAGACATTTAGTTGCATTCCTATAATATAAGGAACACTTTGATAAAGTGTATTAACCTTATTTGTATCTCCTTCAATAGGAATAAGCTTTTTATTAAATCGATTTAATTTACTTTCGTTATCATACTCCATTGAAGTTATTTCAAAACTAATCCGCGGGAGTTTAATAGCAATTGTTTCAGCTGTAGAACCTGATGTGTCAGATTGAATACGAGCTAAAAATTTCTTTCTAGGACCGTATGCGACTGGAACTTTTTCTTCTGTGGCACCAGGCCTTAAAATTTTAATATTATTAAATAAAGTACCAAAGACAGCCACTGCCTTACGCACTGTTTTATTATAAAAATGTGTTCCGCTTAACATCTCTTAGGTTGTTATATTTGGCATTCCAAATGGATTATTTTTAGTAAAATCGATGAATGAATTGCCTTCTAATTCAAAATCAGGATTATCGGCATAAGGATCATTATCATCAATAGTATTAAAAGAATCAATTGTTGTAATCGCATAAGAAGGATTGGGTGAATTTTCTGATCCTATAACATTTCCCCAGCTTCCCTCAGTTTTAATAAATCCTTTATTACTATTATCATTTGCCCTCTGATTAACAACATCAATATAGTTAGTTCCAATATCGGCAACTTCTCCAGTAATAGTAGTTGTGCTATCAGTTTGTGTAACATCTTCACCAACTGCAAATGTTCCGCTACCGCTTCCTAAATTCAGTCGAGTACGTGTAGCAAAATTTAACTCGAATTTATCTATTTCTGAAACACCAGTATCAATCTCTTGATTATTATATTCGAACTGTTGACAAGAAAGCTTAAATGTAGGAACGTTTTGTAACTGATAAAACGGAGTTTCATCTTCAACGTAATTAATTTCAAATAAACCATTAACAAGAGGAAAGTATATCAAATCCCCTTCTTGTGGTCTAATTTCTGTAGGATCTTGAAAACGAGAAACTAATTGTTCCCATCTTCTATTTGATACAATAAGATTTACAGTGTCTCGTATTTCTACACCAAACTTTGAAAGTAAATCTCCTTCTCCACCGAAGCCATCAGTGTTTTCAACATACATTTCAATCTGAAAAGCTTCACCAAATTTAGAAAGAGCGTCTTCGTTAAATATAGAATCTGTATTTACAATACTTCTAGGGATATAGAAAACGTCATGACCATAAATCTTAAGAGCCTCTATAGTGATATCTTCATAGAGTCTCTTTTCAGAAGTTGCCCCTTGGCTAAAATATACATTCCTTGGCATATTATCCTATGAAATCTAGTGGTGGTAATTCATGCTCAAGACGAATCTTTTCTTCTAATTTTTCAATATCTGTAATAGCATCATCATAAATAGCCCGGCCATTCATAGTAACACCACCAGGTAAAGTCATACCTTCAAATTTAATAAGGTTCAATCCCCACTGTCGTTTAACAAGAGCAGCTGTGTACTTTTTAAGAAACATGTCGTTATATACTCCGGCAAATGTTTCTGGGTCAACTGCACTATACCCGTCAAAGACAACATAGTTTCCTACACCAAGATCTTTTAAAGTATCTGTATGAAAGTTTACTCTGCCTTTATGTCGGCTATACTCTATCATTTCGTAAACACCATTAACGTTACGATCGATTAGCGAAAGATATTGTTTTGTTAATTCATAGTTGATGATACCACCAAATGAACCACTGTTTAAATCAAATACGTCGTGCAAATGTAATTGATAGTCGACAGAGAAGAGGGATGTTCCGGAATTATTATTGCTTATATTAAATACGTTATTAATCGATAAAATATTTGCACCAGCTGCCAGAGAAATATATCCATTATCAATATCAGTTTGAGTCACCTGATGCTTAAGAAGATTGCGCACTACTGCATCGCTGTGAAACTCCTGGTAAAATTGAATTGCTTCATCGACACGATCTTCAATTTGATCATCATCAACGTTTATTTCGATAACAGGATGGCCTAATGCCCTCAAACAATAATCGATAAGTTTTTGTCTTGTATTTGGTATAGCCATATTGTCTATTTATAATATTTTAACAATAGCAATTGACAAAACATTAAATGTTTATTCTGAAACACCCCTAATTAAAATAGGTTATTTCTCAGTCTCTTCTTCAGGAGGAGACAATTGCTCTTTAGCTTGCTCTTGAACCTTATTGGCAATAATAGTTGCAGCTTCAGAGATCTCAAGACCCCGGGATTTTATTGCTATGTCAATAAGTTGAAGAAGAGCTTTTACTTCGTTTTCCTCTAATGATAGTTTAATCTCATTCATGTTTTTAATAGTATTTTAATTATATAGTACTGTATAAAATTTATTTATATGTTTTTAAGTTTCGAAAATGTGTGTTTAAACCAAAAAAGATTTGAGATGACCTACTCTCAGCTTAGGAACTACAAGTGGTTTGATCCCAGTCGTAGCATAACAGTTATTACAGAAACTTACATCCTCAAATGACATATCTTTCATATCAATTTTTCCTTCTCCGTTTGGGTTCCGGCAACCTTTAATTTCTACAGGATTAAGTGGATAAAAAGGGTATTCCATCTTTTCGTAAATAGATCTATGGACTTTTGTAAACCCAAAACCACACCAATCTGCTTTAATTAACTTCGTCGGAGACTCTTCTGCTTTCTTCTCCATGAAATCAGCAGAGTAAAAAGGCATATGTAAATGTTCACGGAAATATTCTTCATCCCACTTACCTACCATTGCCGTATCTGATTGATCAGATTTGTACCACCCTGTCACAAATTTATGTTTGGAGTCTACACGGTGCAAATAATCTATTTGTTCGATATTGAACTGAATATCCGAATCAATCCAAAAAAGCCATTCAGCTTCTGCAGGTCTTGTATCATAGTTTCCTTTACCACCTGTGGCTAAGAAGTTTCTAGCAAAATTTAAGAAAAGACCATTACAGGTAAGTATCTGTGAATTATTTTTTTCACACCAAGACTGAAGATCTAAGTATTGGTGAAATAACTTACCATGTATGCCTCGGTGATCTATTGGAATTAAAAATACTGTATTAAGCATTATATAAGGATTCTATATTATTCAACTGAATCAGTGTCTGCATTAACAGGGCTTTCTGCTATGGACTCTTCTTCATCATTATTTTCTTCAATCTCAAACTCTACGTCAAGTTTATTTATATCCTTTCTTTCTCCGTAAACAACGTAGTAATAATTTAAAGGTTCATCAGTATTTGTTCCCACAACTACATCTCCATTTTCCTTTATTGAAGATACAAACAAATCCTGTCCTGGACCAATAGCTGTTAAGTCTACTGTCATGGTATCTATGTCTACCAAACTATCCCAGTAATCAGCCACGACTATTGTATCGGAAGTACTTTTACCTCGGAAGTATACTCCAATTTCTGGACCCTCAAGACAGGCGTGGGCAAGCTGTTTGTTCTCTTTAGTTGGGTGATCAATTACAAAACTTTTATAACTCCCTTGAATGTTACCATTAACTTGTAGTGCGTAATATCCTGAAACAGAAGTGGTTCCTATTCCTACATTACCTTGGATAATCATCCCGTTTGAAGGTGGAGTATTGCTCTGATAACTAGCACCAATAGCCACACCATAACCGGAGCTGCGCGAGATAAAATTAGAGCCGTTGGTCAGCTGGTTTGTATTGGTAGGAATTGTAGTAGAGTTGTAAGCATTTGATCCGAATATTTCACTGAAACGCTTTCTTCTTTCTGCACCATTATCAAGAAGAATTAATTCATCTTGAGATGTGTTGACAGAAGCAGTCATATCCGTCAGTTCAGATAAATCTAATGACAATCCAGTTGCTGTTGCATCTAGCCCAAGACCCAGCGTAATTTCGTCCAAACTCAAATTAATAGTAACACTACCACTAGACCCTCCACCATCTAAACCGACTCCAACATTAACATTAGTAATATCACCAGTATTAGTAGTATACCCAGCAGATGCGTGGTTACCCCACCCGTAGGCTGTATTCCAGTTAGCTGAAGTACCGTGACCAGTAGTTGTTATTGTGCCATCTGTCCATATCCCAGTCCCAATAGCAGTTTTTGTAGTACCATTATGGCAAACAAGAAGCTGGTGACTTAAACCAGATTTAGACTGGCCGCCTATGTTAGTGTGCGTCCAACATAAACCATAAAGACTTCCTGTGTTTCCTCCGCTAGAGGGTAACATATACGAAGTACCCATAGCCCAGACCCCTTGATATTTAGTTGCGCTGTAAAGCCCAACATTACCAAGACCAAAGTTATTAACTACAGTATTACCAGTCATTGTGCCACCACTGAGACTTAGTTTGGAAGCTGTGTCCGTAAGGCTGAACGTAGTTCCACTTAAACTAATACCGGTTCCAGCAGAATACGTTGTGTTAGTATTGGTATCTGACCAAGGGACATTGACATACATCTTTTCAGACGAAACTTCAACAGGGTAGTTCTTGCCATTCTCACTGTACCCAATCTTAAAACCACCCCTAGTAGAACTAGATCCAGCAGGTAATGAGTAGTTATTTGCGTTAGACGCCCCAGTGTAACCAAGTGTAGCAAGAGAAGGTTTATTTCCAGAATGATAAATCTCATACTTGGCTGCACCCATTGACCAACCACCTACAGACAATTTGTTGCTATCTGCGTCTAATCCAAAATAACAGGCAAAGTCACCACCACTATGAAAAGCCATGAAAGCGTCATTGCCTGCGCCATTGTTGTAAACTTCAAGTCCACCCTGACTACCTGTGCTGGTAGCTATATTGTCGTGGTTGTTGGTGTTGCAGTTGTCAAAACGCATCCTTTGAGTAAAGGTATCAGCAGCATCGCTCCGTGCAAAACTACTGCTATTTACACCATCAAGTTTATCAGAATCTGCTGCTTTACCTGTTGTTGTTAAGTAACCTTGATTTTTAACATAAGCGGTAGTTGCTATTTTCGTACTATTTTCACTTGAAGCTTGTGTAGTCGCTGTAGACAGTCTAGCTGCAGCTACAGTACCAGCATTTAAGTTAGATGCATTTCGATAATAAGATCCGTGCTGACCATCCAGCAAATCAGCATCTAACCCAGAACCTGATCCATCGTTACCTGAGTCCCAAATCGTTCTCCAAGAAGTCCAAGAGTCAGACGGACTAGCATTATTGTCTGCGTTTCTTACTCTTAAATAATTCCCGCCACTGCCGCTTCCATGTCCACAATAAATTTGAAAATCACCGCCAGCATCGGTTCCCCCTCTAGCACCAACATGTAATACTGAACCATAACTTGGCCAACCATCGGAACTCCGCACAAAAGAGGTTTGTAGTCCTGTGGTATAATTTCCTGCTGTGGTGCTCTCACTCCAAACATAATTGCCAGAAGTAGGAAGAACTTTATTCATTATAGTTACCGGAACTGTTCCCGAGCTGAGGTTTGATGCATTTAAATAATGAGAACCATGTTGCCCATCCAGTAAATCAGCATCTAAACCAGAACCACTACCATCAACAGTCTTGATAGCCGTGAGGATCTCACTAGCTGATTGATCGGCTGTCGCCCCGTTTTCAACATTGATAAATGACCTTACCGCTGCCGCAGTTCCGTGGCGAATATATCCATCATTACCAGTTTCAACACAAATTTGAGTAATGCCACTAGAAACAGTATTTGGCGTTGTATTAAAGTAATTGGCGAAGATATAACCACTACTGTGTCTTTTAACTATAGTGTTATTACTGGCAGAAGAAGAAATAGTGTCCGTTATGCTGAACGTAGTTCCTGATAAAGATAATCCAGTTCCCGCAGAATAGGTTGTATTCGTATCCGTATTAGTATCAGTCCAAGGAACATTGACATACATTTTCTCTGAAGAGACTTCAACAGGGTAATTCTTACCATTCTCTGAGTAACCAATCTTTACTCCACCCCGTGTCGAAGAAGATGCGGCTGGCAGTGAGTAAGCAGAAGGTATAGTTGGTTTATTAGTTAAATCATTATAACTAATGTGGGAACCAATCTGCGCTCCAAAGTTTGCAGGCGTGTAGTAACGAATGTAACCATCATGGGAAGCATAGATTCTACTTATAGTTGTAGTGCCACTATCGCCACTTGTTGTATTAATCCAACCAGCTTGTATATATCCGTTAGCATCAGTTCTTACAACTCTGTTTGCAACGTTGTTTCTACCTGTATGTAATTCTAAACCATCGAGCTTGTCTGCATCTAACCCAGAACCAGATCCATCGTTACCTTCGTGCCAAACCGTATTGCCTAAAAGAGTAAGAGCCGTTCCATTCCAGTTTAGTTCTTTTCTATTACTCCAAGCTGTATTGTTACTGGGGAAAGCATAAGCAACAAATCCACCTTCTGCACCAACAAAGACAGTCTCTGTCGCATTATTAATATTGGAATTCAATGTGCCTGAAGTATCCCCACCAGCAATAATAACTGCGTCATCGTGACCAATAGTAAGCGCACCATTAGCAGTCATTCTCTGGATAACAGCCTGGCCATCGACAGAAAGAATTGTTCCAGTATCAGGGGTGTAGTTTAATGTTCCTGAGAAATCATCGTTAGCGTTACTCCTCAAAAAGGCAGAACTATCAATACCATCAAGAAGGTTTGAATCTGCTGCTTTGCCTGATGTACTCAACTTTCCAGCCAGTGCCGTAGTTATAGTTGAAGCGTAACTTGCATCATCGTTAATTGCCGCTGCCAATTCATTGAGCGTATCTAATGCTCCTGGCGCACCACCAATCAAATCAGCTATCTCCGTCTGAACATATGCAGTAGTCGCTATCCGAGTCGAATTATTGTTTGCTGATTGTGTTGGTGCTGTTGGATTCCCAGTCAAAGCTGGGCTAGCTAAAGCAGCCTTAGCGTCTAAAGAGGATTGTAAGCTAGTAATATTAGCTATAGTATGAGTATGCGAATTATTTGAAACCGCAGCTGTAATCGTTATATCTGCAGCGCCAGTAAATTCTGCGCTACCAGATAGATCACCACCTAAAGTTATAACTCGTCCACTAGTGAGCCTATCTGCGTTCGGGTGGTAGTTGTCTGCAAAGACCCTATCACTACCTAGATAAAAAGTACTGTCAGTATTTAAAGTAGCCTTTGTACTTCCGGAAGTAATAAACTCTATTTTATGATTGCTTATCGTACCGAACCTACCTGCGGCATGCCCAGTGTGAGCATACACCGTACTAATGATCCCATCGCTGATAGATTTTACGTCAAGCCTTGCGTGTGAAGAACCCGCTAGATTTAATCGTGCATTCCAACTCCCATCATTCGATACACTACCTGTACCATTACCAAACTCATTATATGAATTAGTAAAGCTATTAGAGCCAGAAAGTGTAGGTATACCAGAACCAGTGATATAATTTTGACCTTTAACATAAGCAGTGGTTGCTACTTTAGTGCTATTCTCACCGGAACCAGCTGTTGGAGCTGTAAGATTGCCCGATACTGCTACATCACCTGTAAAAGTTGCATTTTGGTTTGAAAGTATTTTTAATGCCGCTGTGCCGTTTGTATAAAAATTTAAATCGCCAGCAGCAATATCACCCGCTACAATTTTTGCTTCAGTATCTGCTGTCCTGCCAATCTCTAATGTTGCTGAACCTCCGCTTGTTGATTGTACTAATAAAGTTGGAGCTGCTCCAGCAACATGAAGGTTGGTTGCAGGACTACTTGTTCCTATACCAACAAGATTACCTTTAACCACTAAAGCATTGGTATTGTACGTTCCTATTGTGACAGTGTCTTCACTTGATGTGCTTTCCACCTCTACAATGGGCAATCCTGATGCATCATTAACACTAAATATCGTACCAGTTAAACTATCATTAACGCTAAACAATCTTCCGCTATCACCATCAATGGTAAATCGATCTGTTGAAGTGGTGTTTTTGCTAACAATATTTAAACCTGCGCTGCCATCGTGATTCAAGCTTACAGCATTACCTGTTAAAGCCGGAATAGATGAGCTACCCGCGGTACCGTCATCAAAATAAATTGCTCCGTTTGTGAGGTGTGTTAAAATATTAGCCATTATTCTTATTTATAATATTATTTATTAATAGATTTACTGAAATCTACCTTTAGTTGCGTTATAGTTTTGGAGAACTTCTGCATCACTTAATGATCTGCCATAAAGTTTAAATATCGGAATATCTCCAAGCCATCTATAGCTATTTCTACCTCCTATATTTAAAGCTTGTATTTCATATGGTGTATAATTCTTTGTACTATGAGCTGCTCCATTATTATAAAGCCTAGCAACTGCCCCATCCATAACTATAACATAATGATGATAGTCTGTATCATGAGGTACACTACTGCTCCACCCTGAGCTTTGTATTCCCATAGGGTTTCCAGTACCTGTTGCTGCATGAGCACAATACAACCTCTGACTAGATCCATTACTAGTTGCATCAATCCACATTCGATTTCCTGATGTTGTACTTGATTTAACTACTGCCTCTATTGTAAAAGGATCTGTAAATGGGCTTCTTCCCGAAAATAAGCCAGTATTGATTGTATCATCTGTACCATCAAAAGTTATTTGTGCATTACTGTCAAAAGATACGTCTGATAAATTAATTGTTGATGTGCCAGTACGGTCTATTAATCCTTGTGTGGTTGATCTTGTACCTGTTGTAAATTGTGTAGCGTGGCCTTTATTAACTTCTACCATCGGCATAGTCATCTCAAGCCATATGCTTGCGTTATTTGTATATGGTCTAAATTCTACGTAATCATTAGCCATACTAGACTGATTGACAGTCCACTGTGCTTTCTGCCAATCACTATTTGCCGCTATACTTATATTACCACTAAAGTCATGTCCAATATAAGCAGATATGTTATACGCCGTAGGGTTGTTGTTCCTAACCATGCAGCTCAGGGTGACAGTACCTGATGATCCTGCTGCCGTTCTAAGACCAGTAACTGTTTTATTTATAGCTATCCAAACTGAACCTACTTGTGTTCTACAGTTATATGTAGGCTGCCCTTTATAAGTATTTCCAGTAGCTATTCTTTCTGATGTGCCCTCTGTCACGTAATCTCCAAAGCTAGCTGGCCCGTAATTAGTAGTAGGCTCTCCCTTGTACGATTTAAGATCATCAGTATCATACATAAATACTAAATTATCATCAACAATATCTGGATTAGAATGCGCGCCCATTATATGAATCTTCCTTTCGTTGCGTTATAGTTTTGGAGAACTTCTGCATCACTTAATGATTTGGTATTAATACTTACCGCTGATATTTTTCCATCAAAAGGTGTTCCACCCCACCGTTTGCCTATTACATCACAAGGACCACCGTTTGTTGTATATGAATTAAACGCACTAGAATCAGCAACGCCATTTACATACATTTTCATTGTGCCCTGTGAAGCTGAAGCTCCAGCATAATTTACCCATGTTAACATGTACCAATTATTTGCTGATAAAGTAGTATTACCGTAATGATCTTGCCAAGCTCCATCATAGTTCTTATAAAATATTTTAGGAGTGCTACCATACGCTCCAAAAGCATTAGCCACTGGTCCACCACTTGAATTTGACATTAAATTATAATTTGAGAAGTTTGATGCATTAATCCACATATTTAGAGTCCAATTCCCATTACCAAAAGTATAACTAGGAATAGAAATATAATCATCTGTACCATCAAAATCTATTTCCGCATTACTGTCAAAAGATACGTTTGATAGATCAATTGTAATATTACCAGTGCGGTCTATTAGTCCTTGTGTGGCTGTTCTTTCATATGTTGAAGAAAATTGAGCAGCATGACTTCCCCACGTAAACTGCACATCAGCGACTTTAACTGTTCCTCTTACGTTATAGTGACCATACATATATATTGAGGCTAATGTCTGGCTTAAGTCTCTCGAACTATGAGTTGTGTAGGTTTGATATACTCTTTGCCAGGTGCGCAATATCGTATTGTAAGAAGATGCGCTATTAGCTTGACCATCATAAAACCCCCTTGAACCTGATGTATTATAAACATATAATCCCGCTTTAGCGTTTTTTGAAAGATGATCCACCCACTGTAACCATGATATTGTATAAGTATCGCCATGTGATTTACCCTGTGAATTCCAAGAACCTAATCCTGTGCCCATCCATTTTGCTTTCCATTGACCACTTACTAAATCGTTCATTACAACTACAGGCTTCTTTAAAATAGGATCATACTGCCAATGTGCGTGATACGTGTTTGCAGCATCAGTAACACCTGAGTTATAGTATCCACTAAGTTGTGATCCTGCAGCATTATATGCTATAATTGCATTAGGATGTTTATCATTATAAGTACCCGACGATGTTGCAGAATAAGTGCTGTAACTATCTTTTGCTACAGCATTTTCGCCATGTATATAGTTAATTGTAGGCTCTCCCCTGTACGATTTACTATCATTAGTATCATATATAAAAGCTAAATCATCTGTTATTATTTTTGGTGAATATGATGTAGCCATAATTATAAAAATCTACCTTTCATAGCATTGTAGCTTTGTTCTATTTGATCTGCACTATGTTCGACATTATAAGCTAAGAATTGAGCGACATCCATTTCAGCTGTATACCAAGAGGGACCATCGTAATCAAACCCGCCTGTAGCTAAATAACTACTATTCCACGAGTCTGAACTTGCGGAGGATATATCAGTTGAGTTAATTAATTGTCCGTTATAGTATATTTTTTCCTTATCATTTCTATTAAAAGTTACAGTAAATAAGCCCCATTTATTAAGCGGGTTAGTACCGGTGGCAGTTAGGTAAAAATCTTTTCCACTTCCAAAATATGTATTTAAACCTATAGAGCCACTACTGTAAATATATAACCATATCCGACCTACGCCTGTGCCTTGATAAGCCATCATATGAGCAGATGTGTTAGGTGGTGTGTATGGTTTGCACCAAAGATATATCGAACCATTTTCAGTATTACTAAGTTTAGCACCTGTCGTTATTTTATCATTAGTACCATCTAATTCAAAATGTCCCTCTCCATTGAAGGTCGGACCATTGGTCAATGTACCATTATTACTATTACCGCTACGATCAGTCCACGATGTACCGCTTGCATACGACTTTTGATCCGCTGCATTTAAGCAGAGAATCAAGCCATCAGTAACTATCTTTGGTGAATGAGCTAACGCCATAATCTATTCTGTATTTTCATCAACAGATTCCTCTGCTTCATCGTTGAGAACCTCAAACATTTCTTCTG
>Ga0115012_10001088_pt1 | contig 15618 bp, 12 predicted proteins | sample TroAtlMetagenome_FD_88706 | JGI IMG/M metagenome (GOLD analysis project Ga0115012, IMG submission 88706) | Marine eukaryotic phytoplankton communities from Atlantic Ocean - Tropical Atlantic ANT10 Metagenome | ecosystem: Environmental > Aquatic > Marine > Oceanic | place: Tropical Atlantic...
GAACACAATGTAGGGAACCAGTGAGTCGGCGTGGTGCTGGTAGACGGCTTTGGGGACCATTTCTCCGAAGGTGAGCGTGAACGGAACGACGAGTAGAAACGCCAACGATGGGTGCACGGAGGTGTGTTGCAAAACCAGTTGCGTGCCCAAGGTTGCCAAAGAAATGGCCGCCAAGTTGGTTCCCACTAGGCAGGTGCCGAGCATGCGCGTGGGCTCTCTGAGCATGTTCAGGGCGATGATTGAGCCTCTCCGTCCGCGGTCGGCGTCGGCGCGGAGCTTCATCCGGTCGGCGCTGACCAGTGCGATCTCTGAACCGGAGAAAAAACCCGAGGCCACAAGGAGGGTGCTGATGAGCAACATCATGGCGAGGGTGCTCATGCCTCACCCCCGTTGGGGAGGTCGAGCTCTTGGGTTGGATCGTCATCGTCGTAGGCTTGTTCCATCTCTACGGTGATGGTTTGAACGCCGTCTGCGTCGGGTTGATTGATTTGGAAACGAATTCCATTCCAGTCGACATCGGTCCCTGGAACTAGTTCGTTTCCGCTCACGCTTTCGACCAGCCCGGCGAGTGTTGTGAAGTCACCCGAAGGAACCGCGAGGTGGAATCGTTCGGCGAAATCCGCAATCGGCATGTCGCCCTGCACGTTCCATGTTTGCGCTTCGACTGCTGTGACCGCTGGGTCCTCTTTGTCGGTTTCATCGTGCATTTCTCCGACCAACTCTTCGAGCAAATCGTCGAGTGTCACCACGCCCACGACATTCCCTTTTTCGTCGACCACCACCGCCATGTGAGAGCGGCGGGCTTGGAACTCGGCGAGGAGTTCGTCGGCGGCCATGGTTTGGGGAACAAAACGAGGCGGGTGCAGCAGTTTGTGAATCTGGCGGGGGCTGGGGGAACGGCTGCGCCCTTGAGTGCGTTGTGCGGCCACCAGGCTCAGCAGGCGTTTCACCAACAGAATGCCCACAATGTTGTTGGGTGTCCCTTGCCACATGGGAACGCGGCTACGCCCGGTTTCTTGGACTGCCCGCACGAGGTCAGGCCACGGGGTCAGCAGGTTGATGCTGAAGACTTCGTCCTTTTGCGTCATCAACTCTTTGACTGTCAGGTCGCCGAATTCAAAAACCCGGTGCAGGATTTCTTGTTCCATGGGCCGGATGTTGCCCTCTTCGCGGCCTTGGTCGATCAAGGCGCGGAGGTGGGCTTCCCGCAACTCGGCTTGCCGGGGGGCTTGTTTGCCGCCCGTCAGAACCAGCGCTGCGTCCGCAATGCGACTCAGGATGAATCGAATGGGGGTCACTATGGTTGCGAAATGACTCAGAAGGGGTGCAGCCCGGGCGGCCAGTTGAGGGGCGAAGCGGAAAGCGTAGCTTTTGGGCAAGACCTCCCCGAAAAGGACCAAGATGGGAGCGACCAAAACAATGTTGAGCCAGGGTTGGTCGGGGAACAAGCGCAACAACAAGCCGGCAGAAACCGTGGAAAGGGCGATGTTGACGGTTTCGTTCCCGATCAAAATGGACGCCAGGGTGTTGCGCGGATGGGTGAGCAATTGGCGTGTGTGGTGCGCACCTTTGCCGTTCATCGACTTGATGTCTGTGGGCTGAAGGCCAAACAGTGCGGTCTCCGAACTGGAAAAGAAGGCGGAGCACATCAGCAACACGATGACCAAGAGGACCGTGGGCAGCACCGTCGAGTCGGCCACGGCGGCGGTTTCGCCGGCGGCCACGGCGTCTCCGATCGTCCAAAGCAGGGGTGCAATCAGCACGGGTCCCCCTCAAAGTGCGAAAAGGCAAGGGCCGGCCACGGCATGCCCACCAGAGCCACTCCAGTTGCACCTTGAATGGTTCCGATGCGCGTTGGCTTGCGGTTGTGCTTCGCGGCCGTTTGGCTGATTGCATCGCGGTGTGTGGGCGGTGCGGTGAAGAGAAGTTCGTACTCCTCACCGAAACCCACGGCCAGAGAAAGGGGATCTTCGGCTCGGTCCAATTCGGGGTGCAAGGGCAGCGCTGTTGGCTCCACCTCCGCGCCGACCCCGCTCGCAGCACACAGGCGCGGAAGGTCACGGGCCAGGCCATCCGACAAGTCCATCATTGCCGACGCGATGCCCACCAGGCTTGGCCCCAGACCCATGGGTGGGTGGGGCCGCCGCAAGGCTTGAGTTGATGCTCCGTTCAACAGAAATCCCGCCGCGGCGCCGCCGAGTGGACCCGAAACCCAGAGGTCGTCCCCCGGTTGTGCTCCGTCTCGCCCGATGGGGTGATGGGCCTCTCCTGTCAATGTGAGCGATAGCATTCGAGGGCCGGGGCTCCGTGCGGTGTCTCCGCCCACCAGTTGGATGCCCCATTCGGCCAGTGCCGCGCCAAACCCGCGAGAAAAACCGACGATCCATGGTTTGTCCAGCGGTTTGGGAACGGCGATGGTCAACACCGCCCAGCGGGGGATTGCGCCCATTGCATTGATGTCCGATGCGTTGACTGCGGCGAGTTTCCACCCCACGTCTTCGGCGCTCAGAGCATCATCCCAATGCACGCCCTCGATCATGGCATCCACTGTGACGCATCGATTGAAGTCCACGACTGCGGCGTCGTCGCCGGGGGCGAATGGGGCCGAAGTGGACCCTCGAGGCGGACCCTCTGGGCGCGCCTGAAGCAAGGTGTCGACAATGAACGATTCGTCGGGGTCGTCGGGCATGGACGGTTGTAGGGCCTCCGTTCTCAGAGTTTAGCACGGCCTCATCGAAGAGGCTGTCATCACTCAGTGCCTTCGGGTTCGGGTGGGGGAGGCGGCGTCCATGGAACAATGCCTTCGCGTTTGATGGTCAATACGTGGAAGCGTCGTTCGACTTCCCGATCGTCGTTGAAGGCTTCGCCACCCGCGACTGGGTCGTCTATTTCGATCTGGCCCATCGCCGCTTGAATGGCCGCGCGGTCGTCGCCGCCTTCCAGGACCGCTGCTGTAAGAAGGCGCGTTGCATCCCAAGCGAGCGCATCAATGACCCGAGGGTTTCGTTCCACTGATGCGTTGAATGTGTCGATGAATGAACGCACTTCAGGACGGTCATCGTTGGTCCAGAAGGCATCCACGAACACCGAGTCTTGAACGTATCGCCCGCCGGTTTGCACCACTTGGTCGTTGTTCCAGGCATTGAGGCCCAGCAGTTGAAGCGGCTCTTCGTCTACGTGTTTTCTGAAGCTCCCCACGGGGAATTCTTCGTAGGCCAGGGCGCTGGTGACCAAGACCAATCTGCGGTGATTGTCTGGAATGAAGATGGCATCAAAGTCGACAACGGGAGGAAGCATCACTTTGTCGGGGTTTTCGTCCCGCCGTTTGGCTTCGCGTTTCATTTCCCACAGTTCGGCCTTGCGCTCATCGAGGTGCTTGTCTCCGAGCTCTTGGGCCACTTTTCGGAAGTCCGTGGTGTCGGTCGCGTACCCGACAACATCAACGACGGTTCCGCCGCGTTCAGTCACTGCTGCCGTGAACAGGTCCCGGGCGGTGTTTCCGTAGCCGTTGTCCGGATGCATGACGGCGAAGGTCTTGTGGCCTTCTTGTTCGGTGGCATGGTTCAACAGCGCTTCGATTTGATGCTCGAGGGTCATGAAGCCGCGAAACGCGTATTCTCCAGCGGCGGTGGGGTCTCCACCTTGGGTCAGCGTCAACAGCGGTGTGCGCAGCGCTTGAGCCCGCCGGGCGGCCTCGTCGCCGTTGCTTTTCAGCAGCGGCCCCAAGATGGCCACGCACCCCTCCTCGATGACCAAGCGCTCGATTTCTGCGCCCGTCCCTTCGGCGGTGCCCAAGGTGTCGCCAAACACCAAGTCAATGGGGGATCCGGCCTCGGCATTGGCGAGTTGAATGACCTGCTCGAGTTGCATGGCCGCGGGAGCGTAGTCTCCGGTTTTCGGGAGCAGCACGCCCACCTTTGCGGCAACGGTCGGGTTTTCATTGGCCGCCCGTTTGATGATGTACTCCAGTTCCGCCAAGTGAGCCGAGGCGGGCCATGTTTCCATCGCGCCTTGCGCTTGCTCTGTGGCCTTCGCAAACTCACCCTCGTTGAGGGCCGTCCGGGCGCGGTCCAGCGCAATTTCTTCCGGGGTGCCCGTGGGCTCGTCGGCGATCTCAGGAGCGTCTTTGAGAAGGTCCCCAATGGAGTCCCGGATGCGGGCCAGGACCGTTGAATCATGAGCGGCATAGTTCAAGGATTTTTCGGCCAGTGCCCGGACCTTCATCATCGGGCTGCCTTCGTCGGCTCCAAGTCGGGCGAGCACACGGTACCGATCGGCGTTCATCGTGTCGGGTACGTTCTTGTCACCCATCAATTGCAGCGTTGCGATTGCGTTCCCGGAAAGGGACACTTCTGCATCGACCAAGGCCATGCCAAGAATGGCCGGGTCCTTGAGTGGGTGGGTCGGGTAGCCTGCGGCCAAGGCTTCGAACCAACTTCGAGCCGCAGCGGGCTCTTGGCTCAATCTCCGGTGTTCACCGGCGTACAGCAATGCCCAGGGGTGCACCGCCGGATCTTTGCGGCCACTGTTGATTTCGGCTTCCAGCAAACGAATGGCCGCCATGCGGTCGCCCACGGATACCACCTGCGCCCTCCGGACGAGGTCCGGTGTGGTGGCTCCCGATGATTTCGGCAAGCACGCGGTCAGCATTGAAAGGAGGATGAGGGTTCGAATCATGACCTGTTCCTCATATTGTCAACGAAGGCTGAGCGCCGGGGGTGCGCGGCGTCATCCAAGATATTGTCCAGTTCTTCAATGGCTTTTTTCTGTTCGGGGTTGAGGGCGCACGGCGTTTCGATGTTCAGTTCGATGTGAAGATCGCCCTTGCGGCCGCCTTTCATGGTTGGCAGCCCCCGTCCGGCAAGGCGCAGCAGTTTCCCACTTTCGGTGCCGACTGGGATTTTGATGGTTGCGCTGCCGTTCAATGTGGGGACATCCAAGTTCGCCCCCATGATGGCTTCGGTGAATCGAATGGGCACAGAGCAGTGCAAATCGCTGCCCCGCCGCTGAAACAGTGCGTGTTCATTTACGTTGATGATCACGTACAAATCGCCTGTTTCTCCCGCGGTTTTTGCGTCATTTCCTTTTCCTCGCAGTTTCAGCTTTTGGCCGGTGGCGACGCCTTTGGGGATGCGGACATTCAGTTTTTCGAGTGATTCAACGCGGCCGGAACCGGTGCAGGTTTCGCAGACTTTGATTGTCAGGTGCCCCACCCCATTGCAATGGGGGCACTGGCTGCGGAACAGCCGTCGGCCACCCGAGCGCCCTGTTCCGTCGCATTCTGTGCATTGCTTGCGTCCGCTCTTTGGGTCCGCTCCGTCGCCAGCGCAACTGCGGCAGCATGCCGCCCGGCGCACTTCAATGGTCCGCTCGCCTCCAGTTGCCACGGTTTCCAAGTCGATGGAAAGCGTGTAGCGGAGGTCCTCGCCTTGTTCGGGGCGTCGCTTTCGAAACATTCCGCCCAAGGTGTCGGTGACCCAGTCGCTGACTTCGTCGGGGGTGGGCGGGCGACCATCGGGGCGGTACAGCGGCCCCAGCCGATCGTAGCGCGCACGCAGCTCTGTGTTGCTGAGCGTCTCGTACGCTTCGGCAATTTCACGGAAGCGACGCGCAGCTTCCTCGTCGCCTTGGTTGCGATCGGGGTGGTAGCGGCGCGCAAGGTTGCGGTATGACCGCTTCACCTCATCGGCGTCGGCGTTCCGGGCCACGCCCAGCACTGCATAAAGATCCCTTCGAGCCACGGTGCAACCCTCGCAAGCTACTCGGTATCAAGAGTCGACTCAATCGTCGTCGTCTTCAATTTCCATGTCGACGTCGTCATCGTCGTCGAAGTCGTCATCAAAATCGTCGTCGTCGTCGAAGTCGTCGTCAAAGTCATCATCAAAATCATCATCGCTGAAATCGTCGTCACCGAGGGAGTCGCCGAGGGAGCCGTAGATGGCGTCTGCCAGCGTTTGTGCCGCACCCGAGAGGGTTTTGTGTGCCTCGTTCACTTCGTCGACGCTGCCTTTTTCCAGGGCCTTGTCTGCGACCACCAAAGCGTCGCGTACGACAATGCCGTCGCTGCCGGCAAGGTTGCTTCCAAACTCTTCAAAGCTGCGGCGGGTGTTGTAGATCAACCCGTCGAGTTGGTTCTTGGCTTCCGCCAAGGCGCGTCGCGACTCATCGGACGCGCGGTGCTCTTCGGCATCATCGATCATTTCGTCGATCTCGGATTCACTCAATCCACCCGACGATACGATCCGAGCGCTTTGGGCTTTGCCGGTGCCGAGGTCTTTGGCGCGGACATTGATGATTCCGTTGGCATCGATTTCGAAGGTGACTTCGATTTCCGGAACGCCGCGCGGGGCCGGTGGCAGACCGTGAAGTTCGAGCTTGCCGAGGGCGTTGTTGTCCGAAGCCATTTCGCGTTCACCCTGAAGGATGTGCACGCGAACCATGTCTTGGTTGTCCAACGCGGTGGTGAAGATCTTGGATTTCCGACAGGGAATGGTGGTGTTCCGCGGGATGATGGGCTCCACGATTCCGCCCTTCACTTCGATTCCCATGGTCAGCGGTGTGACGTCGAGCAGGAGAACGTCCGTGACGTCGCCCTGAAGAACACTGGCTTGGACTGCGGCTCCCACAGCAACCACTTCATCGGGGTTGACCCCTTCTTCCGGGTCGCGACCGAAGATTTCGCGGACCTTCTCCGCAACCCGTGGCATGCGGGTCATTCCACCGACGAGCAGCACGCCGTCGAGTTCGGACGGTTTGATGCCCGCGTCTTCCAAGCACTGCTTGCATGGGATCTCAATGCGGTCGATCAGCTCACTGACCAACCCTTCCAGCATTTCGCGGGTGAGTTTGGACTGCAGGTGGACCGGGCCGTTTTCGTTTGAGGCCAAGAAGGGCAGGTTGATGTCGGTGGCTTCCATTGACGAAAGCTCGTGTTTAGCCTTTTCGGCGGCTTCCTTGAGCCGTTGCATGGCGACGCGGTCGCCTTGCACGTTCATGCCCGAGGATTCTTCGAACTCTTTGAGCAAGTGTTGGATGATTCGAGCGTCAAAGTCTTCACCGCCGAGGAATGTGTCCCCGTTTGTGGCTTTGACGACAAACACGCCTTTGTCCATCTCCAATACGGAAATGTCGAAGGTTCCACCACCAAGGTCGAACACCGCAATGCGTTCGTGTTCTTTTTTGCCCATGCCGTAGGCCAGTGCGGCGGCGGTGGGCTCGTTGATGATTCGCAGAACATCCAGCCCGGCAATCCGGCCCGCATCCTTGGTCGCTTGCCGTTGCGAGTCGTTGAAGTAGGCGGGGACGGTAACGATGGCCTGGGTGATTTCTTCGCCCAAGTACGCTTCGCCGATGCTCTTCATTTTTTCGAGGATCATCGCGCTGATTTGGGCCGGCGAGTAGGTTCGGCCTTCAACGCTCACCCATGCGTCACCGTTTTCCGCACCGACGATCTGGTATGGAACCAGCGAGCGTGAATGCTCGGTTTCGGGGTCTTCGTACCGACGACCAATCAGTCGCTTGACTGCGTACAGCGTGCGGTCAGGGTTTGTCTTCGCTTGGCGTCGGGCAATGTGGCCCACCAGCCGATCGCCGTCATCGGTGAAGCCGACCACAGACGGTGTGGTGCGCGTTCCTTCATCATTGGGAATTACGACAGGTTCGCCATGCTCAATGATGGCGACACAAGAGTTTGTGGTACCGAGGTCGATCCCGATGGCTTTAGAAGCACCAGCCATGCATGCACTCCATGAGCATAGAATGCTGCGGTTTTACCACAGACGGAGGAAAGAAGGCGTAACAAGGTGTCGCGATGCCAACACCCAACGATTCAAACAGGCTTATTTGGGTGGAAGAATCTGGGCAAAGCATTGTTCGACTTAGGTCGCCACACAAACGCGCGCGGCCCGTACGAGCTTGCCGTCGATGGCGTATCCACGGTTCACAATTGAGATGATGTGGCCCGATTCAACCGCCTCCGATGCCTCGTTCGAAATGGCCTCATGCTGTTCAGGGTTGAACGCGTCTCCGGGCTCGGGTGCGATGGTTTCAATGCCGACGGCAGACAAGTTGCCCGCCATTTGACCCAAACACATTTTCACGCCCTCCAGCAGGCGGGTGCTGTCAGTGGCGCTGTGTTCCAAGGCGCGAAAGAGGTTGTCCACGACATCGGCCAGGGCCAGCACCGCATCGGATTGCCCCTTGATGTATTCGTCTTTGCGCTCTTTTTTTCGCCGTTCAAGCAACCGGTCAACGTCGCGCTGTTGTTTTTCCAACGCTTCTTTGAGGTTTTTGTTTCGTTGTTCGGCCAATCGGAGCGCTTCATTTGCTTTTTTTGCCCGAGACCGAAGGCTGTGCATTTGGTGTTCGATTTGGTCCCGGTTTTCGGAAAGACCTTGGAGTTTTCGTTGAAGCGCCTCGGCTTCTTCCTCGGCTTCCATGGCCCGAAGGCGGGCTTCCACCGACGCTTGGGACGTGTTGAGTCCGTCGCTTTCCTCTTCGATTTCGATGGCCAGCTCATCTTCGACCGCGGCGAGCGCAGCCAAGTCCAGTGCCCCGAGATTCATGCTGTCGCTGCGTTTTTGACGACCCAGCCGTTTTTCAACGGAGGCCAAGGCGTCCGACAAGATCGAGTCATCAATCGCAATGGAGAATTGCTCGTCCTCAAGTCCGTGATCGTCGTCTGGCTCGTTCTCGAAAATTCCGTGACTCATGTGGGGTTCTCCTCGGGAATTGTTCTCAAACGGGAGAGGTCGCGTCAAGTGGCCTGGGCTTCAATTTGAGCAGGCACAAGACCATCAATGATTCGACGGACAATCCCGTCGGCCATGGGAAACGAAGAGTGCATCAAGCAAATGCGGCTCCCCTCGTCGCGAATGCACTGGGTTGAACGCAAGCGATGAAGGGTGTCGGGCGCTACGCCAAATCCCGTGTCGCGCACCAAGGCTTCCAGGTTCAGTCCTTCTGCATGGCGCAATGTCGACAGAACCCTGTCGATGGCCGCTTCGTGTTGAGTGGGGTGACTGAGTTGAGGGTACGGGGCATTCAACCACTCTGTTAGGTCGGCCGGCCCCACCGTGCGGGTGCCGCAAGGTCGAAAACCGTGAGCGCCGGGCCCCAGGCCAGCGTAATGGCCGCCCCTCCACACCGCTTCGTTGTGAATCGCTCGGTGGCCCGGTCGCGCGAAGTTGGAGACCTCGTACCGTTCCCAACCGGCTCCCTCCAGGGTGTCAACGATCGTGTCGTACATTCGCCGCCACTCATCCGGAGGAGGAGTCGCGAGTGCGCCGTTCTGTTCGGCGGCGGCAAACGGGGTGTTGGGTTCGATGCTCAAGCCGTACAAAGAGACGTGCGGTGGGTTGTGTTCCAACAAACGGTTCAGATCGGCCGCCAAGTCCGCTTCCGTTTGCTCGGGCAGGGCGAACATGAGGTCCATGGACCAGCTGGAGAACCCGAGTTTATTGGCCTGCCTCAGCAGTTCTTGGGCTTGCTGGACGGTGTGCCCTCGTCCCAGCCGCTTCGCGTGCCGCCGGTCAAAGGTCTGAATGCCCAAGCTGAGGCGGTTGACGCCGGCATCCACCATGCCCCGGAGGCCATCGGCGTCGATGGTGCCGGGGTTGGTTTCAAGAGTGATTTCTGCATCGTGCGCCAGCGGCATGATTTCGATCACCGAACGGATGGCGGAAGCGGGCGCCAATGAAGGCGTTCCGCCGCCGAAATACAAACTGTGTGCCTCGCCTGAAAAGTGCGCGGATTCGGCCCGCCACGATTCGGTGATCGCGCGAATCCACCCTTTGTAATCGGAGGAATTCGAAAGATACACATTGAACGCGCAGTAGGGGCATCGGCTTCTGCACCAAGGCGCATGAACGTAGATTCCAAAAGGCGTCGACATTGCGACTTGTCTCCTTGGGCGGCTGTGTGCACTATCTATCTGTAATGGGGGAACGCGGTGGCGGACCAAAAAGCTCGGGACATCATCGATGAGATTCAAGTCCGGGGTGTCTGCGGGGAATCGCTCCAGAAGAAGTTGGGCCGACGGGCGTGGTCGCGCCCCCGTGTGGCGGTGTCCGGTCGTTTGTATAAGCAATACCGCGTGCCCGACCCCTGGGATCCGGAAGCCCGCAAGGATGCGACTCCGATCGGGCTGGGCCCGGTCAGCTTGAGGTTGGGTCAACAACGCCGTGAACCGGCTCCGCACCTCAAACCCAAGGCCCCCAAAAGCAAGCCAAAGAGTTTGGCGGAATCGGTGCGGGCGCAGCCGCGGCCCAAGCCCAAACCCAAGCCGAAGGCGCAACCCAAGCCGGCCTCGGTGCAGAAAGCCGCTGCGGCCGACGCGCAGGCCAAAGACGCCAAACGGGCTCAGGAGGCGGCGCGCGCAGAAGAGGTGGCCCGTCGAATGCGGCAGGCCGAAGCCGCGCGCGGGAAATGGGTTCGGGCGACCCCGGAAGACGAGGAGTCGACTGGGTCTCACAAATTGCCCGTGCGCCCCGATCTGGATCGCGTCGCGGTGGCCCCGCGGGCCGATGGGGCCGCTGCGGCGTCCGCGCCGCCGCGGGCGGATCGACCCAAACGCAGCGATGGCGGTCGGTTTCGGATGCAATCGCGAAAGGTGACATCGGCGCCGGTTGTGAAGCCACTGAAGTCGGACTTTTCAACGGAGCCCACCGATGAAGCGCCGGCGTCTGTACCGGTCCGAAGCCGCGCCATGCCCAGTGCCGCCGGTGGCGGCATGGACGATTTGTTCGCCGCCGCTGCTCAGATGGGACGACTGAGTTTGAGGGACAATGATGCCAAGCCGCCAGAGGGTTCCAGCGACCCCGAAGAGTGAGGAAAACTACCCGCCTTGGGTCATGTTTTCGGGGCACTCGGGCTTGGTGTCGATCTTGTAGTAGCCGATTTCGTCGGCCCAGTATTCGCCTTGCCAGTCCCACAGACGTTCTTGGACGCGGGCGCGCACTTGTCGTTTCACGCGGCGCTTGGACTCGGGAAGTTTCCCAGTAAAGCTGGCCCGTTCGTACAGGCGGGCTTCCATTTGCATCAGGTCCAACTTGGTGACATCGGAGTTGCCCAGCATTTCCGAGAGCTCGGCTTCCATGGCTTGAATGCGATTCAAGATTCGACCGCCCTCATTGGCGATGATGGTCTCTCGTCGTGCGCTCACCCATTCGCTGGCGACTTGGGCGAACACGTTGGCGCTGACGTTGCGCAGGCGCCCCATTTCTTCCTCAGCGCTGGTCACGGCGACGATGCTGTCTCGGATCCGGTCTTCGTTTTCGAAGGCGGCAGACACCATTGGTGGCAGGTCGGTGGCTTGGCCCTCGATGTGCCGGCGAACCGCATCGAACAGTTGCGCGGGCGACAAGGATGCCGTGGCCATCAACTCTTGTTGTTGGGGTCTGTATTGCGCCTGGAACGCTTCGAGTTGGGCCGACGCTTCCGGGAACTTGCAGAGCAAGAATAATGAGTACAGACGGAGCATCGCGGCTTCGGGGTAATACCGATCCGAGAAGTACGGCGAAACGTGGTTCTGCAGCAGCCCCAACGTTCCGTTCATGTCTTCCAATCGGAAGTGAGCCCACGCACGCTCGAACTGAGCGTCCAGCCACTTGGCGTCGCCCCGTTCGATTTGGGCCCAGTAGTACGAAGCTTGCGCGAAGTTTTCCGCCGCGTAGTAGGCCCGGGCGAGGTTCATGTTGACCACGCTCTTGAAGATGCCTTCGCGCTTGGCTCGGTTGCCCACAGCCAAGGCGATCTGAAGGGGAGCCAATGCATCGCCGTGGCGATCTTGCAGCGAGAGAATGACGCCTTCGAGGGCCTTGGCTTCGGGGTAGTAGGGGTCGTTGGGCTTGACCAGTTTGAGCATTGCGGCTGCGGTGGGCAGGTTCCCCGACCGGTGATTTTCACGCGCCGCGAGGTAGGCCATGCGGCTGCGTGTCGCGTCGTCGACATCGAGCCCAAGATTGTTGGCAAAGACAGGCTCAAGAATGGCTTGGTCGCCGACGACATCGGCCAGTTCCACGGCCTTGTTGGCTTCGGATCCGACGCCTTCTGGGTCGGCTTCGAGTGCTTTCGTGTAGGCAACGAGGGCCGCGTAAGGCAGGTCGAAGTTCTTCAGCATGGTGGCCAAGCGGGCGTGCGCTTCGCCATCAAACATGTCCCATTCGGGGTTGTCGATCACGGCCATGACTGCATCGGCCGAGCCGGCCATGTTGCCGTCCATGGCCAGGGTGTTGGCGTCTTCGAATGCTTCGTTTCGCTCTTCCATTGTGGGGGCGGCGAAGGCCGATCCTGACCACAAGGCAACGAGGATGGGTAGCGCTCTCATGTTCACTTGCTCAACTTGCTAATGCCGATGACCAAACTGACATTTTGCTTGATGAACCAGCCCTGGGTGTCCACCGTCTTGGCGCGCTTTTCGCGCAGGATGTCATCGCGCAGTTGGAAACGCAGCGCGTACCCGCCGCCGGTGAAAACCCGGGCGCCCACGCCCAAGCCGAGGGTGGGTGCACTGGCCAGCGAGTTGTCCGGTTGCATCGCTTGTTCAATGGTGGCCCCGAGGCCACCGGTGAAGAAGATGTCGTGGTGAAAGATGCGCTGCCCAGCCACGTTCATTTTTGCGTAGATGGGCGAGTATTGAGCGTCGACCATCACACTGCCCAGGAAACGGTAAGCGTCAGGAGACACGCCGTAAGCGGGCCCTTCCAGTTCCGTGTACCGAGTGTTCTTCAAGCTGTATCCACCCATCAACACGCCCTCGAAGCCCAAGTCTTCTCGGATGTGCTTGGCGACGGTCAACGCCGCCGCTGGCGTGAACGTGAATGCGTCAAAGGGCATGACCGCCAAGTGGCCGCCCATCTCCAAGCGGTCTGCTTTGGGGTACAGCAGCTTTTGGACGATTTTCACGTCTTCATTTTTGATGACACCCACGTCCACGGCCGATTGGGCTTGGGCTTGGGTGCCGAGGCTCAGCGCCAGGCTGGCAACAACGATGCTCAGTATTTGTTTCATCTTCTGGGCCTAGAAAGGAAGGTCGCGGGGCTTGCCGTCGAGGGGACGGTAGTAAATCCGCACGTCTTGGTTGAAATCGGGAATTGCGTCGCCCCAGAACACCACTGCGTTCTGTCCGGGGTCGTACGACCAGCCATCGGTGTAAGCACCGGTGGATTCGTTGAGATTGGCTTTGTCGACCTCTTGCTCGTCGACGTACACGCGAATGGTGGTTTCGTCGGGCGTGGATTGGAGTTCAAAGGCGGACTGCAGGTTGATCAGCAGCTTGCCCAAGTCCTTGAGGTGCTTCGAGAAGTCGGAAACGTCGCAGTCGTCGCTGGTGATCGGGTTGTAAAACCCGCCGGTTGCCGAAGCGATGTTGATCAGTCGGCGGACGCCGTTTGCGGTCGCACCACCGCTGTTGCATTCAAAACTGCAGTCGTTTTCGCCTTCGCAGCGCAAGTCCGGGCCGATGGCGGCGAACTTGATGGTGCGGTCGAACTGGTCGAAGGCGTCCAAGTATACTTGCGGGTCGTCTTCGCCGCCGGACATCAGTCCGTCCACGACGGTTTCCGATTGGTCGCCTTCGTCGGTGACGAACACCACCACGACCGTGGAGTCTTCGCGCATCCAGTCGTAGTTGGAGCCGGCCCAGTCGGGTTCGAACGGGCTCCGGGCGTGGTTGCACACTTCGGGCGGGTCATCCGTGGCCCGGCACAAGGACATGAGCGTGGATTCGAGGTGAAGCTCGTTTCCGGAGCGGCACAACTCGACCGCGTCCCAGTCTTCGCCTTCGGGGTAGTCGACATCGACGCACAAGCAATCCAAGTACTGGGTGGTGACCTCGTCTTGCGAGTCCACGGTCCCATCGCCGTTGGAGTCGGGGAAGGGGCAGTCGCCCGCTGTGCCCAAGTAGGTGTCGTTTGATTCCATGTCGTAGCTGTCCCAGCAGCTCGCCCAGCAACCCAGGTTTTGCTTGAACTGGTGCGCGGCACTTTCGTCGCCTTTGTAGACAACGGGCTGGTCGCCCACAAACAGGCCGGTTTCGCCGCCTTCGGGGTCGTTTGACCAACCGTCGGTTCCCACCATCGATGCGGTGGTGATGGCCAGGCGATAGTCTGTGATTCGCCCGCGGTCGGCCGTGAACGAAATGTAGTCGCCCACTGCATCCGTCAGCGTTTCAGTCGCCGTTCCAGCGCCGGAGTCACCCGCCACGGTTTCAATGAAATCATCGAAGTTGCGGAGCATGCTGGTGGCTTCGTCCGACATCGAACTGGAGCCGTCGATCACGAACAGCACGTCCACTTCGCTTGAAAAGCTGACCTGTTCGTACCCGGCCAACATGAACATTTCGTACTTGTTGCAGGCGCTCAGGCCCAAAGGCAGCCCGATGGCGAGCCAGGGCAAAATGCGTTGAAAGGAGAGGTGGGACATGGTCTGACCTGTGCGGTGTTTCCTTCATCGGCTGATGCCGGTTCGGTACATGACGTAACGCGACCCGGCGCAATCAGTCTCTGAGCATGGCCCCTTCGGCGTGCGAAGGGGGACAAATGGGTGTCAAAATTCGGCTTTTCCAACATTTAGTTCCAAAGAACCTGCCTTCGACTTTGATTATTTTGATTCATGTCCAGAACGCTTGAAATTTCCCTCCAGTCTGCCATCGCAGCGCCGATGCAGATGGTGCAAGGAGGCGAACCATGCTGGCCACCGCTACCCCCATTGAAGACTCCCCTGTTCAGTCGTCCAATCGCGCACCACAAGTGCGGGTTGAATACACCAACGTGGAGGACTTTTTGGTCGATTACACCTCCAATGAAACCATTGGGGGGATGTTCATCAAGACCGACTACCCGATGGCGGTTGGAACCGCGTTTAAGTTGCGCATCCAGTTGCCGGGTGGCCGCCGACCGATCGAAGCGAAAGCGGAAGTCCGCTGGACCTTGCCCATCGACGTGGCTGCCCCGATGAATCCGGGAATGGGCGTTCGGTTCGGTACGCTCTCGACCGTGGACAAAGGGATCGTGGAAGGGTTGTTGTCGACCTGGCGCTGAGCGTTCGGGTTGGATGCATCCACAAAAAAAAGGCCGGGATTGACCCCGGCCTTTTTTTGTCGACTGCCAATGCAGTCGTCTACATCTCGCGCACGATGGCGTGAATGGTGTTGAACGTTGTGGTGAGCGACGGCTTTGGACGCAGTTTTTGTTGCTTGTGGTAGCGCAACAATTGATTCCAGATGTCGTCGACTTCTTCGCGAATCGTTTTGTAGTCCTTTTCGGCGACCAGTTGCGCGAGCCGTTGGACGACAGGCGGGAGGTCAACGTCCGAGTAGTAGCTGACCAGCTCGTTCACGGCGCCCGTGATGCGTGCGTGCAACTCGGGGTCAGCTCCGGACTCTTCTTCTGTTTCGTCGAAGAGGTCGAAGAGTTGTTCCACTTGCTCGGCGCGCTCACCGGTTGCGGCCGCTGGGGCGGGCATGTTGATCGGGGGAGGTTCCTCGATGGACTCTTCTTCCACTTCGGCTTCCACGACAGCCGGTGGAGCTTCGACGGGCTCGGGCGCCGGTTCGGGCTCAGGAGCGGGCTCGGGCGCCGGTTCGGGTTCAGGGGCGGGCTCGGGTGCCGGCTCGGGCTC
>Ga0115012_10001089_pt1 | contig 15617 bp, 13 predicted proteins | sample TroAtlMetagenome_FD_88706 | JGI IMG/M metagenome (GOLD analysis project Ga0115012, IMG submission 88706) | Marine eukaryotic phytoplankton communities from Atlantic Ocean - Tropical Atlantic ANT10 Metagenome | ecosystem: Environmental > Aquatic > Marine > Oceanic | place: Tropical Atlantic...
CTTTTATTGTTTCTAGCAATCCTTTCTTCTAAAATTTCTAAGGATGTATTTAAGAATATAGATATTCCATATTTATTTATAAACTTCATATTATCATTAAAACATGGTGTTCCTCCACCAGTTGCGAGAATAAAATTGTCTTTTTCTTCAATTATTTTTTTTAGTGTAGATGTCTCAACTTCTCTGAAATAGTTCTCACCATTTTCTCTAAATATATCTTTGATTTTTTTTCTTTCATTGTTTTCAATTTCTAAATCTAAATCATAAAAAGATAATGGTGTTTGACTGCACAAGAATTTAGCCATTGTAGATTTTCCTGAGCCAGGCATACCAATAATGATAAATTTTTTCATCTATGGAGATATGTTTACACCACGTAAAATTTCACTTGGTTCAGGGAAACTATTGAAATGCCATTTGCCTTTTACTGTACCATTTCTCATAAGAAAAAAACCAGGATTAGATCTGATGATTGTTTTTAGAACGGTAGCATCTCCATAAACTGTTCTAAAATTGATATCAAATTTTTCTTTGAAATTTTTAATAGATTTCTCATCACTTGAGGTGATAATTATTGTTTCTACCCAATAATTAATTCCGTTTTCAAGTAGTTTAATTCTATTAACAAATTCGTTTACCTTATTCTCAGAAATCCCTATTTTATTTACATCATGAAATATTATGAATAATTTATTTCCTTTAAAGCTTTCATTTGTAAAATCTCCTTCGTCATTCCATAGGCTATAATCTGTTATCTTTGGTTCGGCTTCAGGGTTTAATAATTTTATTTCTTTGAATATAAAAGTATTATCTAATGGATAGTTTTCAAATTCATAATCTCTTCCATCTTTTTCCATTATATAACTATATTTAAGTTCTTCACTAGGTAGCATCATCTGAGGTATATAGTTGCCAATTTTATATGTTCTGAAATCAATGAAAGGAAGAAAGTTGATAGCTGTATAACTAACTATAAGACAAAATGTAGTCATAAATATTATAATTCCATTTCTTATGTTTTTATCATCCATTATTTTAAGATAAAAGAATCCAGTTTGATTTTTCAATTTTGATTGTAGGTAATATATAATCAAAGAAAAAAACAAGAGAATTATATCTTTATAGAAAGACTCCCATGGAGTTAGTTTTATGGCATCACCGAAGCAACCACAATCTGTGACTTTATTAAAATATGCTGAATAGAAAGTTAAAAAAGTAAAAAATACAATAAGACTCAGAGTTAACTTACTTATCATATTTATATGATAGTTCATAAGAAGAGCTACCCCTATAATAATTTCTAGAGTACAAAGAGCTACCGATATAAAAAGTGCAAAAGGGACTAGAAGCTCAAAAAAAGATGAAAAATCTGAACTAAATACTTCAAAGTATTCTTGGAGTTTTATTTGAGTTCCAACTGGATCATTTATTTTTATTGCACCTGAAAATATGAATAATATTCCCACAAAATATCTTGATAAAGTATATAATATCCTCATTTATTATAAATTAAAAGTTTTATTAAGCAAAAAATTGAATAGTTAACAATATCTTGATAGTTTGCTTTTATACCCTCAGATATTAAAGTTTTTCCATTATTACTTTCAATTTGTTTGGTTCTATATAATTTCATTAAAATAATATCTGTCATTGAGCTAACTCTCATCTCTTTCCAAGCTTCATCATAATCATGATTTTTATTTGAGAGTAATTCCATTATCTCAAGAGTATATTTATCATATAATTTCTCTAGTTCTTCAATCTTAATTTCTATTTCATCGCTCTTATATTCCATCTGAATAATTGCCATTATACAGTAATTAATTATTCCTATAAATTCATTTTCAATTTTCTCTTCTACTTTCATCTTCTTTTTTTCTTGAACGGATCTTATTCTCTGAGCTTTAATAAAGATTTGATCAGTAAGGGATGGCGTCCTGAGTATTCTCCAAGCAGATCCATAATCTTTAGATTTTTTAATATAGATATCTTTGCAGATATTAATTACTTTTTTATAATCATTTATTGTAGATGTTTCCAAATTATTATTAATTTTTTCAAAAATATGAAATCATCATTAAATATAAATCAATTATCTAGCAAAAGATCATTTAATATTAATGGTTATTTATTTGAATATGAAAAGCCCCAGGTAATGGGTATTCTAAATATGACTCCAGATTCATTTTATGATGGAGGAAAATATAATTCTATAGATTCTGCAATATCTAGGGTAGAAGGTATGATCAATGATGGTGCTTCAATCATTGATATAGGAGGTTGTTCTACTAGACCTGGATCAGAGAGTATCTCTGTAGAGGAAGAATGGAAAAGAGTAGGTGGAATAATAAAAGAGTGTTCAAATAGGTTCAAAGGAATATTGTTTTCTGTAGACACATTTAGTTCGGAAGTTGCAAGAAGATCGTTAGAAGAGGGAATTCATATAATTAATGATGTGTCAGGAGGAAGTTTTGATTCAAAAATGTTTGATGTAATTTCTAAATATAAGAGTCCTTATATTCTTATGCATCTAAAAGGAATACCTAAAGATATGATGTCTCAAACTAACTATGAGAATTTAATATTAGACTTATTAAATTATTTTAGAAAAAAAATCAGTAAGCTAAAATCATTAGGTATAAATGATATTATATTAGATCCAGGTTTTGGGTTTGCTAAAGATTTTGAACAAAACTTTGAAATTTTAAATAATTTAAATTCATTCAGAATTTTTAATTTACCTATTCTTGTAGGTATTTCTAGGAAATCATTTGTTAAAAAAAAATATGGAGTTGATAATTCCTTAGAAGGAACATTGGAATTAAATAAGATTGCAATTGAAAATGGAGCTGAAATTATTAGAGTTCATGATGTAAAAGAGCACATAAGTTTAATAAAATGATTTATAATTTTAATATTGGTTTTTTAGAAATAAGATTTATTGACATAGTTGATATTTTTCTAGTAAGCTTATTGTTATATAGCATCTATAGACTTCTAAGAGGTAGCGTAGCTATAAGAATATTTATAGGATTTCTTATTTTATATTTTTTTTATTTGATAGTTAGAGCTTCTGAGATGGAGCTATTAACAAATATATTAGGTCAATTCATGGGTGTTGGTGTCTTAGCAGTATTAATTCTTTTTCAGAAAGAGATAAGAAGGTTTCTGCTTTTTTTAGGTAAAACTAATTATATAAAAGATCAGAAAATTTTTGATATTTTTTCTCCTTTTTTCTCAAGTCAAATAAAAAATAAATGGAGTAACTTAATTAATATACTAGTAGACTCATGTAATTTAATTTTAGATAATAAAAATGGTGGGCTAATTATTATTTCTAAAGATTCTGAATTAAAATTTTATTCTGAATCAGGAGAGATATTAAATGCTAAAATTTCTAAAAGACTATTGCTTTCAATTTTTAACAAAAAAAGTCCTCTTCATGACGGAGAAGTAATTATTCATGGTGAAAAGGTTATTGCTGCTAGATGTATACTTCCAGTTTCTGAAAATGAAAATCTTCCTATGAATTTTGGGATGAGACACAGGGCAGCATATGCTATTTCCGAAGATACAGATGCATTAGCAATTGTGATCTCTGAAGAACATAACAAAATATCAGTTTTTATAAATGGTGATATAAAAAAGAATTTAACTAGTGTGCAATTAAGATCACACATAGTAGAATACTTTGATGGAGATTATGTAAAAAAATCTTAGTTTATAATATTCAGAGTTTTTCCTACATCTTTAAAAGCATTTATTGCTCTATCAAGGTCTTCTATAGAATGGCCTGCTGATAATTGAACCCGTATTCTAGCTTTATCTTTTGGGACTACTGGGTAATAAAACCCAACAACATATATTCCTTTTTCTAGTAGTTTCTCTGACATTTCTTTTGCTATAACCGCATCATATAACATTATTGGAACAATCGGGTGGGTTCCATCTACTATATCAAACCCTAAACTTTTCATTTTTTGTCTAAAATATGATGTATTTTCATGCAGTTTTTTTATTAATGAGGTATCTCTCTCTAATAAATCAAATACTTTAAGAGATGCACCAACAATGGATGGCGCTAAAGTATTAGAAAACAGATAGGGCCTTGATCTTTGTCTTAAAATTTCAATTACTTCTTTTCTACCTGATGTAAATCCCCCTGAAGCTCCACCAAGTGCTTTTCCTAGTGTTCCTGTTATAATATCTATTTTACCCATAACATTTTTTAATTCATGAACACCTTTTCCTTTTTCTCCCATAAATCCGGTTGAATGACATTCATCTATCATTATTAAAGCATTATATTTTTTTGCAAGTAATGATATATTATCAAGTTGAGCAATAGTCCCATCCATAGAAAAGACTCCATCAGTAACAATTATTCTTGCTCTTGATTTTTGGGTTGTTTTCAATTTTTCCTCTAGGGATGCCATGTTATTATGAGTATATCTATGTCTTTCTGCTTTACATAGCCTAATACCATCAATAATTGATGCATGATTTAATTCATCTGATATTATAGCGTCTTCTGGACCAAAAAGAGGTTCGAATAAACCACCATTAGCATCAAAAGCTGCGGCGTATAATATAGTATCTTCTGTCCCTAGAAAATGACTTATTTTTTCTTCTAAACTTTTATGAATATTCTGAGTTCCACAAATAAAACGTACAGAAGACATTCCAAAACCATGTGAATCTATAGATTCTTTTGCTGCCTCTAGTACATGTGGATGAGAAGAAAGACCTAAATAATTATTTGAACATAAATTAATTATATCTTTTTGAGTGTCAGTATTTATTATAGAACTCTGAGGGGATACAATGACTCTCTCATTTTTAAATAGCCCTGAGTTTTTTGTGTTTTCAATCTCTTTTTCAAGATGAACTTTAAAATCTTTATACATTTTTAAAATTTATTTAGATTACATATTTTAATGTAAATTAAAAATTATAAATTATAACCCATAATGAGTAGAATACTAATTATTGGATCTGAGGGACAACTTGGTTCTGAATTATCTGCTTTTCTTAAAAAAAGGAATAATAGAGATGATATCATTCTATCAGATATTAGAGATTTTTCTTCTTCTGATTTAACATATGAGAGATTAAATGCTCTAAATTTTAAAGATTTAGAATCATTGGTTCAAGATTATAAAATTGATGAGGTTTATCACCTTGCAGCAATTCTGTCTGCTAAAGGTGAAGAGGATCCTATGTTGACATGGGATCTTAATATGAATTCTTTATTTAATGTTCTTGATCTTGCAAAAAATAAAACGGTAAAAAAAGTTTTTTGGCCAAGTTCAATATCTGTCTTTGGAAATAATACACCTAAAATTAATACAGATCAATTTTCAATTAAAGAACCTAACACTGTATATGGAATAAGTAAATTATCAGGTGAGAGATGGTGTGAATATTATAATATTAAATACGGAACTGATATAAGAAGTGTGAGGTTTCCTGGAATAATAAGTTCAAATACATTGCCAGGTGGAGGCACTACTGATTATGCTGTTGATATTTTTTATTCATTCTTAAAAGATGAAAAGTTTAATTGTTTTTTAGATGAAAATACCATGTTGCCTATGATATATATTGATGATGCTATAGAATCAATTTATAAAATAATGAGTTCCAACAAAGAAAATTTAACTATTAGATCAAGTTATAATCTCTCAGGTTTCAGTATGACTCCAAAAATGATTGAAATTAAACTTAAGAAATTTAAAGAAAATTTTTTAGTAGCTTATAAGCCAGACAAGAGACAAGAAATTGCTGATTCATGGCCTGATTCGATAGATGACACATTTGCTCAGAATGATTGGGCTTGGAGTGCTAAGTATGATTTAGCTAAAACTACTGACGAAATGATAAGAAAATTAGAAAATAAAAAAGATGAATAATTACAATAACTTAATATTTGAAAAAAGAGATGATTATTATTTATTAAAAATAAATAGACCCAAAAATCTTAATGCTCTTAATCAAGATACTATATCAGAATTAAAACAATGCTTTGATTTCATTAAAAAGAATTCTAAAGGTTTCTATGGAGTAATATTAACTGGAGAGGGAGATAAATCTTTTGTTGCTGGTGCTGATATTAAAGAATTTACGGGTTTAGATAAAAAAGCATCTATTCAATTCTGTAAAAATGGTCATGAATTATTTAATAATATTGAGAGAATGCCAATTCCTGTAATAGCATTAGTAAATGGTTATGCTTTAGGTGGAGGTTGTGAATTAGCTTTAAGTTGTCATTTTAGATTTGCTACTGGAAATGCAAATTTTTCCCAACCAGAAATAAACCTTGGAATAATTCCAGGTTATGGGGGCACTCAAAGATTAACACAAATTATAGGTAAATCTAAAGCTATGGAGATGATGTTAACAGCAAAAATGATTAATTCTGATGAGGCTTTTCAATTTGGATTAGTTAACAAAGTAGTGAAGGATAATAATGATGGAATGCATCACTGTGAAGAACTTATTAAAACTTTAAAGAGAAAAGCTCCAATAGCAATAAAAAATGTTATAAAATCGGTAAATAATTTTTATGATAATAGTTCTGATGGATTTCTTGAAGAAATAAACTTGTTTTCAGAATGTAGTTCAACTTTTGACTTTGAGGAAGGGGTTAAAGCTTTTATAGAGAAGAGGTGTCCTGATTTTAAAGGTGAATAAGAGGCGATAATAGATTCCGAGTAGGAAATTTATTATTACTTTTGCAAAAATGTCTTTTAAAAATTTATATATACTTCTTACTATATTTTTATTTGTTTCTTGTAAAAAAGATTTTGTTAGTATTGAGTCATCGAAAATAGCTATTGATGACTTTTTTGTTGAGGAGATTGATTATAAGTACTTATCTACAAAGTCTAAATTTCAGTACAAAAATGATAATCAATTAATTAATGCTACTTTAAATATGAGAATCGAGCGTGATAGTAAGATATGGTTTTCAGTAAGAGTAGCTCTAGGTGTTGAGGCTGCCAGGGGATTAATTACTAAGGAGGAATTTATAATAATTGACAGGGTTAATAAACAGGTAATTATTTCAACACCTGACATAATAGAGAGAGAGTTTAAGATCAAACTAAATTTCGAGCAATTAGAATCTATACTTACGGGAAATCTATTATATGATATATCAACATCAGATCAGTTACTTCAAGAAGGCAGTTATTTTAAAATAGTCCAACAAAAAGAATCAATTCAATCACAAAATCTTGTTAATATTAAGACATCAAAGATTGAGAAATTAATTTTATTTGATGAGATAACAAATTATTTACTTACTGTAGATTATGAGAATTTTAAACCTTTAGGCAAAATCTTATTTCCAGGAAGACATCTATTTACTTCTGTTAGTTACTTGGATGATAGCAGTGTTCCAGTTATTACTAATATTAATTTTAATTTTAAAGAAGTTGAAAGAACAAATAAACCTTTAAAATTTCCATTTAATGTCCCCTCTAAGTATGAAATTAAGAAGATATAACACATACTTAATAATATTTTTATTCTCTTTTTATCAGTCATTTTCTCAGCAGTCAAGAAATTCTCTTGAGAAAGAAAGAGATGTTAACCTATTAAAGATAGAAGAGGCTGAAAAGATTATAATTCAAACGGAAAAATCTAAAAAAATTACCGTTGGAAAATTAAATGTTATAAATAAACAAATAAAGAATAGACAAGACTTAATTGTTAATCTTAAAAAAGATGTCAAAGCTCAAACAAATGAAATTATTACTCTAAGGAGCTTAATTTATTCTCTTCAAAAAGATTTTAAAGTTTTAAATGAAGAATATTCTGAGATGATTTATCATTCTTATAAGTCTCGTTCATCTCTTGATAGATTAAGTTTTATTTTTTCTTCTAAAAATTATAACCAAATGTTTAGAAGATTCAATTATATTTTTCAATATTCAAAATTTAGAAAAAATCAAATTAATGAAATAGAAAAAGTTTCTTTAGAATTAAGTAATCAAGAAAAAAGACTAATAGACGTTAATAAAAAACAAAATTTTCTTTTAAAAGAAGAGGTGAGTGAAAACAATAAACTTCAAAAACTAAAAGGAAGACAAAAAAGAATTATTTCAGATTTAAATAAAAAACAAAGAGGTTTAAGAAAAGAGATAAATGATAGAAAAATTGCGCTTGAGAAGTTAGATAAATTAATACGAGATATCATTAGAAGCGAAAAGGAGTCCTTATTGTTAAGTGAAGATGAAAATATTGATCTTTTAAAATTAACTGAAGGTTTCGAGTCAAATATTGGAAAATTATCATGGCCAGTTAAATCTGGATTCGTTTCAAATAGATTTGGAGAACATCCTCACCCAGTTATAAAAACTGTTAAGGTTAAAAATGATGGTATTGATATTCAGACAAGTAAATCATCCAGAGTCTTCGCTGTTTTCTCTGGTAAAGTTTCTACTGTAGCATTTATTCCTGGGATGAATAACGTTATAATAGTTAATCATGGAGATTACTATACTTTATATGCAAAACTTAAAAACCTTAAGGTTGAAAAAGGTGACATAATAAAAGAAGGTCAGATTTTGGCTGAACTTGTAACTAATAGTGATGGTATAACTCAATTACAATTTCAAATTTGGAAAAATAATATAAAGTTGAATCCTGAAAAATGGATTATCAAAAAATGATTTTGCTATATTTACATATTAAATTGAAACTATGAATGTAATTTTTGCAATTGGTATGCCTGGAGGCTGGGAATGGATAATAATTGGACTTATTGTTGTTATCTTTTTTGGTGCTAATAAGATACCTGAAATCTTTAAAGGATTTGGTAAAGGAATTAGGGAGTTTAAAGACGCTTCAAGAGAGATCAAAAAAGAGATTGAGAAGGAGTCTAATACTGATTCTGAAAAAAAATAAGTACTAAGTTTAGTAGTTACTATCCAAATAACCAAGAAAACCAACCTGAAGACTTAGAATTAGTAATTCCTTTATCATTTATTATTTCTGCTACTTTTTCAGGACTATAACCAACAGAATTTGCTACGTGACCTAGCAAAAAGAACTCGTGGTCGTGAACATTATTGTCAGATTTAATTAAGCTAACCAATTCACCTATAAAAGTTTCTTTTTCTTCATCATTAAGACCTTTACTAATTATTTCTCCATATTCTGATTGAATCTTATTAAAGAAATTTCTTGTGTCTATAGTATCTATATTCCCATGTCCGTATTTCTTTAATATTTCACTAGAATTTATAATATCCATTTCTTCGTTGCCAATACTTCCGTCAACCCTTGCTATCTTTGCAAAACATGAAGTTATGGCTTTGTTTAAAAGTTCATTGCTCATTTTAATTTTTTTAATTTTTCTAAAATTAATATTAATATTTATAAATAGTAAATAATGTCAAATAGAATAAAATTAAAAGTAATAGTAATTATTTTATCTTTTTTAGCATCATGCTCATATAACCCTCAATCAAATGAGGAAAATTCATCTTTTCTTCCTAGAGCATCAGGTGAAAATAATGAGATGTTAATTGTAATGGATTCTTCTAAATTTAAAGGAAATATTGGAAGAGCACTAGTTGAAACTTATGGAGAGTTTCTGAAAGGATTACCTCAACCTGAACCAAGGTATGATTTAAGATATATTAGACCCAGAAAGTTTAATAATATTTTAAAACATGCTAAAAATATTGTTATAGCATTTACTCTTGAAGGTAAAAGTTTAGATTCAGAAATTTTAAGAAAGAGTTTTAATTCAGAATCTTTAGATAAAATTAAAACTGATTCATCACTTTTCTATTTTTCTAGGAGAGACCAATATGCTAAAGGCCAAACGATTTTATATTTATTTAGTAAAACAGATGATGATCTGTATATAAAAATAAAAAAAAATAAGTCAGCAATTTTAAAATACTTTGAAGATGAGTTAAAGAAAAGGGTTGATAGAGAAATTTTTTCAAAGCAAGAAAAAAATATATCAGATAAGTTATTTGAAGATCATCAAATAAAAATAAAAATTCCTTACGGATATGATTTAGCAAAAAACATTAAAGGGAAAAATAAAAATTTTTTTTGGTTAAGACACCTAGATCCTGAATTTGAAAAGAATATTTTTCTTTATTACGAAGACTACGAAGAGAGTGAATTGAAAAATTTTTATGGTGTTTTTAATACAGATAATCCTAATATTAAAAGTATAAGAAATAAAATTTCAAAATTATATCTAACAGACTCGGAGAACTCTAAAATATTTATGAGCATTCAAGGTGTTTTTCCTATTATATCTAAAAACATAAATTTTAAAGGAAATTCTTCTGTAGAATCTGTGGGTTTATGGAAGCTTAGTGATATATCTGCTGGGGGTCCTTTTAAAAGTATAATTATTTATGACTCTAATAAAAAAAGAATTTATTTTATAGAAGGATATGTTTATGCTCCTGGATCAAAAAAAAGAAACTTAATGCAAGAAATATCTTCTATATTAATGACATTTGAAATATGATTTCATTTATAAGAGGTAAAAAAGTTGAAATAGATCCAGCAAAATTAATTTTAGATGTCAACGGAATTGGATATGAAATAAACATTTCTCTTAGAACATTTTCAAAAATTAAGGATAAGAAAGAGATTAATATTCATACATACTTAAATGTTAAAGAAGATTCTCATACTCTCTATGGTTTTAATAGTAAAAGTGAAAAACAGACTTTTTTGAGTTTATTATCAATTAATGGTGTTGGCCCAAGTACTGGTATAATGATATTATCTGCTATATCAGCAGATGAATTTAATAAAGCAATTATTAGTTCAGATGTAAATAAAATAAAATCAGTAAAGGGGATAGGGTTAAAAACAGCAGAAAGAATAATTCTTGAATTAAAAGATAAAATTTCTATTGATGACATTAGTGATGATTTTTCTGATTCTTTTGACAATACTATTAGAGATGAAGCGTTATCAGCTTTATCTTCTTTGGGTATTTCTAAAAATATCGTTGACAAGCATATAAATGATATTTTAAAGAGAAACGAAAATATTTCTCTTGAAGAATTAATCAAAGAGGTACTCAAGAGATCATAATGTCATAAATGGGTTACTTTGAATTCAATTATTAAATTCTTATTCATTTTATCACTGTTTTTTTTAAATGGGTTAACTCTTTATTCCCAATCATCACCTATCAAATTGGATTCTATTGTAAACTATGAGCCATCTAGTTTTACAACATATTCACTTAAAGATAGATTCTCTGATCCTTATTCAAGTCTATTTTCTAATAACGCTTTTTATTTAAACTCAAGTTCTATTGAGTTGGGGTCATCATATGATACTTCAGGGGTCTTTTATTTGTCAGAAAAGATTGGAAATTTAAATTATAGACCATCAATTTCAATACCATTTTCCAGTTATGACAGCTACACTACAAAAAAAAATATAAAAGAATATTTTAAAAAAAAATCCTTAAGCCTTGATGGAGATAATGTATTGGAAAGTGGTAGGTTAATTCCTAAGATATATATATCGGAGTCTTTAGACAGAATTTTTGGAGGTAATTTCATTGATCTTCAAGTTAATGGGTTTGTTAATTTAGATTTTGGAGGAAAATTTCAAAAAGTTGAAAATCCTTCGATCCCAATTAGACAACAAAGAAATGGTGGTTTCAACTATGATCAACAAATAAACTTAAATATTAATGGAAAGGTTGGTGAGAAGTTAAAAATTGCAGCAAATTTTGATAATAATAATACTTTTGATTTTCAAAATAATTTAAAACTTGACTATACTGGTTTTGAAGAAGAGATAATAAGAAAAATTGAGGTTGGAAATGTAAGTATGCCTGTAAAAAATAGCTTACTCCGTGGTGCCCAAAGTTTATTTGGCCTAAAAACTCAATTACAATTTGGAAACTTAAGTATAACTGGAATTTTATCAAGGCAACAAGGGAAAAGTGAATCAATTAAAATTGATAATGGTTTTCAGGGAAGAGAGTTTGAAATTTTAGGTTCAAATTATGATAGAAATAGACATTTTTTCTTGGGGCATTTCTTTAGAGAAAATTATGAGAGGTGGTTGAAATCACTTCCTCTTGTAAGCTCAGGAATTAATGTGAATAGGGTTGAGATATATATATTAAATAGAACAAATAATTCTGAGTCGTTAAGAAATTTTGTTGCATTTACAGATTTAGCGGAGGGTAAGAACATTTTAAAACCTAATAATCCAAATATTGGATTAGGTAATTCAAATCCTGCTGATAATAGCTCAAATCTATTATTTAATAATATAAATGATAATACTAGCTTAAGAAGTCTAGATTTAGTTGATGATATTTTAATTAATCAATTTAATCTTTCAAAAACAATTGATTTTGAGAAAGTAACTTCTGCTAGAAAGCTAGATACTGATGAATATGAAATAAATAAATCTCTTGGTTATATCTCATTACTTAGAAGACTTCAAAATGATGAAGTTCTTGCAGTATCTTATGAGTATACATATAATGGTAATAGGTATAAAGTTGGAGAGTTATCTGAGGATTATCAGAATAGAGAAGATAGTGAAATGATATTTCTTAAACTTTTAAGACCATCAAACATTAACACAGAAATTCCAACATGGGAATTAATGATGAAAAATATTTATAATATAAACGCATCACAAATTGAAAAAGAGAATTTTGAACTACGAATTAATTATAGAGATGATGCTGTGGGATTTAATAATCCAAGCTTAAATGAAGGGACTCTGACTAGAGATAAACCTTTGATTAGATTATTGGGTTTAGATAAGTTAAATTCCTCAAATGATCCTCAATATGATGGAAATTTTGATTTTATAGAAGGTTTTACTATTAATTCAAAAAAAGGTAACATTATTTTTCCTGTTCTTGAACCTTTTGGCTCAAAATTAAAAACATATTTTGAAGATAGTGATGAAGCTGAGTTATCAGAAAAGTATGTATACGATGAATTATATTCTCAGACTCAAGATGAGGCTCAGAAGATTTTATCAAAAAATAAATTCTTTATTGTAGGAACTGTCTCTTCAGGTTCTGGTAGTGAAATTAATCTTCCAGGTTTAGATATATCTGAGAACTCAGTTGTGGTTATGGCAGGAAATATTAGACTTATAGAGGGTACAGATTATACTGTGAATTATAATTTAGGAAGTGTGAGAATTTTAAATCCTTCAATTCTCTCATCAGGACAAGAGGTAACTATTTCATTTGAAAAAGCTGATTTATTTAATTTTCAAACTAAATGGTTATCTGGAGCTAGAGCAGAATATAAAATAGACGAAGAGATTAATCTTGGATTTACAGTATTCCACTTAAATGAGCGCCCAGGTGGAATTACTAGGTTTAGTGTTGGGAATGAGCCTGTAAAAAATACTAAATATGGATTTGATTTTAACATAAATAAAGAGAGTGAGTTTTTAACAAAAGTCATAAATACAATTCCTTTTTTAGCTACTACTGAAAAGTCAAATATTAATTTAAGTACAGAATTTGCTCAAATTATCCCAGGTACATCGAATGTTATTAATGGAGAAGGAATAACATATATAGACGATTTCGAAAGTGCAGTAATTCCAATTTCTCTTGGAGGTTCACCAATATCTTGGAAATTAGGATCAACTCCAGAAACAAAAAATAATAAATTTGATTTGAGTTCCATATCTTCTGATAACTTAGGTTATGCGTTTAAAAGAGCAAAGATAGCTTGGTATAATATTGATAATATATTTTATCTTAATGGTGGTTCTTTAAAGCCTCAAAATTTAAGTTTAGAAGACCTTGAAAATAATTATACTAAAGCCGTTTCTCCCCAAGATATATTTAGAAAACAGGATAGACAATTAATAAATACAAATTTGTCAATCTTTGATGTAGCTTATTTTCCTAACGAAAGGGGACAATACAATTATAGTACTGACCTATTACCTTCAGGTTTATTGAGAGATCCTAAGTCTAATTATGGGGCTATAACAAAAAGTATATCAAATGATACTGATTTTGATCGTACTAATATTCAATATATTGAATTCTGGATAATGGATCCTTTCATAGGTGGAGAGAATGGTAAGGTTTTGGATGGGATTTTTAATAAGAATAACGACACAGGAGGTAAATTAATTTTTAATTTAGGAAATGTCTCGGAAGATATAATGAAAGATAATGTTCATGCATTTGAAAATGGACTTTCTCATGATTATTCTAATGAAGGAATAAAATTTAATGAGTGGGGTAGAGTTACATCAAAACAGTATTTAACTAATTTTTTCGAAAATAATATTACTTCTAGATCAAATCAAGATGTAGGTTTAGATGGACTAAAGAATGATGATGAAAATAATTATTTTAAAGATAATTTTTTGGACAAAATGAATTTAACTAGTGAGGGAAAATTAAAAATTGAAAAGGATGTATCTGCAGATAATTTTAAATATTATCTAGGTAATGATCTTGATGAATTAAACATTAAAATTTTAGAGAGATACAAAAATATTAATGGTATGGAAGGGAATACCCCTCTCAACTCTGGCACAAATTTTTCTGCTCAAGGTTCTCCATATCCTGAGAATGAAGATTTAAATGATGACAACACATTATCTGATACAGAGAGTTATTATGAATATGAAATTAATTTGAATCCTAATGAGCTAGATGTTGGAAAAAATAATATTGTTGATAAGATAATTGATAAGTCAGGTAACGCAACTTGGTATCAGTTTAGAATTCCAATAAGGTCACCAGATAGAGTTTATGGAACTATTTCTGACTTTAAAACAATTAGATTTTTAAGGACATATTTGACAAACTGGGAGCAGCCTGTTGTATTGAGATTTGCAAAGCTTCAATTAGTCGGAAGTCAATGGAGAAAATATGAAGAATCAATATTCCAGTCAGGCCTAAATGAAGTTTCAGAATCTTCTGAATCAGATATTCAGATATCAGTTGTTAGTATAGAAGAGAATAGTATTGGTTCAGAAAATAAGTCACCTTATGTGGTTCCTCCTGGTATTCCAAGAGATATTGATAATACTACTATCGTTCAAAGAAGGACTAACGAGCAGTCACTTCAAATTTGTGTTGATGATCTTTCTGATGGAGATGGAAGAGCAATTTTTAAAGAATCAAATTTTGATTTAATTAATTATGGTAGGATTAAAATGTTTATTCACGCAGAACCAAAAGATGGTGAAATTTTAGGTGATAATGAGATTAATGCCTTCCTTAGGTTTGGCTCAGACTATGAAAATAATTACTATGAGATAGAGCTACCTTTAAAAATAACAAGACCTGAATTATTAAATCAATCTAGTGCTAACTTACCAAGATTAGTATGGCCTCAAGAAAATGAAATTAATTTTTCTATCGATGAATTACTTTCTTTGAAGTCGGAGAGAAATAGAGAAAAAATTGATATAAACACTACTTTCACAAAAATTTCAAGTAATGGAAAATATAAGATGAGAATAAAAGGAAGGCCTTCTTTAGGCTCAATTTTAAATTTCATGATTGGAATTAAAAACCCATTGTCTGAAGATAGGGCTTCTAAGTCAGCATGTTTATGGTTCAACGAATTAAGATTAACAGATTTTGATAAAAC
>Ga0115012_10001090_pt1 | contig 15611 bp, 16 predicted proteins | sample TroAtlMetagenome_FD_88706 | JGI IMG/M metagenome (GOLD analysis project Ga0115012, IMG submission 88706) | Marine eukaryotic phytoplankton communities from Atlantic Ocean - Tropical Atlantic ANT10 Metagenome | ecosystem: Environmental > Aquatic > Marine > Oceanic | place: Tropical Atlantic...
CACCGACGCGCGCGCGTCGACATGGCGCGCTTGCAATTGCTAGAGGTGCTCCACCTTCCCGCAAGCAGGTGCGTGCTAAACGAAAGCTACGGCGCCTACGAGGGCGAGTCTCGCATGTGGGTAGAACGGCGCTGCTCGGGGCGGTTTCTGTGCGACGGCTGGGGGCCCCTCTTCTGCGGTTCGTGGCTACATCACGGCACCAAGGACCGGTGGCTGGTGCGAGGCTCAAGGGGCAATTCGACGATCACCAACTGCACTTGCGGAGCGGCGCCCAAGGACGTCTCGAGCCCTCGGCCGCCACTCCAGGTGGCCCACTTGATCGTGGGCCAGTTGCGCGGGTTTCTCGACCCGCGCGTGGTGCGCTCCTTGCGAACCGACGTCATAGAAGCCGCGGGCGGCGTTGCGGAGGCGTTCCTGCTACTCAAACCGCATGCGGGCGTAAACTCGTCGGCGGTCGTCGAAGCCGCGCAACGACTGGGCGTGCCGTTTGCGTTGCGCCTAAGGGCCAACGACTCGGACGCGGCGGCGATGGCCTCGGTGGCGTGTCTGTGGCTGATCAGTTACGAGCAGCACTTTTTGGCGGCGGCGGTCGATCGTCGCGAAGCGTTTGCCATGGCGCTCGCGCGCGAGCGCGAACGCGGAGCGGCGTTTGACGTGTTTGTGCGCCTGCGGCCGGACGAATTCTTTTGCGACCGGTTCCCTTCGCTGGACTCGATCGACTGGCGCCTTTACGCTCGGACCGTCGCGGCGTTCCAGGCGATGGCCATTCCGGGCATTGGCGACCACGTCGCCATCCTCGCGCGCGCGGCGGCGGCGGACTACTTTGATAGCCAGCGCGAGTTCGAAGTGTGCGAGCGCACAGAGGGTCGGCGCTTCCCTCGCGCGCTCTACACGGGCTGCTACCACTATCACGCGAACACCAACTATTCAGTCAAGTTTGTGCCCGCCGAGTGCATCCAGATGCGCTGGTTGGAACAGCACGGCATGGGTCACGACAACGGCGCCGCGCTCGGGCCGCCGCGCTCGTGCATGGTCGATGCGCGCAACCGGCTTCGCCGGTGCACCGGCCGTTCTGAAACGTGGAGCGTGTGGGCCAAAACGCCGTTCTGGTCGAGCAGCATTGCGCGCTGCGCGCGCATGAACGGATCGGCTGAGGGATCAGGGGTTGGCGTATTAAGAAAAATGTCCTTCCAACACACTCTACACAAGCGCCGACGCCGCCCGAAACACTTTGCGCATGAAAAACGGCGGCACCGCATTCCCCACGCCCGAGCGCCGCTGCTTGGCCGAGGTGCGCTTGGCGCGCGGCTCCTCGACCCACTTGAAGTCGCGCGGAAAGGTCATCAGCGCGCTGGCCTGCTCAAGCGTCAGGCAGTGGCTCGTGCTCTGAAAGTCGGGCTGCACCCACGTGAAGTGGTTGCCGCCGGTGAGCGTCGGCGCCGGCAGCAGGTGCGAGTCGTAGTAGCCGCAGCGCCCGTCGGTGAACCGGCCCGGCTCCGCGGTGGGAACCACCTTGGAGGGGTCGGGCTTGCGGTTGAAGGGACCCATGATGTAGCGGTGGTCGGGCTGCTCCGGCGCGCACCCGGCCGCGCACAGCGCCTCGAAGGCCGTCACCGGCCTGCTCACTCGCAACGCGGCGGCGTTGCGCAGCTGCGCAATCGTCGCCGGCCGGCCGGCAATGAGGCGTTGCCGAGCTTGGGGTACGCCAAAGTCGACCATGTTGAAAACATCGTAGTCGAGGGAGTTTCGGTCTGCGCGCTTCATCGCCTGCAAGGCGCCGCGCACGCCGCTGTCGCGGTCGAAGCCGGTGCCCTTGCGGCTCCGGTCGTCGACCTCCTCGAGCGAAAACTGCGGCGGCGCGAGCTCGCGGACCACTTCGAGCGACCAGCGCACGAGGTCGTGGTTGTGCTTGCGATCGGAGTCCAGCTGCTTGTAGTTTGTGTGCGAGCGCTTCTCGCCGATGTTGACGATGCCCGACTGGCAGGTACAAGGTGGACTCATGTGGATCCAGAGCCGGTGCCACTGGTCGTGCGGCACGCACTCGTGGATGAGCTCCCTGACCCGGTCCTCGGCGCCGGCGCCGAGCTTGAGGCACTCGTGCCTCGCGTGCGGATGATTGGCCGCGTGCACGTCGAGCCGCCACTGCTCCATGTCAATAGCTAGAACAACGGTGTGCCCCTCGGCGGCGGCCGCGGCCGAGACGCCGCCGACGCTACAAAATAGGTCGATTAACAGCCACCCCTCGGCCGGCGCCGGCTCGGGCGCGGCGAGCGCCTCCGCCCCGACGACCCAGCGGTCGAGCGTGTTCTGCTTGCGCGCCGGCTTGGGCGGCGGCGTGCGCGGCCGGTCGTTGCCGAGGTCGGGCGGCTCGTCGTCGTCGTCGCTCGAGGAGACGTAGTTGGACGCCGCTTCCATGCGCGCGCTACGCGCGCACGAGGCGCCTCGTTTCCGCGCATTGCTAGCGCGCGAGCGCCAGCCTGTGGCGCGCGGGGGAGAGTCGACGCGCGGTTTGCGTGTAACAACTTTTTATCGGACGCTACACGTTCTCGCGCCTACGGCGTAGCAAACTGCCGCTTCCGGAGCTCTTCGAGGACGGCCACGCCCTCGCGCCGCTGGTCTTCGTCCTTTGGCCGCGGCACCTGCACGCCCGGCGTCTCGGGCGCGACGGCCTGCCAGTCCCAGTCGGCGCGGATGTGCACGATGCGCAGTACGCGCTCGGCGCGCGAGAGGCCGCAGGCGGGGCCGAGGTCGGGCCAGCGCGTGCTGACCTCGAGGAACGCGTCCACGCCGTCGACGTTTGGAAGCTCCAGCAGCTGCTGCAGGTAGAGCACGTGCGCCTCGTCGTCGGGCTCGCGGCCGCGCCGCAGGTCCGCCTCGCGCTGCGCCTTTTCCTGCGCCTGGCGCTCCGCCTCGGCCTTGGCGTGCAGCTCGCCGGCGTTGGTGGCCTCGGCGATGCGCTTCTCGGTGGCAATCGCCTCGGCGATCTCGCGCTCGCCGATGCACTTGATCAGCAGCGCGTGGTCCTTGGGCATGATGCCCACCGGGTGCCAGAGCCCCGTGCCGATGAGGCGCGCCACCGCGCTCGCGTCGTGTGTGCCATACTGCCACGGCCGCGCGCGCTTGTTGACCTCGAGCTTGTGCTTTGGACCCTTGCACATGTCCACGATGACGTCGTGGTCCTCGTAATTGGACGAGCCGAAAAAGGGCGGGGCGTCGAGGTAGGCGTCCACCGCCTTTTGCGCCTTGACCTCGGGGCTGTCGCGCTCCGGTTGCGGCGGCGACTCCGCGGTCGCTGCGGCCGACGCCGCCTCGTACTGCGCGATGCGCGCCTTTTCGGCCTCGCGCTTCCGTTTGCGCTCCTTGGCGTCTTGCTGCTTTTTGAGCTTGGCGGCGGCGGTGCGCTCCCGCTCTCGCGCCTCCATTCGGAGCTTCTGCTCGGCCGTGAGGCCAAACATGCCAGAGGGAGTGGGCCCGTCTGCAGTGTGACGCCCGTGCGCGCGAGCCGCAGCCGGCGCTAGCGTGCATCCATTTCGGCCTTCAAATGCAGCCGCGCCCCGTTTCGATGTCGCGCGGCGCCGCGAGCCTCGGCGCGGCGCTGCTCTTCACGGGCGGAAGCTGGTTCCGACTGGGCGACAAGGATGCGCCGCCGCCGATTGTGATCAAGGTCAACGACGACGACGCCCTGCTCTCGCACTGGCCCTCGGAGGACCTCGACGCGCCGCACGACGCGCCGCCCGACTGCGTCTTTTGGAACCGCAGCGTCGTCTACGCCAAGACCCTGTGCTCGCACTTTACCATTTCTCGCGCCGCCGGCGCGCCGGCGCGCGCGCGGCAGCGCGCCCTCGCGTGCGCCGGAGCGCACAGCACGGAGTGCGTGCTGTCGCCGGAGGTCGGCCTCGCCTTTCCGGCCGCATTCGTCTACGAGGACGACGCCGTGCTGAGCGGCATGGGCGGCATGACGTCCATCATCGCGCCAAAGCTCATCCCTCGCGCGTCGGAGCAGCGCCGCGTGCGCGTCGCGCCGCCCGACGGCGACGGAATCGTGGACACGCGCACCTTTGTGCTCAACGCGAGCGTGCGCGTCGAGTACATGGACGGCGACTCGCGCCAGCTGCAGAGCCGCGTCTTCGAGGGGCAGGCGAGCTTTTGCGTGCAGCTGCTGCGGCTCGCCTTCGAGCCCAGCTGTTGGGAGGCGCTGGACTAGCCGGGGTGTAGCGTGTAGCGCGTGGCGTGATATGGCCCTTGGACGCCTTTGGCGCGGTGTCGACGCCGCGTCGCCGCGGCCCGCCCACATAACCCCGCGCCCCCCCCGGCTCTGGATGAGAAAGCGACATGTCCATTCGTCCTGGCGGTTCCCCTAGCGCTAGGTCGGCGTACCCGTCGGCCGCGCCGCTGATGGCGGCGGCGCTGCGCAACGACCTCGCCGCGCTGCAAGAGGCCAACCGCCCGCTCGAGGACGACACGAGCCTTCAGATCGACGCCGAGGGCGGCGCGAGCCTGACGCTGGACGACCTCAACGAGACGGAGCGGAGCGCGGCGCTCATTGGCGCGTCGCCCGACGCCTTCAAGCCGATTCCGTGGATGAACCAGCGTGAGTCCGCAGCCTCAAACTCCAACCCCGGCCGCCACTGACGCGGGCGCCCGCGCAGACCACTACACCTCGCTGCTCAAGAACAACAACCTCGACGGGCGCCTCGCTCAACAGATCGAGGCGTACAAGGCGGTCTCCCAGTCCTAAAGCGCTCGGACAGTGGGGAGCGGTGTGCGTGCGTGCGCGTGAGCGTAGTCGCCGTCCCACGTTGGCGCCGAGTATAGAAGAGGTTTTGCACTATCTCCGCGGGGGTTTTGCCGCACGGCCTCGGCGCGCCAGCCGCGGCTGCCGCTTGCGCCTCCCACGCTAGCAACACGCAAACCCCGCAACGCACACCGGAAGCGCCTCGCTCATGAGCGCGGCGAATGCCGCCGACCAAGGCGTCGAAGCCGCCGAGCCCCAAGGGCTCGGCTCCACCCCGAGCACGCCGACGGTCGAAGAACCCGTCGCGGCCGAGAGCGCCGACGGCGGCCAAGGCGGCCAAGGCTCCGAAGACCCGGCGTCCGCGGCGCCGCCGCCTGAAGGTGGGGGAGCCGCTGCTGAGGTGGTGAGCACGGAGCCGGCAACGGGGCCGCGCGCGCCGCAGGCCCGACCCAAGTTTTGCCGCAGCACGGGCAAGCTCCTGCGGCTCGAGGGCACGGCGCCCGGAACGGGCGCCGAGTTCAGCTTTTCGCGCGGCGACCTCCTCCCCCCGCCTCGGGACGGCGAGGAGAATGCCGAGGTCATACTCGGTCTCTGGCGAGACGGCGCCCTCGACGCGCTCTTCCTGTACGCCGAGGAGCGCGGCAAGAAGGTCAAGCAGCTCAACGAGACCATGGGCGCCATCCGCGGCCTCCTCGGCGACTGCAAGGCGCGGCCCGGCCGCGGAACCAAACGGCCGCACGCCGAAGGCGGCGGCAGCAGCGGCGGCGCGCCGCCGCCGTCTTTGGGAAGCCTCGGCACCCACGGACCAGGCGCCGTGTCGGTGCTGGCCGAGGCCGGTCTCGAGAACACGCCGAGCGTGCTGATGGAGCACTCGGCGCTGAGCGACTCGCTGCTCAGCGGCATTGGAAACGCCTTTGAGCTGTGCATCGACCACGAGATGTGCGACCGGCACGGCAACCCATACGTGGCGAGCGACAGCCTCAACAGCGAGAAGAAGCGCAGCCGTTCGCGCGCGACGCTGTGCGGCGCGTTTCCGCACGCGATCATCGACGTCGCGCAGGGCGTGCAGTCGGGCGACTCGATCCTCGTGGTGACCGGCTGCCACCAGGTCATCCTGAGCGCCTACCTCAAGCCCGTGGAGGAGCACTGGAAGGCCAAGGGCGTTTCGCCGCCGTCGCACCCCGAGGAGTGGATCATGCACACGTTGCGCGAGTCGCTCCCAAAGGAGGAGGTCGACAAGTGGGGCCGCTACGAGTCGTCGCTCGTCTTCCACCTCTCCCTCGTCTTTGAAGACGGCTCGCCCGTCGTCGGCGACGAGCGCGACGCGGAGAACTTCTCCTTCAAAAACCCCGTCGACGATCGGAAGCTGCTGGTTCCGCACGAAAAGCCGGTGGGCGAGGCGGGCTACTACGAGCAGTCGATGGTAAAGGGCAAGGTCGAGTGGCGCTGCCTCGTCAACGGCGGCGTCACGTCGTGGCAGCTCGTCACCAGCCGGAAGCACCTCAACTTTGCCTTTCGGGTCGATGTGCTCACGCCCTACCTAAAGAACGTCGTCTCCTTCACGACGCGGTCGGCGCCATTCATGATCAAGTCGGTCATCAGCAACGACCTTCAGGCCACCGAGCGCTACGTGCGTCAGCGCACCGAGGGCGTGCCTCGCGACCGGTGGCCGATCCGCCTGGCCCTTCCCATGGACGTCCGGCGCACGCCGCCAATGGCGGCGCGCCGCCGCTCGGGCGCGGCGGCCGCGGCGGGCGCGGCGGCCGCGGCGGTGTAGCGTGTGTTTAGGAGGCGTTTTTGCGTATTCAATTCTTTCATACCGAACACACACGCACGCACGCTACGCCGATGCCGCGCCCTCCTCGCGCTGGCGCTTGATTCCGCACGCATTGACCCCCGCCCGGGCGCAGGTTGCCAGCCACTGCGGTTCGAATGCGCCAATGCGCTGTTGCTGCTGCGACATCTCGTCGCGCAACGTTTTCATCTTGGCATGCATGGCCGCGACTTCGGCGGCCTCGACCACCAGTTCATCGTGCAGCGTCTTGATCTTGGCGACCTTTTCGACGACGCCCGCTGATTTCTCGTTGAGCTTGACGCTGATGGCCTCGACCTCTTTTGCCTTTTCGCGGAGCGCGGACGTGAGTTCCAACATCGCGCTCGACATGTGGTTTGCCGCGTCTACGGCGAGCGCCTCGGCGGGCGCGGGCGCGGGCAAGACGACCGCCGGCCCGGTGGCCGTCATCGGCGTCGGCATCGGCGTCGGCATCGGCGCGGCCGGCGCAGCGGGCGCGGGCGCCGGCGCGGGGGGCGCGCTTCGTTGGACACGGCCGGGGCGGCGCGCAGTCTGCTTCGTCCTCGCCATGCCTATAATGCGGCTTCTGCCAGTGGGCGACCCGAGGGCGCGAGCGCCAGCCCGCGGAGCGGCGGCGGGCCACGGTGCAGGCGGCCGCGCGCGCGCAACCCCCCGCGCGCAACCGGCGGCAAAACGGACGAGCAAAGAACATGGACGCATACACGCGCTCGCGCACAACAACAACGCTCTAGCCCCGCGCGCCGCGCTGCTGCGCGAGCGACAGCCGTCGCGCCGCGCTCCGCCGCGCGCGGCCCAGCATCGCGTCGGCCACGACGGAGACGCCGCGCGCGGAGCAGTGGGATTCCGCCGCCCGGTTTAGGTGCACGATGGCTTGGGCATTCTCGGACTGGTCGACGGCCTGCACCAGACGAGAGCCGACCATCTGCATGCGCGCCCACTGCTCCGGACGCGGAAAGCCGGCGCGCGCGTGCATGAAGGCCCACTCTCCGGCCTTTTGCACGTAGAGCGCCTCCGCCGCGACGCCGAGCACGTTGAGCTCTTGCATCAACGGGCTCTGCGCAAAGCGGTACACCAGCTCCAGCGCCATCCCCTCCGGCGGCCTGCTCGCGCCGAGAATGTAAAACGTCGCCGCGGCAATCGCCGTCATGTGCGTGAGCATCCGCACCACGAGGCTCGGGTAGACCTGCACCTGCTTGACGCGAGCCATGGCCGCCTGGATGTCCTCCGCCACCGCGCGCACGCGTTGCGCCCGCTGCGCGTATCTGCGCAGGTACGCGGCCGAGCCGAAGGCCGAGGAGTTCTTCGACGACGGCGGCTCTCGCCCGGCGGCAAAGGCGTCCAGCACCTCGTGCGGCACGTCCAGCGTGTGCGGGTCGCACTCAATCTTGCGTCGAAGCGGGTCGAGAATGTAGAGGCCGTGGTCGTCGTAGTTCACCAGCGCGAGGTTCGCCTTGGCCTGGAGCTCGTCGCGCGCCTCTGGCGACCACACATTGTTGTGCGCCGTCTCCGCGTCGTTGGCCAGCTGCTGGGCGTCGTCCGCAAGCGCGCGCAGCTCGCGCGCGCGCGCGCCCTCTTCGACGAGCCGATTGAGCAGCCGGCTGCGCTCAAAGGCCTCGTCGGCGGCCCTGTAGTTCTTTGCGAGCCCGCCGATGACTTCGAAGGACTCCGCGAGCGACTCGCCCTCGCGCGTCCAGGTGAGATCCACGACCGCCGCCGACTCGGCAAACGGGTCGAAGACCCTTCCGACGGGCAGCCGCACCGTGCCGTCCTTGTACCCCGCGTCGAGCCGCGCGTCGGGCGTGTGCGCAATGCCGGCCGTTCGCGCCCGCTGCAGCGCCGTCAAAAACCGCCGGGTCGACACCGTCACGCTGTCGACGGCGTCGACGTCGTCGATGACGTCGAAGCGGCGCTCGGTCTCCGGAAGCATCGCGTAGACGCTGTCCTGGAGGTCGTCGAATAGGTCTTCGTACATCTGGAACGCGTCCTTTGGCGAGGAGCCTTCCTCGCCGCCGATGCGCGCGTCGAGCATCGCGCGCACGAATTCCTCGCCGACGGTCCGGCCCGAACGCGCCGCGCGAAAGCGCGCCTCCGAGTCGAGCGCGACGTCGGCCGGCTGCGACCGCGGGTTGCGCCGAGCAACGCCCTCGACGTCGGTCTCCGAGCGGGCGAGGTGCCAAGCCGTGTGCTCGGCCAGCCGAGCTTCGAGCCTATCGTACAAGGCCTCGACGCCCTTGCGCTGTTCCTCCACGAGTTTGATGCGCTCGTGCAAATCGGCCAGCAACTCGTCGAGATCCTGGGTCAGCCGGTCGCGAAAGGCGTGGCGCACGCAATCCTCGTACGCCTCGTCCGACGGCGCCGCCACGGAAAAGCCGGCCACGTGCAGCGCGTCGCGCCTCGGTCGCAGCGAGGCCAGCTCGGCGCGCACGCGCTCGCGTCGAGTCTCGGCCGCCGTCGCCAGGCGCGCGACGCGGCCGCGCAGGTGCTCCGGTATGGTGCTCGGCCGCGGCTGCAGCCGCGCGAGCGCGAGCGCGTTGCGTTCGGTCAAGCCCATTGCTTACATGCGCCCACCCTTTACCCCTCACCGCCCTCGGCGCCCATAAATCCCACCCCGCCCAGCCCCCCCCCGCCCAGCCCTTAGCGCTTCGACCGCTTGGGGCTTGGCTCCGCCTGCTCCGGCTCGGAGCCGTCGTCGACGCCGCTTCCCAACTGACTGCCGCTCGAGCCGCTGCCGGATTGGCTGCCGCTGCCGCTGCCGCTCTCCTCCTCGCTCTCCTCGTCTTCTTCTTCGCCCTCCGAGGAGCTGTCGCCCTCCGAGGCGCTCTCGTCCTTGCGCGCATCGAGGACGGCGCCGATGCGCTGCAGCGCCCCATTGTTCGCGGCCACAGTGGGCGAGACGTCAAAGAGCCCGCTCGCAAAGAGCTTGGTCGTGGCGTCGATGAGCCACCGGCCTGCCGGCGAGTCCTTGACGAAAAAGTTGGCGAGGCCGATGATGTGCGGCTGGATGTCGCTCAGGAGCTCTCGGTTGTCCGGCGCGAGCTGCTCATCGAGCTCGTGTTCGAAGGCAATCCGCGCATCGTTAAAGGCGGAGTTGGCCGCATACACCTCGTTTGCGTACTTGCGGAGCGCCCACGCCGCGTAGGGGATGCGCGTCGCGTCGTAGTCCTCTTCGATGTTCAGCCGCTGCAGCGTCTCGGAGAGCAGCTGCTCGGGCCACAGCTTGGGCACCTTGCCGTGGTTCTCGAAGACGGCCACGATCTTTTCGACCATCGGGCGCGCCAGCATCGCCGCCAGCTTCGGCGCCAGCACCGAGGGCTCGATGACCTCGCACTCCGAGCCCCCGTCGGCCGCGGCAATCGCTGCGTCGAGCATTTCGTCGTGCAACCGCCACCGGCGCGCGCGCGGCTCTGCTGCTGGCCCGTGGCGCGCAAGCCGTAGCCGCCGGCACTAGCCGTACCGCGCGCGCCGCTACTTTGTACTGCGCCCGCCCGAGCCGGCGCGCGCGGCGCTCCTCGAAATGGCAATCAAGCCGCCCGCGACGCTCGTCGTCTTCGACTGCGAGACGCAGGACATTATCGCCAACATGCCTGGCGTCGATCGCAGCGACCAGGTCGCCGCGCTCGAGGTCTCGTGCCTTTCTTACCAGATCCTAAAGTCGGACGAGCTCGCCGCCTCGTCCGAGCGCGCGGCGGCCGAGGCCGAACGCGCCGACGTGTTCACGCTCTGGCGCGACGAGGACGAGACGAGCGAGGGCCCGTTCGAGCGCATGCTCAAGGCCTTTGACGATGCGGAGGTGATCGTCTCCTACAATGGCTGCGGCTTCGACCACTTGCTCCTGTGGAAGTACTACCTCGGCGACAAGCTGCGCTACCAGCAGCACATGGTCAAGACGCACGACGTCTTTGCGCGCCTGCGCGAGGCCACGGGGTTTTGGTACAAGCTCGACCACCTGCTCAAGGAGAACGAGGTGCCGGCCAAGACCGCCAACGGCCTACAGGCGATTGCGTGGTGGCGGGAGGGCGAGCGCGCGCTGCTGCAGGAGTACTGCGAGGCGGTGCGCGCGCGCGCTCAAACCACCGGCGCATAAACGGCGCGACCCATGCGCGCGCGCTGCGCACAGGACGTCAAGAGCCTCACCAAGCTCGCCGTCAAGCCCCGGCTTAGGCTGCCGCGCACCGACTTTGTCGTGCCCAACCAGACCTTTGGCGCCGCGAGCGCAATCGCGGCCGCGCGCGCCTCGGCGCAGCTGGCCTAGAGGGGCGGGGACAGTGCCATTCCCAGTAGTGATTTCTAGGCCGAGTTAAACGTGAGACCAAGGGACGCGTTTTGCCGCAACGTGCGCGCGTCGCATGCGCGCCCTCGCCAGCAGCGTGCACACGGTCACCGCGGCGCGCGAAGCGCTCGAGGAGATATACGCCCGGCAGCTCGAGCGCGCGCGCGAGGAGCGCGCCGAACCCAATGCGGCCGTCGTCGGCGACGGGGCCGCGCGCGCGGCCTTTCTGACGCTGCTGCCGCCCGACGAGCAGCGCCGCTTCTTCCTGCAGACAGTGCAGCGCCGCGAGATGTGGCCGCGTGTGCGGCCGCTCTTTGGCGCGCCGCCCTACTCCTTTTTGAAGCCCGAGGACGCCAACGTGCTGCGCGCCTCGGGCGTGGCCTCCAATCGCGTGCACATGGCGCACGAGGAGACGACCGCCACCAACTACAGCGAGTTTGGCGAGGGCCACTTCGCCGACCGCGCGGGCCGGCTGTACAAGGTCGTGGCCAAGGAGCGCGCCGCCTCGCGCGAGGAGCTGCCGTGGCGCGGGCTTCGAGCAGCGGGGCGCGTGGTGGCCGACGTGCGCATCAAGAAGACCTCCACGGCCAAGAGGGCGCGCCTCGCGCAGGGGCACGAGGGGCCGCTGGCGCTGGCCGGGCTGGTCTTCCCGCGCGTCGGCGATCGCGTGCGCCTACGATTGGTGGACGTCTTGGCGCCGCTGCCCGGCGCGAGCGAGGCGGACGACGCGCCGCCGACGGGCGGCGGCGACGAGGAGGCCGAGGAGGACGAGCTCACGGTGCGCGTGGCCATGGGCAGACAAAAGGCGCCGAATAGCCCGGTGGCCAGGTTGGTCTTGGACGTGGAGTAAAGCGCGCGCTAAGCGCGTAGCGCACGGCCCCTCCGGCTGCGGCACGCGCCGCCCGCGCAGATGACGATCATGATTCTGCTCGTGCTGCTCGTGCCGCTCGTTGTTGCGCTCTCGGCGCCGCGCGCGCCGCGCACGCCGCGCGTGGCCTTGAACAGCGCCGCCGGCGCCGGCGACGTGCGCGCCGTGCGCCGGATCATCCTCGAGTCGCCGCTCGCGACCATCGACCTCAACGCGGCGCTGGCCTGCGCCTCGAAGCGCTCGCACGTTCGCGTGATGGCCTTTCTCGTCGACACGGGCGCCACCGACCTCGACCGCGCGCTCGTGCAGGCGGCGATGCGCAACCAGATGATGGCGTGTCGCTGGCTGATTTCCGAGGAGCGGCACACGCCGGCCAAGGAGCTGCAGGCGGCGCAGATGGCCGCCGCCGCGACCGACTCGAGCGACGCCGAGTGGCTGCTGCTGTCCAAGCGGCTCGAGGCCAAGTACGGGCGGGAGCGCGACGGCGACCTAGACGACCTATTCTAGGGGCGCAGTTTCCAATGGGAGTAATAAATTCGAAACCACACTCCCAACTACACAAACTCCGACTCAAACGCCACCCCGCGCGCGACGGCTGCCGCTCGCGCGCAATTGCAATTCGAACGGGCGATGTGGGACGCCGCCGAGCGCGCCAAGCTAAACATCCGCACGGAAATCGTCGACGGCTTGGACCTGAAGCCGTTGGTGATCACCGACGCCAGCAGCGCCGTTGGCATAGAGCACGCGCAAACGCAGTTTGTCGCCGGCGCAGCGTTCCGAGTGCGCGAAACGGCGCAGCGCACCGACGCGCACAACCGCCGCGTGACGCTGCACGCGCGCGCGCCCGACGGCAAGTGGTTTGTGCGCTTCGACCACCTCGACTTTGACGACGCGCGCTTCCCGAATGCCGCCGGCGTCGGCTTCCGCTCGAGCCGGGCGCGGCGGCACCCCCACGGCCTCGCGTTTTCGGAAGCGGAGCTGATGGGCGAGGACGAGTACAAGTTGACCAAGCAGCAGCGCGCCGAGGTCAAGCACAGGCGGCGGTGCTTGGGCAAAATGGTGGCCAAGGCGTGCTTCGAGTACGCGCTCTCGGTCGGCATCCCCTACGACGTGGCGCGCGCGGCGGGGAAGACGGCGTCGCGGCGTATCGTGCTCGACGACGACAAGCTGCCACCGCCGTTTCCGTATTCGGCGTGGGACAAGGCGGCGGGCGAGCCGAAGAGCACGGCCATCGACGTCAAGCGGCTGTTTGCGGAGTATCTGGACGCGCCGGAGCCAGACGGGCTCCGGCGCCATGGCGCCGGAGCGCCGCGGACGCGGGCGGAGGCCGAGGGCTAGCGGAAACTTTTGTTTATCATTCCAAACGCGCACCGCTCTAAAACTCCGCACGGAACGCGTCCCTGTCCGCCGTCCTCCCCGCGCCGCCGGGGGCGCAGAGGCTCCGTTGGGTCTGCTCCATCCAGTAGAGCCCGATGCGCTTCGCGTCGACGAGGTCCTTGACAAGCAACCAGCGCCCGCGCGCCTTGCGCCGCGCGCCGCGCTCCTCGAGCGCGTCGTTCAATTCGTCGAAGACGGCGCGGGCCTGCCGCTGCTTCTGCCTGCCCTTGGCCGAGAGCCGCCACGGGGTGTAGATCCCTACGAAGTTGGGGTCGTCGTACGGCCGCGCGGGGCCCGCCCAACAGTCGTCGGGCCAGGCTTCGCAATTGCACCCAAAGAAAAGGCCGCCTAGGCAGTCTGCGCAAACATTCGCGTACCGTTTGCCTTCTTCGCGCGCCTGCTCGAGCTCAGCATCCTCGTCTTCGCGATAGCCGTCGATCGTCAGCCCCTCCTCGGTCTTCCACGGGTGCATGGCTCTCCACCTCGTCCGTCCGCGAGGCCGCAAGGCGCAGCCGCCGAGGCGCCGCCGCCGCCGAGGCAAGAGCCCCCGCGCGCGCAAGACCCCCCGCGCGCATACGTCGTAAAAGAGGCGCGCCGACCGCCGAGGGTATTGCGGGCTGGGCTTCGGCCACGTGTGTGAACGTTTGAAATTGCAACTACGAAAACACCCAACTCCCTAAAAGTCCGCGTCGAAGAGGTTGAGGTCGGCCGGCCGCTTGCGCGCGCAGAGCTCGCGGACCATTGCGCGCAGCTTCGCCGCGTCGACATTCTGGTCGATTTCGCTCGTCCCGTTGCGCACGAGCACCACGGCCGGCAGCCTGGTGATGCCGTGCGCCTCGGGAATGTCGCCCTCCTCGTGCGCGTCGCAGTAGCGCCACACGAACTCGTACTCCTCGGCCAGCGCCTCGACCGCCTCGGTGAAGGCCGGGCATTTGGTGCAGGCTTCCGACCCGACCTGCAGCAGGATTGGCGTGCGGCTCGTCGACCACTGTATGCACTCGGTTGCGAGTTCGGCGCTGTGCTGGATGCGCGGCACCGACTCGGGCGGCGCCATCGCGCGCCGTGTGCGTCGTGCACGCGCGCGCGAGCCGCAGCCGGCTAGCGCCCCGACTGGTCAACGGGCCAGCCTTGCCGCGGCGTGATCCCAAGGGCCTCCTCGATGACGCGGTTCGTGGCCACACGCACGCAGCCGTTGGGGGAATTGTGCAGCAGCGGCGGCTCGACGTCGAGCCACGTTGCGCTTTTGGGCTCGTTTGTCTCGGCCACCTCCCCGACGCCGAGCAGCGAGAGCGTGCGCGCGTAGATGCCTTGCCCTTCGTAGTGCTCCAGCGGCGCGTTCGAGTACGAGACGTTCCCTTCGGTCTCGCCGCCACCGACGCCTTTGTCGGTAACGCGGCCGCTTCCGGGGCTGCACTCGATCGTGTCGACCTGCAGCATCCAGGACTCTTTCAGCGGGCTCACATTGCCATTCACCGAGGGCTCGTAGCCTGCGACGAGTACCGGCGTGCAGATGACGTACGTGTGCTTGGGGCAGAGCCATCCCCAGTCTCCGCGTTTGTCGGCGTGGGGACCGGCGTCGGAAATGCGTGCGTGCACCATCATCTCGCCGGCCAGCAGTTTGAGATGCTTGAGCAGCACGATTGCGCGCGCCGTTCGCGCTTTGCGGTGGGCCGCTTTCTTAGAGAGGTCCTCGTCGACCTCGTCAAGCTTTGCACAGCGCATCGAGAAGTGCATCGGCTTCGGCTTCTCCGGCTCGCCGAGCACGCCGATGCGGCCGACGATCGTGCCGTCGTGAGCAAACGACTGCTCGTGAGGCGGCGTGTCGACGATGACGAGTCCGATGCTGCACTGCTTCGGGATGACCCTGCGGTACTCGCAGCTGAAAAGGAGGGCGTAGTAGACGTCGGTCGCAACCCCGCCGCGGGTCTTGCCCGTGTTGGTGCACAGCATGATCGCTCCGAGGCGGTTGTCGCACGAGCGGAATTGCGAAGTGTTGTCGGCGGCGCAGCAGAGCGCGGTCGCGCGCCGATTGTACTTGCAGGCGGCGGCGTGTCCTCGGCCTTGGGAAATCTGCGCGCACCGGTCGCTGCAGAAGAAGGCGATCTTGCAGCCCGGGCACGTGCGCGAAGTCGACGTCGTGCACACGTGGCAGTACGAGTAGTCGTCGATGATCGGGTTGGCGCCCACGGGCGCGGGCGCCGGCGGTTGCGCCGGCGGTTGCGGCGGCATAGTGCGCGCCGAGCGCGTCGCCTTTGGCTTGGAGTCGTTGAGGAAGCCTTTGCGCATGCCTGCCGCGCCGTCCGTTGGCAGGCCGCCGCGCGCGAGCCGCAGCCGCCGCGCCGGGCGGCCTCGCGCGCACCGTGCGCCGACGGCGGCGCGCGCAAAACCCCCCGCGCGCACTGTACTGGAAATCCTACCGGAGATCCACTGGAGATTGCGATCTATTGCCACTACTAGAAATCTACAAATTCACTGCGCTAGTAGATTTCTAGTACCCTCGCCTTCGTTGGCTGTTTGCGTTTGACTGTTCCATGTGCGATCTCGTCAC
>Ga0115012_10001095_pt1 | contig 15563 bp, 15 predicted proteins | sample TroAtlMetagenome_FD_88706 | JGI IMG/M metagenome (GOLD analysis project Ga0115012, IMG submission 88706) | Marine eukaryotic phytoplankton communities from Atlantic Ocean - Tropical Atlantic ANT10 Metagenome | ecosystem: Environmental > Aquatic > Marine > Oceanic | place: Tropical Atlantic...
GAATTAATGGAGCAACAAATAAAAACACATAAAGAAATTGATAGGGAACAAAATGGATAAACAAATAAACAGTATTAAACATATGTTTTTGTTTTATGGTTTTTTACAAAGCCCCTTAACAACAAAAAAAATCGTTAGTCTTTTGTTAAGAGGAAAGACAAAAGATGAAATATATGGAATAGGTTGTGATATTGCTAATAAGGAGGATATAGATGGATAAGAAAAAATTTATTGTAACTGGTACAATGGACGTAGGTTATAAATGCACCATTATGGCAACAACTGAAGATGAAGCATGGGAAATTGCAAGAAATAATGATCTTGAGGATTGGGAACAAATAGATGATGGGCATGATTGGACTTTAGAAAACATTTATGAGGAAAAAATAAAATATGAAAATTTAAAGGGAGTGAAGAATGAAGCAGATATCATTTTTAACAAAAAACCAGAAAAAAGAACTTAAAGAAAAAGGTTGGGATTTAATACCAACAAAATCAAATTGTATGTGGTTTGGTCAAGATTGGGATAGCAAACAAAATGCTTTATCCACAATAAATGATATAATTGATCTTGATGCGAGCGATGAAATACAAGGATATAATTTTTTAATTATTGGATATCAAAAAGAAGTAATAAAATAATGGTACAATCATACATGGGGCAATCGTTTTGCCCCCTGTACGCTTCTTAAATCACGACTTATTTAACCTAAATATCAATTTTTTTAACTTATCCCCATATTTCCTTATATATTCATAACCAATAGAACTATATCCAGCTGTATCTTTATAGCTATCCTCATGCAACGGATTAAAAGATCTTCTAACGATCTTTTGTATTTCATTAAATGCAACGACATCGGTAGCAACGAATTGATTTGGTTTGCGCCAAGATGCTTCAAGATATAATTCCATCATCTTGGCAGTTTTTTCAATAACTTCCATAGGATCGCCATATTCGTTATTTCTTTGGTTATCTACAATATCAATAACTTCATTCAGCATTAAAACTCTTTCTGGTTTATTAGAATGGTATTTCGTCATCTGGCAATTCCTCATCTATTTTTTTAACTTTAACTATTTCTGCTTTTTTGAAATGTTTTTTAACTTCTGACAAAGTATAATTAAACTGCTTATCATAATCCTCAATCATTCTAATGACTTCTGGCATATTATAGATTTTATATTCATCATCTAAATACATGGCATCAGAATAATCGTTAATAAAAGCATATTTTTCCCCTTTATCGTTGACCATATACCAGACCTTACTGATATCTTGTTTATATCCTCTTGCGACAGCTTCTTTTTCCATAACTTTGTAGCCACGAATAACATCTTCACATTTAGCAACGATTTCATTAACATTTTCATTTTGAACTGCTTGATTAAGATTAAGTCTAGCTTGTTCAAACCGAGCAGCGAGTTTTGGGCTAACCAATCGTTCCAAAGATCTAACTCCCCATTTTTGTTCATATTCTCTTACGACATTATCTACAGAATCCAGGGTTGTTTTTATGACAGACTTTTTTCCCTTATCATCTAACCAATGAGGAGCATTTTTAACTCCTACCCATTTACCATGCATACAAACCTCCTATTAGGTTTACTGTTAGCAACAACCATCTCCAAGATGGTGTTGCGAAAGTAACACCTAGGGGGTATGGGGGGTTTACTTTCGCATTACTTTCGCACAATTTCGCATACTTTCGCATATTTTTAGCCCTTTCCCTTACCTTACTTTCGCAAAAATCGACCATATTGGGCTTCATTTTCGCTTTTTTATACCAAATATGCCTTTACTTTCGCTTTTTTGATTTTGCGAAAGTAAAAGGTTTTCAATGCTATCATTGATTTTATTTAGCAGTATTCCTTGCTTATTAACTTCTTCTTCGAGCCGATCCATATCATCTTGCATATTTTGTAGATTGACTAAAATTTGTAGAATATCTTTTTTCTTTTGAAACATTTTATCTCCTAATCTGGTTGTTTTATAACCCTCAATCCCTTTACATTTTTATGTCCATCTGAAGTGGCGACTTCCAGATAACCTTGATCCAGCCATGCTTGGAGATAGTTTTTAGCTGCTCTATTTGGCATACCATATTCTATTTTTATCCAAGCCAAGAATGATCTTTGAGTATTGTTTCCAACGGCAAATGGGTTTTCATTTGTCCATCGTTTTTCAATTTCATTAAAAATTGCTATTGTTTGCGCTTTATCTAGTTTTGCTGATGCAACAAGTATTGCTTCAACTTCTCCTGTTCGATCTTTAAGCAATCCTCCATCTTCCCTAATGAATGTATGAGTAGACATATCTGCTTGGTCATTTACCTTAACGATACCTCCACAAACGGATATACCTTGCCCAGCTTCAAAGCCGAGTTTTTGCGCTATTACGATCTCATCTGCTTCTGGCATATTCCATAGCCCATACACCCATCTAGCGCCATCTACGAGTGCTGTAGTGCCACGAATTGACTCTCTAGCTTGGGTAGATTTACGAATTGAGAATGTTCCGTCTTTTCTCATATGATGCGAAACGAGTATATTGCCATTCATTGCGACACATAACTCCGACATAAGCGACCACCAATATTGAGCAGCAGCTGGATCTGTATTAATATCAGCATGAGCAAACGCTTGAAGAGGATCTATTACGACAAGAGCCACCTCTTCCATATCCAGCAATTGTTTTCTCATATCTGCATAAAAGGGAGTATAAGTATATTGCCCCATATGATGCGAAATGAACGGATTAGTTCCTCCAGCGTCTGGCATAGGCACGACAAACAAATTATTTTCTGCTCTTTGTCTTAATGTAGGATCAGATATACTTTCCATTCGTCTATGCATAGATGTAGCTGAATCTTCAGCACCGAAAAAAACGACTTTGCCGTTGTGAGTAACTTTCCCACCAAATGCTAATTCTGTATGCATTGTCTGATCGCCAGCTGCGACTTTCATTGCAAAATCTAATAATATATATGATTTACCAAGGCCACCAATTGCTGCAACGAGTCCTGGCACTCTTCGAGGGAGTATATTTTCAACCAACCATTCCTGTTCTGGTGCTTTACCAGCGAAACGATGCATACCCCAATCGGTTATTAAAAGGCGAGGGGCAGAAGATGGAACAGGAGCGACCAAGTCCAAATTCTTTCCCTCCGACACTTGAATACCAAACTGGGGAGTATTATCCAAGTGTTTTTCTGATGCTGGCTCAACATTTTGCAAAATTCTTAACTCATTATTTTTTGCTCTTTTAATTTGATACCTTGCTCTTTGTTTAAATAATTCAATTCCTCTTTTGTCATCATCTAATGAAATTCCTCTAGCTATTACTTTCTTTTCGTACAATCCCCAGCACTCATTAACGAGATCATCAACTTCTGGTAAAATTCCTTTTTGCGCCCACCAAGTCCTAATTGTTCCGAGGATCATTTTGACCATATAACCCTCTCTTCCATCAACATGTTCCCCCCACATGTTTTTTTCGCCATTTTGCAATGAAGTTTCATTAAAATTTGGGGCATCTAACATACCCACAAGCCAATCTGGAGATTTATTCATATCTCCACAATGCTCAACCTTGTAACTCTTACCAGATTTGTGGTTACTTGGAGCAACGACTATAAATCCACCCTCCCCCCTTGTATCTATTCCAGATCCAAGTGTATTCTTTCCTGTAATAATTGTTTTATCATCTGGCGCTGTAAAAAGGTAATGCATACCCCCACCACCTGTTGTTTGCTTCAATGTTTCTGGAAAATACTCATTAGACTCAAAGAGATCCATCAAGGAATCTATGCCATTTTTCCCATCTGCTGTATCAACATCAACAGCAAATACATTGCCAGACACTTTCCCTGTAACAACGCCTATATTAAAATCCTTGTATCTACCATCAAACCACATTTCCAGAGTATGCTCATCAGCGCATTTCTCTTGAAAAACTGCCCAGCGATTTGGCGCTGGGTGTTTTCCTGGAGATGGGCAATTTTTTCCTTGAGAACAAGAGCAACTTCCGTCCTCCAGAACATGATGGACAGGCACAACGCTAAATCCTTTGTTGTGCCACCATTTAGCCCATTCTAGCTTTGTTTGAGGTTTCTCCTTAAATTTCGTCATCGCTAAACTGGTCATCAGCCGATGTTTTTGGAGTAGACTCTACTGCCTTTGGTTCAACAGGTTTTGATTCTGTTTCCCCTAATGCTTCTGGTCTATCCAACCATTTAACGATTTCAAAATTAGGAATTTTTGTAGATCCTTTACCTATTCTTGTAGGAGTAGATTTAGTGATCTTAATTGCTGGCACTTTATCTTTACCAAATTCTGTTTCGCATTTATCGTAAACATTTCTGACAAAAGTAAAAACGCCAACACCACTTGCTGACAATTCTCTTATAGGTTCGTCATCAAACAGTTTTGTGCTGTAAAACTTAACATTAAAACCTTGTTTGTATTCATCACTAGGTTTTAAAGCAGAAGCTTGTTTTACATCATTATTTGGCCATTCAATCCAATCTCGACCACCAGCAAGCTTTAACCAGCCCAGCTGAATGTTCTCAACATCAACAATAACAGGGCTATCCCATGTTATATCAATTAAATCGCCTGTGGCACTTGATCTGCTCCAAGTGTCCAATTCAGCAGAGAAGCGTATAAAAGCTGCTCCCCCACCCTCATTTAAAGTTTCTAATGGCATATTTCAATCTCCTTTATTTCGCCTTTTTAGCGTTCCTATATCTGGTGGAACGAACCAGCCACCTCGGAGTAAGGTGGGATATTGCTTTTTAAGCCATAGCTTAACTCGCAATTTCGTATAGCTGGGATCAAACCCAGCCAAAACACAAACCTCATTAAAATCTTCGCTATCATGCCAAAGCCAATGGATTGCTCTTTTAGCTGCATTTTTGTTTTCAGATTTTGTTGAGAATAATCTTTCTGCATCTTTAAATTGTTGGAGCAAAACACTATGCCACAGTTGTTCGTGTGGTGTTTTAAAACCTTTTTGATACTCCACATCTGGTTTTTCGTGTTTTGCTTTATAGTTATTGTCAAATTCCTCAATATCAAATTTGTCATATGATTTACCTTTTTTCCGATTTTCTGTTTTATTATGGATAAAATTTTGCTTTAATATCATCAGCGTTGTTCCAATAAAAGCTGTCTGGGTTATGCATTGTAATGTTTAGCAGATCATCAATTTCAGAGGACACAGATAATAAGTTTTCAAGTTGTCTAACTGTTCGTTTTGCGCTTTTTAGATATTTTTGAACTTCATGTTCTTCGAGTTCTAGCCATACAAATGGATCTTTTATTCTTGTTAAGACATATAAAAATAATACTCTTACAGGTTTATTAACCTTTTTTTCCATCGCTTTTTTGTAAATAGAAGCTTGGATTCCATGACTTAAAGAAAATTTATTTGGCGCTTTGGCAGTTGTTTTTAAATCAACAATAGTATTTTGTTCTGGAAACCAATAATCAAGATAACCAATACAATTAATTTTCCCTATTTCGCCCTCTTCAAATCTTATTGGTATTTCTACTTTGTGCTGGTGTTCTCCAAGATTTGGTTTTAATGGCGTTCCTATAGTTCTTAACTGTTGAATACCATTTTGTACCATCTTTTTAATAATAGGTTCTGCTTTAGCATAATTTTCTGATGCCCCTATTAACATTGAAGTGTTTTTTGAATAATACTTTAAAGCTTCAGTAATACATTCATCTAATTCTTTTTTACTGTAGATCCCCAAATCCACCCCTAATTCTACAGCTTTACCTTGCCACATAGCAAAGTTTGTAGGAAAACTTGCCCCACCTATATACTTTGTCAACCATGCATCTGTAGCTTCTCTAGCTAAATTTATACTGCTAGAAGATAAGCGCTCTATTTCGTGAGTTTCAAATCCATTTTGATTTCTGTTGGTCGTTATTTTCAACATTCTCCCCATAAGTAAGACCATAGTAGCAGATTAAAGCAGAGTCTGCTCTTCCATGGTCTGATTTTCTTGCAAATTTTTGTGAATACGCTGGAAAGATCTCCATCGCTCTACTTCGTCCAGCATCTTTTCCCTGTTGGACTCCTACTTTTCTTTGCCATGTTTGTGGCGTTACTAAAGTAATAGGCATATCTAAAGCACAAGCAACACCCTCTACAATGCCAGCTGATCTTCCAAAGCTAAACATAGAAGAAACACCTTGTCCTGGTCTAGCGCTAACTTTCTCAATATATACAAATCCATAATGCTGTTTAAGTATATCTGCTAACAAATGACCAGAAACAATTTTTCTGCTATTGCGCTCTATAATTGGCATATCATGTATTTCTAAAACACCAGCATGAACATCAAACATAGTTAATGCTCCTGTTAATCCTACATCAATGCCCCAAATAATCATTTATACTAAACCTTTTCCAGAAACACTTGTTACAAGGTCATTAAGGTATTTATGTTCTTGAGTTTTATATAATGAAGAAACATATATAGATATTGCAGCCATAGCTTTTGTATAAACTTCATCATTTATAGCATTTAATCTAATTTTCATTGTTAAAATATAAGCGTTCTGAACTTCTGGAGTTTCAAACATTTTATGCATATTGTCATAATGAGTGTTAAATACATTCATACAATAAGTTAAATCTTCTGCTTGTTCTTTTGCTTTTTGGTTTTTTTTAACTTCGTTTGCAAAACCTTTGTTGATCTTGTTGAGATTAACAATGTTATTTTTTTTTCCTTTCATTAACAACCTCCTCCAATAAGTTATTATCATTTAAAATAATATAATCATAAATATCAAACCTTTTATTACTTTCCTTTGCAATAATAGCTAAATGCATGAGAGATTGTAGATTCATGGCGTTACGCCTACGCCATTTATCAACAGCGCCTAAAGTAACATGATTGCCATTAGCAGTAAGTGCCTTACAACACTTTGTCATGCCACCAAAATCTTTAACAATTTGTTTTGTATTTAAACTCAATTCCATTCGATACCCTAAAATTATTTTTAGTAATTTTTAGTAAATCAATTTTTGTAGATCTACACTCTCAACAAACTACTTGAGAAAGAATCTCATGGCAAGTAAAAATATATTAAAATCGTAATTTTTTTCTCTACGGAATTTTTTTCACTAGACATATCTTCCGAACTGTGTTTATTATGACGATCAACAAAGGGCAAAAAATTTGAAACGTAAATTAAAAACAATAAGCAAATCCCCAGATGGGTTAATAATTTATTTCTTTATTAAAGCTATTTGTTTCTCGCTGTTAATTTATAAACTACCTCATGCACCATAGGATTATTTTATTTTAGTTAAGCGATAACAATTTAAAAGTGCTAGGTATAAAGGAGGAATAAATGCCACAAGCTAAAGGAAGATCGCCTATAACTGGAGTTACAACCGATGTTGATATGTCAGTTAGGGCTATAAGAAAAGACGAATTTGCAAAAAGATTATATAATTTACTATTAGAAAGAGAGATGAATCAAAGTGATTTAGCTAAAAAAGCTGGATTAGGTAGGGATTCAATATCACAATATGTTAGAGCGATTAATGTTCCATCGCCAAAAAGCTTAAAGAAAATAGCTAAAGTATTTGGTTTAGATCCAAGTGAATTATATCCAAATTATGAAGCTGCTGCCGTAGAAGAGGAATTGCCAGAACAAAGTTTTCGTGCAATGCCTGGAGATAAAGAGTTTATGTGGGTTAGATTAAACATAAAACTTCCAAAAGAAAAAGCAGTTAAAATAATGGGAATTATTAACGAATGATTAGTGAAAGAAGTTTGCTTACTCAAGAGCAAGCTTCTCGCTTGCTTAAAGTGTCGTTAAAAACGATCTACAGGTTACGAAAACAGGGCAAGCTATCCACAATTAAAATCGGTAAAAGCGTAAAATTGAAAAGGAGCGACATTGAATGGCTGATAAAACGAAAGTTACTAGAGGATTACCCCCTAGATTATCAAACACAAGAAAAAAAAATGGATATTACTATGTTCTCTACCATGATAAAGGAAGAGAACAAGCACAGAGTCTACGGACAAAAGATCGCATTGAAGCTGAAACAAGATTTCTAGGTTGGCTGGAACAGCGCCAGAAAGATATAATTTCCCTCACAGAAACAGATCCTATAGTTGAAAGTTGTATAGATATATGGCTAGAACAACAGGTGGTAAACTTTACGCCAGGAATACAAATAAGATTTAAATCTTTAATGAAAAATGTAAAAGCACATTTTGGAGAGAAAAGAGTTAGTGAAGTAACAAGGAAAGATACTCAAGATTATTACAAAATAAGAAAAAGTGCAAAGATAGGGCGAAATAAAGCTTCTGATTCTACGATTCGTTTGGAGTTAAGTGAATTAAGAGCAGTATTTAATTTTATGGCTAAAAAAGTTGAGCCAAGATCAAGAAGAATAGATCCTAGAATTATACCTTATATTGATCTTCCTCCAGATTCAAAACCTAGGGATCGTGTCGTTACAAAGGAAGAAGAAGATAAGTATTTAAATTTTGCCATGAACGGAAACTATAATGGTCATGGAGTAAGACCATCTAATAGAGTTCATCGAATACAAATTTTTCTTGTTCTGGCCATAGAAACTGCTGCTAGAAAAACAGCAATTATAAATTTAAGATGGTCAATGATAGATTTTACAAAAAAGCTTTTAAACTTTTTACCAGCTGGAGAGCATCAAACTCACAAAAAAAGACCTACAATTCCCATGTCAGATTTACTTATTAATTTTTTAAATAGAGTTTATGAACAAAAAGTAAATGATTATGTATTAACAACAACAACAGATGTTACTTCTGGCATACAAAGAGTTAATAATTTATTAGGTATTGAGGGAGTTAGCCCTCATACATTTCGTCATACATGGGCAACAAGAGCAGCAGAAGATGGCGTTCCTATGAAAACTATAGCCGATTTTATGGGAGATACAGAAGAAACTGTGAGAAATAATTACTTACATTTGAGTCCAGATTACCTAAAAGAAGCTATAAATAGACGAAAATAACCTGTGAATTAAGAGATCAACACTCCTTTGTAGAGCCAAATATTTTCCGTTCTTAAATGCTAAATTTTCCGTTAACAACGGAAATTCCGTTGTTGATGTCCTCTACAGTCCTCTACAGTCCACTTAAAAACTCCCAGAAAATATGCAGATTGTTGTCTGATATGGGTTTCAACAAATCGGATTATGGTCGGGGCGGCACTAATCAAGCTTACCAATTTATTCAATGAAGTCAATGTCTGTAGAGGGAATTAAGAAAACGATTTCCGTTGTTGTTTCCGTTGTATTTTTAGATTATGTAGATCTACTAATACCTTTGTTTCTTTGGTCGCCCTTTTTTCCCTGGAACATATCTATCTCCGTAAATAAATTCCAGAATATCATTTATTCTTTCATTCTTAAAATCTTCACTTGTCAAATACATAAGCATAGGAGATCCGACTAAAGCTGTTGGAGCAGTTATCGGAGATATTGAATATAAAGTAGAAAGAAGAGGATTTACAGTTAAGTTATATAAACCTTTTAAAGCTTTAAACTCATTGTATAAAGTGTTTTGGCTGTTATTGTAAAAGTATTCTAACATGTTTTGTAAATTCTGAACTGCATAACCAGATGTTCCTATTAAACCATTAGCTAGATCTCTTCGATACTTTAATCCAGATAATACTTGATATAAAGGATCAAATGCTCCTGTAAATCCAGAACGAGCAAAAGCTAATGGGAATAAATAATCAAAGAAAAATCGTGCTTCATCTTTTTTGTTTTCTTCCCATTCACGATCCCAGCGATCTTGATTAAAGATCATCTCCCTTACTGTTGATACAATAAAATGTCCTACAAATAATGTTCCAACAGCTGGAGCAAGTGATGCAAAAACATAAGAAGAAGCATCAACACCAGATTTTGTCATGCTTTTTCCCATTTCTCTGGAAACCCCATATTCTCTTGTTACTTTTCTGGCCATTCCTTTTAAAACCTTATCTTGGAAAGAATAAATAAATGAAGTAATACCATAAACCAACCTACCTAAAGGGTTTTCTGCCCATAATGGTCTGTCAGAAATCTTTGGATTTTGAATTGTTTGATCTGTAAATCTTTGTATAGCTACAGATAAAACTAATCCCATATCTGAATAATTGCCAGAATCATACATTATATCTTCATTAGCTGGTAGTTTTGTTTTTCCTTTTACTCTTGCTCTTTTACGAAATTTAGTAACTTTAAATTCATTAAATTCAATTATGTAATCTGCGAACTGATCCATATCTGAATTTTTAACTCCAAAATCATTTAATATTTTTTTCGCTTTAATTTTTTGTCTTTCGTTTATTGGATTTTTATATTCGTATGCAATTTCACTAATAAACTGAAAGCCAATTGCAGCTGCCGATCTTCTTTGAGCATTAGTCATTCCTGTCAATTTTGTCTTGTAAAAAAATTGCTGTGTTAATCTTTGTAAATTTTTGTTATCAACAAATGCTCCTCCAATTCTATTGGCTAATATATCTCCGACAGCTGGATCATCAATAACTCCTAATATCCTAGAAAATTGCTGTCTTAATCTTATATCCTCTTGATTGCCACCTAGCTTCCTTATTCCTGGAAACTCTTGTAATGTTTTAACAAATGCCATTGCCCCTTTTGAAACACTTTCTGATTGTATGGCTGTTGTCAATGGTTCGGCAATAGACGCTATTGGCGCTCTTACTAATAAAGTAATAGACATTAATGCAGATAAATAATTTGCAAATGTATCTCCCATGCGCCCAGCTGTTCTTCCAGATCTTTGCTTTCCTGTAATAAAATCTATTGTTCTTGCAAAAGTATCAGCATCTTTTTGATCAAGTTCTCTCATTTCTCTTCTAACTAGAAACTCTATAAAATCATTGTATTCATCTTTTCCAACCTTATCTCCATTACTATCTTTTTCTGGTATTCTATGCTTGCCAAATCTTCTGTTAAATTCTGCTCTTCTTGTTGCGCCTAATATATACGATTGAACATTCTCTATTGGATCATTTATGTAAAACTCTTCTAACAGCTGATCTGCTTCTGGAGGTAACTTTCTTTTCTTTGTAAAATTGCTAGTTGGTGTTCCTTGCAAAGTATCTCCGACCTGTGATTCCCAGATATTTTTTTCCCAAAATTTAGATGAAAAATATCCGAAAAGCGATTGCATGTTATCATAAAACGCTTGATACTCATCTCCAATAAATTCTACAAGTTCATTTAAACTCTGCTCCATTTGAGCAATTTTTGTTTCATCTGGCTCATCAGACTTTTTCTCTGCTCTAATCTCTCTTTTTAAAGATTGAATATCTTGCCATTCTTCTGATCTTGTAAACTGCTGATATTCTTCGGTTTGCGCTATACCTAATCTGGATTCTTGGATAAATTGAATAACAGATTCCATCTGCTCCAAGCTATCTATTTCTATATCGCCTATTTCATTTTTAAAAATAACTTCATATACTTTTTTAGCTTGTTTTAGAAATTTAGGTGTTTTTGAATTTACAATTTCTAAATCAAGTATTCTTTGCATATAACCAGATTCTGCATATCCTATATCTAAACCAGAATTACGGATATATTCATACATTTGGTTCATTAATATTCTAACATCTTTTGCAGCACCTAATATCTGGTTAGGTACATTTTTATCTTCTTTAATCGCACTTGTAAGAATATCCCTTAACAATATTCTATCTTCATTATTCCAGCTATTTATGTCGTGTTTATCTACTATAGCTGCTAACTGTAATCCAAATTTTCTTGCTTCCCTTTCCTGTGCATCGTGGAAATTACCCCCTGTTGTTTTTGATTGTAATTCCCCACCAGTTTGTGTGGCTAACTGTTGATAAAGTATTTTCATTGCCTTGTTATTTGGGTATCTTTTAATAATTGATTTTAAGATTCCCTGTTTCTGATAGAAAAAAGGAGCAAAAGCAGTATTCTCAATTCCCTCATATACTATCCTAAACTTTCCTCTATCCCTCATTCCCTCTTTTACTTTGTCTGCTCTATCTTTTAATCTTTCATGGAATTTTTTGTTGTTCTGTATTGCTTTTCTTTGTTCTTCAAACCAGCTTTGACTTTCTTCTTTTGATACATTGTAAAAATCTCTTATATCCACCTTAAATTCTTCTGATGGTAATTTAGCTTTCTCTCCTTTGCCAAGCGCTGTATCAACGGCAATAGCATCTATTAGATTTCTCATTGCCCCAAATATTTCCATTCTTTCTGCTTCTTTGGGGAAAGTTAATGCCATTCTGGAATCTTGTATCTTCGCAAGATCTGCAAAACTTTTTGGATTTGACAATTTTTCTTTAGTAACATTAAGCTGTTCTAAAGTTATTTTGTAACCCTCATTTGTCTTTGATAGAAAATCTGCATCTAATTTATTTATCGCCATCATATAAGTAGTAAATGCTTCTCCTACTCTGGCAAACATTTCATGTGGGCTTGCCCAATAGTTTACATCAGAACCAGCAATTGCTGCAAAAAATTCAGCATCTTGTCTAAATTGTGTTTTACCTACTGAACTGGATTTAGCTGCACCCTGTAATATTCTTTGTTTTCTCTTAATTAATGCTTCAAACTTCTTTGAAAAAGCTTTAACTTTTAATAGTTCATGGTCAATTGCTTTTAACTTTTCAGCTTCAATAGCATTGTCTTGAAACAATGCTCTCATAACATTCATGTATGCCTGTTTTAATTCCAATGAAGTTTCTTCTTCAAATGATTTTTTGCCCTCTTTTCTTATTAACCCAGACATCATTAATTTTGAGGTTTCAACATTTTCGTTATTGGATTTAAACTTTTCATACATATAATGGTCTAATGCATGAAACCACTCATGTGCAAAACTGTTTACTCTTCGAGGGATAACAATACTTTTAGCATAAGGATAATAAGCGCCATAATAACCAGCTTTCTTTACCATATGGAAAGTAAGCGTTCCCTCCAGCCCAATTGCTTTGTATGGTAATCCAAAAAAGTTGGCTAATGCTGAAAGATTATGAAAGCCAGTTAATAACTGATCTACAGCTTCTTTAGGATTTGCTTTTTCGTCTTTTGTTACTTCTTTTAATCCAAATCTTTCTAAAAAAGCTTTTCGTAATATTTGAAATTGTCTTTCAATGGGGAGGTTCATGCCAATAGCTGGATCAACCCCAGCTGCTTCAAAAGCAGTAAATACTAACGCTGTTTTTTCTCTTTCTGCGAGTTTGTGGACAAGTGTTCCTGGTTTTTCTGTTCTTTGGTTTTGAAACTCTTTTTTGTCTTTGATCTGGACAAACTCCGTATCGGATCGTGGGGTAATTTCCCTAGTTTGTTCATTGGTTGCATCTGTTATCTCTTTTGTATCAAATTTCTTTTTTGCTTCTTCTAGTATATCAATAGCTTCAAACATTTGAACAAAAATATCTTGTCTGAATTTAAAAGCTTTATATGTAGTTGGATCTCGTTTCTCAAATGTTTTAGCAACATTTTCTAATTCTGATCTTGAAAATTTATTTGTGAACCCTTTAAACCAATCTAAATTTTTTAATCTATTTAATTCCTCATCTAATTTATTTGTTGCTACTAATTCTCCGACAGATTTATCAATTATTATGTATTCTCTTCCCTTAAATGTTTTTTGAAATAAGGGAAAATTTTTCCCCATAGTATTCAGCAATTTTGCTTGTTTAGATCCTGTTGGTTCTAAAGGTGTTCCATCTATGACCTTAATAGAAACATTAGTATCTAAAGTAACATTTAATTTTTTTGTTTTTGTGCTGTCTGTTTTAGTTCTTTCGCTGCTTCCCTTAACTTCTGGTTCTTGTTCTTGTTTGCCACCCTCATCATCGCTTTTGCGATTAACATCTGCGCTTCCTGTGAAGAGGTCTGTTTTTCCTTTGCCACTTGCTTTACTCCTTGCTAATTCTACTACTTCGCCTACTGTCGTTTCATCTTGTAAAAATCCACCAAGTTGTTTTGTGTTAGCTTCTTCAACATAAAATTCAAGAAGATCTGTCATAAATTTTTGCGACTTGGATCTTGTGAGTGTATCGTTATACACTCCTTTTATCAATGCTTTTACAATAGGATCTATTTCTTGTAGCATGTCTTGTTGATTAATAATATCACTTACAGCTAAATTGTTTGTCCTGGCATCAGAAATTCTTAATGCCATATCTTGTAATTGTTCGGTTATATCAAACTTGGCATCAATTTCATTGTTAGCAATTCTTGATTTTAGAGTTGCAAATTTTGGTGCTACTGACATTAAAGCATTTGTTATAGATTTAATATTCTGATCTGTGCTATCCAGCATTACTGCTAAAGCATCAGAATTTTCATAGGCCATTGCTAAAATGGCATTTTGGATTCTTCTTTGTCCAGAACTTGTCAATCTACCATCACGACTCATATTTCCTTGTTCGTTTTTAGAAACAACTTTTTGAATAAATTGCGCTACAAATGCTTTATTATTTGCACTTGTTACATCTCCACCTTGATACAATTGAACAATATCTGCTCCCATTGCTTTAGCATCTCTTTGGGCTTCTTCTGTAGTAGACATTTTAGCAATAGTATCTCTATTAGATAAATCAGCAAATTCCACTAACTCATCTACAGTAAAATTTTCATCTAAAACTCTAACTAAAACAGGCGTTTCAATTGCAGATAAATCCTGTCCTGTAATTTCTGAAATTCTTTTTTTATAATTTTCATATAATTCTGGATTACTGTTTTTTGCTTCTTGTATTGATATAAATCTTCCATTCCCAGATATTATTGTTCCGTCTTTAGTAATTATTGGTGCGCCAGTATTTGTTGTTGGGCTATCTATTAATTGCTCTGCATCAAGTTTGCTTGCTCTTTCTTTTGCTAAAATTGTTGATTCTTTTAAATCTCTATCTCTTGGCTGGAAATCTCCAGTTGCCTTTTTCAAATCTTTTGCATCTACAATAATTGATTTGACCTTAACTTCTTTTTCTGATCCTGGCGTTCTTATCGTTTTAATCTCTGATTCATAATCAGATGATTTCTTTACTTGCTTTTCCAGATCATTTGTTTGTGGATTTTCTACTTCTATTTTTTCTAATTTCTTTTTTGGATCTACTTTTATTGGATCTACTTTTTTTGGCTGTGCATCAATTTTGCTAATTTCATTGTTTAATGTTTCTATTGTTTTTTCCAAAACAGCTATATCTTCAGCGCTGGTAGTTGGAAATTCTTTAGCTAACTCCAAGCTTTTTTCTGCTAAATCCTTAACGCTTTCTAATGCCTTTTTTGGATTATTTTCATCAACAATTTCAGATATTTTATAGGAAACATTTTCTTCCAAATCTCCCTTACTATTCCTTATAGGTATGTTAATTACTGGATCATCTTCTTGTTGTATTTCTACTGGCCTTGGCTCTGGCTTTATTATGTTATCTTCCCCTTGGTTCTGTGGCTGCTCCAAGGAGGAAGTTGTTTCAGCCACAGATCCATCTTCATCAAGAAACTGGTTAAAATCAATTCCCTCATCTTTGTCCGC
>Ga0115012_10001096_pt1 | contig 15558 bp, 17 predicted proteins | sample TroAtlMetagenome_FD_88706 | JGI IMG/M metagenome (GOLD analysis project Ga0115012, IMG submission 88706) | Marine eukaryotic phytoplankton communities from Atlantic Ocean - Tropical Atlantic ANT10 Metagenome | ecosystem: Environmental > Aquatic > Marine > Oceanic | place: Tropical Atlantic...
CGCCAATGAATCTATAGTTAGATAAGGATATATCCACTCATACCCTTCGCTATTGCTCCCATGAACACCTATAAATAATTTTTTTTGGTCATTCGATTGAAGCTCTAGATAATGAAGCCCATAATCAAGACTCATTAAGCTTCTACCATTTTTTAAAACATCATCTAGACTAAAATTTTCTAAATATACATCTGCTTCAATATTAGAAGTATTTACAGAACTAATAAATAAGAATAGATAAAAATAAATATTCAATTTTTTCATTTTTAATTCTTCATAGATAAGAGTTTTTCTTTCGTTGCATTCAGAATATTGATATCTTCTTGATCATGTTTTTCATCTAACAACTTATCAATCTCTTGAAGCGCTTTATCAACAGAGCCCCATTTACCTTCTGTTTGCACTCTTTCATATATAAGGTCGTCATATCTACCTTTTATATCTTGAGGAATATCTATTTGATATTCATTGCATATGATTCGTTCAGCTAATAAACGAAAGCGTTCATCTTCAAAATTTCTTGAAATTTTAATTAATTGCTCAGGATCGTCTGAGAGATGGAATTCTTTCATTAAATCTTGGTCTTTATATGATGGAAATCCGCCAGAATAAATAGTACCCTCGACATAGCTAGCTTCTGGAAAATTCATGATCCTATCTTCCATTGCTTGTGAAACTTTTGTAAAAAAATCTTTATTAGATTTAACAATATCAGCGCGCCTCTGTAGCTCATCATGAGCAATATCAAAGTGATTATTTTTTGTAAGAAGTTTGCTTGAGCATATAGGTATAGTTTTATTTATTTTATATTTTTTTAATGGTAAGTCTCTTGATCCAGATTGAATCATTTTATTAATTTCAGTGAAATCTAAATCAATGATTTCATCAGGATCAAAGCTTAAATCAAAAAAACATATCTCATTAGGCCTTGAATTATCTGCACCACAAATAACAACTGGATATTTGAAAGGATGTCGTCTAAATACTTCACCTAATGCAAGAAACTCATTTGAATATAAAAGATTTTTAATGCCCTCTTTGCTAGATATATTTAAAAATGATTCAAATACATCTGGAATCTTCTCTTTTATTACATTGCATAAACCAATCATAAATTTACAGTCTGAAATTGCATCATGAGCATCACTTACATCTATGCCATGCATATCTGCTAAATGTTCAAGCTTTATACTTAAAGCAGGCCCATCTTCAAATAAAGGAATTGATATTTCATCTGAAAAAAAAGCAGCCATATTGTGAATCATCAGCATTAAATCTAATCTGCCATTTTGATTGGTATTAGTTATATAGGGTTCCAAAAGATTACACCAAAATTGCCTTCTAATTAATTCTTCATCAAAGGCATGTCCGTTATAAGTAACAAATATAGATGGAAGTTCAATACACCACTCTTTCCATTGATGTTGTATGTCCTTCATCATTTGGTAATGGGAGGTGTTAGAAGTAAAAGAATTTATTTTTTTATTAGTAAGCATAGCCATTGGTTGGGGTATTACCCATGGTAATGGTCTACTGCTAATATTTTGCTCTCCCTTAACGTTAAATGAGCTATCTGTATGAATAGAGCCACATTGAATTATCTGACTAAAATCCTTATGAATTCCAGTTGTTTCTGTGTCGTAAAAGATTAAGTTATCAGACAAATCTCTAGCTCATATATTTGCCAAGCTCATATCTGGCAACTGCTCTTCTATGAACTTCATCTGGACCATCAGCTAATCTAAGTGTCCTCATATGTGCATACATTGATGCTAAAGGGGTTAGTTGTGAGACGCCTTCTCCTCCATGAATTTGAATTGCTCTATCTATTATCTTTAATACAACATTAGGAACATAAACCTTTATTTGAGCTATCTCACTGGCTGCGACTTTATTACCCACAGTGTCCATCTTTATAGCAGCATCTAATGTTAAAAATCTTGCAGCATTAAGCTCCATTCTGGACTCGGCAATATAATCAAAATTAGCTCCAAGATTTGCTAAATTTTTTCCAAAAGCAATTTTGTTAGGGTCAATGCCTCGTTTACACATTAATTCTAGTGCAATCTCTCCAACACCAATAGCCCTCATACAATGATGAATCCTTCCAGGCCCCAATCTTCCTTGAGCTATCTCAAAACCTCTGCCCTCACCTAAAAGTAAGTTTTCTTTAGGTACTCTGACATTATTAAATTTCATATGGGCATGGCCATGTGGAGCATCATCATATCCAAATACATGCATCATCTTTTTAATTTCAACTCCCTCAGTTTCCATTGGCACTAGTATCATTGAATGTCTTTGATGTTTTGGGTTATCTGGATTGGTAACACACATAAATATAATAATTTTACATCTTGGGTCTCCAGCGCCTGAGGTCCACCATTTCTCACCATTGATGACATACTCATCCCCTTCTAACACTGCTGTTGCTTGCATGTTTGTAGCATCTGAAGAAGCTGTACCAGGCTCTGTCATTCCAAAAGCCGATCTAATTTTTCCATCTAGTAGAGGTTGAAGCCATTCTTTTTGATGCTGCTCATTTCCATACCTTGCAATAACTTCCATATTTCCAGTATCGGGCGCACTACAATTCATTGCCTCAGATGCAATATGAGATTTACCCATCTCTTCAGCTAAATGAGCATATTCATAATTAGTGAGACCGGCTCCAAATTCGCTTTCAGGTAAAAATAAGTTCCATAGCCCACAAGCTCTTGCTTTTTCCTTAAGCTCATCAATTATCTCTGGATAACTACTCCAACGATCATCTCCAACCTTAATTTGTTCATGAAATATATGCTCTTTTGGTTTTACCTCTTCATTGATAAAGTTTTTTACTTTTTTTACCAATTCAACGGCTTCAGGTCTTAATTCAGGCATCATAAGGTTTAATCTCCAATTATATTAAAAATTTTGATACTATTATAAACACTGTGAATAGTATTTTTGTTACTTATTTCTATAATAGCTGTATGTTTAATACAAATCTATATGAAAATATAAGTAATTCATATAAAAAAATAATCTGGTGTAATTAAAATGAAAATAAGTTCTTTTGACCTAAATCTCTTTGTTATTTTAAATGCAATTTATACAGAGGGTAGTTTAACTAAAGCAGCAGAAGTTGTCGGTATAACTCAACCAGCGGTCAGTAATGCGCTATCAAGACTAAGAGAAAAATTTAATGATGATCTTTTTGTTAGAACAGGTTCTGGAATGGTTCCCACTCAAAAAACAGAAAATATGATTAATGATGTTCAAAGTGCACTTACTTTAATTCAACAAAGTGTTAACGAACCAGATGCCTTTAATCCTGCTTCTACAAAAAGAAATTTTAAATTATCTCTTGGTGATGTATCAGAAAGCAGGGTTCTTCCTTTTATTATGAAAGAGATATATAAGGAAGCTCCTAATATATCAATTGGAAGCTTTGCATATATGAGAAGTGATCAAGTCCATGCCCTTTCAACAAATAACTTAGATTTTGTTGTTGATCCAGTAATACCTGTATCTAATGAAATTAATTCAACAAAAGTTTTTGAGGATGATTTTGTTGTGATGCATAGAGAAGGTCATGAAATATCTAAAATGAAAGATGTGTCAGTTGATGACATCCTTGATCAAAAACATTTACATGTTTCCGGAAGAAAGAGAGGACTTCATTTAATAGATGTTGAGCTTGATAAGATCGGATATAGAAGAAAGGTTGCATTAAGGTGTCAACATTTTCTAATAGCGCCATCAATAATACAATCTACAGATCTTGTTCTTATGGGAACAAGAAGCTTTGCAAAGAGAAATAATTTATCATTTGTAGAAATTCCTATAGATATTCCATCTATGGAATATTTTTTAATTTGGCATAAAAGTGACGAGGGTGATGGTGGTCATATATGGATGAAGGACCTTATTATAAAAGCATTTAAAGATGCGCAAAGGTAAAGTTTCAGCTTAGATTATGTCCAGTTGTTTTAACAATACCCCCGTCTGAGGTTATTGTTTCACCAACTGTATATGCACCCGCCCTCGAACATAGAAAAATTGTCAGGCCTGCAATATCTTCTGGAGTTCCAACTCTTTTTCTAGGGTTATTCTTTTCTATTTCAGAGTAGTCCGAATTTACGGCAGAACCTAACATTGCACTTGGGTATGGTCCAGGAGCAATAGCATTTACTAGAATATTTTCTTTAACAAGCTTTGCTGCAAGTACTCTGGTTAAATGATGAACAGCTGCTTTAGAGGTGCTATATGAATAAGTTTCAAAAGCTGGGACATTTAAACCATCAATTGATCCAATATTTATAATTCTAGAAGGATCATCTAGAGAAGCCCTTTTTAATAATAAAGATTTAAATTTTTGCGTTAAGAAAAATATACTTTTAACATTTAAATCCATAACCTTATTCCATCCATTTTCAGAAAAATTTTCAAAGGGCTCGCCCCAAGCAGCACCAGCATTGTTTATTAAAAAATCTATGCCGTCTTCTTTCTCAACAATATACTGATGAAAGTCATTGATGCCTTCTTCAGTACTTAAATCACAAGGTATTGGAATGCATTCTTTTTCATATTTTTCTGATAGTTCTTTTGCTTTCTCTATTAAGGCTGGAGCTTTTCTTGCCGATATGTAAACTTTTACACCATTAGCTAAAAAACCAGCTGTTATCATTTCACCAATTCCTCTTGAGCCACCGGTAACTATTGCAACCTTATTTTGAACATTAAATAAATTTGTTATTTTCATCTTAAACCTTTTTTTAATTGATAATAATTTCAATTATATTGCATTTTTATTTATTCAAGCACAAACGATTAATTAATTATTGTAAAATGCATCATGGATAAATTTATTCCAGCTCTTGTAGACTTATCATTTGGAAATTACATACCATTAATGGCTATATCACTTATTCTTTTAATAGGGGGAGCCGATAAATTGCTGGATGCAACTCAAGATTTAGCAAAAAGATTTGGAACTAGTGAGTTTATTATAGGTCTTACAATTGTTGCACTGGGAACATCATTGCCTGAAATATTTGTAGGAATACAGTCTGTATCAAAAGGGACTGAAAATCTAGCTATGGGCGCAATTGTGGGGTCAAATATTTCAAATATAGCTTTAATATTTGGTGTTGCCTGTATTGGAAGAGAGATATATACAAGAAAAAATATTACTAGTAAAAGACAATATATTCCTCTAATCACTTCAGCAGTTTTATTGGGATTATTTCTTTATTCAGACAATATTATTACTCCAATTGAAGCTATGTTTATATTTTTAGTTTTACCTGTATTTTTATATGTTATTTATTCTGACAGAAGTATTGGCATGACGATTGAAGATGAGTCTGATAAATCCAAGCAGAAAAATGTTCTATGGTCATTAATTATTCTAGTCATATCTTTTGTTGCATTATATTTTGGATCTGAAGGAGTAGTTTTAGCAGGTAAAGGCATGGGAGAAGTATTCCAAATATCTCAAATAGTAATTGGTTTAATTGTGGTAGCAATTGGAACTAGCCTTCCTGAACTTGCTGTGACTATAGGGGCGATAATGAAAAAGAGAACAGATGTTGTCGTTGGAAATGTTATTGGATCGAATGTACTTAATATAGTTTTAGTGGTTCCAATTATTGGTGTCTTTGGAAGTGGTAACAATTTAGACCCTATTTTATTTGAGCGTGATTTTTTTGTAATGATTATGCTGACTATTTTTTTTGCTTTATTTGTCTATCTTCAATCCAAAAAAAATATTTTTAAAAATGTAAAGCTTATTAAGTTTGGTGGGTATCTTTTCGTTGCGGTCTATATTTTATATATTTTAAATTTAGCTAATATTTTTTAATCAGTTTTATCAATACTAAAATCTACTTTTGCGGATCCATAAATCTTTTATTATGTATCTTCTTTTTTTGATCTAAATTTATATAAGAAAAAAAGTCCGATAAGCAAGGTTAGAATCTCAAAAATAAAATAAGAATTATAAAAGGTTGGAGTTGTTGGTATTAATGAAAAAAGCACTCTTCCTAATGCAATGGATCCAACAAGGAATGTAATAAACTTAATTGCAAAAATGCCGATATTTTCTTTAAATAAACCTACTAAGCACATTATGCCAATGCATAAATTTAAACCACCATATATTCCTGCTATCTCTGAATATCCTATTTGCGATTTGACTGCTAAACCGACTGCGTCTAAGAATGATGGATAATCTAGCTCCAATGCTCCGAACATGGGGTCAAGAAGAGCCCAGACCCCAATCAGTCCGTAAATACAGACCATTAGCAATAAATATAGCCTTACAAGCCAAATCATTATTTAAATAATTTTTAAAACTTATAATTATTTACTACATATATTTTGACATGCAACTTTCAGCGGCATTTAAAATATTCATCATTAGCCTTGTTTCAGCCATTGGATCAGACAAAGAAGAATTAGTTTCACCTTTTAATGCTTCATCAAGAGTACATTGACAATAATCATTATAATCAACTCCAAGCATTGCAAACATAGGAGCTAATCCCATTTCATTACCTTGTACGGCGCACTCTTTCATATATTCTTTTGAGAATTCTTTAATAAATGTACTTCCTGCATCATTGCTAGAAGCTTCAACTTTAGTTGAAGAATCCTTAGCGTCAGAAGAAGAATCTTCTGCACCACCACAAGCGAACAAGAATAATAGACAAATTGAACCTAATATATAATTTTTCATATTTAATAATCCTAATTTAATTAATAAGGTATTAAGTTAACATACATTTAATGCTTAGTAAAAACTGTGAAGATAATTTAAATTATACTTAAGTACTAAAAAATTTAGATGGTAAAATCAATATATGAAAAAATATACAACTCACACTTTTTCTTTTATTTTATTATTTGTCATTTCTTTTTCTATCAGTGCAAATATCATGCTTGATGAGGATGATGTTTTAATATCCCCTCTTCCAATGCCTTATGATGGAAAAGTATATTCGGTTAATGATTTAAATAAGTTTATAAATAAAACTATAAAGAATTACAAACAGCCAGTACTTATCTTTGGTGCGAATTGGTGCCCAGATTGTAGAATTTTTTCTGGGACAATCAATATACCTAAGATCAATTCTTTTATAGAAAAAAATTATGAAATTTTATATATAGACGTTAAAAGATATGAAATTAATATGAGTTTAATGGAAGAATATGGAATACCTTCTCAGGAAGGAGTGCCAAGAGTGTTAGTTTTTGATTATGATAAAAATCTTATAAATAATACTACTACCGCAGAGTGGAGAACTGCAAGAGATAGAAGCGCTCAAGAAATTTTTAATTTCTTCCAGGAAATGAATAGAAGTTAAAAAATAATATTTCTAATCAAATTGTTTAGAGGCGCTTGCAAAATTTAAATAATATACGCCTCCAAAAATTAAAATTCCTGAACATATATAAAAGATTAATGCATAAGAGCTTGTTAAATCTAAAATAAAACCTGCAAAAATTGGTGCTAGAATTGCAGCTATCATTCCAATGCTTCCAGATATTCCTACAAGAGAACCAGTGTATTTAGGACCAAGATCTGCATGATTTACTCCAAATCCGCCTGCACATATACCTGAACAAACATTAATCAGACACAATAAAACCAATGCATTTATCAATGAATCTTGAAAAGAAATAAAATATAACAAAATTGCAGAACCAAAAAAACCTATTGAATTTACAGTTTTTCTGACCTTCAAAACCTCATAACCTTTTTTTATTAGTCCATCTGCTAATAATCCGCCCAATATAAGAGCAAACATAGCTACAAGGCATGGTATTACAATTGAATAAATAAATATATTTGACCCGAGCTCTACACCCATGCCGCCTTGCTCTATTGGCGCATTAACATATTTAGGTAAATATGAAAGGAATGTATATAAAGTCCAATTATTGCAAAAAGTTGCTACAGTAATTGCCATAAATGGAGGATTTTTTAGAAGTTTAAATAATGGTATCGAAGAAGCAGAAATTTTTGAAGGAGCTTCGGTTAGTATTAAATTCAACTCATCTTTTGACAGATTCTTGTTATCTTCAGGAAAAGATGTAACGCTAGAATTCCAAAAAAAATACCAAAAAATACCCAGGAATCCAAAATAATAAAATACCCACTCCCAAGAATAATTACGAATTATCAATGCTGCAATTGCATATGCAAATAATGTTCCTGCTGCAATTCCACTGTTTGTAAAAGCAACAGCCCTTGTTCTTTCTTTAAAAGGAATCCAGCGCGCATAAATAGCATGCCATGAAGGAAAAGTGACGCCCTCACCCAGACCCATAAGTATTCTAATCAGAATTATCCACCATAGTCCTTGATATGCAAAAAAGGGTGTAATGATTGTAAAAAATGACCAAATAAGCAATCCATATCCAAGTACTTTTTTACCACCATATTTATCTGCCAAATAACCACCTAGGATCATAGTAATCATGTAGCCAAAATAAAAAGATCCCATGATAATCCCTACCTGTGATTCAGACCAATCAAATTGTTTTTGCATAGGAATTATTGCTACAGAAATGTTAACTCTATCTATGTAACAAATAAATACTGCTATAAATGATAAAAAAATAACTCTGAATCGATAGGTATCTATCATTCTGGAGTAAATTTTATTGGCATTTCCTGAATTGCGTGAACAAAATTATTTGGTGCGACTTTCCAATCTCCATTCATCTCAAAATCATTAAATCTTGTTAAGAATTGAGAATAAAATTCTTTTAACTGCATCAATGCCACTGGCTTTCCTAAACATGTATGCCTACCCATACCGAATGCTAAATGTTTGTCAGCATTTTCTCTTAGAATATTAAATTCATTTGGATTTTTGAAAATTTCAGGATCTCTATTAGCCGCACCATACCATAGAGAGATTTTTTCATATGGTCCTATTTTTTGACCATTTATCTCAGCTTCCTCTACTGAAGTTCTTCTCATGTGTATTACTGGTGAAACATATCTTACAGTCTCATTAATAAAATTTGGAAGTAAATCTAAGTTTTGTATCAATAAATCTTTTTGTGTTTGATTTTCATGCAAAAGCTTAATACCTCCGCTGATAGTATTTCTTGTTGTATCGTTTCCAGCAAATATTATTAACAACCATGAGCCGTCAAGAAATTCATCACTTAATTTTTTATCTTCGATTTTGGCATTTGCAATTGCGCTTAACAAATCATCAGTAGGATTTTCTCTTTTATTTTTTAAAATAAATCTTCCATAATCAAACATTTCATCAACCATGGCGTTAAACATATCTATCATGGCTGGATCAGGAGTTGAGTCTGATTTACCCTCGTTTTGTTCTTTTATCATTTCGTAAGTGAAATACTGAGCTAGTTCCAAAAACTCCATCCAAGAAACTAATTTCTGTCTATCCTGATCTGGGATACCTAGTATTTCAGAAAGAGTAAATATGGGTAATTGTTGAGAGACTTGATGAACTAGATTACATTCTCCCAATGGAGCAATATTATCAAGCAACTCTGTAACTTTTATAGATACTTTTTTTTGAAGATCATCAACATATCCTGGTTTAAAAAAAGGCATGTGTTCTTTTCTTAATCCTAAATGCATCTCCCCATCAAGGTTAAGCATATGATCAATAGTTGATTTAAAAAGCTTTGGATGTCTATTTTCTTCAGTTCCCAATGTAAGAAGATTTCCTGTTGAGTATTGAGAAGAAAAAATCTTAGGGTTCATTGATACATATTTAATATCTTCATATTTTGTTAGAACCCAATGACCTGGTTCTGGATCTGTTGACATTGAGTGATGATAATAAACAGGTGCTTGTTCTCTTAGCTCTTTATATAATTCTATTGGTTGTCCTTTTGTAAATAATTCTAAATCATTTAATGATCCAGATGCTTTATGAGGGTACTTATGATCGTATTTAGAATCATTTATCTTATTTCTAAGAACTTCTTCAGATAATACAAAACCATTAGCCATATTATTCTCCACCACCGCTTCCACCAGCATCTCCACCATAAACGCCTGCATCTCCATTTGCTTGTGGGTGGGTGAGAGATATTAATGACATGAATGAAACTCCATTTCCTAAAGCAGTAGTTATTTCTTTTAAATTTAATTTATTAGAGAGCTCAGGGTATGGCTCTGAAGTGCCTGTTTTTTTATCTACTATAAAAGCATCCTTCTTAGATATTAAAAAAATTTCATCTGATATGATTGCAAGCCCATATTGATTAAAGATAGATTTTTTGAATCTTTTTCTAAAAATAATTTTTCCTGTATCCCATGACAGTTTTGCAACTTCTTTTGAAGATGCAAGAAAATATATATGATTTTCATATGAATGTGGAATAAATGGAACCATAGAGCTATGTAAGGTTTCTTGATAATGTGACCATAATAAATCTCCAGTATCTTCTTTAAAACAGTGCAACATCTTCGAACCAAACCATGTCCAAGAAAATACAAGAATATAATCCTCATATTGTGTGATTACATACGGCTTATGACCTTGAGTTAAATCTCCAACCCAAACAGGTTTGTTCTGAGTTAGATCGTACTTCGAAATTGAACCCTTTTTACCAAAAATTGCTACTTTATTCATAAAATTAAATAAATTTAAGGCCCTTCAACAACAACAAGGTTTCTTAAAACAACATCTTTGACATCATCGCCCATAATCCTTAATGCTTTTTGATAATCTTCAGTATCATAATAATCAAGAGCTCTCTGGAGACTATCAAATTCTAAAACAGCAGAGAAAACTATCTCATCACCTTCAAGTATTTTTTGAACTGGTCCTCCAATTAATAATTTGTAATCACCCCTTTCTACAAGAGGAGCTGTTGCTTCAAAGTATCTATTAAATAATTCTTGATTTTTAATACCGCGAACTTGTCCGATCCAATAACCTTTTTTCATAATGTTTAAATTGTTTAAGAGTGATAAGACTATCAAGAAAGCTATAAATCTTCAATTAGCAATGGTAGGGATGGAGGGAGTCGAACCCCCACGCCTTGCGGCACTTGGTTCTAAGCCAAGCGTGTCTACCAGTTCCACCACATCCCCAGGCATATGCATTATATAGAGTTATATTGTTGAAGTGGAGTTTTTTTAAAGATCGTAATTAAGTAAGTTTTTTCTATGTTTATGAACAACAACCAAGCCAATTAAGACAAATAGTCCCAAAATAATTGCAATAATATCGTGTGTATGGAAGCCCTCATAAATTAATCCACAGATTTTTCCAATTAACATAAATGCGCACAAGTAAATTAGCACAGTTCCAAGCTGAACTTTAGAAGATGAAAAAATAAACCTTACTAAAATATAACCAGATGCAACAAAAACACCAGACATAGTTCTAATAAAATTAGCTAGTGGGGTTTTTCTTTCAACTCCTTCAAACGCAGGATACCATGAAACAAAATCAGGAGCTGTCATTGCCCATAATCCCATAACCATTGAAAAAAGACCAATAATCAGCAAATAGGCTTTTAAAACTGTGGTCATAATACCCCTAAAATATACAAAGCTAATGTAATTGATAGTATCCCAAACACCATCCATAAATACATTTCTTTGTAATTGTTAAATTTATAGGAATTAATTGCAAGAAAACAACATAAAATTGGTGAAATAATTATTACACCGATAATAATTAAAATTGCTAGGGGTATAAAAGCTAAGAACAGAAAAACCTGTAAAACAAACCTATTCATTACTTATATAAGACAATTATTTGTATGAATTGTCAATTTTGAGAGCTATTTTCATCCTCTTTAAGCTGCATGTTAGAAACTTCTGTTTGGAGTTCTAAAATAACTTGATTCAACTGATTTTTATAATTATTTAGTGCTTGAACTGAATCATCTAACAAGATTAATTGTGTATTTATATTATTTAGATTCATCTTAATATTTACAAGATCGTTTGCAGATAATTCCAAATCATTAAGTTTAGTCATATTTAAATTAATATTATTTTTCATTAAGTTAAGATTTTTTTTATTATCATTAATATCTTTTTCGATTAATCCTAAAAGTTTCTCAATCTCAGAGGTTTGATTGCTTAATTTTTGAATATTTACCTTGTTTCTTTTGTTGCTTAAATCCCAAAGCTTCCTTATTTCTTTGTCAAGAAATTGAATCGAGGAAGTTATATCAGTCATTGAATCATTGTTAGTCTCATCTACAATATTAATTTGTTCCTCAATTAATGATAATCGTTCATCTATGAGAGTCATTGAAGACTTGTTGCTCTCACTTTCAAAAGTTTGCCAAATGGCTAAGAATAAAATGCTCATAAATACAGCTACATAAATAAAACCAATTAGCAACCCTCCACTATTAGATCTTTTCAGATAAGCAGGAAGTTTTTTTTCTATTTTAAGATTAGGTTTCATAAGCAATTAAAATTAAATAATATTTAGCATATAATAAATATCTATTTTACCTTAACTTAAAATTAATAATGAATTTAGATTTTTCAGATGACCAAAAATTCTTAAAAGAAGAAGCAAGAAAATTTCTTGAGAAAGAAGATGTATTATCTAGAAGTAGGTCTGTTTTAGAGTCTAATAATAAAGTAGATGAAGAGTTATGGAAAAAAATAGTTGATTTAGGATGGACAGGAATTAGAATTCCGGAAGAATATAATGGGCTTGGCTTAGGGCATCTTGAGCTTTGTGTTGTTGCAGAAGAACTTGGAAGATTTCTTGCACCAGTGCCCTTTTCGTCTTCAGTTTATTTATTTACTGAAACTATTATTAACTATGCTAATGAGGATATTAAGCAAAACATATTACCAAAATTAGTCTCAGGAGAAATTGTTGGAACTCTTGCAGTTACAGAAGAATTGATAGCGCCAACAAAAGACAATATATCGTTAAGTTGTGTTGATGGCATTATTAATGGAAAAAAAATAGCTGTACCTGACGCTGAAGTGGCGACTCATGTTATTGTTGTTGCAAGAACAAATAATGGCACATCTCTTCAGCTTGTAGATCTTTCTTTAGAAGGAATTAATGTAGAGCATCAAGAAAACATTGATGAAAGTAGAGGTCATTTCTCTATTAACTTTGATAATGTGCAAAGTGAAACAATTGGTGATGATATAAATGGCTGGGATTTATTTGAGTCAACTATAAATCAAGCAGCCGTATTGTTTAGCTATGAACAAATAGGTGGATCACAAGCTGCACTAGACATGGCAATTAATTATGCCCAAGAAAGATATGCATTTGGAAGACCGATTGGATCTTTTCAAGCCATCAAACACAAATTGGCAGATATGTATATTGCATTAACTTTAGCAAAATCAAATTGCTACTATGCTGCCTGGGCCCTATCAACCAGTTCATCTGATCTTCCAGCTGCCTCTGCCACTGCAAGAGTAAGCTCAACTAAAGCATTTCAATTATGCTCAAAAGAAAACATTCAAACTCATGGAGGAAATGGATTCACATGGGAATATGATTGTCATATGTTTTATAGAAGATCAAAACTTCTATCATTAAATATAGGCTCATTAAGCAATTGGAAAGAAAAATTAGTAACTAGTTTAGAACAATCAAATACAAATTAAGGAACGTATATGGATTTTAATGACACACCAGAACAAGCAAAGTTTAGAAAAAAATGCAATAAATGGTTGGAAAACAATGCTGAGTATAAAGACAAATCTTCCAAAGGAGATTCTTTTGCCAATAAAGATCTTGTTCAAGAGGCTAAAATTTGGCAAAAGAAAAAATATGATGCAGGTTGGGCTATGTTGCATTGGCCAAAAGAATTTGGAGGTATAGGGGCAACACCAATTGAAAGAATTATTTGGGCCAATGAAGAATCTAAATTTGATGTCCCCAGAGGAATATTTGAAATTGGTCTTGGTATGTGTGGTCCGGTCATGATGCAATACGCTTCAGAGGAACAAAAAGAAAGATATCTTCCACCTATGGCGGAGGGAAAAGAAATCTGGTGTCAATTGTTCTCAGAGCCATCAGCTGGTTCTGATGTTGCTGGCTTAAGAAGTAAAGCAGTTCAAGATGGGGATAAATGGATTATAAATGGGCAAAAAGTTTGGACTTCTGGAGCGCATTTTTCTGATTATGGAATATTGGTTGTAAGACATGATCCTAATTTAGAAAAACATAAAGGTTTAACATTCTTCTTTGTAGATATGAAATCTAAAGGAATAGAAGTTAAGCCAATTAAACAGATAACAGGTGGTTCTAGTTTTAATGAGGTTTATTTCACAGATGTTGAAATTCCTGATTCACAAAGACTTGGTGAAATTGGTGATGGTTGGAAGGTTGCAATAACCACACTAATGAATGAGAGGCTCGCAGTTGGTGATGCTGGAGGCCCAGATGTTGAAGATGCATTTAAGTGGGCAAAAACACAAGATAATCTTGGCAAACCTCTTCTAAGTGATAAAGCTGCAAGAGAATCTATTGCTGATTGGTATTGTGAAACAAATGGTCTTAAAAATACAAAACTGCGAACAATGTCTGCTCTTTCAAAAGGAGATACTCCTGGACCAGAAGCATCAATTACTAAAATTGTTAGCGCAAATAAACTACAAGATATTGGAAATTTTGGAATGGACTCAATGGATATGGCGGGTATGCTAAAAACAAATAATCAAGAAATTAAAGGGTTTCAAAATGCTTGGCTTGGAGCTCCAGGTATGAGAATTGCTGGTGGTACAGATGAAATTCTAAGGAATATTATCGCAGAGAGAGTTTTAGGATTACCTCAAGACCCAAGAGCAGATAAAGGTCTTGCTTATAAAGACATACCATCAGGAAATTCTTAATTTATCTAAATTTTGTAAGAAACTGTAAAAAATCGGTATTACTTCCAACAACCTCAATCTTTCCTGAGGATATAGCCGATACTGGGCTTTGAAGTCCAACTAAAATCTTTTTAAATTCAATTTCATCAGCAATAATTCTAATATCACAATATTGTTGTGCTGTATCTGTAACAACTGCGACTTTATTTCTAATTTGGATGTTTTTAATAATTCCAGATGAAAAATTAAAGCATACAAGCTGCTCTTCATTAACTTTATCAGGATTAAGTCTAACCGATAAAACATCAAACAAAGTATGAATTGATATCTGTTCTAAAAGTTGATTAGATCTCTCTATTAAAACAGTGCTATTAAAATTTTCATCTAACTCTAGAGCGGATGTAAGAAAGTAATTCCTTTTGTTAGGATTGGATGATCTTGAGCCCTCATATACTAATGCCTCTTTTCTTAAAGTCTTCACTTCATCAATAAAATAGTCTAATGCTATTAAATGGTCGCTAAGCTCCAAAGCCCATTGCATATCATCATTCTCAACAGCAATTCGTAATTGTTCAAGGAGTTTATCATCACCGCCAGCTAATTTTGATAGCCTAATAGCTCTATCATTTCTAGACAATGGATCAAGTTCTGATGGATTCCCGCTAAACCATCCTAAATAACCATTGAAGATACTTTTAACTGACCACCTAACAGTTCCATAAAACTCATTAAGAAATGGAGAATCTGCA
>Ga0115012_10001101_pt1 | contig 15546 bp, 9 predicted proteins | sample TroAtlMetagenome_FD_88706 | JGI IMG/M metagenome (GOLD analysis project Ga0115012, IMG submission 88706) | Marine eukaryotic phytoplankton communities from Atlantic Ocean - Tropical Atlantic ANT10 Metagenome | ecosystem: Environmental > Aquatic > Marine > Oceanic | place: Tropical Atlantic Ocean...
CTCCTCCAACTGCAGGGGGCATTGTAAATTGAGCCTCATACTGCGTAGGCGCATTAGAAGTATCCGTCACTAAGGGAGTATAAGACGATAACAAAGTTGCCATATCCGTAGGGTCTGCAGGGTCATAGTACGTACTTGATAGTAACCATCCAAAATTATCACCAGGATGGTCAAACGTGAATGTATTACCCATGTAATCATTATTATATAAGTAAACAGTACTCCCATCAATAGGAATAGCCCCACTACCTTGTGGTCCTGTAACTCTATTATATTGGGATACCACAGGATTAGCTCCTGGTAAAAAAGTAACGGTTTCACTTTCTCTAGGACTAAAATTAGTTCCTACACTATAATTAGAGCTATTAGTTGTTACTTGTCCGTTTAATGCCTGAGTGGTAAAACAAGCTTGAACCAATGTGATTAGAGTAGGAACAGGACACGCAGAAATTAAACTCAAATTAAAACTTCCTCCTGTCGCTGTAATAACTACTGACGCTTCTGTAATATAAGGATTAGTTACATTGTATGTTAAACTTCCTCCTGTAGATACATCACCTGTGCTTACAGTAACACCGTCATAAGTTATAGATATATTAAAATCTGTTCCATTATCTACTAAAACCCCATAATCCAAAGTCCCTGTACCGATATTAATTAAGTTGTTAATACAAAAAGTAACAGGAGTTAAAGTAGTAACTATTATATCTCGACTACTTCTACAGTCCCAACAAGGAGCCTCACTTGGAAGTAAAACATCATTACTACTTAATACATACTCATCCATATAAGGGTCATAACCACCTAGCTTTTGAGTATAAAAAGATTCTTGATATAAATCTCTAAACCAAGATTCTAAACCAAAACCAGAAATTGATTGTAGTTTTTCGTCTCTACCACTACCTGTCAATCTTAAAACTGCACCTCTTTTAGCATCTGTAAAATACTTCTCAAATCCCCACTCTACAAAACTTTCAGGGTTAGAACTAATTCCGTATTTTTCAATTCTTGCAATTTGAGTTCCTAAAACTTCAGGGACTGAGGTTAATGCATCACCTCCTGCAGCATCGGATAATAAGTTTTTACCCACTAAAACGTAAGAAACTTTATCTTCTTGCAATACCAACATGTCTGTTTGTCGAGCATTCAAAACTTCTATTGTTCCAAAAGATTGTTCTAAGTTTTTATAGTTGCCTAACCCTAAATTAAATTCATTTAATCTATTAATGTTAGTTTCAGTTTGGTAGGTTCCGCTATAAGTAATGTCCGCAAATCTTCTTATTTGTCGATAATCTTCATCTTGAACTACATTAGTTCTTTCCCCTAGTAAGAAAAATTGCTCTTCTAGTGAATCTAATATTCGGTAACTTTCTATTCCGTTTCCAAAAATATAACAATTATAAAATTGAGTGTTTATTTCTGCAGGTGTACCTGCAACAATGTCCTGAGAAACATCACCATTATCGGCTATCCCTAAATGATTTCCTACATCGTCTATATCATAAGTATCGTGACCTTCAAAATACAAATCAGGTATAGCATCTCCTGGCACAGTTTCAAAAGCACAAACGTCAAAATTAGTTTCCACTTTTATATAAGCTTCTATTTTATTTCTTTTCTTATATCCAGAGCAATAACGATATCCGCTAACCAACCTTAAAAATAACGCATTAGTTCCTGTACCTGCAGTATCATATATAAATTGAACTTGAGCTTCATTTGATAAAGCCTGGTACTGCTGCTGTGGGTTGGTCTCAGTGCCTAAAGTAGAAATATAAACTGGATTACCTGAACCAGAGTCATCTAAACAGTCAATGGTATTGTCAGCAGAATTTTGGAAACTTGCCGCTAAACCTTCTCCATCCCAAAACTCTTTCATGTCTACATAATCTTGGCTAGCTGTAACTGCTACATCCATCAGAGTTTTACGAGCTCCACAACTGTCAGGATTACAACTTACGTCTTCTCTAAAAGTTTCCAATCTTACTTGAACTAACGACCCCTGGGGTATTGCCCATGCTGTCGCTGTTGCGGGGTCTCCTGGAGTAGTTGCGTCAAAACATGGGTAATAAATCATCGGATATCTCTTAGTGGATTCCCCTGGTAATTGAGTGCCTTTATTAAAACCATACTCATCTGTATCATTCCTGTCTTTACTCGTATATTTTATATCGTCAGATGTGTAGGTAATAGAAGTTTTTTCTGTAGAAAAAGAGGGCTTTAATTTCATATATACTCCCTGTAATTCATATATTATTGTCGGGTCCGAACTATCATCACCAGATAAAAAGTTTCTAGGTTGAACTACTTTGTCTAAAACTTCATTAATAACACATCCACCAATAGAACCATTTACATCAGTCTTAACTCTAAGCATTGTGCCCGCTTCTACTTTTCTTTGGTTTTCACCTTCTAGTAAAAACCACACATCATCACTATATGAGGTGGTATACCACGTATTACAATAAATAGTTTGATAGGTATCTTTATCTTGTTTGATTAGAAATCTATAATGGGTAGCCCAATCAGGAGCTTTTTGACTAGTTGGAATAGATACTTTTATTTTGTTTTGATTTCGAGATGCCGAACAAGGAACATATAAAGAGTTATTATCACTAACTAAAGCAGTAGTAGACCTTCCATACTCATCTAAATATTCTATAGCTACTTCGTAATTTCTATCACTATGCAAGCTACGCATAGTCTCTGTATTGGTAAGAGACGCACTGCCTCCTGTAATTCTAAAATACTCTACTAAATCGGGCGTGTTTAGAGTACCACCACCATCGGTACTTAAAAAGCCCATGGCAATCGTTCTAATTTGTAAGTTATTCCCACTACTAGAACACACAAGTGCTTCTCCCCCAACAGTACTACTCCATCCACTTACCCATTTACTATAGTTAGCTTCATCTATAACTGTACAATTAAAAACATCGGTAGCAGTTCCTCCATCATCACATTGAGCGACAGGTTGAATAGTTACAATATTAGGGTTTGTTCCTGAAAGGTTTTGACCAAATACACTTTGAAATTCAGTGCTATTTACTAAATTTGCTAAAGAAGAATAAGTTTGTGGTAAAACAAAAGAAATTTCCAAATCAAAATTCCCAACTCCTATTCCTAGAGGGTCAGGCGTTGTAACTCCTGTTGTTTTATTCCATGAGTCATGTACTAAATTTACTGTAATAAATAATCTACTACCTTGAGTAAATGTCGCTCCAGTAAAATCGTATTCCCCAACCTGACCCGCCAGTGTTTCACTTCCATTAGGGCTTAAATTATTATCCCCTGGCACAGACGGAACAAAAGGAAATTCCTGAACATCTATAGCGGTTTGCTCTAACTCTACATAATAATCAAAATTAGTAGGAACACCATCATTAGATAAATCTCTTCCTTCTAAATAATTTCCATACATTAAACGATTACCCATAATGGTTTGAGCTTTAGCCTTTAAAGGAACATTATCATATAAGCGTAAAATCTCAGACGTAGGCAAAACCGTATACACCTTCGCATTATCAAAATTTACATCAAAAGAAACATCATTCGCAATTCCATCTTTAAGCTTATCGTATTTTTCTATAATTCTAATTAACGTACTGTCTCCATATTTAAATAAAACATCAAAACCAACTACTTCTGCAGGTCCTGTTTGGATAGTTACAACAGCTCTATTATATTCGTTAAGCATACCATCATTGGTATAGTTGTCGGTGTTAAGTCTAAAAGGTTTAGTAGAAAACGCAACAGGTGAAAATGGAGATACCGCACTATATTCATTATTATTATATCTATATCGGTAAGCAAAAGACACAAATTTATCTTCTATAAAATCTACCTGAGTAGCTACCGTAGACAGTTCCCAAGACGGAGCTTTAAGTGGTGGCTTTTTTATTACATTTATAAGAGCTCCATCGGTGAATGGTTGTCCATAATTAGCATTGACATCTATTCTTCTAGGAGGATTATAATTATCAGTGAAAAAAAGCAAGTTTTCAATAATATTAACCCCATTAATGAGATAAGTGCTACTAAAGTTTAAAGCTGTTTTTACGCCAGGAAAATCTAAGGAGTCATCAGAAATAAGATGATAATTTAAGGAACCTTGGTTAACATCATAAGATACTATCATATCCACAATTCCTGTGGGAGATGTCGGATTGTTAGGGTCGTTTACAAACCAATAAATTGTTTCTGTGCTTCCATCTGCAAATGCTCCAATACATCTAGCCGAACTAGACAACGAGCTGGAATCATACAACAAACTCGTCAAAGGAAGATTTCCTTTACTGTTTTCTACCGAACCAATTTCAGTAGTTTCGGTGTTTCCTAATCGAACATTTAAGGCATCAAGATATTCTCCGTCAGGAACCAAGCGTTCATCAACGCTTTTATTCATTCTACCTTTAATAAAATTTCTATACTCCTTCATAATTATTTAAGCCATTTTGATTGCCCTCTTAAATTCATTAAGAGTCTACCAGGATGTATGTTACTTAATCTAATTTTAGCATTTCTTAATAATGCACTTTTTCTTTTTTGTGTTCTTCTAACTATATACTCTTGCACTGCATATTTACTATTTAATATAGCATATTCTATATAAGCATAAACATAATCTTCAAACAATTTATTTACAGTCACTTTGCTGTTGTCTCCATTCTCCATTCCATCTGACACATATTCTACAACACAAGATTCTCCTCCCATTCCAGAACTAAAATTAATCACCCCTGCTTTTTGGTCTACTCTAAAAGTGGGATTATCATAAGCAGTTTCAGTATTTAAACCAAATCTATCTCCCATTTGATAATCAAAATACCAATCGCCATCAATACACCATCCTGTTTGCCCGTTGTAAGGGCTTCCCTCATTTAAGTAAATACTTCCCTCTCCTGCAATTCTACTCATGTCTAATTCAGAATTATGAGGCTTTAAAATATTTCCATCAACGTCAAATAAAATTCTACAATTATGGTCTTGTAAATAAGCGTCTGAAGAATTAGCTTGAATATTTTCTGTTAAAGGATATAAGATGCCATCTTTAAATAAAGATATACGTATCCAGTTTACGTAATCTTGAGGAAGAACAAAACGTAAAGTGTCACATACATCTAATTGCAATACTTTAGTTTCTTTAAATGCATCATAGTTCAATTCCTGTATAGCTCGCTTTGCGTGAAATAATATCTTGTACCTTTCTTCATTGTTTATTAAAGAATGATTCCCTTGATACATTAATAAAAAGTTATTTACAATATCTGTCAAAGATACATATTGATAAGACCCCCAATTAGCATTTTCAGGTTGTTGTCCACCATTTTCATAATATTGATAAGAAGTTAAATAAGCCATATGTTATGTATTTTGTTGGTTGTCTATTGCCTCTTGTCCAGCAGCAAATTGTGTGACTGCAGCTTCCCGAATAGAAAGCCCTGCGTATTGTAATATTTTCATAATTAAATCATTCTCATCTGAACTAGGTAGTTCAAAATCTTGATAGGTTGAAACAGATTCATTAAAAAAAGCTTCTCCACTAGGTAGAGTAGAAAAAGTCCAATTTGGGTCCCTAGGATATCTAATGTAAATTAATCTACACCCTAAGTCGCAACCTGCAATAGCTTCAGGATAAAGAGTTATTTGATTTCCTAAATCACCATAAGTAGCGTCACCTGGTCCGACTGTTACTGGTCTTCCCTGTTGAGTAAAAACATAAGCAGGAAATTCTTTAGACGGAGCAGTTAAATTAGATTTTAACAAACGATAAATACTTCCTTCACTTACCCTTTCTGCTTGTTCTTCAATTACAGTAGTAGGGGGTCCCTCACAGGTTTGCAGCCAAATAACATCTACAAAGGTATACCAATCATTAGGTAAGGCAAAAGTTTGTTCAGACCCAGCAGTTAAATTTAAAGCCTTGTATTGAGTAAAAGTGTCCATTACTTCCGAAAGTTGTCTCGTTATATCAGCAAATTCCGTCCCAGACGTTCTGGCATTTTCTTTATTTATTTGGGCGTTGAAATCATAAAAATAATCCTCAAATAACTCTAACTGAGCTTGTTTGGCATATAGGTTAAAATCTAAAGGGGAAAGGTATCCGTAATTATTTTTATTTAAAATTGAAAGAACTGTTTCTCTTACTTTATTAATCATCTTTACTCTGTTTCCTACAAAGATAACGAAAAAAAAAGAGCACCCCTAAAAGTGCTCTTTATAAAATTATGTGATAAAAATAATAAAGTATTATCCTAAAGAAATACCTATTACTTTAATATCTTGAGCCGCCAATAACGCTGCTCCTACTTGGTCATATGACACTCTTTTCCAGTTGCTTTGAGCTGCTGAAACTATAGCTGCTTGAATTGTGTTTCTCCCAGCTTCTGAGCCTACAGGGACAGGGGTATGAGTAATTGTCATTACATCTGCTCCTGCAACTGCACTGTCATAATTAATAGTAGTAGAACTTACTGAAGCTTGTTCTACAATAGCAGTGTCTACTGCGGATACTAATTGACCAATAGCTTCAGTTCCTGAGTGAATAAAATAAGCCTTCGCTGTATCTAATCCATCTCCTGGCTCTACCTCAAGAACAGTTTGACTTGTCACACCTACAACAGTAGTATAAGTGTTGTCTGTGCTATTGTGAACGATGTCGCCTACAGCAACACCATCATCTTCAAAAGTAGCTGAAGAATTTATTAATTCGTCAGCTGCGGTTCCGTCACCGTCTGTTGTCCCGCTTGTTACTAGAACATAGACGGGTATATCTAAAAATTTTTCCATATCTATTTATATTAATTGGTTAGGCTATTGCAATTCCACTAACTGCTTCTGGTAAATCTGCTTCAGGAATAACTAAAGTAACATCGTGCCACATTTGTTGTAGGCATTGTACTACTGAATCTTGAATGAAATCTCTAAAAGCAAATGCAGTGATTGCTCCATGAGTTAATGTTACTTTTTTGCCACTTCCATAATAAAGAGTGGTTGTTGTAGTTGGGTTAGACGATGGACCACCGCTATCTCCTACTTCGATAATCTTGATGTCGTTACAGCTTACTAATTGGTTTAATTCAGCGGTAACTGGTATACTTAAAAACTTTTGCATTGTTTAAAAAATTAAGTTGGTTTATAAAAAACAAAGGTACAAAAAAAACCCCACACTATTGTGCAGGGCTTTTCGAAGCGTCTGGAGAGAATGTTATTGTTTTTCTAACATTTTTAATGCTTCAATTCCATCATCAGATTGTAAGAAAGAAGCCACTATATAATCTCTGCTTTCACCAAAAGGAACTGTTAACATTTTCTTTTTGTTTCCAGTAGTATTATAGTAAACATCTTTTTGGTTTTTAAACTTTAATAAGTCATTAGCAAAAAAGTCAAATACTTTAGCTTGTAATTCCAGCATTGGGTCTTCAATTAAATCTAATAAAGCTTGAGGATTTCTACGAGCAAATAATAATATATCTCTTTTTATTTCCGCAGTAGTCATTTTATCTACTGCTAATCCTAAACCTATTCTTGCAATTTGTTCTGCTCTAGTAATGTCTAAATTCCTAGCCGCAACTAATGCATCTAATTCCCAATTCATCGCATCTAAATCTTTAGAGGCATCTTTTTCTAAGTTTACTTCTTCAAAATTAAATCCGTTTTCTGGATGTAAATGTAAGAACCTTTGAAGAACTTGGTTTTCTTTTGTAACATATAAAAACCCATCATCAAATATGATTGGTTCTAATATTACATTACCATCTTGCTCATCTTCAAAAGGAGACCTTTGATTTCTAGCATAACGAAGTGCTCTATTAACACCCGTTTCCTCGTCAAAATATAGTAATGGTTTTCTTTTCGTGTTTTTAGACGCTAACATATAAGTTAACGGAGCACGATTTCTAGTTAGTTTATAAGACTTGTCTACAAAAACTGGTTTGATTTTTTTTGTAGTCTTTGTTTTTTTTGGAGTTTTTTCTGTTGTTTCCATTGTATTAAATTATATAAGATTAAAATTAAAAAGGGGAGGCAAACCCTCCCCTTATTTGTAATTACAAATTACGCTTCTATTAAGAAGAAGTTGTTTGCACCTAAAGTACAACAAGCTCTTTCAGATAAGAAGTTTACTTCCATCACATCTTTGTCAGAAGTTCTTGCACCACCAGCAGAACCAGTAATCCAAGTTTTGTATCTTCTGTCTTCAGTTTCAGAAGCTCTATATCTTACGTGTAAGAAAGGTCTCTTAGCGTTTTTACCTAAGATTTGGTCATACACTGTAGTTGAACCTGCAGGAACCATAAGTCCGTAGATTTTGCCAGCGTGAATTCCACCTCTCATTGCAGCATCGTTAAGATACTTCCAATCAGACTTGTAGAAATCATAACCTCTTCTAAATCCTGTAAATCCAAGATTTAAAGCCATTTCTTCATCGTTGTCAAATAGACCATAAGAAGTACCACCTGCACCATAAGAATTTTGAGCTGCTAACATGTCATCAATGTCAAAGCTTAATTCTCTGTTTACAAATAATACATTTTCTTCGATAGAACCTTGCTTGTCTAGTCTTTGAATAATTGCATCAAAGTCAGCCAATACTGCAGGAGCACCTTGGAAAACATTACCTCTATTTTTAACTACCCAGAATACACCTTCTGAACCTTTATCACCTAAACCTGTAGTAGCAGGAGTAAGACCTATAACACCAGAACCTGCTTCAGCTGGAACAGCTTCAATCATAGCAGTTTCTAGATAATCGTCAAATCTCATTCTAGTATCAGACTCAGACTTTAAATACCAAAGGTATCCTGTAGCTCCTAATTCTGAAGTTACTTCAATCCATCCAATTTGAGCCATGTCAGAACCAGATACTTCGTAGTGGTCTTTAATGATAATTGGAGAATTTTCAAATATGTAATCATCAGATTCAAGGCTATTTGGCATTCCATCAGAACCTTTAGCAAATTCAGAACCGTAAATAAATACAGTTAATGTATCTGTAGCACCAAAAGTTTGACCGCCACCTTCATAATAAGCAACGTCAAACGTACCTGCAGCATAATCAACATCAGTAACCAATGCTTTATTGAATAAAGTATTTGCACCGCTGTTAGCAGATATCATAACAGTTTGACCTTTTCTGATAGCAATTCCACCTTGACCAGCAGTAGTAGTACCACCACCAGGAATAGTTGGAGTTAAGTTATCACTTACAGTAATTGTCGCAGTATCAGATGTTGCTGCAGAACCAGAAGCACAATTCACATATTTAATGTGAAGTCTTCCTTGCTCAGACCATTTGATTAAATCAGAGTTGGATGGCATTTCTGCTCCAACCATTCTTAAAAAAGCACTAATGCTTCTATTACCATATCTCTCAAATTCTCTTTCATAAGTATCAGGTAAATACTGATTCATGAAGTTGAAGTTGGTGATATAGTTACTTGTTGTGGCTACCCTTTCCGCACTTGGGATTAAGTCGTAACCTGGAGTTCCTAATACACTCATTTTTTTATTTGTTTTTTAATTATTTATTTTCGTTTTCTAATTCGCAACCTGTTGCCATCGCTGACTTGGGTTACATTTTTAATTTGTAAACCACCCTTATTAGACACCTCTGGAACTCTTCTTTGGTCAAAGTCTATATTCTTGGACTTTTTAGCTGAATTTGTAACAGCTTCTGCCCGACCTTGCTCATAAAAAAACTTCGCAAATCTGTCTGGGTAATTTGCTATGGCTAACGACTTATGATACCTTTCTACATCAGTGAGCTCTCCGTTCTCATCCAGAAAAGCAGTAATAAACGTACTTATGTCTGAATTTTTAGCTTTAAGCTCCTCCAAGTTAGAGGGTTTGTAAGAGTAAGAGTTTTCTCCGATTTTAAAATTGAAACCTTCAAAATTATCATCTAGCAAGGAATTAGTTCTTTCTATAAACTTTTCCCTTCTAAGAGCACTTTCCTCCTCAGAAGTCTTAGCACGTTGAAGCGACTCTCTATAGTCTTTTAATTCTTTTTCGACTTCAGGATTCAATGATTCCGCTCTTGACTCAAGGGGAATTTTATATTGCTCCTTCTGTTCGTTAAAAAAACTTAAAGCCTCAGAAACCACTTTCTTTTTTGCTCGCTTTTTCTTTTTTATTTCCCTTTCCTCATCTAAATCTTCATCAAATTCAAAATCTGAAAGGATAGCGGCTATATCATCATTATCTAAATAATCTTCTTTAGCTTTATAATAACTAGCCAATAAATCGTCTTGGTCCATTTCGTCATAGTTCTGTTGTAGTTTTACAAAATCATCTATGCCTCGACCAGTATCTTTTTTATATTTAAAGTAAGCCGAAACATCTTCAGGTAATTCTTCGGAGTTTTCTCTTTCTTCAAATAATTGGTCTAAAGACTCTATGGTTTTACCATATCTCTTTCCAATATATGAAAGAACGTCTTCGTCTGCTAATTCTTTTTTTTCAGAAACTTCTTCCACAACAGGAGTTTCTTGGCTTTTAGGAGCCTCAACTTTTTCTGCTACTGTTTCTGTTGTAGAAACTTCTGGGTCTACAAATTGAGACTCATGTTTTTCTAATAATTCTTTTTCTACTTCCTGAACTGATTTTTGTTCAGGGGCACTTACTTCTTTTACTGTTATACCCATTTGATTAAATTTAAATTGTTATACAAAATTAAACATTTTTTAAATACTAAAAAAACCACTTTATCTTGGCTCAAATTCTGCTAAATCAAACCCGTCTAATGTATCTTCATTAGACTCAAAGTTTACTGGCGGTAAACCTTTTTTTCTTTGATTGATTAATTGAGATTGCTCCGTATTTTGTTGGCTTATTCTTTTAGCTTTCGCATCTTCTCTGGAAGATTCTCTCGTGTTTAATGCTTCTTCTTGCATGCCTCTTAACTGCATTTGATACTGGAACTCCTGCTCCATAAGTTGTTTTTTCAACTCGGCTTCTCCTTGCATTTTTTGCATGTCTACCTGAGCTTGAGTTTTAATTTCTTGGATTTTAGCTTGAGTTTCTAAACCTATCTTTTCTTGAGAAGCTTGTGACTGCATTTGAGTAATCTGCATTTGAGTTTGAGCTTGCATCTGTTGTTGAACTTGTGCATTTTTTTCATCTCTATCTTGCTTTTGTTTTCTCTTTAATTTTAATAATTGATTAGCAAGTTTTATATTTTGAATACTTCTGATGTCAATAGCATCTTCTAAATTAATATCATTCTTGGATAATGCCATTTGAATATTTCCTTCTAATTGAGCTTTTTCCACTTCATCTGGAGACACTTCAATATATACTCCGAAATCATAAATATATAATTGTTTGATATCTTCCAATATAGTCATGCTGTATTTTCCAATTTTATTGGCAAACTCATCTCTAAAAGGAGCGTACTCTAAAATATCTGCCACTCTGTAAGATAATCCTTGGGCTATTTTACGTAGAATATATAAACTACCATCAAGTATGTGTCGGGTAGCTACGTTAGAATTTAAAGCTGCTAATTTTTGGACTCCCACTAAAGCGTTGGGGTCTGGAGTGCTTCCATCTCTTGCTTCGTTTAATCCTGTAACCGCTCTAATCATATCTAAATAATGATTATAATTCTGAATTAACATTTGCATTTTAGAAGCTCCACTATTAGAATTTAATTGAGTAATAGGAATTTTCCCCTGATTATAATCTCCATCTTGAGTATAACTTCTTCCTATTACAGAACCTGTTTGAAAATATAATCTTAAAGCATCTTCAGGATTATAAGCACCACCCGTTCCTAAATCTACTTCATTTAATCCATCAGCATCTATATAAACTCCATCAGGAACTACTCTAGATACGACTTGTTGTAACTTTAAATGAGTAATTTGAATTAAATCAGCAAAAGGAATCATTCTAGAAATTAAAGATTCTATATTACCTTTATACATTCTAGGAGCTACTGCTACATAGTTTGGAAGTGCAAACTGAGTGGCAGACTTTGGACGCACCATGTTTTTGGACATTTCCCATTTTAGAATAATGTTAGTACCCATTACCATTATCCCATCATACCATACGTCAATAGTTTTTTCTACTTTTTCAAATCTCCCTTCATCCATCATTTCTTCGGGGGGATTAAAAGTGTCATCTTTTTCTACTGCTTTTTCTCCACCTTCGGTAGTTTTCTTAATTTTATGAACTACTTTTTGAGTCGACTTATAATTAAAGTACATTAAGGTCGCTGTCTCTCTAGCGAAAATACTATTTTGATACCATTGAGCAACATTAAAATAATCATACCACGTTTGACTGTATTTAGCTATTTCGTCTAAGTCATCATTAGTAAGAGATTGGTCAATCTTTAAAAGTTCAGTTATTGGAACTGTTTTAATTTCTCCCCAATAAAAACAATCTTTAAAATGAGGGTCTTCGGTATAACTATAAACTAGATTAGCTGGGTCTACATAGTCCACTACTACCCCTTGTCCAGGTAAAAATTGAGTCTTTCCACAAGCAATACCTACCACCATTAAATCATAATCGTATCGTTTACGTAAATCTATATATTCATTATCCTGTAAAATAGCATTAATAGCTTGCTCATTAGCGATTTCTATAGCAGGCTTATAATTCATATTCATATATAAATCCAACTCCTCATCATCTTTTGGCAAATCATCTTGGTCCATAGTGAAAGGATTGATTCCAAAAGTTTGCCCAATGGTGCTTAATACATCTTGAGACACCATTTGTCTTTCCACATTATCTTGAAACGCACTACGATGGGCTGCGGATAGAGCATCAATAGCTTCACACTTTACATCAAATAACCTGTCTGATAATCCATTAACAACAATATCTACAAATTTAGGAAGAATAGGAACTGGAGTCCAATCTAGATTTAAGTAAGATAAATCTCCATCAACAGCTAATTCGTTTTTGTATTTAGCCACAGACTGTTCGCCTCTTGCGTAAACTCTGCGTCTGTAAAACTCATTCCATTGATTATAAAACCTGCATTGATTCCCATCTTTACGAAACCACTCATACTGAATTGCTTGTCCAATTTGAAGCCCATATTCCATGGTTTCTTTTTCGCTATCTGAAACGAATTGACTAGGGAACCCGTTTGGGGTTATCTGTATACTTATATCTTCCATTACCTAACTAATTGACTTAGATTACCATTATTTTTATATGTTGCAAAGTTAATGGATATTTTCGACTCTTTTTGAACTCTTGGCTGGTATAAATGCTTCTGATTTGCCATAATAGCTAACCCCGAACTAATCGTAGCATCAAACCGAGTTCTGTTGTTAATATCAAACTTTGCCCAATCTTCTAAAGTTCGTGTAAATAACATCGAACCCATTTCCTCTTTATCCCTAAAGTTCCCATCTAAATCTATTCCTATGTGTTGTTCTATGTAAGATTCAATAGCAGACGCATGTGATTGTTTTACGTCTTCTGAGCTATTCGGTATTCCTCCTAATTCTCTTTCTGTAACAGATAATTTATTAAAAGTTTTGTCGGGTCTATTAATACAGAAAGGTCTATATCCTCTATTCTTGAAGTGATATAATAAACGTGGTTTATTGTTTTCTACCAAAATAGGCATTCCATAAAAAACACAAGCCATTAAAACTTCTTCAAAAAATATTTCAGCAGTTTGAGGACGAGCCACATATTGCAAAAAAAACTCATTACTTGGAGCTTCATCCATATTAAACTTTGTCATCCCATGTAAAGCTCCGTTAGACGCACCGCCTCCTACTGTTCCTGATATGTCATAACTGTCACAGCCAAACGAACCTAGATGTTCGTTCCCAGGATGGAACACACCATTTCGTTCTATATTCCTGTTTCTCATTCCCCGATGAGGTAACCACGAAATTAAAAATCTTCCTTTTGAGTCAGGAGACCAAATAACTTCAGTGTCTTTTATACCATCTTTCCAGTAAAACTTCCCTCTTGTTAAATGGTGTTCAGGGATTAGTGAATCATTGTAGTCTATCTGTTGATAAATTTTAGTAAGGTTAAATAAAGAAGATTTACTTTCATCTCTAAAAGCATGGGATTCTGTTCTAGGAAATTGACGATAAAATTCATTCAAAGCATCCGCATCTTTAGTTAACGCTTCTACTTCATTTTCCCAATAGTTAATAGCTCCCTGATAAATATATTCATCATCTACTCCTCTTACTTCTTTTTCAGGTGTTTTAAAAACAGGCATCCCATATCTATCTATAAATCCCTCCATATTCCACTCCATTGGAATAAACAAATTATAAAGTCCGCTTTTAGTTTGTCCATTTGCATTTCTCGTCTCCAAGCTAGAATCGAAGTATAATTTTTTAAAATTATTACCTCCCTTTTCTAACGCATTACATGTAGAGCCCATTAAGCACTTACCAATAACCTTACTTCCAAGTCGCAAGCAAGTTTTAGTTACTCTCCAGTTGTTTAAAATATTATCAGGCTTTGACCATTTTCCACTTTCGTCATGAATTAATAACATTAGCTTCTCTCCATCATAAGAGTTATCCGCTGTATTTTTCCAATCAATCGTAGTATCTAATCCATCTAAAAACTCCGACTGTACTTTGGACATGTTTTTCTTAGTAATTTTACTAGCTGGGATTCTATAAGCTAATTCAGTCTTAGGCTTATCCATTCCATCTTGAATGGGTTTAAAAAAGAAAGGATAATTGTTAGAAATAGGAACTACTTTATCCGTAAACATTTTTTTAGCATCAGCTCCCGTTTTAGACAAAACCCCTACCCTGGAATCTTTAGCTAAGGTAGCGGTGTTAACCGATTCAGATGACCCCATAAAAGAAAAACCTGAACGTCTAATTTTTAAATAACACATGCCAAAACTTCTTTTGTCAGCTCTACACGCTTCCCAAAATATAAAAAACAATCTATTAGCTTCTCTAAAATCTGGCAATCCTACATCAATTTTAGTCCATTGCAAATACATGTAATGAGCTCCTGTGATGTACGTAGACACCCCATTATTAGAAAACCAAAAACCTTTTTCTCTTCTATTAAATTCTGACTCAATATAATCTACCCATTCATTTTTAAAACTAGTAGGCATATCATTCCACTGGAAAATGCTTTTAATTCTTTTTAGTTCCTTGGGATAAGGAAAAGGTCTCCAATATTGATTTTCTGTTTTATCGTCCCAAGTATAAGCGGAGGAGGGAGTTGCAGGAAGAGCTATTTTTAAATGATTTATTTCATAAATATCTCCTACTGTTCCATCATTAGATATAATTACTATATCATATTTCTCATTGTATCCATACTCCCAAGTTTTAGCCTTATTTTTTTTAGTAAGAACATTTTTAGGTATTACATTTTTAAGTATCCTATATAAGCTATTTTGACCTTCTCTCTGCAAATCCTTGGGTTATTGTTGTTTTATTATTTCCTGTTAATTCAATATTTTCTCTTTCCGTCTCAATACGATTTAAAATTTCAAACGCATCGAAAATTGCTAGTTTTTTTGTTGCAGCTGCATTTTTTAACCTATCGGCTGCCAACTCATCATCAGGGTCA
>Ga0115012_10001103_pt1 | contig 15529 bp, 9 predicted proteins | sample TroAtlMetagenome_FD_88706 | JGI IMG/M metagenome (GOLD analysis project Ga0115012, IMG submission 88706) | Marine eukaryotic phytoplankton communities from Atlantic Ocean - Tropical Atlantic ANT10 Metagenome | ecosystem: Environmental > Aquatic > Marine > Oceanic | place: Tropical Atlantic Ocean...
CATCCGCGTCGGCGTCGGCATCGGCATCAGCGTCCGCGTCGGCGTCGGCATCCGCATCCGCGTCGGCATCCGAGTCGGCATCCGCATCGGCATCCGCATCCGCGTCAGCATCCGCATCCGCGTCGGCGTCGGCATCCGAGTCGGCATCAGCGTCGGCGTCGGCATCCGCATCCGCGTCGGCGTCAGCGTCGGCATCCGCATCCGCGTCAACCATGCTGCCTGTGTCCTCCTTGTCAGCACACCCGATGGTCAAAGGAATCAACAACAATAAGCTCATAAAAATACGCATGTGGTCTCCGTGGGGGAAGTCTACCCAGACACAGGAGGTCATGTCATGTCTGTGGATGATCCCACGGTGACAGGGCCTTCAGAGCCTGCACTCGACGCCGGACAAAAAAACTGAAAAAACGGTGGACATGGTGGCATCGACACAGCTGCACCAGAGTCGCTACATTCCTGCAACATTCAATGCGTGAGAGTAAGGATGTCGGACACACCCGGCCCGCTGGACTTCGCGCTGACCTTCCGCGGTGTAGAGGCGTCCACCATGGACGATCAGCTGTTCAACCTGACCCTCAACGTTGTGGCGAACGACACCATCCTACTGGACTCGCTGGACATCATCGTGGTGGTACCCGGCACAACCCTGTGAGCGCATAACTGAGGCCGGGTCAGGTCTTCGCTTGACCCGGCTGCTCAGCAGTCGCCATTGTCGCTCGTGGACACCGAGCCGCCGACCGAGACGCGTGAGACGAGCTCTTCAACCGCACTCCGACACAACACATCGTTGCTTCGAATCTCGAGGTCTCCACTCACGGTGGTCAAACTCACCAGTCCAGAGATGTCATTGAGTGAGTCATTGCCCCAGATCTTGAGATCACCGCCAATGGTGGTGAGCGCCGTCAGCCCATCGAGGTTGGTGAGGGTGTCGATGTCTGAGAAGTTGAGATCGCCCGAGACCTCTTCGAGGCAGCTCATGCCCTCGGTGTCATCGATATCGGTCGAGAAGGGGTACACAATGACATTGCCCGACACCGTGGAGCAGTCGGCCATGCTGTCCATATCGGCGCCACTGCCGATGGTGCGATCGCTGCACACGCCGGCGCCCGAGCAGTCCCAAGCTGAACCGTCGGCGTCAGCATCCGCATCCGCATCCGCATCCGCATCCGCGTCAGCATCCGCGTCAGCATCCGCGTCGGCGTCAGTATCCGCGTCGGCGTCAGCATCCGCGTCAGCGTCAGCATCCGCGTCGGCGTCAGCATCCGCGTCGGCGTCAGCATCCGCGTCAGCGTCAGCGTCAGCGTCGGCGTCAGTATCCGCGTCAGCGTCAGCGTCAGCGTCGGCGTCAGTATCCGCGTCAGCGTCAGCGTCAGCGTCGGCGTCCGCGTCAGCGTCTGCATCCGCGTCGGCCTCGTCACAGGCCGGGGAGCCCGTACAGCCATCATCATCACAGTCGAACAGTCCGTCCAGGTCGTTGTCGGCCTCGTCTGAGCAGTCCCCAGCCTCGCTGCCTTCGATCCGCTCTACGATTTGTTCGCCGTCTGAGGTATCCAACTGTTCGGTTTTAATGCAGGCGGTACCAAGAATCGTCAGGAGGGCTGGCCAGTACAGGTGCTTGGTCATGGAGTCTTGTTCCTTCAGCAGGCGCTGATGATGTGCAGGAGGAGGTCTCGGACGTCGTCATCGTCCATATCATTGCCCGCGATGGTGTAGTCATCCACGCAGGTCAAGCTGGTCAGATCAATGGAGGTCAGGTCCCCGTTATCGCGGATGGTCAGGCTCCCCGAGAGGTCATCAAAGATGGGTGCACTCAAGCTCGTCATGGAGCTGTTGTTGCTGACGTTGAAGTTGCCGTTCACCTCCTCCAAGTCGGGGAGATCGAGTACCTCAACCTCATTCATGTAGTACAGCTGGAACGAGCCGTTGACGACGGCCAGATTCGAGAAGTCGATCTCGCCAAGTTGATAGTTGTACTGCACCTCAACCGATGATGAGATCTCCTGCAGTGCAGTGAAGATGACGGTCTCTAAGCGGTCATTACTGTAGAGGTAGAGCTGGCCCTCGAGCTCTGTGAGCGCGGGAATAGAGATGCTCTCTACATAGTGGTTGTAGTTGAACCGGAAGTCGCCCTCCAGCGTCGTGAGGCTGGCGAATGAGATGCTCTCTATTCCGCTGTTCGAGTTGAACTGTAGGCTACCCTCGATGGTTTCGAGGGCGGGCCCGGAGAGCGCGCTCAGGCTCCCGTTGGAGTTCACCGTCAGCGAGCCTCCGACACTCTGGAGGTTGTCGATCAGCAGCACCTCGAGGTCACGGTTGTTGTTCAGAGTGAATGAGTCACCGACGCTGACCAGACTCGAGAAATCGATGGTGTCCGTGTCGTAATTGTCGTGGATGTTCAGCCCATCACCGATCGACATCGCATTGGAGATATCGATGGAGGTCGCCTTCGAGAACTCCATCTCGACCTGCCCCGTTATCTCTGTGATGCAGCTCAGGTCTACCGGCGCCGAGTCAATGGGGCTGACGTAGAGGTCGTGCACCACGGTCTCACCGGTGGCACAGAAGTCATCCGCATCGGTGTCCCGGAAGATGATCAGCGAGCCCTCATCCGCACAGGTCAGCGCGAGCAAGAGCGCGTGATGAGAGTCGATGGTGAGGTCGTTCCCCACGATCGTGAAGTCCTCGATGCACTCCAGACTCGACAAGTCCACCGTCTGAAGGTCGGTGTTGTCCCGAATCGTGAGGCTACCCGTCAGGTCATGGAACAGCGGCGCCTCAAAGTTCTCCATACTGCTGTTGTTGCTGAGGTTGAAATTGCCATTCACCTCCAAGAGCGACGGAAGAACAAAGGACGACACTTGATTCATGTAGTACAGCTGAAGCGAGCCGTTGACCTTCTCGAGGTCATCCAAGATCAGCGACTCGAGCTGGTAGTTGTACTGAATCTCGACTGAGGAGCCGATCTCAGCCAAGCCTCCCAGGTCGACCGTGCTCAGCCGATCATTGCTGTACAGATAGAGCTGTCCGCTGAGGTCGCTCAGGTCTGGGAGCAGGAGATCCTCGACATAGTGGTTGTAGTTGAAGCGCAGATCTCCCTCGACTTCATAAAGAGCAGGGAGATCGATGAGCTCGATGCCGCTGTTCGAGTTGAACTGCAGACTCCCCTGAATCGTGTCGAGGCTGGGTCCATAGAGTGTGTCGAGGCTGCTGTTGGAGTTCACAGTCAGTGAACCACCCACCTCGACCATTGCGTCGATGTCGAGCACGCTGAGCGAGATGTTGTTGTTGAGGCTGAAGGACCCACCGACCATCGCCACAGAGTCGAGCCAGATCTCATCGGTGTCGTAGTTGTCGTGGATGTTGATGCCATCGCCGACCCCGGCGGCCCGAGACAGATCGATGGTGGTCGCATCCGAGAACTCGATCTCGAGACGTCCCGTGATGTCCACGATGCAGCTGAGGTCGAGTGGACCGGGATCGATCGCGTAGACATAGAGATTACTCACGATGACATCTTCACCCTCTGCACACAGGGCCTCACCGTCCGTCGCACGGAAGATCACCTCAGATCCTGGCTCATCGCAGCTCAGCTGCAGCAACAGCGCGTGGAGGACCTCAGGCGTCATGTTGTTGCCGACAACGGTGAAGTCCTCGATGCACTCCAAGCTGCTCAAGTCCACACCCGCGAGATCGGTGTTGTCGCGAATGGTGAGGCTCCCCGAGAGGTCGTACAGCGCCGGTGCGTACAAAAAGTCCATGGCGCTGTTGTTCGAGATGTTGAGGTTGCCGTTCACCTCTTCGAGTGACGGCAGACTCAGCTCATCGACCTGATTCATGTAGTACATCTGCATGGAGCCGTTCACGACCTGCAGACTTGAGAAATCCACGACCTCAAGCTGGTAGTTGTACTGAACCTCGATGGACGACGAAATCTCGCTGACGCTGCTGAATATCAGCGACTCGAGGCGATCATTGCTGTAGATGTACAGCTGTCCCTGAAGCTCGTTGAGCGCTGGCATCGACACGCGCTCGACGTAGTGGTTGTAGTTGAACCGAAAGTCTCCCTCGATGGTGGTCAGGCTCTCGAAGACGATGTCCTCAATGCCACTGTTCGAGTTGAAGTTGATGCTTCCTTCAACGAGTGTGAGGTTGGGTACGGCGAAGCTGGCGAGGCTGCTGTTTGAGTTCACCTGCATGCCGCCATCCACTGTCTCCAGCGACGCGATATTCAGCTCCTCGAGATCCACGTTGTTGTTGATGTTGAAGCTGCCGCCGATGCTCGTCATCGCGCTCATGTCGATGACTTCGGTGTCATAGTTGTCGTGGATGTTCACGCCCTCACCGACGCTTCCGAGGCTGGAGAGGTCGATGGTGTTCGCGCCACAGAGGTCAATCTCCAGGTCCCCATCGATGACATCCAGGCAGTCCAGATCAATGTCGTCCTCACCCGAAGAACTGATCTTGACGTTGTCCGCCTCGTCGAAGCCGCAGGCACAGAAGAGCGCCGCGTCGATGGCGCCAAAGATCACGAGGTTGTCCAGGTCGAAGTCCTCGCAGCCCGAGTAGGTGCCGCCCTCAAGCTCCGGTGGGAGGTCCTCGCCTTCCTCGAGGAAGTCTTCTTCCTCTTCTTCCTCTTCTTCCTCAGCGGCCGTCTCGATGTTGAGAACAGCCATATCCATGCCGGTGAGGCCCTCGGTATCGCTCACGGTAACCGTGACGATGTGTGTCCCCACCGTCATCGCGGGCTCCGAGAAGCTCACGCTGCCGGCCACATCCGGTACGGCGCCCGTCAGGACCCCGTCGATGCTGCTGGTCCAGGTGACCGTGAGCCCGCTGGCCATCTCCTCAGCGTCGTTGACGACAGCACTGAAGCTCACTGGCTCGCCGTCCGTGATTGTCGCACCATCCGCTGGCGTCACAATCACGACCGTGGGCGGCGTGTTGATGACGGGCGCCGCCTCGATCTCCATCACCAGCAGTGCGGAAGTATAGGCCCCATCGGTGTCCGTGACCGTCAGCGTGATGGCGTGGCTGCCCAGCGACATCGATGAGTTGGTGAACCGCGAGTACCCGCTGCTGTCCGGGGATGCAGTCGACAGAACACCGTCGATGTCGCTGGTCCACTGAACTGACAACTCTGACGGATCATCCTCAATGTCCGTGATGGTGGCATCGAAGAGCACCGGGTCGCCCTCGGTCACCACGTCGCCCGTCGACGGCGAGACGATGGTGACACTGGGCGGGTTGTTGGGCTCTTCCACCAGGTAGATGACCTGATCCGTACAGGTGGCCCCCATCTCATCGACGACCGTCATGGAGATCACGTGTGCGCCGACGCCGAGATCGCTGATCGCGAGTGAGACATTGCCAGCGCTCGTCGGGACACTCGTCCCGATGGCGTCTTCTCCGTCCTTCCACTCGACGGAGAGCGTGTCGACGGGAATGTCTGGGTCAGCGACGGTGCCACCAAAGACGACCAGATCGCCCACGAGACCCGTGGCACCATCCTCTGGCGTGACCAGCTCACAACTGGGCGGCGTATTGTCTGCGCCAACCTCAATGTTGATGGCATCGCTGCCCACCTGGCCGTCGGAGTCCGTGGCCGTCAGCGTGATGGTGTGCAGCCCCTCGGTGAGGAGAGCGTTCAGCTCGGTGGTCCCGTCGCTGTCCGGATTCGTGGTGACCAGCTCCCCGTCCGCATCGCTGGACCAGGTGATGCTGAGTGTGTCTCCAGCATCCTCGTTGTCTGTGACCAGGCCCTCGATCTCGATCGCCTCATCGCCGTAGTAGAAGCGGCGCTCACCAACCAAGACCTCAGGCGAGGTGATGGTCACGTCGGGTGCGTTGGCGGGGTTGAGCGGTCCAACCTGCACATCGAGGGTATCCGAGGTGAAGTTCCCGGCAGAGTCCGTGACAGTCAGGGTGACGGTGTGGTTGCCCTCTGAGAGATAGCCCGAAGCCCGGGTGGCGCCGGTGCTGTCGGGGGATGTCATGCTCAGGTCTTCTTCGGTGTCAGTGGTCCACTCAACCGTGAGGTCGTCGAGTTCGTCCTCCTCATCCCAGACCAGACCCTCAAGCTCAACGCTCTCATCACCCCAGAAGAAGGGCGCTCCACCCTCCTCGGAGGGATCAGGGACTGGAGCGGTGATCTCCGCCTGCGGGTCGTTGTCGGCCTGCAGCTTGAGCGTGACGTCCATGGACCCCACCGCGTCCTTCGGATCGCGAACGAGTAGCGTCACACCGGTGAACACCGTGGTGATGGGCACAGAGCATTCACTCTCACCCTCCTCCAGCAAGGGAGCCCAGTCACAGATGACCTCGCCATCCACCTGCCAGCTCGCCTCAAGCTCCGTCTTGGGGTGGTCGGGGTCGGAGCCCATGCCACGGAAGAGCACCTCAGTGGCTTCTTTGACCTCGTCGCCATCATCGTGCGAGATGATGCTGGCCTCCGGCGGTGAGTTGAACACCTTGATGCCAGAGTCCGAACCACACGCGGCGAGCCCAAGCACACCCAAAATCTGAAGACGTCGCATCCCGGCCTCCCAGCCAAACGATATACCCGCACATCATAGGGGATGCTTGCCGGTTTAGGCGCTGTAAAGCTGAGGTTTTTGTGGGTCAGATGTCAGGGCACGTCCCCCCAAAGAGGTGAGATGCGCCCGAAGCTCAATCACACCCAGCGACACCGATGCTGTTCACTCTCCAGGGAAGCGAATGGCTGTCGGTGACTGCCCCTCCCATCGTGAACTCGATCACGGTGTTGGAGCTGGTACCCGTGCCACCCTCGCCAGTGGTAACGATGCCGAACCAGGTACCTGTGTGCTTCTCATAGGCCATATCGATGAGGTTGTTCTCGCTCATTCCGCTGGGTTTGGAGAACGAATCCACAAGACTATAGGCGCCATTAAACACCTTGATGGTGACACTGCCGCCGGTCCAGAGACTCGCATAGAGCAACTCACCGTCAGTCGCGACACCTTGACCCGAGCCGCTGCCCACACTGAAGCTGCCCAAATGGGCCAGAGATTCGGGGTCATAACGGTGAATGGTCGAGTCATTCCGTGACATGACGATGAGCTCGCCGTTGAACATCGCGACATGCTTCGGGTAGGCGTAGGGGGTACCCACTGTCACGAGCGTACCGGAACCCGACCCAGGGCTGAGCGTGGATATTTGGTCACTGCCGTGCGCGACGACATAGCCCAGTGAGCTTCCCTCATCTGGGTTGCAGTCAGCATCGTTGGCTTGTGTGCTGTGCCAGGTGACATAGTCTCCCGTCTCTTGGTCCCACTTGTAGATCTGCGGACCGCCTCCTTCCTGTTTGGTAAACAAGAACTGATTGGTCGATGCCGATGCATCTGATCCGTCGCAGTCCTGATCGATGTCGTCCCCGGGGATGTCCGTCTCGCCTGGATGGATCGCCGGGTCGGCGTCATCGCAGTCCGTCCCACCATGCATGTCCGAGACGTACCCGTCTCCGTCCGCATCGAAGTCATCATCTCCGGCACAGTCGGCATCGATGCCGTCGTACCACTCATCGGGCGCTCCCGGGTAGGTCTCCGGGCTCGTGTCGTCGCAGTCCGTACCGCCGAAGTCCGCCGATGTGAAGCCGTCCACGTCTGCATCAAAGTCGCTGTCGCCCGCGCAGTCCGAGTCGATGCCGTCGTACCACTCATCGGGTGCTCCCGGGTAGGTCTCGGGGCTCATGTCGTCGCAGTCCGTACCGCCGAAGTCCGCCGATGTGAAGCCGTCCACGTCCGCGTCAAAGTCGCTGTCTCCCGCACAGTCCGAGTCGATGCCGTCGTACCACTCATCGGGCGCACCAGGGTAGGTCCCGGGACTCGTGTCGTCGCAGTCGCTGCCGCCGACCTCCTCCGCGAGGAACCCGTCGCCATCGACGTCGTACTCAGACGCGCCGTCACAGTCCGAGTCGATGCCGTCGTACGGAACGTCTGCCGAGTCCGGATGAATCGTCGGGTCGGTATCGTCACAGTCGTCCCCGCCCAAGAGCGTGGCGTCGTGGCCGTCGCCATCAGCGTCGTAGTCCGAGGCGCCGTCACAGTCAGAGTCTGTGCCGTCGTACCAGGTGTCCGGGGCCCCCGGATACACGCTCGCGTCCGTGTCGTCGCAGTCGCTTCCCCCGGCCTCCGCAGCCAGGTATCCGTCGCCATCCACGTCATACTCGGACGCGCCGTCGCAGTCGGTGTCGACGCCATCGTACGGGACATCCGCAGCGTCCGGGTGAATCGCTGGGTCCTCGTCGTCGCAGTCGCCGCCGCCGAACAGCGTCGCATCGTGACCGTCGGCATCGGCGTCGTAGTCCGAGGCGCCGTCGCAGTCCGAGTCTACGCCGTCGTACCAGGTGTCCGGAGCGCCCGGGTAGGTGTCCGGATCATCATCATCACAATCCGCACCGCCGAAGAGGACGGCGTCATACCCGTCGCCGTCGCCGTCGTAATCGGAGGCACCATCACAGTCTGAGTCCAGACCGTCGTAGGGGGCATCCGGAGCCCCGGGGTAGACGTCGGAATCGCCGTCATCGCAGTCCCCGTCGTCGGCGGTAAAGCCGTCACCATCCACGTCCGTGATGGGATCCGTGGGCCCTCCGGTGTCGCCCGTGTCATCGTCTCCGCCGGTATCGGGGGGTGTTCCGCTGTCCCGTGGTTCTCCGCTGTCGCCGACACCGGTGTCCGGGTCAGGCGAGTCGCCGTCTGCCGACGGCAGGCACTCCCCGTCGACCAGGCGCGTGCCCTCCCCGCAGGTGATCTCCGACTTACTCAGTGACGTGTCACCGCAGCCCGAGGTGGTGAACATCGCAAACGCAACCAGGATGTACTGACGCATAGACCCTCCGAGGGGTCGAGTCTACGTCATGAGAGCCCCAAATAATAGCCACTCGAACCTGATGATCAGACGTTCAGTTGAACCTCCCAGAGAGCGTATCGCCAAGGATCGGGGAGGACGCAAATCACTGCTTTTGCGTTGGCCTACTCTGCCGCTTCGATCAGACCGATCAATCGCTGTGGATAGTCGGTTTCGATCCCATCGACGCCGACATCGATCGCCGCCTGCATCTCGTCGACATCGTTGATCGTGTAGACCCAGGACGGGAACCCCGCCTTTTGCGCCGCGTCATGAAACGCTTGATCGAATGTGGACCAGCGCTGTTCAAAGCCGACGACGCCGAGGTCTTCCATCACATCGAAATAGCTGGGCTGAATCGTGGTCGGTATCTCGCCCCACCAGATAATCGGGAAGCCCTCTGCGTTGAGATGAAAGTCGAACAGCTTTGTCACGGTGTTCGCTCCGAGAAAGACATCTTCAGCCGATACGCCTGCAGAAGTAGCCGCGTTTACAATGGCCTCAGCCGCGCCCTCTGTCTTGACGTCGAGATAGAGGCGGCCGCGGCCATTAGCCAAGGCGAGCGCATCCTCGAGGGTCGGAATGATTTCGCCTGCGTAGGCGGCATCCTTCCACGACCCGGCGTCGAGCCCGTCGAGATCCGCAAGCGTCATATCCGCAATGGCGCCGCTTCCGTCGGTTGTTCGGTCGATCGTGTCGGCGTGCATCAAGACGGCGACACCATCCGCTGTCAGCTGAATGTCGCACTCGACGATCTGTGCGCCGATATCGAGCGCCTCTGATAGCGAGGCCAGTGTGTTCTCCGGGGCGGTCCCTGAATTCCCTCGGTGCGCGATCACGAGGGTCGTGTGGGAGAGGGCTGACTCAAGCGGTCTATCGTCAGCGCACGCGACGGCACTCATCACCAGTAGGACGGGAGTCAGTCTCTTCATCGTGAGTCGAAGTCCATATCAGTAGGCCCCAAGCAAGAGCCCCTCGAACCCGAAGATCCGAAGGGCCCTGATTCTCCCGCTGGGAGTCGAGACTACAGCGAGTACATCATGTACTGAAGCGTGAGCACCACGTCAGCGTCGGCGTTGTTCGCCACGCGGAATGACGAGAAGGCCACCTTTCCATCGCCCGATGCGAAGCTCACCAGCAGGGGCGCGTTGCCCAAGCTGTAGACGCTTGTACCGAGCCGGTACTCGATGGGTCCGCTCATGTGCACGCTGACCGTAGGGTCGACGCCCTCGATGGGCGGCCAGACCGGCAGGTCGAACTCGACCTGGGTGTTGTCAGTCTCGAGCCACGCGGCGAGCGCGCCGTCCGAGACCACAGCATTGACAATGCCGTTCTCGCCCAACTGAGCAGCGTCCGGAACTTCATCCGCTCCCACGAAATCAATCGCCTCGGGCCAGCCTCGCTCGACCACATCGTAGGCCCAATCGCTGGCGTAAACGGACCCACCAGCGGCCACATAGTTCCGCAGGTTGTTCATCACCTCATCCGCCATGTCGAGCGGCTCATCGGGGCCGCCGTCCGCATCGGGTCCACCGTCAGCGTCGGCATCGGCATCGCCATCATCGGGGGCGCCGGTGTCATCGTCACCGTCGTCACCGTCGTCGGGAGCGCCCGTGTCGTCTGCACCTTCATCCGCGTCCGCGTCCTCATCCATGTCGAAGAGCAGGCCGCCATCGGCGTCCTCGTCTTCTTCCTCAGGTGGTGGTGCGGGGTAGATCAGACCCTCCTCCACGTGCCCACCATTGAAGATGATGATGTCGAATTCGAGCATCTTGTCCAGATCGTTCAGGAAGCCCGCCATTTCGTCGCCTTCCATGCCATCGATGAGCTCGTAGTTCGCGAAGCCCATGTGCTGGAGAACGTCCTGAAAGTCATCGTAGTCGCCGGTGATGACCGCCACATCAAGCTCGAGCGGATCGAAACAATCTGGCTCCTCGATGATCACCTCTTCGCCATCATCCACTTCGACCTCGTGGGTCTCGAGGATGGCATCGCCATACTGCACATAGACCGTGTAGGTCGACCCTGCCGGCATCGGGTCGAGCAAGAAGTAGCCGTCCCGATCGGTGTAGGAGATGCGGGTATCGTAGAGCTTACCCGTGTCATCAATCAGGTTGGAGTAGACCATGGCGTCAGGCAGCCAATGACGTCCAGACGGGTCGCAGACACGGCCCAGGATTGTGCCAGGTGAGAGCCCCTCAACGATCTCCGGATCCTTGAAGAAGGTGTTCTCGGAGCAGCTGTAGAGTCCGGCAGCGATGAGGCTGAGTGTGAGGGCGTGACGCATGGCGTCCTCCATTGTGTGCGGTCTGGGTAGCGCTCCACACGCGCCAACGCACTTCCTATTGAGGGGTTCAACGTCTGGGACGTTAGCCTCCGAACACCCCGAGGGTCAACCGATCTCTTCGGTTTGTCACGGGTTTGAGGCTGTCCACGCGCCCGAACGACCGCCCCGCTTCTCGAGCAAGCGAATGGACTCGATGACCATCCCCTTGTCGATGGCTTTGGTCATGTCGTAGACGGTCAGTGCCGCTGCACTCACAGCCGAAAGCGCCTCCATCTCGACGCCTGTGCGCCAGTGCGCCGAGACCTCTGCCTCCACACGAACGGCGTCATCAATGGCCTCAACCTTGACCGTGACCGCGTCCACCGGCAGGGGGTGACACAAGGGGATCAAGTCTGCGGTTCGCTTCGCACCCTGGATACCAGCGAGCTCTGCGATTCGGAGCACATCGCCCTTGGCCACCCGGCCGGTGGTGATGGCCATCAGTGCCTCCGGTGACATGCGAACCCACCCCTCGGCGCGCGCAATCCGATGGGTCATGGGCTTTGAGCCCACATCCACCATGCTTGGGCGTCCGTCGTCATCGATGTGCGTGAGTCGCTTGCTCATGCGTCCCGCCAGATGGGACAGGTCAAGCAACGGGGCCCCCCGCGACCACGAGAGAGTTCGCTCCCCACCAGGTGCACCGCGATGCGTCGACCGCTCTCGAACAGCGCATCGACATCACCTTGGAAGTCGCTGGACAGGGTCGCGAGGTAGCTTGCGGGGCTCATGACCTCGAATCCGGCCTCACCCATCGCCACTGCGGTTCGGTGGTTCCGAGCATAGCCAACGACCACACCCGGCCCGAGGGCCACATAATTGGCGCCATCGGTCCACTGCTCGCGGCGCGCATGAATGGGGTGTCCACCGCCACACATCACGGCCTGGATGGGGTGTCCAGCAGCCGCGAGGGCATCGATCAGGTGATGATCGCCGTCCGCCACGACTGTCTTGCCATCGGACAAGCTCAAGCTGAGCACCTTGGCCTCTTCTGAGCCACCGGCGTCAAGCAGCGGCGGGTAGACCACGCCCATTGCGCGATCCGTGAGGGTGAAGACCGTGTCGAGGTGCATGGAGCTACGCTGCTTGGGCATCTCGACCACGAGCACCTGGCTGAGGCCTTGGCTGAGCAACTCAGTGGCGAGCCGAATGATCATTGCCCAGCTTGTTCGCTCGGATGCACCAATGCATGCGATCTCATCTGAGATCACCAGCACATCTCCGCCTTCGATTGTGAGGGGAGCAGACCCTCCAGCTTCATGAACCCGAGTCGAGCTCTTGGCGATACTGGCCTGGGCGAATCGCGGGTGACCCTCGAAGACCGACCAGGCGAGCATCGTCTCCCGACGTCGGGCGATCTTGTTGGCATTACCGACCACGATGGTCTGACCCACCACTGCGGCGAGATCCCGCGTGAAGATGAGGTTGGGTGCCGGCGCAAACACCGGCTCGTCGCCCACCTGACCACCGATGGTTCCGGCGACCAGAGAGGCTGCGAGTGCTGTCGAGTCCAGTGCAGCCAGTTGCTCCGCCTGCTGATCACTCAGACCCTCGTGTGCGGCAATGTCATCGAGCAAGCTGGTGCGTCGTGTCACGTCCTCCATGGTGTCGGCAAGGAGGCGCTGAAAGGGCACAACCTCCGCCACCGAGGCCAGCACATCGCACAACTGCGCGTGCTCATCCGCAGCCGCTCGAACGTCGACCAGGTCGTCGAACAGCAAGTAGCTCGGCGACGCCGGATCAATGTGCTCAGGCAACATTCGCTCCATGGCTGGACCCGGCGGATGAATCACCACCGACCGCAACCGACCGACTTCACTGACAACCTTGATCATGCAGCCGCCCTAACACAGCCGCGCCGATGCGATAGTCTGGCCCAGATGAAGCGTTCAATCGCCAAACTGTACCGGAAGGCCTCTGCCGGTGAATTGCCCTTGTTTGATACCTGGTGGGCGAAGCGACTCCTGAACGTGGTCCATCTCTTGGTCATCGTGACCCAGCAGACCGCACAGGATCGCCTCCCAGTTCGCTCAGCTACACTGGCCTACTGGACTGCCGTGGGTGCTGTCCCGCTGATGGTGCTCGCCTTTGCGCTCACCGGTGAGCTTGGCCTCACACAAGCCTCTGTCGAGGGCGTCCGAGGCCTGCTCTACGACACCGTCCTGTCCGACTCCGTTGGCGACGAGATCACAGCGGTGGTGGAGAGCCTGCTCATGCGCGTCGAGGTGGGCACGCTGGGAGGTATCGGTGTGCTCGGCCTCATGGCCATCACCAGCCAGATCTACTTTCAGGTCGAGCTGGCCGTCAACGACATCTTCTCGACCCGGCTGCGCCGCAGCTGGTTCTGGCGCTTTGCGCTCTTCAACTTGTCTGTGCTCGTGGCCCCGGTCATCATCACCACCGGTGTGATCATCAGCGCTCAGATGCCCGACACCCTGTCGGCATTCGGGTTTGTCCTTCCATGGCTCATGTCTTCCTTGGCCTTCGTCCTGGCCATCAAGTACCTTCCGAACACCCCAGTTCGGTGGCGGTCGGCCATCATCGGTGGACTGGTCTCCGCAGCCTTGTTCGAAGGCGCCAAGCGCGGCTTTACGCTGTACACGGACCTGCTCGGTACGCGAGACAGCATGGCGAGACTGTATGGCTCCGTGGCGTTCCTTCCGGTCTTCCTCATCTGGCTCAATTTCGTCTGGCTTGTCATCCTCATGGGGGTCGAGCTCTCCTACGTGATCGACAAGGGCAGCCAGCTACTCGATGTGCAGCGAGAGCGGGCACAGGACCCACAAGCAGGGCGACGACACCCCGATGGCTTGTTTGCCGTGGGCGTGCTCCTGGCCCTATACGACGCCACCACCGACGGGCCGGTCACCGTGGCGCGCGTGGCCGATGTGGCTGGTGTGCCTCGACACCACACCTTGGCCGCCCTCGAGGTCCTGCAGGATGCCGGTGTCGTGGAGGTGGACAGCGCGTCTCAGCGATGGCGCCCCACCCACGCAGCCAATGACATCACGGCCAGCGAGGTGCTCCGAGCCTGGCAGAGCCTGGCATCGCCCAATTGGATGGGCGGATGCGCGAGCGGACAGTTGGTCGCCAAGATGCAGCTCAAGCTCGAGTACTCCGCCAACACATCTATGGCTGATCTGAGGCGCGAGGTCTGACCTTGAAGCGCGCACTCATCATGGCGGTGGCGTTCGTCGCACTCACGGCGGTGGGCGTCGTTGTGGGTCAGATGAGCCTTCAGCAGATGATTGAGGAAAGGCTCGAGCGTGAGGGTGTCTCCTGGCGTTCCTCATCGAGCACCATCGGTCAGATGAGGTGGGATGGCGTTGAGGGGGATGCCCTCAAGATCGACGGCCTGCTTGTGAGTCTGGGCTGGCCGATCGACATCCACTTACTGGGTGCTCAGATCGACATCCGCGAGATCAACCAATGGCGCCGCACAGACGACGATGAGCGGCAAGGCTGGCGGCCGAGATGGCGTGCTTACACCGACGGCCTCACACTGAGTTGGGGTCCCGACACCTTGGTTTCATCGCTCCAAGGTCAGCTCCACCCCAACATTTCGCTGCTCAATAATGACACATCCATCGATGCTGCACGACATCCACGTAAAGGCGTGATGCTGGCTGGACGCATCTCTGGGCAGCTGCCGCATCCCAACCTGAGCGGTTCAGGAGACCTCGAATTTCAGCTGGGTCAGACCATCACCTTCAGGCTCTCGGCCGATGCCGTGCAGGTCGATCATCCATTCGTGGCAGAAGACCCCCTCCCACCCTCAGCACTGAGTGGCGCAGGCGTCTGGGACGAAGGCACTGGTGAACTGAGTGCACAGGGGTCCTATGGAGCGGTGGACTGGGCCATCGCTGGATACGCAACGGACGAACAGATCGCACTGAACCTCTCGGTCCCGCTCACCCCGCTTGCTGCAGTGGTGGACCTCTTCGGCCCCGGAATTCCAGAGGCCAGGCGCTCACGCATCAGCGGCGAAGTCTCCCTTGGAGGACACATCACGGGACCAGACTGGGCGTGGACCTTCGAGCCCGGTGCGAAGGATCTATCGGTCTCGGGAGCGACTCCGGAGAGCTTCGGTAAATCCATTGTGCGCTGGCGGACCGTCGACCGAGACGGATGCACTGACGAGACATGCGAGCCGGAGGAAGTCCACCACATCACCGGGCCACAGACTTCAGGCTGGGTCAAGCTTTCTGACGCCGGATGGATGCCTGAGGCCGTCATCGCTGCAGAGGACATCCGATTCCGATCCCACCCAGGCTTTGATCTCCTCGCCATCCAAGAGGCCCTGGCCAACGCTCAGTCTGATGAACGCCTGCGCGGCGGCAG
>Ga0115012_10001104_pt1 | contig 15528 bp, 20 predicted proteins | sample TroAtlMetagenome_FD_88706 | JGI IMG/M metagenome (GOLD analysis project Ga0115012, IMG submission 88706) | Marine eukaryotic phytoplankton communities from Atlantic Ocean - Tropical Atlantic ANT10 Metagenome | ecosystem: Environmental > Aquatic > Marine > Oceanic | place: Tropical Atlantic...
AAAGAAATGCAGAAAAAACACACGCCAATGGAAGCTAGGCCGGACGCAGTAAAAAAGCACTTAAAGCAACATGATGCGAGTGTTGCCATACACGGCCATACGCACAAACCAGTTGCCCATAATTACAAGCTAAATGGCAAAACGGTACGGCATTATATCTTAAGTGATTGGGATGTACCGCCACAGTTTCTGTGCTATAATAGCGCCAAGGGATTTCATTTTAAACAACTTTCCGAGGAAGCAGCAAATGACTGATAATATTGATAAAGATGAGCTGGATGACAGTAAACTCACCGATGAGGAGATGAAAGAGGTTCAGGATTACGATCGAGACTTGAATTTGCACTATACCTCTGTCATGGATAGCTTCCTACAAAAAAACAAAAGTGAAGAGTTACAGCGTCTGCGTCAAGAGGAAAGAAGCGCTGAAGCTGCGCGCTTACAAGGCCTCCAAGATGAGAAAAACCTCGAGGCTCAACAAGAGCGACAGGAAGCTCAAGAAAAAGCACGAGAATACTGGAATAATCTAGAAGGTTCTATCAATAGAGTTTTAAAGGAAGAGGCCAAAGCCTACGATTCATTTGAAACCGGTATGATGAAGCTCTTCCTGATGTCAGAAGATTTCGGTCAAGGACTCAGAAAAGATCTCGAAGCAGCAGGTGTCTATCAAGGCATTAATGCTGTTGTTGGTGGTCTTTTAAAGTCACCTTACACCGTACCGGCTTATCTTGGCAAAAAGCTTCTTGGTGGCAAAAATCTTAGAGAGCGGAACGAAGACGCAAAAGACGCTAAACCAGAACTGACAGATCAAGACCGATATCTTACAACTGAGCCCTTAAGCTCTAGGCTCGAAGTGAATGATGATACTGGTGAGCTTACTATTCGTGAATTTACGCCTCAAGATGGTGAACCCAAAGGCTTTGTGACACACTCAGATGGTAGCAAAGAGGAAATGACGTTGTCACAGATGGCCAACGAAATGCTAAAGAGCGGTCTACAAGGGCTATTACATAAAAATGGTTGGGTAGAAATGCCAGGGGAGAGTGGCAAGTGGGTGAGTCGGAGTGATACTGATACACATCTCACAAAAGCAGCACTCGATAACATCGTAAAAAATCAAGAGTGGAACCACCATGATATCAAAGCATTCTCTGAGTCGTTTCAGCGTGAGATGGACATGAAGCCACCTGAGCCTGTCAATGATAAGACTGATGATCTGGACAATGAAGATGGCATAGAATTGGGCAATATGAATCTTCAACCATAGTTATGCATGTCTTAGGTATTGAATCTTCTTGTGATGAAACAGGTGTTGCCCTTTATGACTCTAATAAAGGGCTTGTTGCCCATGCGTTACATTCCCAAATTGCCATCCATCAAGTCCATGGTGGTGTGGTCCCGGAGCTTGCTTCTCGCGATCATATCCAGCATATCGTGCCTTTAGTAGATGATGTCTTAAATCAAGCAAGCATAGACAAACAAGCCTTGGATGCCATTGCCTATACGCAAGGACCTGGTTTGCAAGGTGCGTTATTGGTGGGTGCTGCCTTTGCCAAGAGCTTGAGTTTTGCACTTGGTATACCAAGCTTTGGTGTGCATCACTTAGAAGCACACTTGATGGCAGCAATGCTTGATGATGAGACGCTTGCTTTTCCCTTTACAGCACTTTTGGTCTCAGGTGGTCACACCCAGCTTTTGCGTGCTGAAGCTTTGGGTGAGTACGAGCTTATTGGTGAAACATTGGATGATGCTGTGGGTGAGGCTTTCGATAAAACAGCTAAGCTTATGGGTATTGATTACCCTGGTGGTCCCAAGCTTGCAGCACTTGCTGATGAGGCGAGCTCCTCGGAAGGTTTGCCTGAAATCGCACCATTTCCTCGTCCTATGGTATCAAGGCCAGGCTGTGACTTAAGCTTTAGTGGTCTTAAAACACATGTAAGCTTGGTGTGGGAAAAAAGCGCCAAAGATGACAAAGCCAAAGTCGCCATTGCAAAAGCGTTTCAAGATGCAGTGGTCGAAACGCTCTGCATTAAGGTTGCACGTGCTCTAAAGCAAACAGGCCATCAAAGCCTCGTGGTTGCAGGTGGGGTTGGTGCAAACCAAGCACTAAGAGCGGCGCTCAAAGCGCAGTGTTCCGATAGGATTAAGCTTTATTTTCCCAGACTTGCTTTTTGTACAGACAATGGCGCCATGGTGGCTTACACCGGTTACTTGCATTTGGCCAAAGGCTCGCGTGACCCAAGTCACGCGATAACAGTACATGCCAGATGGCCATTTGCAGAGGTAGAGTAGTATTACTTCTTCTTACTTTTAGCTTTGGTTGTCGGCGTCTTTTTGATCCACTTTTCTAAGTCGATGTTAAGCTCAAGCTTAGACTCACTGCCGTCAATCAAACGTAACATGTTGTCTTTGTGCTGATACAAAACAAAAGCTGCGATAGCAATAAAAGGCACGAAAGCACTTTCGGCATGGAACGCAAGCAGTGCAAAAAATGGTGCCAATGTAACCGTAACCATAGATGAAAGCGAAGAGTAACGGCTAAACACAGCAACCACAACCCAAGTTACGAGGGCGAGCAAGCCAAGTAAGGCATTAAAGCCAACAAGTACACCAAGGGTTGTCGCAACCCCTTTGCCGCCTTTGAATTCGAAAAAGATAGGGTACATATGACCAATGACGGCAGCAAGGCCAACCAAGGCTTGGCCAAAGGCATTCACATGCAGTAAAGCGGCAAGCCAGACTGGTATTAAGCCTTTTAAAAAGTCTGCTGCAAGCACCAAAGCTGCGTATTGTTTACCAGCAATACGAAGTACATTGGTAGCACCTGGGTTTTGTGAGCCTTCTTTACGAGGATCGGGTAAATTTGCAGCTTTGCATACCAATATGGCTGAGCATACTGAGCCTAAGGCGTAAGCAATAGCGATACAAACAACGAGTAAAATTGCAGTAAGCATGATGTCTCCAATAGGTTTAGGGCAAGAAAAGTGCCTGTAAATCACTTGTAAATTGTCGCCCAAAATCAGTGATTTGCCAATGAGTTTTTGTAAGCTTGAGTAATCCTTTTTGACTGGCCTTTACAAATAAAGGATGTTCAGGGGTAATATTTAAATCTGTAGCGAGGTTAAGTGCTTGAAAAGTAAGGGGTTGGTTAAGTCGTGTTGCATTGAGCATGTATTCGAATAAACGCTCAGATTGTGCCACTTCTCTTTTTGTCGCAACAAAGGGTTTGTTCGCATCCAAATAGGCTTTAGGTTGACGATTTTTCTCAAGGCGATAGATATGCGATAGGTGTTCATCACTCCATTTGCTGTGGGCGCCGGCACCAATGCCATAGTAATCCCCAAACTGCCAATAGTTCATATTATGCTTCGATTGCATATTAGGCATGGAAAAAGCTGAAATTTCATAATGCATGAAGCCTGCATCACATAGCTTTGCTTGCCCTAGGTGTTCTATTTCAAGACAGGTGTTTTCTTGAGGGAGGCGCGGGGGCTTACTATAGAATACGGTATTGGGCTCAAGCGTGAGTTGATACCAAGAGAGGTGTTCGGGTTCATAACTTAAAGCTGTTTCAATATCTAATAGAGCTTCTTGTGTTGATTGCTCCGGGAGGCCATGCATGATATCTAAATTGATATTATCAAAGCCTGCAGCCCGCGCCATATCGATGGCTTTTTTTGCATCTATATCGTTGTGCACCCGTCCCAGTTTTTTTAAATGCTTGGCATTAAAGCTTTGCACGCCGATAGATAGCCGATTAATACCAAGCGCTCTATAAGCTTTGAAGCGTTCACGCTCGATGCTATTAGGATTGGCCTCAAGCGTGATTTCTTGTACCTGGCTTAAGTCGAGGCGGGCATGTAAGCCTTCAAATAAAAGCCCATACGCATGCTCTGACAATAAGCTTGGTGTGCCACCACCAATGAAAATGGTATGAATAGGGCGAGGAGGAAGTTGCTTTAAATCTTCAGATAAATCTTGCAGCACAGCTTCGACATAATCGACCTCAGGCAAGACGCTCGGGCTTTTATGCGAGTTGAAATCACAGTAAGGGCATTTTTGTATGCACCAAGGGATGTGAATATAAAGCGATAGTGGTAACATGTGGAACATCAAAATAAAACCATATTATAAAAGAAGAGAGGGACGAAATGAATAAACGCGTTCGAGTAGCAATTACAGGTGCTGCAGGTCAAATTGGGTATGCCCTTTTATTTAGAATTGCTTCAGGTCAATTGTTTGGTGATGATACGGATGTTGAGCTGCATTTGCTAGAGCTGCCGCAATCTTTGCCAGCACTTCAAGGTGTGGCGATGGAACTTGAAGATTGTGCCTTTCCAAGGCTTAAGCATGTCCTTTGTACCTCAAGCTTAAAAGAAGCCATGATGGGTGTGCACTGGGCCTTTTTAGTAGGCTCTGTTCCCAGAAAGCAAGGCATGGAACGTGCTGACTTACTGAAAATCAATGGTAATGTTTTTATTGAGCAGGGTCGTGCCATCAATGACTATGCCAATGATGATGTGCGTGTGTTTGTTGTAGGAAATCCTTGTAACACCAATGCCTATATTGCCAAACATCATGCGCCTGATGTGCCTGATGAACGCTTTTATGCCATGACCACACTCGATGAACTCAGAGCGCGCACCCAACTTGCTAAAAAAGCAGACGTTGATGTGACGGCAGTCACTCAGATGACCATTTGGGGTAATCACTCAGCGACACAATTTCCTGATTTTACCCATGCTAAAATTGATGGCTTGCCTGTAGATTCTTTCATTAAAGATGAAGCTTGGCTGAAAGATACGTTTATACCTATGATTCAACAGCGTGGCGCTGCTGTGATTAAGCAACGAGGCGCGTCTTCTGCGGCTTCTGCAGCAAATGCTATTCTCCGTGGGGCGCAGCATTTAATTTACGATACACCAAAGGGTGAAACTTTCTCGATGGTACTAAGCTCCAAGGGTGAGTATGGCGTAGACGAGGGTTTGATGTTTTCTTTCCCATGCCGTCGAGAGTCACATTTAATGGAGCGCATTGGCCTAAGCTCAGACAAGGGCACAAGGGTTTATTCTGAAGAAGGTATCATTGTAGTGCCTGACTTAGAGTTCGATGCTTTCGCACAAGCCAAGTTTGATGCAACGCTTGAAGAGCTTCGCAAAGAGCGTGATGCTGTTAAAGATCTGGGGTTACTGGGATGACAAAAACAAGTACACAAGCATACCAACAAAGCCTAAAGCCAGAGGATGTGATTGCGTTATTGAAAGCTGGCAATCAGCGTTTTGTTGAAAATAATCAAACCACACGTGATTTGAAAGAACAAATCAATGTAACCGCAAGTGGACAATATCCTTTTGCGACCATCTTAAGTTGCATTGACTCTCGTGCACCTGCTGAATTTATTTTCGATCAAGGTATTGGTGATGTATTCAATGTGCGTATTGCTGGCAACATCATCAATGAAGATATTTTAGGAAGCATGGAGTTTTCGTGCAAAGTTGCGGGTTCTAAACTGATTTTGGTGTTGGGTCATACTGATTGCGGTGCCATCAAGGGTGCTTGCAATGAGGTTGAACTTGGCAACTTAACTGGTCTTGTACAAAAAATTGTACCTGCAGTTGATAGTGAGCAGCAGCATACAGAAGACAGAACCGGCAATAATATTGATTTTGTTAATGATGTCGCCAAGCTAAATGTTCAAAACAGTGTGGCTGAAATTGCCAATAAGAGTGACATCTTAAGCGAAATGAAAGCCGCTGGAGAAATTATGATTGTCGGTGCTTTGTATGATGTAGCCACGGGCATGGTGCATTTTTTTGATTGACTTTAGGGGGTACTTTTTCGCAATTCAATAAGTGCCCACTCATCCTCGTATGCAGTATTAATGTGCCTAAGGCCAAGCCCAGTGTAGGCATCAATCACTTCTTGTGCTTGCGTTTTGAGAATGCCTGAGAGTAAAAGTGTGCCACTAGGTTTTGTGAGTGTAACAAGCTTCTCTTTTAAATCTAATAAAGGGGTCAGCAAAATATTGGCGAGCATCAGATCTGCAGGTTGACTTAGTGCCTCAGGTTTTTCGCAAATAAGTTTATCTAATGCAATGCTGTTTTTTTCGGCATTATCCTTGGTTGCAATCAAAGCTTGCTCATCAATATCTACGGCGTAAGCTTTGCTTGCACCAAGTTTCAGTGCAGCAAGGGCTAAAATGCCGGAGCCGCAACCAAAATCAATAACAGATTGACCTGAGACATCATGGGAGCCAAGCCACTGAAGGCACAAAGAGGTCGTAGGGTGGGTGCCTGTACCAAAGGCAAGGCCTGGGTCAAGCAGAATATACGTTTTGGCCTCATCTGGTGGCTCGAGCCAAGAAGGGCAAACCCATAAGTTTTCACCAAACTGCTTGGGCTTGATGTCTGCAATTGAGCTTCTTACCCAGTCTTGTTCCGGTAGTTCACAGAGTTCGTGTTGTAGTCTGGGGTGATTTTTGGTGACGACTTCCCAAGCTTCTTCTGCTTCAGCTTCAGTTGCAAAGTGTGCTTGTAGAACAAGATTATCCCAGAGAGGGGTTTCTCCTGGAGCTGGTTCAAGAATGGGGGTGTCTGCGCCATCTACCATTGTGACAGACAGCGCACCAAAAGCTTCTAGGAGTTCAGAAACGATTTCAGCCTCGTTTTCAGCACAAGGCTTGATTTGCAACTCAAACATCAATCTTCTTCTTTTAAGAGTTTTTCTAAGTAGTGAATGTTGGTACCACCTTCTTTGAAGCCTTTATCGTTGATAAGGCGCCTGTGTAAATCAAGGTTGGTTTTGATGCCATCGATAATCACTTCATCGAGTGCATTTTTCATCCGTGCTATGGCTTCATCACGCGTTTTTCCATAGCTAATGAGTTTACCAATCATTGAGTCATAGTGGGGCGGTACGGTATAGCTCGCATAAATATGAGAGTCAAAGCGAATACCAGGTCCACCGGGTTGATGTAAGATGTCGATTTTACCAGGTGAAGGCATGAAGGTCCGTGCATCTTCTGCATTGATACGGCACTCAATCGAGTGGCCTTCAAGCTCTATATCTTCTTGGCTGTAGCCAATGGGTAGGTCGCTTGCGATGCGGATTTGCTCTTTGATGAGATCAACCCCTGTAATCGCTTCGGTAACGGGGTGTTCAACCTGAATTCTTGTATTCATTTCGATGAAGTAAAAGCAGCCATCTTGATATAAAAACTCAAAAGTACCAGCACCGCGATACTTGAGTTTTTTACAGGCATTCACCACACACTCACCCATAGTTGCTCTGAGCTCGGGGCTTAGTCCCGGGGCAGGTGCTTCTTCAATCACTTTTTGGTGGCGTCTTTGCATAGAGCAGTCACGCTCACCAAGATGAATGGCATTGCCTTTGCCGTCGCCAAGCACTTGGAACTCAATATGCCTTGGATTTTCGAGGAACTTTTCCATGTAAACCACAGGGTTATTGAAAGCGGCTTTTGCTTCGCTTTGTGTAAGCGCAATGGCATTAAGCAAATTGGATTCACTGTGTACGACACGCATGCCCCGGCCACCACCACCACCGGCTGCTTTAACAATGACAGGGTAGCCAATGTCACGCGCTAACGATAAGTTGGTTTCGTCATCGGCACCAAGGGGTCCATCTGAGCCAGGCACGCATGGTACGCCGGCTTCTTTCATAGCATGAATGGCCGAGACTTTATCTCCCATCATACGGATGGTTTCAGCTCTTGGCCCAATAAAACGAAAGCCACTTTGCTCAACAATTTCTGCAAAGTCTGCATTTTCAGATAAAAAGCCATAACCTGGGTGAATGGCAACAGCATCAGTGACTTCAGCAGCAGAGATAATAGCAGGGATATTCAGGTAACTCTTAGGAGATGCGGCAGGGCCAATACATACGGTCTCGTCGGCAAGTTTTACATGGAGCAAGTCTTTATCTACATCTGAGTGCACCGCGACGGTTTTAACACCAAGCTCTTTACATGCCCGTAAAATACGAAGTGCTATCTCGCCGCGGTTAGCAATGACAATTTTACTTAACATAAAGTTTACCCCTCACCAATGATGAAAAGAGGCTCGTCATATTCAACCGGCATGCCATTTGAAACCAAGACAGCTTTAATAACGCCAGACTTATCTGCTTCAATTTCATTGAACATTTTCATGGCTTCGACGATACATAAAGTATCACCGACAGACACGGTTTGACCTACACTCACAAAGGGTGGGTTATCAGGTGATGAAGAAGCGTAGTATGTGCCAACCATAGGCGAGCGTACGGTATGTCCATCAACAGCAGGAGCTGCTTCTTTAGGAGCTGCGACAGGTGCTGGTGCAACCGGAGCGGGTGCTGCAACCTCAGGTACAGATACCACATGCTCGGTAACTGTTTTTTGTGCTGAACCGGCAATATTTCTTGTGAGGCGTAAAGATTCTTCACCTTCTTTGATTTCAATTTCAGAAATGCCAGTTTCGTTCAATAACTCAATTAATTTTCTAATTTTACGAATATCCATGATGTTTCTCTCTTATTTTGCATTCAGTTGATTAAGGGTTGCATCTAAGGCAAGGAAATAACTATTTGCACCAAATCCTGAGATGGTGCCGACAGCAATATCAGAAAAATAAGACGTGTGGCGAAAGCTCTCACGGCTTAAGGGGTTACTTAGATGAACTTCAATAAAAGGTATTTGGGTAGCAAGTAGTGCATCTCGTAGTGCAATACTGGTATGTGTATATGCGGCTGGATTAATAATGATAAAGTCTGTTTTGTCATGGTAAGCTTCGTGTATGAGCTCAATAAGACGCGATTCAGACTGACTCTGTTTAGCATCCAGTATAACTTGGTGTTGTTCTGCTTTGTGGCAAAGCGCCTGATGTATATCATCAAGCGTATGGCTATTACCGTAATGCTGAGGCTCACGGATGCCAAGGAGATTTAAATTAGGCCCACTTAGAACGAGAACTCTCTTCATGCGCTCTGTCAATAAATTAACAACTTATTCATATTATGACAGATCTTGCGTGGCCTGTCTAGTTTTAGGGAGTTACCAGCAATTTTAAAGATTTTCGCCGTAAATTTGCTGGTTTTCCTAGAAGTTGATTAGCCGCCTTGATATTCACCACATACAGCTTGGCTGTTTGCCTTGGCTGCATCAAGTAAAGCTTCTTGTGCTGCAGAGACGTTTTCTGCCTTACCACCCCAGGCTTTTAAGCACTGATCTTGCAATGCACGGCCATAAGAAAAGCTTAGCATCCATGGTTGTGGTCCAAGTCTATTCATGGCATTGAGATTCTGTACCGACTCTTCAGGGGTTTGGCCACCTGACAAGAAGTTGATTGAAGGTACAGCAGCAGGCACATGGTTTCTAAATACACTTAGGGTGTATTCAGCGACTTCTTCTGGGGTGCTGAATGGTGCGTGCGCTTTACCCGAGGTCACCATGCTTGGCTTTAAAATAATGGCTTCGAGTGCAACCTGATGTAAAAACAGGGCTTTAAACACTTCATGCAAAATAACTTCGCTGGTTTCTGCTGCGTGCTCAATCGAGTGATCCCCATCAATCAATAACTCAGGCTCAACAATCGGTACAATACCAGCTTCTTGGCATACTGATGCGTATCTAGCTAAAAGCTCAGCATTGGTTTTAACGGCAACAAGGCTTGGTGAGAAGTCAGAAATACGGAACACATTACGCCACTTTGCAAAGCGTGCACCCATATCTCTGAATTTCTCAACCCGCTCTTTTAAGCCATCCATGCCTTGGGTGGTTTGCTCGCTTTCAGTGTTTGAAAGGTGTACCAAGCCTTTGTCGACTTTAATACCAGGAAAAATGCCTTGCTCTAGGAAAAGCTCAGTGATGGGTTTGCCTGTGGCATCTTGGTGAGAAAACGTTTCTTCATATAAGATAACCCCACTGATAAAATCACCAAGGCCCTCGGTTGTTGAGAGCAAAAGACGATAATCACGACGGTTGTCTTCGCTGTTTTCAATATTGATGCTGTCAAAGCGCTTGGCAATGGTGCCTGTGCTTTCATCGGCAGCCAAGATACCTTTGCCTGCTTGAGTTAAGTGCTCAATAGTATTAACTAAGTCATCATGATATGCCACGAGTTGCTCCTTTTATCTTGAAATATACTTTTCGCGTACGATGCGCTGAATCCCAAAGCCTTGGTCTTTCAATTGTGTAAATGAGTCGTCAACCATACCAGGATTTCCACATAAGTAAACCATGTCTTCATCTGGGTTTAAGTTAAGCTCTGGATAGGCTGTTTGCACATAGCCCGTGTGCTCACAGTCTTTAAGGCTACTCTCGTCTGCACGGCTCAGTTGAGCACGGTAAGTCACGTTAGGATGTTCTTTGGCAAATTGTAGAAACACGTCGTGGTATAGCAGGTCTTCTTGCTTTTGCACACCTTGGAGTAGCACGATTTCAAGCTCAGGGTTTGCTTTCATGCGTTGACTCAAGCTTGGTAGCATCGAAAGATAAGGCGTAATACCGGTGCTGGTTGCAACGAGAATATATCGTTTTGGTTCTTCAGCTTCATTTTTTAGTAATAACCTGCCAAAGGGGCCTGTGGTCGATGCAATTACATCTCCTACCTCTAGGCCAAATAACAGCTCTGTACTGGGTCCACCAGCAACAAAGCCTGCAGCAAACTCAATGCACCCATCTTTTCTAGGCGGGCTTGCAAGGCTATAACTGCGCCTTAGTGTTTTGTCGCCTTTAGGTATATGGATGGTAATAAATTGCCCTGGTGTGTAGTCAAAGGATGGTTCTGGTTTGAAAACAAAGTGTTTGACGGAAGGGGTGAGCATGTACGCCTCTTCCAAGGTAAGCGTAAAGGTGTTAGCCTGCATGATAGTATGTTTTATTTCAGTAATGGAATACAAGGCCATAAATATGCTTCGAAAAGCACAAAATTGCAAGCTTCTTAGGGTGTGTTATGCCTGATTTGGTTTCAATTTTTGTTAATTTGAGTAATTCGCTTGGCCCAGTGCAAAAACTTGTTTCTGGTCTTGCCTACGTACTAGGCATTTCTCTTTTTGTAGCAGCTTTGCTTAAACTCCATAAAATCGGTGATGCACGGTCTCGCTCCAACTCACAAGAAAAAATGTTTGTTCCAATTTTATTTATGTTTTTGGGTGCAGGACTGGTTTTTTTACCTTCTTCATTAGAGACGCTCGCAGCAACAGCCTTTGGTAATGCCAATATCTTAGCGTATTCAACAGATAGTGGTGATTCACTGATTAATGCAGTTAAAATGCTGATTCAAACAACAGGGTTAATCTGGTGTGTACGCGGCATGGTTTTGCTGGCTCAGGCAAGTGAGCCTGGTGTGCAAGAGGGGCCAAAAGGTTTGGCCTTTTTAGTAGCAGGTGTTTTTGCCTTCAACTTTGATAATACCGTTGATGCTATTAATTACTCATTAGAGATGTTTTTTGTTTTTATGGATTCTCTAAAACAAAATGCAACGGGTTAAGTTATTTACTCGGTATCTTCTTCTTCGTCACAAATGTTGAGATTATTGGCTTTGGCAAAGTCGAGAATAGATTGATAAAGCTGAGGGCTTGATTCTTTTAGCTTTTTATCAAGCAGTACGCATTTATAGCCCTTTTGATTGACGCTTGGTTGCAGTAAAGGGGAATAGTGAATGCGGCTTTTCTTAAAGCTTGCAAGCGCACCACTCATGCGCTCGGCCCAATCGCTTGGACGAAAGACATTACCCTCAGGGGTGATACCTTCGATGACTATTTTCTTATCACTGTTATCTTCGCGTTTGGACATAAAAACTTAACTAAGCGTGTGTTTCAATATAATTTAAGTATAGTAGGCAGACTGCTTACGCGCGCTATCCTATCACGTTTAGGTGGAAGTATGGTAGTATATTGCCACTATTTATGACGTAATGCATAAAAATACGAGGTTATATATGAAGCACAAAAGTGGTCGACGGGGGATCTACTTGCTCCCAAATTTACTTACCACAGCAAGTTTATTTGCGGCTTTTTATTCCATTATTGCTTCCATGAAGGGCATGTACGAAGCATCTGTGATGGCAATACTTATTGGTATGGTTGCCGATGGCTTAGATGGCCGTATTGCCCGTATGACCAATACCCAAACGGCTTTTGGTGCAGAATATGACAGCCTTGCCGATATGGTGACGTTTGGTGTCAGTCCTGCCGTGTTGTTATACAGCTGGGCCTTAGAAGGCTTTGGTAAGCTTGGGTGGCTTGCTGCCTTTATTTATACGGCATCAGTGGCACTACGGCTTGCACGCTTTAATACTCAGATTGATACAGATGACAAGCGTTACTTCCAAGGTTTGCCATGTCCGATTGGGGCTGCAGTCTTAGCCTCTTTTGTATGGGTTTGCCAAACGGGTGAGCGCGCAAGTATGCCGACAGGCTCTGTATTGGTAGGGTTACTGTTTTTGGTTGCATTTCTTATGGTAAGCAATATTCGCTACCATAGCTTTAAAGAGATTGATTTAAAAGGAAAAATCTCGTTTATTCAAGTGCTGGTTATTGTGCTTGGTTTTGTGACAATTGCAGCTGCACCTTCAACCATGCTGTTTTTAGGCTCATTTGGGTTTGCTTTATCAGGGCCATTTCAAACATTGACGGGCATTAAGCAAGTACGTACTAAGCGTAAATGCAAAAAGAAAAGATAGGTTTTTATTCGCTTTCGCCAAAGCGATTGTCGATGAGGCTTATCAATGCGTTGGCCATGTCCTGTTCGTCAGGGCCATCGATTTGTAGGTGAAGTTCACTATCTTGGCTTGCAGCAAGCATCATAACACCCATAATGCTTTTACCATTGACCTTTTGTGTATCTTTAGAAACGTCAATTTGGCTTTGGTATTTGCTTGCAGTCGAGACAAATTTGGCTGAAGCACGAGCGTGCAAGCCTAGTTTGTTCATGATTTTTATGCGTGTTTCAATCATGCTTCTTAATTTACCATGCCCAAAAATTTACTGCAAATTTTCAAAAAAAGGTTAAACTATAAGTATGAGATCCATTTTTGTAGGATTTCTGTAGAAAAGGAGTTGTAACGATGCAAATTCATTTTACAGGGCACCAAATCGAAGTTACTGATGCACTCAGGACATTTACCGAAGAAAAGCTGCAAAAACTCAAAAAGCATTTTGACCGAATCATCAATATCCACGTGACTTTTCACGTAGAAAAGCTAAGCCAAATCGTTGAGGCGACTATCTTGGTTTCTAAGGCTGAGTTGCATGCTAAAGCCGAGTCAGAGAACATGTATGCAGCTGTGGATGATTTAATCGATAAACTCGATAGACAGCTCATCAAACATAAAGAAAAGCAAGATTCACACTAAGTTATGCTCTAAACGGCATAAAAAAAACCCGCATATGCGGGTTTTTTTATAAGAAGAATAAGCACTATTTGACTTTTTTCTCTTTAAAATCAACATGCTTACGTATTACTGGATCGTACATTTTGAGTACCATCTTCTCAGGCTTGTTTTTAGGGTTTTTGGTGGTTGTTTTATAGTACCCTGTGCCTGCGGTAGACTCCATTTTAACTTTAATGGTGCTTGGGCTTGCCATAGTAAGAGCTCCTTATAGGTTATACTTTTTCGCCGTTATCGCGAAGACGCTTAAGAACGGTGCTGATACCGAGCTTATCGATAATTCTAAGACCTTTGGTGCTTACCTTTAAGGTAACAAAGCGGCTTTCTTCTTCAACCCATATACGATGGCTTTGAATATTCGGTAAGAAACGGCGCTTTCTTTTGTTGTTGGCATGAGATACCCGGTTGCCGGTGATGGGTCGCTTGCCTGTGACTTGGCATACTCGTGACATGCTTGTGCTCCACAATGATTTTCTTTTGAGGCGCGATTTATACCAAATTTTTGAGGTGGATGCAATGATTTAAGTCAATGCTGACGTGATATTGATGAAATTAATGTCTATAATGTATAATATGTAATCATTTAATCGCATAAACATGGTGTAGGCTTCATGGAAACAATAATAAAGCGCGGTATCAAGAGTTTTACTTTAAGAGCGGGGCGCATGAGCCCTAGGCAGTCTCGCGGGTTTTATGATTTACAATCTCAGTACTCTTTGCCACAACAAGAAACCCCTTGGAACATAGAAGAAGCCTTTAAAACACCCGGTAAGCTTGTGGTTGAAATAGGCTTTGGCATGGGTAAGTCTTTGATTGAAATGGCAAAAAACAACCCAGATACGAATTATATTGGCATTGAGGTGCATCCTCCTGGTATTGGTAGCTTTATTGCAGATGCGAGTGAAGCTAAGCTTAGCAATGTGCGCGTTGCAGCGTTTGACGCAGTACAAGCATTAAGCCTGTGTATTGCGCCAAATAGCCTTGATGGTATCCAGGTGTTTTTCCCCGATCCATGGCCTAAAGCGCGGCATCATAAACGTCGTATTATACAAACTGATTTTGTACAAACGCTTGCTCAAGCATTAAAGCCAGGCGGATACTTGCATTTGGCAACGGATTGGGAAGATTACGCACAACATATGCTCACAGTTCTTAGGCAAGAACCATTGCTTCTTAATCAGTCTGCTTCTGATGATTTTGTTCCAAAGCCAGAAGCCAGACCAGAAACCAAATTTGAAGCACGTGGTATTCGTTTAGGACATGGCGTATGGGATTTAATGTTTAAACGGGTATAAAGAGTGTAGTTATGTCTATAAACGACTATATAAAACCATACATTGATCGAGCAAAAGCGAAAATTAATGAAAAAGCTGAGCTTATTCAAGAAATTCTTACAACAATCAATGGCATTGGGTATACCATTAAATTTTTAAATCATGGTACCAACTTATCAGATAATGCACGTGACATAAGAGAGGCGATTGTTCATGGTTTACGCGGCACTCACTCGTCAAAAGATCCAAAGGCTTATCAAAAAAAACCAGACAATTTAAGTAAAGCTTTTGCTGAGCTTTCAGAAGCAGAATTAACGCAGCTTCGAAGCGTCATACAAGGGGGAATGCTTGAGAATGCAAAGGCAAAGCTCTCTCTCCAAGATTATGAAAAGCTGGAAAGAACCCTGAGTGGTGTTACTTTCGATAGCCTTATTCAAGCGGAAGATTTAACCAAAATTGAGCTTGTCCCTGAAGAAGTGAATTTCCTGAAAAAATTGCTGCGCTTCCATCAAGTGCCTGAACTTGATGAGCTTGCTGAAAAAGTGGAAATGCAGGGTGAGCCTGTCGAAGATACAGACGATTTGGTTGAATTGCTTGTGATTAGGGACAGAGTTCTTACGGGTTGGCTTATCAAGACCTATTTTTGGCAAGCATCAGAAATATTAGATAAACATCGTTGGAACAGTCGTTTTTTAGAAGAGCTTGGCCCTATTGCTGATGAAGGCGTGCCTTGTATAGAGCAAGATGATGATACTGTACAAGTGCTTCAAGTTAAAAGGTTGCTTAATGGTTTTTATCACCTTGAGCATACATTAAAGCTTTTGGAAACCCCATGGGCTTTATCACTCGCAGATAATGCATATAAA
>Ga0115012_10001107_pt1 | contig 15490 bp, 11 predicted proteins | sample TroAtlMetagenome_FD_88706 | JGI IMG/M metagenome (GOLD analysis project Ga0115012, IMG submission 88706) | Marine eukaryotic phytoplankton communities from Atlantic Ocean - Tropical Atlantic ANT10 Metagenome | ecosystem: Environmental > Aquatic > Marine > Oceanic | place: Tropical Atlantic...
TATTATCAAAAGGAGGAATGCTTTCGTTCGACAATATGGATTCAGTTATGATTCTGTTTCTTCCTTGCAAGAGATGCACGTCCTCACTTTCAAGAATTTTCATACTCTCCATAACATGGCTTTGGGCATCCTCTAACGGAATCATGGATTCATGCTAACAAATGTTGAGACATGCCGGACACTTGCTTTACCCGACGAAGGACTATCATGATGTAGTGACTTGGTGGTACTTCTTAATTCCTGTGAGCTATGGCTTTGGAATCTTCCCTACTGCTCAATTAGTTGCAGGTTTATTAGGGCATGATCCCACTGAAGAGGGGTCTGGAAATCCTGGAGCTTCAAACGTGTACAGGGTTGCTGGAGCGAAAGCAGGAATTTTGGTCTTAGCGGGAGATTTGATGAAAGGCTTCACCCCGGCGTTGGTTTGCTATTTCATCGATGGAAGATTTTTTGGTTTATTAGCTGGTGTTGCTGCAATGCTCGGCCACATATTCCCAGTAACTAGAAAGTTTTCTGGTGGTAAAGGTGTGGCGACAATTGGTGGTGTGGGAATCGCCCTATATCCACTGGTTGCAATCATCGCTGTTGTGATTTGGTTCCCCATTATGAAATTATTTCGAAAAGCGTCTCTAGGGTCACTTGTATTAATCGGAATCTTTCCAGTCGGAGTTTTTATTAGGTCATCTGGATCTCTTAGAGAGTTTTTCGTTTCGTTAGGAGCCTCTCTAATTGTCTTGTCAAGACACAGCAAGAATATTCAGCGTTTGATTAGTGGCGACGAACAAGCAATTGATTAGTTAAATCTTCCTGTAGAGTTTCCTTTTGAGAAACTATTGCAGTTTCGCATATATTGATGGAGATTGAGGATGCCAACGTACGACTACCGATGTGATACATGCGAAAATGTTTTTGAAGTTTTCCAGTCTTTCTCGGAAGATCCACTCTCAAAATGCCCCAAGGATAATTGTGGCGGAGCAGTTAAAAAGATATTTTCTGCGCCTGGAATCTCATTCAAGGGCTCTGGATTTTATAAAAACGACAGCAGGTCTAAATCATCGTCATCGTCATCGTCATCGTCATCATCATCATCATCGACACCAGAGTCCAAAACAACTAGTTCTGATTCTTCTAGTTCAGACTCGAAAGCGAAAGATTCAAGCCCAAGTACTTCAAAAAGCTCTTCGAGCGCGGACTAAAACTACCCGATGGAAATTAGAATTATGGCTGCGAAGCCTATGACTAATCTGTAATAACCAAATATTGCAAAGCTTCTTTGTTCAAGCCACTCAACCATAAATCGCACCGAGATAATCGCTGCTACAAAAGCAACACACAAACCTATCAAAGGCGTTGTATACCCAAAGCTATCAATGACTTGCTGACCGTCGGTTCCTAACTCAAAAACTGTTGCTGCAGTTAGTGTTACGAAGCCGAGAATAAAGCTAAACTCCACCGCTGCTTTCAAAGATAACCCAACAAGCACAGCGGCAATAATAGTTACGAGGCTTCTACTGACACCAGGCCATAATGCAAGGGCTTGCACAAGTCCGATCAGGAAAGCTTTTTGTGCCGTTAACTCTTCAAGTCTCTTTCCGGGCCGATTGAAAATGTTTTGACGGTCAATGGCGAGAATGCATACCCCCCCTACTACCCATGCTGCCGCTACCGGCCAGAGACTGTATAGATTATCTTTAACGGAATTCGCTGCTGCTAAACCAATTACTGCAGTTGGTACACAAGCCGTAATGAGGCTTCCCAGCATCTTTTTGCCCTCAGAGTTCCTTCCGAAGAGACCCTGAAGCATTTGAACTAAACGTTGCCGATAAAGAACTGCCACAGCAAATATTGCACCTATTTGGATACTTATGATGTAGCTATCTATGGCTTCTTCCGAGAGTTTGGTTTCTCCTACGTTTAGAATTTCTTTAGTTGCAAGTAAGTGCCCAGTTGAGCTAATCGGCAAAAATTCGGTCAGCCCTTCCACAATTCCAAAAATGGTTGCTTTCCAAATTGATAACGATTCCTCTGGCAGTACTCTTTCTAACCCCAGTGCTGGGTCAGCGATCAAGAGAGATAACCCAGTAGCCATAAACGCTATTGAGGTTATTCTTCTAACAAATTTCTGCTTTGAGGGTGCCGACTCCATCAGTCTCCTTACCTTAGGATCCTAGATGGGTTAGTTAGTTATGTGTTATCAGACACCAGAAACTGTGACATCAGCTACGACAAGGCTAACTCCAGATGCCCTCATAGGTAACCGCTCAAGGTCATTACCTATGCCAAGCACTTCTAACAGCATTCGTTGAAGTGTTGAGGCAATGGTTATCTCCCTAACCGGTTCTGACAATTGCCCGTCTTTGATCAATAACCCTTCGGCTCCAGCAGAGAAATCTCCACTGACTGGGTTAACCCCTGAGTGAAGCCCGGAGACTCCCTGTATCAAAATTCCATCGTCTACCCCATCAATTAATTCTTGTTGAGATTTAGTTCCAGGAACAAGTGATAAAGCGCGTGCCCCAACTCCAGGAGATGAATTATAGCTACGAACAGCTGATCCAGTTGATTGGGTTCCCATTGACCTTGCAGTGTAAGAGTTATGCAAGAACGTGTTAAGGACACCATGATCTATGAGTACATTCCGTCTACTTGCAAGACCCTCTCCATCAACCTCCGTCGCAGTAAATGCGTTAGGGTCTGTTGGGTCATCAATTAAGGTAAGTATTTCTGCTGCTATCTTTTCATTTTCCCTATCAGCAAAAAGTGAACGTCCTTTAAGAAGGGATTCTCCGCTAAATGTGGAACCGATTATTCCGAGAAACTGCGCAGTTACATAGGGATCTAAAATTACTGTTTTGCGCCCTGATGATGCTTTTTGTGCACCCAACATGCGGGTCGCTCGTTCGGATGCTAACGACCCAGCTTTCTCAATTTCAAGCTTTGCAGGGTCACGACCGACGGAATAACCAAATCCGGTCTGCATGTCTTTTCCATCGGATGCAAGCGATGAGCCAGCAATGTAACATCCACCATCGTAACTTGATCGTCTGATGCCACTTGATGTAACTATTGCGCTTGCTGAAATGGAGTCAACATATTCTGATGATTCCACCCCCACTATTCGCTCATCCGATTTCATTATGTATTCTTCTAATTCTTTAGCTAAGGCAATTTTATCTTCAGTCGCAAATTCTTTCAGTGCGGGGTCATAGAGATCTAAGGAAATTGGCTCGACATTATCTGGTTCGGCGATTTGAAGCATTTCATCAAATGTCCCGAATGATGCATTGTCTCTTGCCTCTGACAGAGTTTCCTTAAGGATTTCCATGTCAAGTGAACCAGCGTAAGCCATTCCCTGGCGTCCATCTTGGACGACTCTTATACCAACGCCCTGAGATTCTGAGGCAGTAAATGACTCTAATTCTCCTTTGTAGACCCTAATGTCCGTCTCTTGATCGTGGACAGCGATAACTTCTATTTGTTCATTAGGAACACTGAGAGCGATGACCTCATCCGCTATGGCAAGTAACTTCTCTTCCATTATCTATGCCGCAGTTCCACCGACGGTCAAACTTTGAACTCGCAAGGTTGGTGTCCCATCTCCGACCGGTACTCCTTGACCGTCTTTGCCACAAGTACCCGGGGATCCCATTGCGAAATCGTTACCTAGGGCGTCTATCTGATTGAGGACTTCTGGTCCGTTGCCTATTAGATTCCCTTCGCGTATTGGTGCAGTCACTTTCCCATCTTCGATTAAATACGCTTCGGTCATTCCAAACACGAAATCGCCAGTCGCTGTGTTAACTTGCCCTCCTCCTAGATGAGCTACGTACACTCCTGACTTGGTGTCGGCGATAATGTCTGCTGGGTCGGTCTTCCCGTTTGCAATGTATGTATTAGTCATACGAACCATTGGCAGGACCATATAACTTTGCCTCCTCCCATTTCCACTACTTTTTCGGCCCTGTGATCGTGACCGCAATCCATCCCACATGTAATCCATTAATATTCCATCCTGTATTAATGTGTTTTTTTGAGCCGGGTGACCTTCGTCGTCTATTGCGAAAGCCCCCCATTCTTTAGCCATAGTCCCATCGTCGATTAGTGTCACTAGTTCGCTTGCGACTTGTTCGCCAGTTCTCTCAGCAAATACGGATGCTTGTTTTTTAACTAGGTCAGCTTCCAATCCATGACCGCACGCTTCATGAAAGAGGACTCCGCCACCGCCAGAGCCGATGACTACTGGCATTGCTCCGCTGGGTGCCGGTCTCGCGTTTAATTTCGTTAATGCCCTTTGGGCTGCTGTTTGCGCTAATTCCTCAACATCATATTCGTCAAATAGCTCAAACCCTATAGGTCTTCCTGTAGATTCTCTTCCTGTTTGCATACCTGCATCCCCCGTTGCGACACATGCAACTGAAAATAGTGTCCTGACCTGATCATCTGAGGCATATACTCCGTCGCTGTTCGCCACAAGAATACGGCGTCGTGAATCACCGTATCTTGCAGACACTTGGGTTATTGATCTGCTTTGACTTCGAGCTACATCATCAGCTCTTTTTAACAACTCCACTTTTTTTATCTTTTCGACTGTTTCAGGAAGAACCAGAACAGGGTTAGGTGATGGGGCGTTTGACGCTATTAATTTATTTGCTGAACTAGCACCTCCATTACTGCGCGCTGCAGCGGCGGCTGACCTAGCAGCTTCCAAAAGCCCTTGTGTACTGAGGTCAGCTGTGTGAGCAAAACCTGTTGTTTCTCCAACAACAACTCGTATTCCTGCTCCGCGATCTCTTCCTGACGTTAATTCTTCCACTTTCCCATCATCAAAATATGCCGATGAAGAACGCTTATCTTCAACAAAGATTTCAGCGAAATCGCCACCTGTCTTTAAAGCTTCAGCTATTGCGTTCTCAATTAATTCTTTGTCTATCATCTCTTTTTCCATACTTTATAGATTACTTGCTTCGTAAGTCATTGCCCCTATCCGACAGTGAACCGTTCTATTTGCGTATGGTACATGTATGGCATTGGAACCACCTATTCCTGCAGCAGCTGATTACACAGTCAAAGAAGATGATCTGGCAACGACATTGGCATCTGGCGAAGTTGACGTTTTGGCAACCCCGAGAGTTATCGCATGGTGTGAAGCACAAACAATGGCGGCTGTCGCTGATTATATTTCTGATGAAGAAACTACTGTTGGAATGCGAGTTAGGGTTGATCATGTGAATCCGACAGGGCTTGGCGCTACGGTGCGAGTCAGCGCTTTGTTGACAAGAGTCGATGGTCGGAGGCTTACTTTTCAAGTGAGCGCATTTGAGATAAGTGACAATGCGGAAGAGCTACAGATTGCTATGGGTCAGATAACTCGGGTAATCGTGTTCAAAAACCGTTTCATGGAGCGGGTAGATATTTCTTGATGACTCAAAAGCCCACAAATTTAGGGTTTTTTGTTATTTCATTGCTTTTAACCTCATGCATCCAATAAAAGTAGCTTTTGTGCTAATAATCTATCAAGGTTACGTAGATGCGTATTTTGCAACGGATTAACCAGTGGAGTGGGTCAATTTAAGATGAGCTTTGAAACAACTGCGATCGTTGCCGATCGGAAGGCGCATTGGTGGAGGAGTAAGTACGTTACGGTACCACTCCGTATCGGCTTGAGTGTTGCCTTGCTGGTAGTTGTTGTCGTGTCAATGGATGATATTGACTGGGATGAACTGCCTGATTGGAATAGTGAAACTGCTATTTGGAGTATTGGGGCTTTTGTTTTTACACTGGCTGGTTTTATTCTTGGGGCAATTCGCTGGCAAAGGGTTTTGATAGCTTTGGGAGTACGCCAACCGATCGGGCGACTATTCAGTCATTACATGTCTGGGCAATTCGTCTCAAATTTTCTTCCAACGACGGTTGGTGGCGATGTTGTCAGAGTGAGTCGTTTAACAAAGGATACGGATGACGGTCCTATTAGCTTCACCTCCGTTGTCTTTGAGCGGTTAAGTGGGTGGCTGGTTTTACCGGTGATAACATTTATTGGGTTTGCTATCAACCCAGGCCTAACTGGATTAGGAAACTCAACTAGAATTCCGTTAGTAATTGGCTTTGTAACATTAGTGGGTTTAGGACTTGTTCTGCTGTTGCTGGGCAATGACCGTATTGGTGAAGGTTTACGTAACCGGCAAGGTGTTTTACGTTTTGCTAATGCCATCCATCTCGGGATTGATCGCCTAAGGCAGCACCCTAAGGCTGCTAGAGAGGTTGTTCTGTCCGCATTTGCTTATCAATTTATGCTTCTCTTAGCTGCTTTTTGGACTGTAAAAGCACTTGGCATCAATGTTGGATTTACTGCACTGATGGCATTTATTCCAGCTGTTCTTATTATTCAGGTATTACCTCTTGGTATAGGGGGATTGGGAGTTAGAGAAGGAACGCTTGTTGTTTTCCTTTCAGGCATAGATGTTCCTTCTGAACAAGCACTTGCTCTGGGGCTATCAATCTATGCGTTAACGCTTCTCGGTAGCCTAATAGGTTTCCCTCTCCTTATTTTTGGGGGACGAAGAGGAACCAATGGTGCTGATCTCGTTCGGAGCGAAACATAGTTTAGGGTCATAATGCAAAGTGATGTTTTTCGAACTAAGGACTCATCAAGGAATTGGGTATGGGTGCGAGAATTGCTTCTGATAGCTAGTTGTTATTCATGCTACTCATGGGTGAGGAATCAGTTTGGGTCTGCATCAGTCTCCTCAGACACTGCTTACCGAAACGCGGATTACATGATTGAAACTGAGCGTTTTTTTGGTTTGTATTTCGAACCGACTCTACAAAGTTGGTTTGATGGCTGGGTATGGTTTTTGCGCTTCTGGAATATCTTCTACGGGACTTTACACTTTGTGGTGACGCTTGGGGTGCTCATTTATCTGTTTGTTCGAACTAAAAGTGAGTACCGAAAATGGAGGACTATTGGGCTTCTTACTACTGGTGTAGCCTTAGTAGGCTTTGCCGTCTTCCCTCTGATGCCTCCACGATTACTTGGCAATTGCCGTGAGGTGGGGGCATGCGTTGACAGCCCTTATATCGACACAATGGCAGAATATGGGGGTTTGTGGAGCTTTGATTCTGGGTTAATGGAAAGTCTTTCGAATCAGTATGCTGCGATGCCAAGCCTGCATTTTGCATGGGCTTTGTGGAGTTGGCTCGCGATTAGGAAACATATCACTAATAAAGTCGGACGTTTCGCTATAGCGTCCTATCCGCCCTTAACATTATTTGCGATTATGGTCACCGCAAATCATTATTGGATAGACGCCCTTGGAGGAGCTGTTGTTCTTGGAGTCGCTTATTACCTTGGAGTTCATCTAATTTCTTGGTTTGATGGTGTTGTTTTACGAACACGCATTCCGGTTGACAGCCCATAGGTGCCGAATTTCATAGCCGTGCAACTATGTTCTCGGGGTATCATGTTGTTAGCTTATTTATGAGGCTTCTTTATTATGCTTGAACAGATTACATGTCCTGCTGATTTACGGCGTTTATCTTATGATCAGTTGAATTCTCTAAGTTCGGATATTCGGCAGTTCATTGTTGACACTGTTGAAGAAAATGGTGGCCACCTAGGATCCAACTTGGGCGTCGTAGAGCTTACGATTGCGTTACACCGAGTTTTTGATTCGCCACGTGACATTCTTTTGTGGGACACCGGGCATCAAGCTTATGTTCACAAGATGCTCACTGGACGATTAGAAGATTTTAAAACACTTCGAAAAGGAGGAGGTCTCTCTGGTTACCCAAGCCGATCTGAGTCTGAACATGATTGGATTGAAAATAGTCATGCTTCCACGGCATTAAGTTACGCTTTTGGTCTGGCAACTGCTCAAGAAAGTGATATTGGTGAGGGCCGTCGTGTTATCGCTGTGATCGGTGATGGTGCGTTAACTGGTGGTATGGCATTTGAGGGGCTCAATAACCTTGGACATTCTGGTAGCAACGCCATCATTATTCTGAATGACAATGGTAGATCCTATGCACCAACTGTTTCTCTTCTCTCAGATAGCCTCAAGAAACTTCGTAATAACCCGAAATATCTAGAGCAGCAGGAAAAAATTGAGTCAAAGGTAAAGAGCCTGTTACCTTCTCGGGAAGTTTTAGGGTTATCTGTCGAACGGGCGATTGATGCAGCAAAAGCTGCTGTGCGAGAAATTTGGGATCCGACTTCATTCTTTGAAGATTTGGGGATTCGTTATAATGGACCTTTTGATGGACATAATATTGAGGGACTTGAGAAAGCGCTTCGTAATGCCTCTGGTTTCGATGGACCTACTGTTATTCATGTCCTTACGGAAAAAGGTAGAGGTTATGGTCCAGCTGAGAATGATCCTATTAAGAGACTGCATGACATCGGGGCTCCCAAACCGGGGAGTTATACCGCTGCTTTTACAGAGATACTTATCAAAGAAGCTGAAAACCATCCTGAATTAGTTGCAATCACAGCAGCAATGCCAGACAGCACCGGACTACTTCCCTTCTCTGAACGTTTTCCTGATCGTTTCTTTGATGTTGGTATAGCAGAGCAGCATGCTACTACGGCTGCTGCTGGTATGGCTATGGGTGGGCTTCGCCCAGTAATCGCTGTTTACGCTACCTTCTTGAATCGGGCCTTTGATCAAGTCAGTTTTGATGTTGCGTTACATGAGCAACCTGTAATTTTCTGCATTGATAGGGCTGGAGTCACGGGCCCTGATGGGGCATCCCATCATGGCTTACTAGACATGATGTTACTTACGAAGGTACCTGGAATGACAATGTTCGCTCCTTCTTCTTATCAAGAACTGCAGCAGATGTTTTCTGACGCTTTACAGATTACCTCCGGGCCTGTAGCTATCCGCTATCCAAGAACGCCTGCCCCTTCAGTTCCTGAAACCGAAGTTGGGTCAGGGTTAAATGCGCGAATGGTTTCCGAAGGGTCCGATATATGTATTCTTTCCGTAGGGAAAATGTTGGAGACCGCAATCAGCGCATCTGAGATACTTGAGCAGCAGGGTCGTAGCGTAAGCGTTTGGGATGTCCGTGCTGTCTCCCCACTAGATTCCAAAATGATAGCTGCTGCGCACAATCATTCACTTGTTGTGACCCTTGAAGATGGCATTATCGAGGGAGGTATCGGATCCTCTATAGCGAACCATCTGCGAGAACTGGATGGCCCCGCCCCAACAATCATTACGAAAGGCGTACCTGTTACATTCGTTGATCAAGGAAACCCTGAAGATCTTCTGTCTGAGCTGGGTCTTGACTGTGACGGGATAGTGAAGACAATCCTCGAAGCTGATTTGTAAATCTTATATCACTCGAAGAAAGGGTTCTCTCCCGCTTCGTGGTCAGTCACGTCAACAATTTCAGTAATTTCAGGTATTGCTTCTGCGATCATCACTTCAATGCCTTGCCTGAGGGTAGCTGCTGACATGGCGCATCCTTGACAGCCACCTCCCATAAGAATATGAGCTACCGTTCCATCCATTTTAACTAACTCTGCATAGCCTGAATGAGCCGCTAAGGATGGGTTGATGTGTGTATCAAGCAGCTGCTGAAGTTTCTGTCCAGGCGTGCCTGTGAGCTCAATATCTTCACCTTCTAACATTTTTGGACGATTAGGGTTCCGTATTACTAATCCGCCTTGCATCGGATTGCTTGGAAGGTCAAGAGTGGCGCCCGTTAAATTCTCAAGATCAGCTTGGGGGATGATGACGGTTAGTTCGCTGACCTGGTATATGTGGTCTTCAGGTCCAGCTTCGTCAATATCTTCGAAAGAGAGGTCATAAGAGAATTCGGGTCCGTTTGATCCAGTAATGGCTACTCTGAGAGCAGTGGATTCTGGGTTCTCTTCCTCTGATCGCACCTCTAATACGGTGGACAAAGCGGCGTCGGTGACTTCTAACGCATTGGCGCTGACCTGTGTTTCATCAACTGACATATAACGATAATACCGGCTCATTTCACTTAATTGGATGAGTTTGCTTCTCTTTATGGAGATTATTATGGAGCGTTAGTTTGTTCTGAATGACCACAAACTTCATTTCTTTTGCCGTGACGATCTAATGTTTATCATGGCTGATTCCATGTCGCTCAATACGAAGAAGAAAAGTCCCCTTCGGCGGGTTGGCCTTGTGGTTTTGCTTTTGGTTGCTTTCCTTTTGCGCGTGTGGAATTTGGACTGGGATGAAGGAACCCACCAGCATCCCGACGAACGCTACTGGAGCATTGTGACTGCGGATATTCAATGGGAGGATCCGGTGACATACTTTAATTCTGAGGATTCAGAATTAAATCCATATCGTTACCGCAGCTCATGGGTATATGGCACTCTCCCCTTGTTTGCGGCAAAGGGAGCAGCTGAATTCCTAGAGGCAGATTTTTTTCTTTCTAATTGGGTTGTATCGGCCGTTGACTCTGTTGGGATTAACTTGAAAGAGGACCGGTTATCTGCAAATGGAGAGATGTACGTAGCCAAAACCTTCAATAGCGGGTTTGAAGTCCAGAATATTGGCAGACTATTAGCAGCTTTAATTGATACCGGTACTGTGCTACTTACCTATTTTTTGGGACGCGCCTTGTTTTCGAGAGCAGCAGGTTTAATAGCAGCAACCCTTTTGACGTTTGCTCCGCTCCATATTCAATACAGTCATTTCCATGGAGCTGAGCCGTGGGTAACGTTCTTCGGAACGGCCGCAGTTCTATTATCGGTGCTATTTTATAAGTCCTATGGAACACTAGGGAATGGGGATCCCCCCAAACGATCTGAGATTATTCGAGCGCTTAGTATCGGGTTCTTTTGCGGATTAGCTGGCGCATCGAAATTCACGGGTTTCATTGTCTTTACTGCTCCAGTTTTTGCTTTTGCTCTAACGACTTTCACGAATAACTGGGATAAGGGGACTAGTCGCGCAAGGCGATCGGAGGCATTCTTTTCCTTTGTGACCTTGGTCTCGGTTTCTGGGTTGATGGCGATCGGTACGTTTCGGGTTTTTCAGCCATACGCTTTCTCAAACTCTCTTCAATTGCATGCCGATTTTGTTACTGACCTCAAGTATTTGCAGGATGTAAACAAAGGCGGAGATTTTCCGTGGGTTATTCAGTGGGTTGATCGCCTTCCCCTATTTACACCTTTGAAATCAATGCTCTGGTCAGGTATGGGGCCTGGAATAAGTGTGTGTGTCTTAATTGGGATTGTTTTTGTTTGCAGAGAGATTTTGCATAGAAAAGATTTCTCTTTATTGATACCCATATCGTTTGTCATCGCTTTGGGGGCACTTGTAACAACGCAATTCAATCCCTTAAACCGCTACTATCTACCTGTTTATCCAATGCTCATTGCCTGCGGAGGATTCGGTATCCATCGATTGTGGGTTGGGGCGGTCCGCAGGTTGAAGAGCCAACAGCATGACAACATTGTGTGGGGTTCTGTTGCACTATTCTGCAGCCTAACAATGGGGGTAGTACTGATTTGGGGGGCAGGTTTCGTTAACGGTGTTTACCAAAAGACTCACCCCAGATTAGCTGCGTCATCCTGGGTAACTGAGAATATTCCCGCTGGAGCTTTGATTTCTCGTCAGGTTTGGGATGATGCCGTTCCAATTCGCTCAGCGGACCTTTCTGAAAGGAGCTATGCGCTTGTTGAGTTTGATCTCTTCCGCTCTGATTCTTCAATCGACCAAGAAAGTGGTTTAGCCAAACCGGAGGTTCTTTTAGCGCAGCTTGATGAGGTTGATTATATTATTGAGTCGAGCAATAGGATCTATGACTCTATTCCTCGAATGCCTGCTGAATACCCCTCGACGGTCGCTTATTACGAAGCTTTATTTAATGAACAGTTGGGCTTTTCTAAGATTGCTTCATTTGAGAATAAGCCTTCGCTATTGGGTTTTGATTTTCCCTCATGGGGGTCTGAAGAAACATTCTCTGTATACGATCACCCTGCTGTTACGATTTGGGAGAAGTCAGACGATTGGGATGTTGAGAAAGCTCGTCGAATTCTGAATCCGTTTGCGGCGGCTAATGCCCCGAATTTGCTCCCGAGAGAAGGTACCTCGAATGCGTTACTCTTGGAACCGTCTCAATATCGCTCTATGCAGAGCGGTGATACGTTCGACGAACGGTTCTCGTCGGGCATCTTTGCTGGCTCATTTGGGTGGTTATGGTGGTTTCTTTGGTTACAAATCTCTGCGTTACTTGTATTGCCCTCTATTCTTCAGCTTTGTCAATCGTTGCCTGACCGTGGTTATGGATTGAGTAAAGTTTTCGGGTTTCTTGCTATAGGGACGATTACGTGGATTCTGGTTTCGTGGGATGTGGTCAATTTCTCAAGATTCGCAGTTGTTGTGTCGTCGTTAATTATATTGGCTACTTGTTTGTGGCAGCTATCTCGTAATCGGTCTATCATCAAGGACTTCTTTCTTCACGAACGGCGAACATGGGTAACTGTTGAGATTATTTTTGCAGGAGTTTTTTTCGCTGTTCTTGCGTTGAGATTCTTGAATCCTGATATGTGGGATGCGTTCCGTGGGGGTGAAAAACCCATGGAGCTGGGTTACCTAACTGCGATAGGAAGGAGTGAAAATCTTCCACCTTACGACCCTTGGTTCGCAGGTGGTGTGATGAATTATTACTACTTTGGATGGTTTTTGTTGGCTGTTCCAATGGTCGCTTTGGGGTTGCAACCTGAATTTGTTTTCCAGTTTGGATTAGCAACTTACGTTTCTTTAGCTGTGCTTGGTGTGCTCACTATTATCGTGAACTTGGTGTCTTACGCCAGAGAGAGAACTTCATTTAAGCCGCCAGTCCTTAGTGGTGCTATCAGAACGGGGATCTTAGCGTCTTTTCTTTTTGCTATAGCTGGAACTTTCGATGGGGTTCGCCGTTATCACGCCCAATTCAGAGAGGTAGATAAATGGAATTTGTTATCTGGCTGGCCTGTAGTGGGAGATTGCCTAGAATTCCTTGGCGGATTTGTCGCCTGGCTTCAAGGAACTCCCCTCCCTTCGTATGATTGGTGGGGCCCTAGTCGTGTAAATACTGGGAACTTTGATATCACTGAGTTCCCTTTCTTTACCTTCCTTTTTGGTGATCTTCATCCTCATCTGATGGGGATGCCGGTCTTTACGTTGCTTATTGCTTTATCTATGGCCTACGTTTTTAGTTGTCAGGGAGGCAGATTCATTCATTCAGTAGTCCTTGCTGCGATGCTTGGTCTCACGATAGCGATCTCTAAGATGACAAATACGTGGGATATGCCAACGCTATGTTTGATCGCAGTAGTTGCATTTGTGTTTGGTAGCACTAGTTTTCGATTGAAGGCGCTCTCTTCTGTTCACAATAGTCGTCTCGCTGAATCTATTCTCTGGCTTGTTGCAAGTGCGTCTGTAGCCTTAGGCGGATTCGTTTCAGGTTTGGGGTGGGTCACTGCAATTTCCGCCATGTTTGCTTTGACGACTGGAGTAAGTCTCTTTACCTCCGATGAGCTTCGGTTACGGTTACTCATTTTCGTTCGACATCTATTTATCTCTCTCCTAACTTTTGTGATCTTCGTAATTCCATACGATGAAGCTCGCGAAACATTTGATCTGGGTTTGAGGCGAACAAGATGGGTATCGCCTTTTAGTGATTTCCTGTCCCATTGGGGTGTATTTCTCTTTATAGCTTTGGCATTTATTTATCATGAGGCACACCAAAGACTCAGAGGAAGATCCTTGCAGAGTATTTTTCATGTCCGGCATTCCCACAGTAAACGTAAGGTATTGAATTTCTGGCTATTTATTATTTACGCACTAATTGCATTCTCTTTGGGTCTATTAATTGGGTGGGCACTTTCCTTATCCGCCTTTGGGGCGGCAGTGTCGGTGCATCTTCTAATTTTGGAGATGCTGGGTACAAGGTCTGTTCAAAAGATCAGCACTTTTTGTTTGTGGGCATTGGGATTCGTCATTTTGGCGGGTCCGGAAATATTTGTCGTAAGTAACGATGTTGAGAGAATGAATACTGTTTTCAAATTCTGGTTGCAAGGCTGGACGTTCCTAGCTTTGGCATCTGCATTATCAATTCAGATTATTTACCAAAGTATCCGAGCAGAAGGAAAGAGTCAGGTAACTTCTCGACGTTTGTCATTTCCGAGTATTTGGTCGTTTGGCATGGTTATGGGACTCATAATTGTGCTTGTCTATCCCCTATCTTCAATTGGACCACGGTTAGATGCTCGGTTTTCAAAGGATTTGAGAACTTTAAACGGACTTAGTTACCTGTCTACTCAGCCTGTATTTGCTCGTTACGATAATGGATTGGATGCGGAACCTTCCATAGTTCGTATAGGCGAAGATTTAGAACTTATTAACTGGCTCAGGTCATCCGTTTCCGGAAGTCCGACAATCGTTGAATGGGCAGGTCTTAGTTATGATTGGAATTCCAGAATTGCGGTCCACACGGGACTCCCCACTGTTTTGGGTTGGTCGTCGCATCAGCGTCAACAAAGAATCGGTTACCAGAACATGGTTAGCCAACGAAAATTCGAGGTTCAGAACTTCTATACGCTGAAGGATCATGAGTACATGACTGATTTCCTTCTTTCATATGGTGTTAGTTACATAATTATAGGGGTGCAGGAGCGTCGCTTTGTTTCGTCAGATGCATTGGAATATTTAGGAGAACATCCTGGTATTCGCCGTGTTTTCAGAGACGATTTAAACAGTATTTATCGTGTGGATGAATTAATTCTTTGGGAATTAACACAGGCTGCCTCCTTGAATTAGTGATGGAGTGAGATGAGGGCTATTCCAAACTTTCGTTTTCTGTGCTAGCGATAAAACTGATTCTTTTATGTAGACATGTCCGACCAGCGCTGATGGGCATCCGTCTGAGTTGCCTTGCATGTTTTGCCAAGGTGTCCGATTCCAAATCCATTGCCCCCAGTTGGTTAATAAGGTTTGAGTATCTGCGAGACTTGAAAGCCCGGCATCGTATTGAGGAACCCACCACCATCGATGCTTGTAGGGAAAACTAACGTAATCATCTACTAAGTTTTGCGCGAGGTCTTTGTCCCATTGGGGTAGAAAAATAATGTCTGGAGATGCTGATAGCGTTGCCGTATCTCCGGTAGTAATTGTTGCGTATGTGGATGTCGGGAAATCTCGAAGGTACCACCCATATGGCCAGAAGATGTCGCTATCTATTTGAACCGATAAGTGCTTTCCATTTTCTGCATAGAATACTCTATTGAGGTCGTAGATCTGATTGGTCCATGCAACAACTTCAGGTGTTGCTTGTCCGGCTTGAACCAGTAGTTCGTTAGGTTCACCGGGGTCGTCAAAGTTGGTTTTAATAGATTGGAAAGCTACGAAAATTAAAAGAACTAATGCTGCGGAACATGTGATTTGTTTCCTTTTCTTTTGCGTGGAGACTGCTTCCCATATGTGCTGAATGCCTAGTCCTGCAATGATGATGGTGGGCAAGA
>Ga0115012_10001108_pt1 | contig 15488 bp, 8 predicted proteins | sample TroAtlMetagenome_FD_88706 | JGI IMG/M metagenome (GOLD analysis project Ga0115012, IMG submission 88706) | Marine eukaryotic phytoplankton communities from Atlantic Ocean - Tropical Atlantic ANT10 Metagenome | ecosystem: Environmental > Aquatic > Marine > Oceanic | place: Tropical Atlantic Ocean...
CGAGATAGGGTCGAACATGTGGTCGTGGCAGCGGGCGCAGCCGACGGTCAGGCCCATGAATGTTTCCGACGTCGTCTTGAGCATGTCGTCGAGTCCGTCGAATTCCGCGAGCCGTTTGTCGTCTGGTTCATCGTCCCAGACACCGAGCCGATAGAAGCCGGTGGCGATCAGGCTGTCGTCGTCCACGTCCGGCAACTCGTCCCCGGCAATCTGCTCCATCACAAATCGGTCGTACGGCTTGTCCTTGTTGAAGGCGCGGATTACGTAGTCACGGTATTTCCAGACGAGTGGCTTTTCGTCGTCTCGCTCGTAGCCGTTGGTCTGCGCAAAGCGCACGACATCGAGCCAGTGGCGACCCCAGCGTTCGCCGTACTGCGGCAGGCCCAGTAGGTGCTCGATCAACCGGGGCCAGGCGTCGGGCGAGTCGTCGCTCACGAACGCCTGCACCTCGTCGTAGGTCGGCGGCAGGCCGATCAGGTCAAAGTACGCGCGGCGAATCAACGTAGCCCGGTCGGCAACCGGGTTGGCGGCGATGCCCTTGGCTTTGAGTTGTGCCTGAATCAACTGGTCGATCGGCGACTGACCGTTGCGCTTGGCCAGACGCGGGCGTTCGATGGGGCGAAACGCCCAATACTTGCGATCTTCCTCCGTGATGGAAAACCCATGCTCCCGCTTGGCAGTCGCTGCAGTTGGGCCGCCGCTTGGCCAAGGGGCGCCAAGCCGTATCCACTGCTCGAGATCGGCCACCGCCTGTTTGCCGAGCTTCTTTTTCGGCGGCATTTGCAGGTCGGAGTTGGTGTGCTTCACCGCATCGATGAGCAGGCTTTTGTCGGGGTCTCCAGGCGTGACGGCCGCGCCGAAGTCGCCGCCCTTAAGGATTGCCTCGCGGGAGGTCAGCAGCAGGTTGCCCTTGTGCTTCTTCGCGTCGTGACACTCGAAACAATTGTCCGCGAGGAGCGGCCGGATTTTGTTTTCAAAAAACTGGATGCTCTCCGGAGGGAACGCCGCCGTCTCCGCTTGGCCAAGCGGCAGCGCCAGCGAGGCCAGTCCGCCAAGCGACAAAAAAATGGATCGAAAAAAACACACTCCTCTCATAGTCAAAAACGATCGATGCGTCCGCAAACGCTAGGCAACCGACTCACCCTTGGCGAGAGGAAAAGACGAGCGAGATTGAATGTCGGACGCTGGGGGCAGGGACGGCTGTCCCCAGCCGTCCTCGGGCGGGCTTTCGGTTTCGGCGATTCAAAACGAGACACAGATTTCACGGATGTTCACAGATCATTTTTAATCCCGTTAATCTGCGTCCGGCTATTTTCGCTGTGCGCTTGGCCAAGCGATGGAATGACCACGGAATACACGGAACGGGCTTTTGGTCGACGATTTGTGCCGCCCCTTCAGGGCTGGTTGATTTATGGCGTTGAGTCCCGGGGCGTTACCTCGGGCTATATTATTTCGCCCTTTCAGGGCGATCAGGGCAGGGGGCAATTGGTCTGCGTTTGGGAGGCGTTAATTCCACGACAGATCGTCTGGGCCGTCTGCGAGGAGGCGTTGCTGCCAGTTCATCTGCCGAAGGGTGTCACGCCACGCTGATTCGTCCGGATTGCTGAAAACCAGCTCAGCGCTTGCTGGATGGATGAGCCACGCCTTGCGGGCAAGTTCGCTCTCAAGCTGCCCCGCACCCCAGCCGGAGTAGCCGGCAAAAAACTCGACCTTGTGATCCGGGTTTACTGAGTTGGCGATGTCGCTCAGTTCACTGGGATCCTCCACCAGCGACAGGTTGTTCAGTACGTTGCCCTGAAACATGAACGCGTCGCTGTGAAGAATGTGTACCGTATCCTCCTCCACCGGGCCGCCGTTACGAACCGGCTGCTGTTTGACGTCCGGCGGCAAATCCAGCGACAGCGCATCGCCGACTCGTTTTTCACTTGGCTGATTGAGCACCAGCCCAAACGCCCCCTCCGGGCTATGGCGGCACATCAGGATGACCGTGTGGTGAAAACAGGAGCCGTACATCCCGCCCGCGTCGAGTAGCAGATGGCCTCGCAGACTCTGGAACGCTTCACTCATCCGCCGGCCACGATTTTCACAATCTCCATCGAGTCGCCTCCGTTGAGTTGGCGATCGTCGAATTCCGAGGGCGACACCGCCTCGCCGTTCAACTCCACCACCACGCTGCGCGGCAGCATGCCTTGTCCCTCGAGAAAGTCGTGCAGCGACAGCGGCAGTTGCACCTCGATGGACTGCCCGTTGGCGGTGACGGTTGGTTGTGGATCACTCATCCCGTTGCGGTGAATTTGTCGCGGAACCGTCGGCAAGTCAACGGCCGCCGCTTGGCCAAGCGCGTGACGGGCGGTAGGCTGCCGCGCCGATGCGTCTCCGCTTCATCGTTGCGCCGCTGCTCAAGTGGTTTGCCGAAAACGCCCGCGACCTGCCGTGGCGTCGGACGCGAGATCCGTACGCCATCTGGGTGTCGGAGATCATGCTGCAACAGACGCAGGTCAAAACGGTGATCCCGTATTGGGAACGATGGATGAACCGCCTGCCGGACGTCGCCGCTTTGGCCAACGCCCGGGAGGACACGGTGATCAAACTGTGGGAGGGGCTGGGCTATTATTCACGGGTGCGAAATATGCAGAAGGCCGCGCGACTGATCCCCGACGAGCACGGCGGCCGGTTTCCGCGCGACTTGGCCGGGGTGTTGGCGTTGCCGGGGGTGGGGCGTTACACCGGCGGGGCAGTTTGCAGCATCGCGTTTAACCAACCGGAACCGATTGTGGATGGAAACGTCATCCGCGTGCTCACGCGCGTGGCCGGCATCGAGGAGCCGTCCAAGGCCAAGCAGGTGCTCGAACAAATCTGGGCCATCGCTGATGACCTCGTAAAACACGCCGTGGCTCGGCAACAGTCGGGCCAGCGAAACGCCTCCGCATTCAATCAGGCAATGATGGAACTGGGCGCGCTCGTCTGCACGCCGCGCAACCCGCGCTGCGACGTCTGTCCGCTCAAGGGTCGTTGTGTGGCGCGGAAGGAAAATAAAACCGACCGCATCCCGGCCTTGGCCAAGCGGGCGGCGGCGATCAAGCGGCGGTTCGTTGGCTTCGCCATTCTTTGGCGCGGAAATGTATTTGTGCAGCGGCGGCCAAGTGGCGTGGTGAATGCCGGCTATTGGGAATTCCCCAATTGGGAAGTGGCCGCCGATGCCGAGCCGGCCGCCTTAGCCAAGGGCAATCTGTCGCTTGGCCAAGCGGAGCCGGCGCCGCTCTGTGTCGTCAACCACTCGATCACGCGCTACCGGAACCGGCTCGAGATGTTCGTGATTCGGCCCGCCCGAAAACCGCGCTTGGCCAAGCTCGAGGGCGAATGGCTTCCCTTGGCCAAGCTCGATGAAATCCCACTGACCGCCGCCCACCGAAAAGTGGCCGGGCGTTTATGGGAGTCAGAGAAGTGCTAATTTATTCCCAGTTGAGTTTGAGAGGGACTTCCCTGCCGTTGGCGGCCTTGGATTCGTCGGCTGCCTGCATGAAGGCGTAGATCTCCAGCGTTTCGCGGGCGTCGACCGGCGACCTGCCGCTTTTGAAAAAACGGACGACCGCCTCGACCAACGGGGCGTAGCCGTCGTAGCTGCCGACTTTTTGTTCACCACTTTCGCACTTCGCCGTGCCGCCGTAGCCTTTGCCCTCGCGGAAGATGCCGGTGCGGCCGTCCTTCCACTTGCCGGTCACGATGATTTTGCCGTCCTTGGTCGTGCCTCGTTGAACTGAAACGCAGCCGGATCCCATCACGGTGAAGAGCGACTCGACGCCGTGGATGCCATACCAAAACAGATCCGGATGGTGCGGCTCGAGGTGGGCCGGGCTGTGGGTTTCGCAGCGTAGCACTTTGCCGAATTTCCCGGCGCGCGCAGCGAGGGTGGCCTTGGCAAAACGCAGAGAGGAGGAGCTGAACACCGGCACATTGTGGCGCCTGGCTAGGCGATAGATTTTCAGGCAATCCTCAAGCGTGCCAGCCAAGGGCTTGTCGATGAACAGCGGTTTGCCGGCCTTGATCACTTCGGTGGCGTGCTTGAGATGCGGGCGGCCGTCGACGTTCTCGACCATCACCGCGTCGACATGGCGGCACATCTCGGTCACGGTGGGGTATAGTTTCACGCCCCATTTGCCGGTCAATTCGGCGGTGTATTTTTCCACGCGCGTGTAGCTCGACTCGATGTCGGGACTGCTGTCCTTGACTGCCGCGACGACCTTGCCGCCCGGGATGTGGTCCTTGGCTGATTTGTCGTTGAGGATGCGGGTGAAGGCGGTGACGTGCGAGGTGTCCAGCCCGACCATCCCGATGCGAAGGTCCTTGGCCTGTGCGGTGATCGCCAGCAGTCCGGCCAGAAGGATTGCGGGGAGTCGAAAACGGTTCATGCGGGGATTTGAAACCATCGCGCCGTGAAGGCAAGGGAATACGGTTGTCCGGGCCAGTCTCCAGGGGTAGTTTTCGCGGATGCCGATTCGTTTTTCCACTGCCGTGTGTGCTGTTTTGTTGACGCTGCCGCTTGGCCGTGCGCTGGCCGACGTGGCGCCGGACCACGCCGAGAAAATGGCGCGTGGCCTCAAGCTGTTCAAAAACGGCGTGGGCCAGATGCTCAAGCAGCATTGCGTGAAATGTCACGGCGGCGAAAAGACTCGCGGCGACTTCGACCTCACGACGCGCGAGGCGCTTCTGAAGGGCGGCAGCGAGGGTGCGGCGATCGTGCCCGGTAATGCCAATGCTAGCCGTTTGTTGAAGCTGGTTTCCCACGCGGAGAAACCGTTCATGCCGGCCAAGGCGGAAAAACTGCCGCCGGCTATGGTTGAGAATATCGCAGCGTGGATCAACACCGGCGCACCGTACGACAAACCGCTGGTGGACACCAAGTTGGCGGCCGGCGAAATGCAGATCACCGACACCGATCGGCAGTACTGGGCGTTTGCGCCACTCGCAAAACCAGCCACGCCAGCGGTCGAGAATACGCGTTGGCCGGAGAATGAAATCGACCGGTTCATCCTCGCCAAGCTTGAGGAGGCCAAGCTACAGCCGAATCGCCGGGCGGAAAACCGGACGCTGTTGCGGCGTGTGTACTACGACCTGATCGGCCTGCCGCCAACCCCGGAGGAGACCGCGGTATTCCTCGCCGCTGCGGATGGTAACCCGCGCACAGCGCTGGAGAGTGTCGTCGATCGATTGCTCAACTCCCCGCATTACGGCGAACGCTGGGGCCGACACTGGCTCGACCTCGCGCGTTATGCGGACAGCTTCGGCTTTGAGCAGGACACCGACCGGCATCACGCCTACCACTACCGCGACTTTATTATCAAGGCGCTCAACAAAGACATGCCGTACAACGAGTTCGTGCGGTGGCAGATCGCCGGGGACGAGATCGAGCCGGCCAACCCGCTCGCGATGATGGCCACAGGTTTTCTCGGTGCGGGGGTGTTCCCTACTCAATTGACGGAGAAGGAATTTGAGTCGGCGCGTTACGATGAACTCGATGATATGGTCAACACCGTCGGTACGGCGATGCTGGGCATGACCATCGGCTGCGCTCGCTGCCACGATCACAAATTTGACCCGATTCCCACCCGCGATTATTACCGCATGATCACCACCTTTGCGACGACGATCCGGAGCGAGATCGATGTCGACCTCAAGCCGGACGAGACTCGCCTGCGCTTGGCCAAGTGGCAGGTGGAAGCGGAGGCGCTTGGCCAAGCGCTGGCCAAGTGGGAGCGAGACGCATTGCCGGGGCGGTTTGGCAAATGGTTCGAGAGCCGGCCGGCCAAGCTCGAGGCGGAGTTCAAGTGGGCCCTGCTCGACAACCCGGAATTCAAGTCGCTCAACGGGGCGGGGATCGAGCGGCAGGATGATGGCTCGTTTTTGTTGAAGGGCAACAACCCGAAGGATGATCGCTGGGTGGTCACGGCCAAGGCTTCATCGGCGCCGATCACCGGCGTTCGCATTGAGGCACTGACCGATCCGTCAATGAATCGAAACGGTCCCGGCCGGGCGGAAAACGGCAATTTTTCGCTGAGCGACCTGCGCGTGTTTGTGGAACCGCTGGATGGCAGCGGCAAGCGGGCGGCGGTGAAACTAGTCAACCCGCAGGCGACTCACCAGCAGAACAAAAGTGGCCTATCGGTGGCGAGTTCGATCGACGACAACAAGCGCAGCAGCGGCTGGGCGGTGGATCGCGGCGGCATCGGCAAGGCCCAGACAGCGGTGTTCGAGTTTGAGACTCCGATCACGCATCCGAGTGGCACGAAGCTGACGTTGGAACTGGATTTTTTCACCAACACAAAACACACGATCGGTCGGCCGCGCTTTGCCATCACCGGCCAGCCGAAGCCGATTTCGCTCGAGGGTAGCACGTTGTCCGGCGCCTTGGCCAAGCTGCAAAAGGCGGTCGGCGAGGTAGAGGATTTTGACAATCTGACCGAGACCAAGCGGGAGAAATTGATGGACGCCTACCGCGTGATCGACACCGAGTGGCAGGCGCACAACGCCAAGCTGCAGGCGCACAAGGCCGCCAAGCCCAAGCCGATGTCGACCGCGAAAGTGCAGGTCAGCAGCGAGGGCTATAAACCGATCCGCCACCACGCGGACGGGCGGGGGTTCCCGCATTTTTACAGGGACGTGCACCTGCTCCAGCGCGGTGACCCGAGCCAAAAGCAGGAGAAAATGTCGCAGGGCTTTTTGCGCGTGCTGACTAGTGGCAACAAAAATGAGGCGCATTGGCAACAGGCCAAGCCGGAGTGGGCGCGGACCAGTTTCCGCCGCCGGGCGCTGGCCGACTGGCTGGTCGATACCGAACACGGGGCGGGGCAGTTGCTGGCGCGCGTGATGGTCAACCGACTTTGGCAACACCACCTTGGACGCGGCATCGTCGGCACTCCGAGCGACTTTGGGTTGCAAGGCGAACTGCCGACACACCCCGAACTGCTCGACTGGCTAGCTGGTCAGTTGATCCAAAACGGCTGGCGACTCAAGCCGTTGCACAAGCAGATCATCATGAGCGCGACCTACGCGCAGAGTGCCGGGTTCGCGCAGGCCAAGGCTGCGGTCGATCCCGGGAACCGGCTGCACTGGCGGCGCACCCCGCGCCGACTGGAGGCTGAGCCGATCCGCGACAGCCTGCTGGCAGTCAGCGGACTGCTGGACACCACCATGTTCGGCAAGGGCACGCTCGATCCGGGGATGAAACGGCGCAGCGTTTATTTCCAAATCAAGCGCAGCAAGCTGATCCCGACGATGCAGTTGTTTGACTCGCCGGAACCGATGGTGGGGCAGGGCACGCGGCCCTCGACCATCATCTCGCCGCAGGCGTTGCTGTTTATGAACAACGGACAGGTACGCGAGGCAGCTTTAACGCTGGCGCGTCGGCACGAGGCTGGCTCCATCGAGAACGCCGTGCGGGATGGATATCAAACTGTCCTCGGCCGCAACCCAACCCCGGACGAACAACAGGCCACGGTACATTTCATCGAGACTCAGGAATTAACCTACCTGAAGTCCGGCCGAAAAGATGGCCGCAAACTCGCTCTGGCCGACTTCGCCCAAGTCCTCTTCGGCCTAAATGAATTCGTTTATGTGTACTGATTAGGAGTAATTTCGGGAACGTCCCAATTCATTGAGTTTTTTTGCATATTCTGGAATAATTACGCTGAAATAAGCTGTAAACCGCCTTTTCTAAATGAGTCAAATAATCATTATAAAGTGAAATTTTTGAAAAAACATTGCATGATCATGCGTTTTAATTGTAGTAAACCCCTTACTACAATTCTTTAGAGCTAGTGTTATGATTTTTTTTATCTGGCATAATAAAATTTATACTAGAGCACGTGTTGGGGATCGTCATGCTCTTAATGCATTCACACTTATTGAACTTCTCGTAGTAATAGCAATTATTGCGATTCTGGCATCACTACTGTTGCCGGCATTAGCCAAGGCCAAATCACAAGCTGTTTCTACTCTGTGCAAAAATAACCTCAAGCAGATGGGCTTGGCCAGTGCGCTATATGTCATGGACAATGACGACAAGCTTCCGTTTGCTTGGGCCATCCGGCACGATGCCAATATCAACAATTTCCAAAACCTGCTGGTGTCTTACGTGCTACGGAATAAGTTCAAGGCTGGGGGAAAAACAGAGGACAGTGACTTTGCTAAGAACGTGTATCGCTGCCCGACGCGGATCAACGAGAAGCGCACCGGCGGCAATCCTTGGAAGATCAGTTACGGAATGAATCAGTACAACAATTTGGGTTTTCCCAATAATCCTAGATACCCAACTCCACCAGGACAGCCGCCACATCCCGAAACCGCAAAGCTCACCTCTGTTCCTGAGCCGTCTGCCACGTTTTTAATCTCTGATATTTCGTATGAGTTAAATCATCCTGCAGTGACCTACCTGACCAAGAACAGCAGCGGTTGGTATCATGTAGGTTACAAGCACAACTTGGAACATCCTGATGGAGCCGCGAACATCGTTTTTATGGATTCACATGTGGAATCGAGAAAGAAGAATAACATCGATGATATTGTAATGGACTTTAAGAAAAAACGTCGACGCAGATAGACAGATTTGCTATAATTACTATAAAAAAAGGACTTAAGGCACGGAAAACTTTCACAAAAAAATGAAACATATAATAAATAACAAAACAATCAGTCGTTTGCTTATGATTGCGGGCGTGGCGTTCTGGTCGCTTCTGGGTGGTACTACGCTTGCGCAGGAACAGGTGCTTATTTTTCAGGACACCTTTGAGGTCTCAGAGGCGGAAACGACCGATCTTGGTTTCGAGAACGACGAAAGGCAGAGCGGAGCGCTGGGCGCGACTACTTATTCCGATTCGTCAGAGGATTTGACTGTTATCAACTCGGAATGGGCTCCCGGCAAGTTGAGTCTGTTCCCAGGGCCGGCTAGCGAATGGGTGGCGGTCTCCCCGGATCACAACTTCGCCTTCGGCAGTCCGTTTACCATAGAGTTCGAGGTCGATGCAGGCGTCGATGACGAGGACAACGCCTCGGGCGACTGGGCTGCAATCGTGTTTGGGGCTACATCGAAAAACTCGTGGGTCATCAGTGCTGACGGCTTTGGGATTCTGTTCCGCAACAACGGTGATATCCAGGTGTTTGACGGCGGTGACAGCATCTACGGGGGTAACGGCGGTTTCGCCGACGGTATTCCTAAGGACGACCTCGAGGTTCGCATCGAGGTTGAGGTGGATAGTTTCGATGGAAAATCACCCGCCACGATCCGGATGTTTATTAATGAAGAGGCCGCTGTCATCACAGCGGACGGCGCCACTGAATACGTCAAGGCCGCTGGTTTCAGGGCCAACTTCATCACGATGCTGGGAGGTGCATTCGGCGGCAATGCATGGCAACACACCTTTGATAACCTAAAAGTCTCGGCAGCGCCTGCCATTGACGTCTCACCAACCCAGATGAATGCCATTGCCGGAGACACAACGGACGAAATTACTGTCTCAGTTCCGAAGTCGCTTATTCAGGCTGGTGTGGTTGAGGTCACCGCGGAAAGCCTAACTCCGGGCATCGTTGGCATTGAGGGAGCGGGAGATAATGGCAAGTTGGTGTTGTCTTTCGCCGATGCCAGCCGAACTAGTGGTAAGTTTAAGTTAAATGCGCTTCGAGGTGGAGTCGGCAGCGTACAACTCTCAAGTGATCAGGCAGGTTTTCAGGCCAAGACCATCACAGTGCTTGTAGCTAGCGGATTTGGTGTTGAGGAGGTGGTTTTCTCTGACACATTTGACACGTCTTCCGAGGACTGGGATGTGAATTTTGAGAACGATGGAGGTCGCCAGGCTGGTACGGCCGGCATTCTAGATTATGTCGAGGCGGAGGCCAGTGCTGCGGGTGGTGCTGCTGATGAGTTCACGATCGTGAACCCAGATTGGGCAGAGGGCAAATTGTACATCTTAGGCCAGAATGTGTCGCCTGATTACAATTTTATTGATGGCCCGGAGTTTGAAATCTCCTTCAAGGTGCATCCCGGATCGAACAATGATTTTTACGACTCGCCGGACTGGGCTGCTGTTGTGTTTGGTACGACGGAAAAGAACAAGTTTGTCAATGCCTCCGACGGATTCGGTATCTTGTTCCGCAATGACGGGCGGGTGCAGGTTTTTGACGAGGCAGTAGCCATATATGGAAGCCCAGAGATCGGCACATTGCCTGAAGGCGAACTGGACGTGCGAATCACTTCCAGTTCAATCAACTTTGCCGGCGCGCCGGCCACGATTCGAATGTGGATCAACGGCGAAGAATCGCCGCTCAGCAACTCGTCAATGGAGTACATCAAACAGGGTGGTTTCCACGCAAACAATATATCCCTGCTTGGTTACGGTGCCGAGCTTGAGCACACATTCGACGATTTCAAAGTATTAGCAGATGCGTGTGTCTCAGCCACATTGGTCAACGCCGAACTTGGGCCAGGCGAGGATGAAACCCAAATCACTGTCAAGGTGCCGGTCGGTCTGATTCAAAACGAAGGTGCGGTCGTCACACTTAGCAGCAGTAATCCAAATGTTGCTATCCCTAATGACAACACTGATGGCATAATCGAACTAACTTTTGGCAAGGGGGAGGCAAACACCAAGACAGTGGCCGTGACCGTGCTTGGCAGTGGAAAGACGGCATTTACATTGTCGGTTGACTCGGGTGTCTGCATTGGCGACCCGGTTTTCCTGACTAAGCGCTCAGCTTTTGTTATGAATCCAAGTTTTGAGGCACACCCTCCTGCCGCAGATTGGCCGCACTATGGCCCGGTCGAGGCTTGGTCCGGTGCCAGTGGTGTGAACATTGGCGGGCCGTTCAACGACAACGGCATCACGCCGGACCGCAATCAGGTAGGTTTTGCCCAGGGTTCCAGGTCGGTAACCCAGACGATCACCGGGCTGACCCCCGAAAAACAGTACTGGCTGCAATTCCACTACAATCGACGCGCTTGCTGCGGCGATTCAACCATCGACTTGATCGTTGAAATTGATGGTGAAGAGCTTGCGCGACACAATTCGATAAAGCCTGTGGGAAATGCCGGCTATCACAGCAAGACAGTCGTTTTCACCCCGGAAAGCGACACCGTCACAGTAGTTTTACGGGGCGAGGCGGCGGGCGACGCTACGATGATCTATGACGCTGTTTCCATTGTCCAACGTGACGAGGGCAACGTCATCGTTATGAACCCAAGCTTTGAAGCGAGTGGCACACCTCCTTGGCCAGGCTACATCCAACCCAAGCTGATTGAGGGTTGGGTGGGCACCGGAAATTACGGCGTTAACTTCAACGGTCCAGGCCCGTTCGCCAATAATGGCAAGGCGGAGGATCAGGATCTGGTCGCCTTTTTGCAGGGGGGGAGTTCGCTGAGCCAGATGATTTCCGGCCTGGTGCCGGGCGAGAAATACGAAGTGCGATTTGCCTGCAACGCCCGTGGCGGAAATACGCCTACGCTTGTTGTCAAGGTCGACGACCAAGTATTGCTGGAGGAGTCAATCTCAGCCGTCGGTGAAGCTAATCCGTTCCATGTGAAAACCGTTCAATTCACGGCTTCCGCCTCCGCTGTGAACCTGTCGTTTGCTCAGACGGCGGTGGGGGACAACACGGTTATCTTCGACAATGTCACGGTGACTGGTGCTTCCTCTACGCTACCTTGTATCACTTCATCCGTTGCTGAGTTACAACTGACTGTTGGGCAGACTGGTGCTGCCGTCGCGCTCACAGTCCCTGAGGAACTAATTGCCGAGGAGGACGCGGTGCTGACCGTAACGAGTTCCGACCCGTCAATCGTCAACATCCCCGGCGCTTCCGATGGTAAACTGGAACTGAAGTTTTCCAGTGACGATGGTGAACTAACCCAGTCGTTTGAGGTTGAGGCTATTGGTCGAGGCAGTGCTGCGCTGGTTTTCTCCAATGCATACGGCGTCTGCTTCAACCCGGCAGGTGTGGACGTTAACGTGAGTGGTTCTTTGGTCCAGAATCCAAGTTTTGAGGCTCATCCTCCGTCTGCCTCTTGGCCTCATTATGGCCCAGTCGGGGGATGGGAGGGAGGTTCCGGTGTCAACAATGCCGATGGGCCTTTTCAGGACAATGGAGCCATCGCCGATCGTAATCAGGTTGCTTTCATTCAAGGTTCAAGGAAGCTAAAGCAGTTAGTCGGTGGCCTCGAGATAGGTCAGCAATACTGGTTGCAGTTTCACTACAATGTACGCAACTGCTGCGGTGGAACAATGGACTTGTCCATTCAGTTTGATGAGGAGGAACTCGATTACATCTCGGAAATCAGCGCAGTGGGTTTAGATGAACCGTATTATTATCATCACGTTGAGTTTACGCCAGAGTCATCATCGGGGCAGTTGGTTTTTGAGACCATCGCTGCGGGAGATGCCACGTTATTGCTGGATGGAGTGACCTTGGTCAAGCGAACCGCGGACAATGTGGCCATTGTCAACCCAGGCTTCGAAGCCAGCGGTACGCCAGCTGGCCCAGGCTATATTCAGCCTGCCTCAATTGCTGGCTGGGTAGCCACAGGCGGCTATGGTGCCAACGTCTCCGGCCCGGGGCCGTTTGCCAACAACGGCACCAACCCGGAGCAGGATCGCGTCGCCTTTCTGCAGGGGGATGCCACGCTCTCGCAAACCGTTTGGGAACTTGAGGATGGCGAGGCGTACCATCTCTCGTTTGCCTTCAACGCCCGAGGCGGCAACAAGCCCAATCTCTACGTCACCGTCAACGGCGAGACTGCACTTGAGTACGAGGTTACCCCGGTGGGAGGCTCGGAGCCCTACTACACCTACGTGTACAATTTCACCGCCGACTCAGACGAGGCCGAGATCACCTTCGCGCAAACCGCTGAGGGAGATAACACGGTACTGATCGACGACGTGCGCTTGGTCAAAGGCAAGGGGGTTGAGGTCGAGCTACCCAACCCAGAGGAACCGGTCGAATCAATCCCGCTGGCGATTGGCAAAGGGCCGGACGCTTCGTTCACACTTAGCTGGTCTGCCGATCAGACTGATTGGGTGGTGGAGTATGCGGAAAATGTGACCGGCCCATGGAAGAACGCCGGTGCAGAGTCCACCGTTGAGAACGGTAGAATGGTCATCAAGGTGACACCTGCCAAAACTGGATCACGCTTTTACCGACTAGTAAATCCATGACGAATCAAAGTTTCCATTTTGTTTATATTGCTTAAGTAGATTGGTTATATATTGCGTTGAATGGATTGCCATACGGAGAAGGACGTGCTGCATCATCAGTAACGAGTTAGCTTGGGTGCATTGAAAGGTACAAATTGGAATGAACTCTCAATTTTAGCCCAAGAAAAGAGTCAATGGGGAATTATCTGGCAATCAACAGTCTGGCCATTTGTGAGTTTCTGCATGATGCAAAGGACTGAATCCAGCAACATCCTTGGCGTTCACATCTGCACCTTTGGCGATGAGTAGTTCGATAATTTCACTATTACCTTTATAAGCGACCCAATGCAAAGGAGTCATACCTTCGTTCTTCGCATTCACATCCGTTCCAGCAGCCAAGTGCTGTTTGATGGCTTCGATATTTCCATCATAAGCATCATCAACAATTGAGATGTTTGGTGCTTTGGCTGTCGACGGTTCTGGTTTCGATTCTGGTGCTGGAGTAGACTGCTGCGACTCACCACACCCCACCAGCAACGCGGCTGCGATTGTGATTAGTAGTTGTTTCAATTTGCGTTCAAGTGGTTGAGGGAGTTGGATGTCACCAATTTAAAAGGAGAGGAAGGTAGTTGTATAATAACAAAGCTCCTACTAATCCAATTACAAAATACCAAATAACAGCTATGTAAAAAAACGCGATTTGTTGATCTTTATCTACTTTGTAAGAAAAATGGTCTATTGAGATTTCAATCACTTCATCTACCAGTGAATTGGCTACTTTCCTAAACCCAAAAAAAACGGCAAATAAACCTAATAGTATAAAGATTAAATTCATTCCCCGAACGCGTTCAAGTGGTGGAGGGAGTTGGTTTAGAAAAAAGCTTCGCTTATAACCACTCTCGGGTTTTCAGCAAAAAGTGATGATAATTCTTCAAAATCTCCTCTTTCTTGTCTCCAAGCGAAATATTTTTCCCAGTGCTCAACCGAAGTCCATTGAGACCATATAAAGACCATGGAATGATCTTTGTCCACTGATCCATAGCAGGTTTCGCATCCATCATAAACTTTTGTGTCCTTTAGTCTATTTTCGACCAAAAGCTTTATGCAATCATCCAGTTTTTCAGGAAGTACTCTTGCCTCCATTAAAACAACGCAAGATATACTGGATTCACATTTATTACCATCAGATCCGCAGTCCTCAGAGTGATGCCTGTTAAGTTGAAATGAACTCATAACGCGGCGACATTAACTGTTGCCGGAAAATGACACGAACCTTAAAAACTAATGGTTGAATGGCCGCAGAATCTCAAGATTTTTAGCCAGAAAAAAATTGAGTAAAGGCGCATGCCATGCAGTCGATCTCCACAAATACCGAGAATGATGTGCAGCATCAGTACCGTGGTAACTTAGGTGCGTTGAAGGCATTCGGAGAATGTTAATCCCATAGTTCGTCGATTCGGAGGCAACGATTGGGGCAACATGAATTAATGAAAATCACAACTGTTCTTTTTGCGCGATGGGTTTATTCGGAAAGGGGTGGAAGAGTGGTGTTTATCCGGGTAATCTTTCGCGAAGGATGAACCTGTTTAAATATGCCATCGCGGTCCTACTTGTCCTGGGAGGGGTGTCTCCGGTCCTTTGTGCGGGCGATTCGCTGGCTTCTTTTCTGGGGAAGGCAGTCTTTGAGAAACAGCGCCTGTTCGATGACCAGCGCTATCCCAACGTGGTCGTCACGACCAGAGGCACGGTGATGGCGGTCTGGGGAAATGACGGCGTGGTCGTTCGTCGGAGCGCAGACGGAGGTAAGTCGTGGGGGAGCGTGATCACGGTGGCCAAGTCGGGGTATTCGGGCGGCGGCACAACGGTCGATGCCAATTCCGGCGATGTACTTGTTTTTGTTGAGGACCGGCAGCCTCCTGCGCCGTTGACGGTGTATCGCAGCCGGGATGAGGGGAAGACTTGGCAGGCGCAGTCCACGGTTATCGCGAAGGATGAGTTGGGGAATATGCCTTCGATGCACATGAACGAGCACGGCATCACGCTGCGGCACGGCCCACATAAGGGGCGTCTGCTGCGACCGACACGGTATTACGGCTCCAACGGTGGCGAGGCGGAGTGGTCCCAGCAGTACACCAACGCGGTCTACAGCGATGATGGTGGCCGATCGTGGAAAACCAGCAAACCGTTCCCGGAGAAAGGAACCGGCGAAGCGACCCTTGTGGAGTTGTCTGACGGGCGGATTTATTACAACTCGCGGGTGCACTGGGCCGAGAGGCCGCGCAACAAGCGTCGACGGGAAGCCTGGAGCGAGGA
>Ga0115012_10001110_pt1 | contig 15477 bp, 26 predicted proteins | sample TroAtlMetagenome_FD_88706 | JGI IMG/M metagenome (GOLD analysis project Ga0115012, IMG submission 88706) | Marine eukaryotic phytoplankton communities from Atlantic Ocean - Tropical Atlantic ANT10 Metagenome | ecosystem: Environmental > Aquatic > Marine > Oceanic | place: Tropical Atlantic...
AACTCACAGATAAAGGCATTGATGAAAAAAACCGACTCTGCACTTTGTCGGGACTTAATATTAAATATTCTTCAGAAAAAAGCTGATTTAAACCCAGTCACTTCCCTCATACCAACCAACAAGACTGAAACGCTCGCCCTTAATTACCTCAGTAATTCTGTGATAAACAAAAGACGGAAAAACTAATATTGTTCCTTTTTCTCGCAGCTTTTTCTTGTCTAGCTTTCCCATGTCTTTAGTGAACTCAAAATCACCACCAACATAGTCTATACTGTCTGATAGCTGAACCGTAATGCTAAGTTTGCGCTGTGAGCAGTTGTCAAAGATGTTTGAGTCCATGTGGTAATCATAGAAATCACCTTTGCCATATTTAGCTATTTGAAACTCTTGAAAGCCGTTAAGTTGAACTCCAAAACATTCACGGTTAGCCATAATGATGTACTCACTCAAAATTCTATTAAGGTAAGTTCCATTTTCAGAATCATACTCACAAGGCAAAATATTAGATGATCTAACATTTTTATCTATACTGGCAACATTGCCTATTTCAGCTTCTTTAGGTTTGCCCTCTGTATATAGTTCCTTTATGGCTTCGCAATGTTCTTCACTTAACTCTGCTTGCCATGAATAACAATACGAATTCATTACACTATTTTCCCAAACATAAACAACAATGCTAGCAAATTTTTTCTAGGCAAATATTGTAAATGCTTTGGTATTTTAATTCCTCTAATAATCATTATCTTTACCCCACTTACAGTTAATAATATCCTCTAATTCGTTTGCTTCCCAATTTTTAGTAAGAAAATCTACTAATATCCAAAACATAAGCCATAAAGCAAACGGAAATATAAACCAAAATAAATAATTCATATAATCCCCCTAATTAAACTTGCTCTGTATAAACTTAAACATTCCATAAATTGTAAGCCCATAAAATGCTAATACACTCATTGGTAGTGCTATATATGCTAACTCCCAAGGCGATAAGAATAAAAGTTCCCATGTAAAATTGATTGCAGCTTCAGCATCACCCTGCGTGCTATTTGGCAATCCACCAATTTCATTAATAATTTCTAATTCATACTCTGTAACAAAGTTTATCCAATCGTTCTCGGTAAAACAAATTTCAAATTGTTCAGGACATTCATACTCCATTAGTGCAACACCCTTTCTCTACAACCATTTTTAATAAAAGACTTTAGATCATACCAGTCTGCTTCGGTTAAAATGTTTTCAACTTCTGCTACAGCCATGCTCATAAAATCGGCTTGATATTTTATTGATAGTTTTGCCATCTTTTTTTCTAGTGGCGACATATCTTTAAATTCATTATTAATGCTCATAATTTATCCTTAAAAATTAAATGATTTTTTTTCTTCATGCGTTCCAAAGTGATATATAGCTTTAGTCAACCTGTATATGCACATCTCATAAGTAATAGGAGCAGACTCAGGATTGTTAGTATTTTTTAATTTAAAACATTTTTTTCTGAGATCAAAAATAGTTATACCATCTCTAAACATATCTAAACATTGCTGATGTAGATTCTCAGATACTTTATTTTTAAACTTGGTCAAAGTGTTTTTAATGATTCCTGTCTCATTTGACAAGATTTTTCCAAGTGTATCTAGGTCATCAATAGTATAAGTCCTAAAATTTTTCCAATCTCTTACATCTTCTTTTTTTTCTTCTACTGGCGCAGGCTCATAATGTACAGCGTGTTTTGTATTTCTTGTGTGTTTGATATTAGGAAACATCTTGTTAGGATTTTTGTTTTCAGTGTAGATATAATTTAAGTTTTTTGCATGAGTTTTCCTTGCATCTTGCAAAGTCATCTCACTGGTATCACCAATCTTAACCCTGATAGTGTTTTTGCTCACTTTAGTATTCTTGGCTCTTGTATAATAAACCTTACCAAATTTCTTAAATCTAATAGCCAAACCCTTGCTTACGGTATCGTGTACCCAAGTATCTCTCTTGCCATTAAGCATGTTTATGCTTTGATCAGTAAACTCAATACTGTAATTAGTTCGTTTAAGATTAATAGGGTTTTTACGAGTGCCTATATGACCGCCTTGATACTCAGCAGTCATTCTGTTAATTTGCGTAATGACTTCTTTTATAGGCGGCGTTGATACAACTTTTATTTTACCCTGCAGCTTTCGTACCTCGTTTAATCTTTTCTGTAGTTGTTCCTCAATAATTGGGGCAATAACTTTAATTAAATCTTCCTTATTGCTGTAAAAATGATAAATAAAATTATTTAGAATGTCAGATTTGTTTATGCCAAATTCTTTATGTAGTTCGTGCAAGTCTTTCCATAAATCAGCATCACAGACTATATTGACATTGCCTGTTATTTTCTTTTTGTTTTCTTCAAAATTCATAGCTTTACCTCTCTTTTTTCATAGCTTGCAGTCTGACCAGTAGACCATATTTGATCTACTCGTCTTTCAGCATCTAATTTTTTATTGTAAGTTGCTATTTTTTTATGCTCTCCATATCTGCCGATATGTGGAAAATATTGGTAAACATCATATACAGTAGTATTCATGCTTGTACCTCATTATATATAAAACCACTAAGGTTAAAATTATCTATAACAACTGTATCTCCCCATGTTTCATAAATTTTTTCACCATGTCTGCCGTTACCCATAGGTACTAAGAAATAAAATTTATCATTTATAAGGTCATGTAAAACATCGCCACTAGATGTGCTTCTTTTACCCTCAGGATGCCAAGATTCATCTATGTTTTGTGTTGCTGCAAATGCTTCGGATAAACTTTCTGTATGTATACAAGCAACTCTTGTATATGGTAGTTCGTTATTTCCTTTAATTGAATGGTATATATCAAACATTTATACCACCATCGCTAAATTCATCAGCAATATAATCATTAAATAATTCATTATATTTGTTTTTTATTACTGATAATGATAATTTTTCAACACCTGTTGGTCTAAAATCCATTATGTCATTATGTAACTCTATATAAGACTCACTCATTTCATAATGAGCCAAGTCATATGGTGTAAATATGCCTTGTGAATTAAGATCATCTAAGGTATCAGGTGCAAAGCCTATAGATACTAAGAATTTATTGTTATCAACCATAAAATCTTTTAAAGACTTGTAATTTGTGTGATTTGGTTTTTTCATTTTATCCTTGTTTAATTAATTTATAGGTACATCATACCAAATGGTGGACAAAAGTAAACCCTTTTTGGAATAATATTTTAAAAGGGTAAATTATTATCATCCACACTATCTTGCATACTTCTTTGTTCCCATAGTTTTTTTGCCCAATCTTTACCAAAACTTGCAGGAAGTCCAAAGTGTGTAAAAAATTTATATTCATCACCAAACTTAGTATGTAACATTGCATGGTGGTGGTAACAGAGAGGTATTACATTTTTATCATTAGCTTTTAAAGACATACCTCTAACGCCGTCATATGGTTTTAAAAGATGATGTGCTTGCACTTCTCTGCTATGTGAATAATAACCTGCTTTACATAAAAGGCATGGCAAAGTCCTTATCCATTCAAGATACTTTCTATCTTTAAAAGTTTTTTGTGGCAATTTATTCTTTTAATCTATAAAGTTGCGGATATTCGCACTCCTCTATATCAAGAATATTTTTTATTCCTGCAAATATGTCGGCTATTGCGTGAAGTTCAGTGACCGTCATTTCACCACATTCAAACATAGTTTGTATTCCCCAATTCATATCAGGCAATCTTTTTATAAGATTATCTATGTCTACTTTATCAGCTTCAAATTTTATTTTTTTTACTTTAGGCATTTTAAAAAGGTACTTTAGCTTTTACAGATTCTTGTGTTGTGCCTTGGTCGTTTACTTCTTGAAATCCAATGCTTGTAAATGGAACTCCATCTTTGCTTTCTTTAGCCCAACAACCAAGTTTATATACAGCTTCATCAATGGTAACTTTGCCGCCCATATCGGGTGTTTTTTCACTTTGTTTATCTGTATTAAGATGCAACAAACCTGTAGACATCATAAACTCATACTTAGGCTCACCTTGTGCATTAAAACTTTTTACAATAGCGCCATATTTTTTTTCGCCATTTATAACAAAGCTACCTTTTCTTTCTATGGTTGCATCATTTTCATGCCATAGATAACCTTTCTTTTCATCATCATACTGTCTATCCATTTTTTACTCCTATTAATTTATATTCAAACCCTTTGCCATTTAATTGTTTTCTTTTCTCTATAACCTCACCAAATTTGGCTAGTTTATATTTTACCCTTGCAGGCTCTTTTCTAAGATTTCTTATGGCAGCCGAAATGGACGGCTCACCATAAAAAACATCTGACTTTTCTTTTATTACTTTTTGTAAATCCCAGAAAGTCCACCATTCTCCATTACGCATACATAAAAATACGCAATCATCTAATGTTAACTTAGGCATACATTTCTACCATAGTGTCATAAGACTGTTTTAATGAAACATCTTTAGATTCTATAGATAGGTATGCTCTTTCTATTTCATCAGTATTTAATTCAAACAGTTCTTTTCTTTGTTTATCATTAAGCAAAGCCATTTGAACTCTTATAGATTGAATGTAATCCACAGGTGTAGTATCCATAGAAATTTCATCATCATCTATTCTTTTTAACAAAAAACCTTTTACTTTGTTTGGTTCTGCTTTTTTGACCGCTTTTTTAGGTACAGATGGTTTTCTGTTAATTGCATTATCTACTTCAAATGCACTTGCATATTCGCCACCACCAAGACCACATGAAGCCAAAGCACGACCAATAGCACTTGTGCAACAGTTTTCTAGGGCAGATGTTTTATTAATATAACCCTCTGCTCTGAATTCTTCTGCAAAATCTTTGCCGATTGTGTACCAACCACCATCTTCTGCATTGCAAATATCTATCTGTGCTTCCACCACAACACGCTCTAGGTCATGATGTATTATATTGGTAGTTACACCTACCTTTGAACCTAAATGCTTTCTAAGGACTTGTAAGCGCTTGTCTACAGTAGTGTAAAACTTACCCTTTATTTGTACCTTATCTTCATTTGATAGGTTTGCCATTTCATTTATTGCGTCAATTAATTTATCACTCATTCTATTCTCCATAGTTTTTTTGCAGCATTTTGATCTATTGGATTTGACCATCGCCAATCGTCAAAGTCAGGGTAGAACAAACTTGCTACTTGGTTTATATCATCTGAATATGAAAGAACATTCATCATAGATAATGCAGCCTTTCTCAATTCAATGACTCTCTTTCTTACATCTGTAATCTCTATAGATACAACTTCGGCTTTCGTCTTGGTCACATGTATAAAATCAGCATAAGGTATGCTTTCTTCTGCAAAAGCATAAAGACTTAACTGACGACAGATGGTTGATGGCACTTTAGACATAAGCCGACCAGTGGTCTTTATATCTCTAGTAATACCATCATATTGAAGATCAATATACCCAATGACTGGCACAGGTATATCTTCAAATTCTACTTCAATTCTTTTTTGGCATTCTTGGGGTTTACCAAGTTTTGCATAAAACGGTATAGCAACCTCTAAATATCTTTGTAAATTATTCCTTTCTTTATCTACAGCATTTATGTCGTAGTCATAAGTTGCATTGTGATATTCATATAAAGAATCATAATCATATTCAGAGTTTGTAATTGATCTGTGTAATTTCTTTTCTATAGATAAATCATTTTCAAAAGATTTGCATATAGCATCATCTATAACGGTACCACGCCACATGGCAGGATTTGGTATGCCTCTATGACCACTAACCTTAAGAATCCAAGAAGCAGGGTTGGTTATAAATTGGTTTATAGCACTAGCTGATAAGTGTTCTATACCATGAACTGCAAATGGATTATTCTTCATCTTCGTTACCGTGTAAAAAGACTTCTATTTTTTTGGTTATTTTCTTTGCAGTTTTATCTTGTTCTTTAAGTCGTTTAATTAACTTTTTAAAACCATCAATTTCATGTTGATTGCCTTTTTCTTGATGTGCTTTTAAATTTAAACTAGCATCAATAATGTTTGTTTCATTATCAAAATACTGTATACATCTATCAATGATAAATGCTTCTTCTTTGGTTATTTGGATTGTATCTCTTTTCATTTTATTACCTTTAATTTATTACCTTTTGGGGTAGTGTTTATTTAATATAGCCAGTATAATTCATTTATGGAATAATTAGAACCTTTTTATGAAATTAAAAAAATACTTAGAAAAAGAAAAACATACACAAATGTCTTTTATAGATCAGATAGAAATGGCTAAAGGTGTAAAAATACCACAAGGCACATTTGCAAAATGGATAACTGGCTCTCGCATACCTAGAAAAAAAGAAATGCTAATACTGTTAGATATAACAGAGGGCAATGTGCAGCCAAATGATTTCTATATTGACTAATGAAAAAAGGCTTTACTTGTGGCGCTTTTGACTTATTACACGCAGGACACATAGTTATGCTAATGGAAGCAAAACAAAACTGCGACTATCTAATTGTAGGACTACAGACAGAACCATCTATAGATAGACCAGAAAAAAACAAACCAATCCAATCTATATATGAAAGATATATACAATTACAAGCTATCAAATATGTTGATGAAATATTGCCATATGACACAGAAAAAAGTTTGTTTGATTTATTGGAATCAACCGAGATAGATATTAGGTTTGTTGGCGAAGATTATACAAATAAAGAATTTACTGGTCATGGTCTGCATGAAACTTACTACACAAATAGAAAACATAGTTTTTCTACAACATCATTAAGACAGAGGATAAAACATGTTAATAAATGAAAAGCCTAAAGATTTGGTTGATGATTACATAGAAAATTATTTAGCAACACAAGAAACCAGTTTTGATGTTGACTATATAAGAACTTTATTAAAAAACTATTTTGCATACCACAACGGCAAAAAACAATACAAAGATCAGTTGCAAAAAATTTTAATTTTAGAGGAAAGATGGTATCAGTCCAGCTGCACAGATTTTTCTGTTTATGATGATGATTATTATTTTATTGATATATGGCTTTGTTTTGTTAATTTCAGCAGAAAATATTTAAGATCGCTTGTTAAACCAAATACACTTAATGATTACGGCAATAATTCTTTTATAGATATTTCTAAAAATGTCAGAACCGTTATTGATTTGGGTTGTGGTGTTGGCTATTCAACAGCCTCTTTAAAACAATTATATCCAAATAGTGTCGTTACTGGCACAAATTTAGAAAATACAAAACAGTGGAAATTTTGTCAATATATGAGCAAGAGATATAATTTTAATTTGTGTTCTGATATCAACAATCTGCATCAAGAACAAGATTTGGTTTTTGCGTCAGAGTATTTTGAGCATATAAAAAATCCAATACAGCATTTAAATGAGGTGTTAAGACTAAATCCAAAAATGTTGGTTCTTGCTAACGCATTTAATACAGTCGCTCTTGGTCATTTTACAGAATACTTACATGACGGTGAGGTTATAGATCAAAAATTTATGAGTAAAATATTTAATAAGCATTTGAGAGACAGTGGTTATATAAAATTAAAAACAAAATTTTGGAACAACCGTCCAAATGTGTGGATAAAACAATAGGAGATTAATATGCGCAGTATAAATAACATAGATATAAAAAATATAAAAGAAAACCCAAACAATCCAAGAAAGCATTCTGATAAACAAATAGAACAGCTTGTAGCATCTATCAATGAATTTGGTTTTACAAATCCTATTTTAATAAATGAACAAAACATGATTATTGCAGGACATGGTCGCTATATGGCTGCAAAAAAAATAAAACTAAAAGAGGTTCCTGCAATTAAATTGGAAAACCTTACAGAAAAACAGCTTACTGCATTAATGATTGCAGACAATAAATTAGGCATGAATAGCGCTTGGGACGAAGATTTATTATGGCAACAAATAGAAACATTAAATGCTGATAACTTTGATATTGAGTTATTGGGATTTGATAAAGAGCAAATAATACCTTTTATAGAAGATGAGAGTTTGGTTAATGATGTATTAGAGGAATGGAAAGGTATGCCTGAGTTTGTATCAGATGATAAAACCGCATATAGAAGTGTAATTGTGCATTTTGAAAATGAGGATGATGTTGCAGCATTTCAGGAAAAGCTTGAACAAAGTTTTAGTGAAAAAGCAAAATATATTTGGTACCCACACAAAGAAAATATGGACACTGAAAGCAAAAGATATGAGTAATCCCGCTTATCCACTTTTTATACCATCTAAAGGCAGAGCAGACAGCAGATATACAGCAAAATATTTAGACTATATGAAAGTGCCATATAGATTAGTAATAGAGCCACAAGAATACAAAGAATATTTATCTGAAGTTGGTGATAAAAAAAAATTATTGGTTCTTGATATGTCATATAAAGAAAAGTATGAGTTATGTGATGAACTTGGTTTAAGCAAGTCAACTGGACCAGGACCAGCAAGAAATTTTGCATGGGATGTTTCTATAGCAGAGGGCTATAAATATCATTGGGTTATGGATGATAACATTAGAAGTTTTAGGCGCTTAAACCACAATGAAAAAGTAAAGGTAACAAACGGCAGCATCTTTGCTGCAATGGAAGAATTTGCACAACGCTATACAAATCTAGGAATGTGCGGCCCAAATTATACCTTTTTTGCACCTGCTACACAGAAGCGACCACCCTTTGTAATGAATACAAGAATATACTCATGTAATTTTATAAAAAACGACATACCTTTTAGGTGGAGAGGTAGATATAACGAAGATACAATTTTATCCCTAGACATACTTACCGCAGGAATGTGCACAGTACAATTTAATGCTTTTTTACAAGAAAAAATTACTACACAAGTAGTAAAAGGTGGTAATTCTGCAGAGTTTTATGACAATGAAGGCACTTTAGCAAAATCTAAAATGCAGGTTAAGGTTTACCCTGATTATTCAAGAATTGTAAAAAAATACGGCAGAATACATCATTATGTAGACTACAACCCATTTAAAAAAAATAGGCTAATCAGAAATGAAGATGCTGTTATACCAAAAAAATCACAACATGAAATGAAGTTAAAAATTAATAAATCTATTTAATATTAAAGTTATCTATATATGCTGTTTCCCAATCTTCATCAACATTGTGGTATTTAACAAAGCATCTTTGATCTGTGTCGTATTTAAACTTTGCTTCGCCAATCTTGCCATATAGGTCTTGTTCTCTTATTTTTCTAGTAATAACATTTGTAGAATTATCGTCAAAATCCCTATGTACTGTTAGAACTGCATCTGCTTGATTGTGCCAATGGGCTGCACCACTTATATCATATGCTGTGGGTGGCAAATAACTACCATCATTTGTTTTAGGTAGTTTTGTAGGGTGTGCTATAACCCAACATACAACCTCGTAGATTCTAGTAAATCTTTTGCATAAAGAAATAAAATCACGAATATGCTCATCTTCTCTCTGATTGCCCTGTCTTACTGCAGAAACTTCGTTGAATGGGTCAATAACCAAGCCATTTATACCATGTTTATATATTGCAGATTTAGCAATAGAAAGTATTAGATCAATGGACGGTATAGCATCTTTGGTTTCTATAAAATAAAAATGCTTGTGTATAAAATCCATCGCTTTGTTTAATTCCGCTTTGGTCATTCTATTTTTTAACCCCTCATCAAAAGGTTTGCGTAGATACATTTGCACCAATCTTCGTATATGCATAGATGTACTATGCTCAGGTGAAAACATTGCAAAAGACCAACCATGTGTTTCTGCAAGTTTTAATAGTATTTGATCTGTGAATACAGATTTACCATGATTTGGTATTCCTGTAATAACATGAAAAGTACCAGTCATAACTTTGTATATATCATCTAAACCATCCATTCCTATCTCTGTAGGTCTTTCGTAATTACCCTCATATAAATCATTAAGTTGTTTTGTGTAGTCGTTAGCTGTATATAAACCTTCAATTGGATAAGGCGTGGCATTTTCTATAACTTCTCTAAGTTTCATAGCCCCATGCTTAATTAATACATCATTTGCATCTTTGCAATTATCAGGCGTTGTAACAAACCAACATATATCTTTGCCAAACCTATGTAATAATTCCTTATGTAAGGCTCTGCCACTGCTGTCATTGTCAGTAAATAAAATAATCTTGGTAGCAACTAAGTTGCAATTTTCCAGTGCTTTAAATCTAGCATCTTGCTTGTCAAACTTTGCTTCTTTTGGCGCGCCATTTGGTAAAGTAGTTGCATTGTCAAAACCACATTCGCCTAATGCTAAAACATCAAATTCACCCTCAGTAAAAATTATTGTTTTCTCGTTACATATTTTATCGTAGTTATAAAGAATAGATTTTGCATTAGCAGATTGTCTAAACTGCTTATCTCTTGTTCTGTATTTAAGGTTTGTAAGTTGTCCATTTTCATCAAAATATTGAAATACACACCATTCATTTTCCTGCACTACATTAAATCTTTCGCATGTAGATTTGCTAATTCCTCTTTCTTTCATATAGTCATAAAAGCTATCTGATGGCTTCTTAGCTGCTGTAGGTGGTTTTGGTTGTATATAACTAGGTTTCTTATTGGGTTGATATAAAGAGCCTGTGCCACTACCACCAGTCCATTCACAATGATGGCATTTCCATACAACAGTTCCGCTATCTATGGTAACCGACAAAGGATTATCTCTAGGGTTATGTGGTGGTTGGCATTGCGGGCATTTTGTTTTTTGATTACCCTCTTGTTGATGTTTTAAACTTATGTTGTTTTCAATTAATGTTTTATCTATGTTCATATTATTATCCTGCTAAATTATTAAGGGTACTATTTTTAATGGTTTTTTCTAAAAAGTCTAAATATCTTTGTTGATTCAACCAAGTGGTTGCATGTGGAATAAATCTTTCCTCTGTGGTTAAGTTTTCTTGTGCAAATACTTTGGTTGCATAAATAATCTTTGAATAATGTTTTTCATCATATTTTGCAAAAGATACACTAGCTTGATACTTTCCAACCTTTCTTGGATAGTGTTTCCAAAACAACTCAAATTCGTGTATATATTCTTTAGTATCTTCTTTAGTATTGGTGGTAATTGGTGACCCCTGCCCCTTATCTTCCATTACACTAGGGGTATGGTCATCAACAACCATAGGGTTCTTGTCTAAGGTTAGATGATAACGATTAGAGGTGTGTCCACCATTATCTAATTTCCTGTGTTCTATTTTTAAATAACCCAATTGCTCAAATTCTTTTATTGCATTTTGTATAGTTTTGGTTGTATTTAAACCAATCAGTTTTGCAATGTGTTTATAAGACGGATAACAAGTACCCTTTTCGTCTGCATAGTTTCCTAAGATAACTAATATTAATTTCTTTGTTGGCGATAAGCCGTTAACTTTAAGTGCTTTGTTTAAGCATTCTATTGACATATATAACTCCTGTTAAAATAATGTTGTTTTTTATACACCAAGTTTATTTTGCTCTTCCTCATCCCTTAGTGTTTGGGCTTCAAACTCCATAAACTCTTTGAGAATCTGATCCATATTGCTTGGTGTTGCAATATTATTATCTAATAAAGCTATTTTTATTTCTGCTGAAATTCGCAGATATTCCCAAATTAATGACTCATCTACCGCTGCTTTGATTTCTTGAATTTGTTCTATTGTTGCTAATTGCATTTTATTTTCCTATAAAAATGGGGGCATATAGCCCCCTGTTAAAATTAATTTAATGGTATGAACTTCATAAAGGGTTCTTCTCTATGACCCTCAGGCAACCATTCTAGCTTTTCTGCAACTTCTTCTATGGTTAACATGCAGTCCGTAGTGCCACCATCATCTGTATCGTTAGCAAGTATTGATCTGCCGCAATAGTTTGTTACACCTAGCTTAAAGTACATATTATCTTTAAGTAGCCCCTCATCATCTACATACATAATGACACCACCGCCAAGTCTGACTACATCAAAGCAACTGCATTGCATTACTTTGTAATAATCCTCTATATCGGAGTCAGAAATATCTATATAAGAAAGGCTCTGATCAAATGGGTCAATTAGTATTACTTGGATTTTATTTTTTTCTTTCATTTTACCTGCTCTTTGAGCGTTTAGTTAATATAGGTACATAGTATATTGTCCACAGAATAAGTAAACCTCTTTTGGAATAATAAATATATTAATTTAGTAATACCCTTTGCATATAATCTTTTTTGGAATATTATGTTTATAATTAATGGTAAATAATGAACACTAAAACCAAGAAATCTAAACTAACAGACACTTTAAAACTTAAAATTAGAAATGAGTTTGTTCAAGGTATTGATGAAAATTCAGAAAGAGTTTTGTTTACTTTAGATGAATTAATTAAAAAATATAAAGTTGCACAAAGCACGATATACAGAATTGCAAGAACAGAACAATGGAAAGTGCAACGCGATCAATTTCAACAAGAGTACACAGAAAAGCTTGATAGAGATAGAATCAAAGCAAGAGCAAAAGAATCTATTAAGTTTGATGATAATTCTATCAATCTTGCAAAAGCCTTATACAGCACAGTAGGTCAAGTAATACAAAATAATAATGCAGCAATACAACAAGGCAAAAAAGGATTGCCACCATCACAAATTAATTCACTTGCTAATGCAGCAGTTACTGCACAACGATTAGCAAAACTTGCTCTTGGAGAAGCTACACACAATATAGATGCCACAGTCAATGAAAACACAGACGCATTCAGAAGAGCTATGGAACTGCTTGACACAGTTGAAGAGCAACGCAGAAGCCAAAGCGATAGAACTACGCACTGATTGGTTAGAAACAGCTAGAGAAAAACAGCTACAACCTGCATACAAACATTACATATGGCTTATATTAGCAGGTCGTGGTTGGGGTAAAACTAGAACTGGCGCACAGGACATTGCTTTATATGCCTTAAGAAACCCTAATACAATTTCGGCAGTCGTTGCACCGACATCAGGCGATCTCAGGAGGGTATGTTTTGGTGGTCCTAGCGGTTTAGTTTCCATAATACCTAAAGAATGCCTTTCGGTTACAAAAGATATGAAAGGGTACTCATCAAGCATAAGTGAGATTCGCTTACATAATGGCTCTAAGATTGTAGGCTATGCAGCATCTGAGCCTGAACGATTAAGAGGACCACAGTATCATAGGGCATGGTGTGATGAGGTAGCAGCATGGCGATATCCTGAAGCATTTGATCAACTTATGTTTGGTTTAAGATTAGGCAAAAACCCTCAATGCCTTATAACCACAACACCAAAGCCTACAAAGATAATTAGAGATTTAGTGGCAAGGGAAGATGTTGCCGTTACAACTGGTAGTACATTTGAGAATGAAGCCAATTTAGCTGAAAGTGCGTTAGCAATGTTAAGGGATAAATATGAAGGAACTACATTAGGCAGACAAGAATTATATGCAGAAATAATTGAAAACTTGGAAGGCGCTTTATGGACAAGCGCACTTATAGATGAAGCAAGAATGCCTGATGATACAGAAAAGGAATTAAAACAGATCATAGTTGCCATTGATCCTGCAGTAACCAATAACGAGGATTCAGATGAAACAGGAATTATGGTGGTTGGCAAAGACCTTAATAATGAGTATTATGTATTAGAAGATGTGTCAGGTAAATATTCGCCTGATGCTTGGGCAAGAAAAGCCATAAACTGTTATTATGACTGGGGTGCTGACAGAATAGTTGCCGAAGTTAATAATGGTGGCGATTTGGTGGAAAGACTATTAAGAGGAATAGATGATAATATTCCTTATAGGTCTGTAAGAGCGACAAGAGGCAAGCTAGTAAGAGCAGAACCAATTGCAGCACTTTATGAGCAAAGGCGTGTTCATCATATTGGTTATTTTCCTGAATTAGAATCACAGATGTGCAGCTATATAGGAGAAACAAAACCAAGTCCTGATAGATTAGATGCTTTGGTTTGGGGTATTACCGAATTAAGCAAATCAAAAGGCGAAGTTAATTGGAGAATAAGCTAATGGCAGAACAAACATTTTTACAAAGATTGTTTAACAGGCAACCTATTGAACAAAAAAATTCAAACATGATGGGTTACTTCGGCGTAGGAACTGAAGAAGCAAAAGCCTACAAATATGCAGACCTAGCAAAAGAGGGTTATCTCAAAAACGCCATTGTCTATAGATGTGTTAATGAGATAAGCAAAGGCGCAAGCGCCGTGCCTTTTGTTATTAAGGCAGGCGATCAAATAATAGAGGAACACCCACTAATAGATTTATTGATGCGACCTAACCCACTGCAATCTTACAGTGAGTTTTTTAACAGTCTGTTTGGCTATGTATTATTAAGTGGTAATGCTTATATATTAAAGACTGGCTCTGATATGGGTGCACCTAAAGAACTACATCAACTTAGACCTGATCGCATAAACATTAAAGGTAGTGGAAAGCCTATACCTGAGAAATATGAATATATGGTTAATGGCAGGGTAAGCCAAACTTATTTGATAGATCAAGAAAATGGTTTTAGTGAACTTAAACATATAAAGCTATGGAATCCTTTAGATGATTATTATGGGTTAAGTCCAATGAGTGCTGCCGCAGTAGAGGTAGATCAGTTCAATATGTCAAGCAAGCACAATGTAAACCTTTTGCAAAATGGCGCTAGACCAAGTGGCGCAGTCATATTTAAACCGCAAGATGATGCGGGTTTTGCAGTTAATCTTAGTGAATCACAAAGACAGCAACTTATTACTGATATGAATAACAGGTTTACTGGCGCCAATAATGCAGGCAGACCTATGTTATTAGAGGGTGACTTTGATTGGAAAGAAATGGGTTTAAGTCCAAAGGATATGGATTTCTTAAACCTCAAACATATGAGTGCCACAGATATAGCCTTATGTTTTGGTGTACCAAGTCAGCTTGTAGGAGTTCCCGATAGTCAGACATATTCAAATGTAGCAGAAGCCAGGCTTGCCCTTTATGAAGAAACAATTATTCCACACCTCAGAAAAATCGCATCTGACTTTAATGAGTGGTTGGTTCCATTGTTTGATGACAGGCTTACATTAGAATTTGATATTGATTCTATACCCGCACTATCAGAAAGAGTTAAGAGAACATATGAGAATGTTACCTCTGCTGTAAGAGAGGGCATCATGACTAGGAATGAAGCTAGGCAGGAATTAGGATTAGAGCCAGTTGATGGCGCAGATGATCTTTATATATCTGCAAACTTATTTCCCATTGGTGATGAATCGGTTGACAAGCCAATAAACCCAATAAATGAAGATGATCTTGCAGATTATGATGACGAAGAAACGGATAAAGCCATACTGCAGTTAATCAAAGAAGAAACAGTAGAGCATATTCCAAATAACCCAATGGCAGAAGAAGCCGCTAGAGGTTTGCAATGGAGAACCAAGTATAAAAGAGGTGGAACAACA
>Ga0115012_10001111_pt1 | contig 15473 bp, 12 predicted proteins | sample TroAtlMetagenome_FD_88706 | JGI IMG/M metagenome (GOLD analysis project Ga0115012, IMG submission 88706) | Marine eukaryotic phytoplankton communities from Atlantic Ocean - Tropical Atlantic ANT10 Metagenome | ecosystem: Environmental > Aquatic > Marine > Oceanic | place: Tropical Atlantic...
ATTTTTTAGAAGAATTTCTCTTTCTTTCAGACCTTCCTTAACAAGAGAAAAGTTTAGATATTCTAAGTACCTCAAACCACCATGAAATAATTTAGTTGAATTAGAAGATGTTTTGGATGCCAGGTCTCCCTTTTCGGCCAAAGCTACATTAAGTCCACGGCCTGCGGCATCTCTAGCAATTGCAACACCGTTAACACCACCACCAATCACAAATATATCAAAAATGTCTTTAGTCATTATACAATTACAAAACTGAATGAAATTGAGGTGTAAACAATTTAAAATAAAACTGAAAGAAATTTATGTCATTTAAAGTCTTCGAAAAATTCTTCAAACCACTTAAATTTATAGTCTCACAACCTTAAGCTTAATCTTTAGGTTTGTGCGACAAAAAGAATGCAAAAAGCAGGTTTTCTCACTAATATCAAGCATCTCCTTAGCAATATTGTCACTTTCTGAAGTATTAAGATACACATGTGTTTCAATTGGATCTGCTGAGCCAGGTTTGCCAGTTTTTCCACTAGCTCCACCAAGGGAAAAATGAGAGTCTTGTACTATTTTATAATCAGGAAGGTCTAAATTTAACATCGATACAAATCTTCCAAATTGGGTCATGAAGCAAAAACCAATTCCAGCAGAAATCAGTGTGCTAGCATCTGGTGCGCGTCCATCCTCAGACGAAAGAAATCTGAAAGAAGTCCCATGGGGAGAATATTGCATCTGCTGAATTTCCTTTATTCCGTCCTCACGCAAAATTGCAATAGCACCTATATTTAAGCGGCGGTCTTGTTCATCACTTAGTGAAGATCCACCAGAACTTGTACCTTTCCGCACTTCTTTAACCGGAGTCAAGCCTATCGGCTTCATCAAATCCAACTTATTTTCTTTGGGAAGTGATTTGTCAAAAATATCACTAGAGTCAGGAAAAATTGGCCCGCTTAATTCCAATACATTATTGGTTGGTAATTCAACTCCATTTTTTGCTAATTTAAAAAGGCTTTCATGCTCCCCCCTCATTAACCCATTCAAGGGGGAGGCATAAGTCGCATCGACCAAAAAGTCATACAATGAACGATCATTCATATCGCACGCTATTTCAACCTTTAACTCAACGTTTTCCGCCCCACCAACCATAGTGCGCTTAAGCATTGAGCCTTTCATTGTATAGAAGTTGTCTAGTATTAATCTCAACGCACTTATTTTAACTCCCCGTTCTTGACTGAGCGCTAAAATCTCATTCATGAAGCTAGCAACCATCCCAGTAGATAAAAACGCTAGAGGGCACGGTGCCGCGTCATGACCATTTAAGTAGGGACCTTCATCAGATACCAGACGCCAAGTACTACCTGTGAGTGTAGACTTAACCAATGCTTCTTTTTGAAATCCTGATAAAGATCTTACCCAAGTGCGGAGGGCCTCACCTTTCCGATTTATTAGAGAACTATCAGCCGCTTCATTAGAATTAGACAGTTTAAAAAACGGCGGAAACTTACTTTCCGCAATTATGTTTTTGCCCAGTCTTTCCATCTAACTTTCTCTTTTGAAGTAAAAATTGAGTAACGATTTCTAAAATGAAATAATTAGCTTTATATCCATAAGACAGCTTTCATGACTCAAACATTTATTTTGCCACCGTCCACATTAAGTGTCTGACCTGTTACAAAATCACTGTCGGATGTTATTAGATACATCAGTGAACCCAAAAGATCTTCTGGTACCATTGCTCTTTTTATAGATCGTGATTGTATAGTAGGACCCCGTGCAGGATCAAAACCCGTATGGCCTTGTATAGATTCACTTTCTGTAAGGCCGGGAGCAATAGCATTAATTTGTATGTTCTTTTCACCGAACTCCCTGGCATGACCCCTTGTTAACGCAATTACTGCTGCTTTAGAAGCAGTGTAATGTGACAAACCTGGCGGTCCATAATAAAATGTACCAGACGCTATATTAACAATCTTTCCAGCTCCAGCTCGCATCATCGAGGGTACCACTGCTTTTGTCGCCTGATGCACACCTCTCGCATTAACTGTCATTACTTTATCAAATTCATCATTATCAATTTGCATAAAAGGTTTTGGCTGCAGCGCCGCAAAAATTGAAGCGTTATTTACAAGTATATCTAGACTGTTAAATTCTTTTTCAGTAGTTGCCACCATATTTGCCAAATCATCATCTGAAGTAACATTTACGGGTAGCCCGATAGCTCTACCACCACTTGCTATTATTTTTTCAACAGTATTTTTTGTTTCCAATACGTCAGCAACTACGACATTTGCCCCCTCTTCAGCCACTCTATTAGCCATAATCGCTCCGATACCACGAGCGGCACCAGTAATAATTGCTGTTTTACCTGTTAAACGACCCATTATTTTCTCCCTATTTAAATTTTTATTTCAAGGATCTTTGCGACCTCGGGCCAACTTTTGGCACCGTTTATCCGCAAATCGTTAGTAAGATCTTCTGGAACCCAGTCAATCAAACATTTTTTAAAATTTGGCAATTTCTTCACTCGCTCAAACCAATTTTCAACATTAGGTAAGCGCCCGTTTTCCCACAGTCCTTGCATCGACATCATGGCAAGGCGATTTATATATGGAGTCATAGCGATATCAGCGATCATAAATTTATTTCCGACCAGCCAATCATTTCCAGACTTAAGAACATCCTCCATTTTATATAGATAACTGTCATAAAGTTTAATTTTCTCGATTGCACCAGGAGCTTCAAAACCATATCGAATGAAACCATCCTTTTGATCTTTCCAGTTTGATGTCACAGAGAAGTTTGGAGTCGACTCTAAAAAATTTTTTACTCCTTCTTCTCCTAGATTTTTCAATACAGTGTGACGATGTGAACAAACGAAAGTTACTGCCCCGCAGGCCGGATGAAGATCCTCATCAACTGCTTTAGTCCAATATCGAGATTGTGCCCTTTCCCATGGATCGATTGGGTGGACACTGGTTTCGGGTTTTAGGTGGTCTAAGTATTCTATTATAACTGTAGAGTCTGGAATTACAGTTTCATCGTGAATTAAAGTTGGCACCACAGCTTTTGGATTCAGTTTAAGATACTCGGGATCGAATTGTTCGCCTTTAAGAATGTCAATATAGACGCCATCCCACTCAAGATTTTTTTCAGCCATAGCCAGGCGAACCTTAGCGGCGCAAACAGACGATCCATGATGATAAAGTTTGTAAGTCATAATTGAACAGTAACCCATTTTAATTCAGTCATAGCTTCCATATCGGCGTCGGTGCCCTCTCTCCCGAAACCACTTTCTCCATTTCCGCCAAATGGAACATGTGCCTCATCATGTATTGTTGGCCCATTAATGTGGCACATTCCAGCACCTATATTTTTTGCAAAGTGAAAGGCAGTATCAATATTCTTAGTAAAAATGGCTGATGATAATCCATATTCCGTATCATTAGATTTTTCTAATCCCTCTTCATAGGAGTCAATTGGATATATTGATGTTACTGGACCAAAAGTTTCAGCTTTACAGACCGTCATATCTTCTGAAACCCCAGTGAGTAATGTAGGCTGACACCTATTACCTTCCCATTCACCTCCACATACGATAGTAGCCCCTTTTTTCACAGCATCTTCAATGTGACTCTTTATTCGATTACGCTGCCTTGGAGAAATAATTGGGGCTATAACAGTGTTAGGATCACGTAAATCACCCATACCAATTTTTGAAGCAACCATAGAAAATCTCTTTACAAATTCATCAAAAATCGGCCGCTCAACATAAAACCGACTAGAACCTATACAAGCCTGACCAGCAAACATGAAGATAGATCTAGCAGCAAGAGGTATCACCTTATCAAGATCTGCATCTGCCAAAACTACGGTTGGACTTTTACCTCCAAGTTCTAAAGTTTTTGGTGTTTTGTTCTTTGCACAAATTTCGCTAATGTGTTGGCCTACCACTGAGGATCCAGTGAAAGTCACAAAACTTACATCCCGGTGCCCGGTTAATTCATCTCCTATTTCACTACCATATCCTGTTACAACATTGTATGAGCCCGGTGGAAATCCCGCTTCAGCTACAATTTCTGCAAAAAGTATTGTCAGATGTGGCGACATCTCTGATGGAAGGTGGACAACCGTGTTCCCCAAAGCTAATGCATTGGCAACCAGCCTAGACGTTTTAATGAGCGGGACATTGAATGGGGTAATCACCGCCACGACACCTAATGGCTCTCTCAAAGACATAGAAAATTTTCCAGGCGCATCTGAGGGAATTGTTTCTCCACGAACATTTCGACAAAGGCCTGCAGCAGCTCTCACCATTGTTAACCCTTTCGCAAACTCAAACATTGCCTTTTGCATTGGTGACCCAATCTCATCCACTAAACAGTTAATCAAATCAGGTTTCCGAACTTCCATTATTTCTGCCACTCGAAGAAGCAAACGCTCTCTTTCAGAAGGCAATGTTTCTCGGTAGCTTTTAAAAGCTTCTTTTGCAGCTGCCACGGCATCACAAATATCTTTTCCAGTTCCCTTAGCAACCTTTACATAAAGAGTATCATTAAGCGGATTTATATCATCAAACACAGCTCCAGATTCAGTTTCAACCCAGTCTCCATTAATATAATGCTTCAAAGGCTCCATTTTACTTTTATCACTCATAAATTAGTCTCCAATTTCTATTCACAATACGGCATATTCTATTTCAAACTTTTGAGAAGTCTGGACACCATTTGAGAATACCATCCTTAAAGCTTTCCCTATCTCTACATTGTAGAGACCAGCGAGTGATGTTTTTATATTTTTCAAAAGGATATCCGCATCCGATCAAAACAAAGTGCAAAGGAATCCAAGATATATCAGCTAAGGTAAAGTTAGATCCCATAATCCATTCCTTGCCCTCTAATGTTTGCTCTAATTTTCCAAACGCCTCTTCGAGAAGCTTAAAAGACTTTTCCACATCAGAACTTCCAAAAGTTTTGTTCCCAGAATGTTTAGAATGAAACTCCTTTAATTCATTATTTTTTTGAAGTTCCCCATACTTCCTCTCTTCCTCAGCAGTTTTTTTCACCTTCTTTTGTATCATTGTGGCATATACGTAAGGCTTTACCGCAGGGACATGAAGAGATGCAGCGAGTTTAAGCCAATCCAGCATCTCGCTCTCACTTTTCGTCTCTCTTAATGATGGCTTCGGGTATTCTTGGTCGATGTAGTCTATTATATCATTTGACTCAATATGAACTACTCCGTTATCTACTAAGGTTGGAACAAGACCGTTTGGATTAATTCCAAAATATTCATCTGTGATGTTTTCTTTTTTCTTCAAATCAATATGATGGCTGTTCCACTGCAGCCCTTTCTCGATGAGAGCCATCCTTACTCTCATTGAACAGTTCGATATAGCTCCATGATATAGGTGAATGCCTTCTAAAGACTCTACCGATTTGTTCTTTGGGTTGACTATAACCATGGATATTCTCCTTATCATTGATTAAATAATTTGGGATCCCAAAAATAGTATTTTTTCTGAATGTCCGACTTAATCATTCAACTAGTACTAGTGATTCCATAATTGGGATCCCATTGCAAGTTATAATGGTACTTTTTTCTATTTTTTTGGGTTTTTGTTGACTTTGGGATCCCAATAAATAAGACTAACAACATGAAATCTATTGATATTGAACTTGCTGAGAAAATTCGGCACGACATACTAATTGGCAAATATTCTGAAGGAGAGCGCTTATCTGAGGCTCAACTCTGTGATACTCATGGCGTATCTCGCACTCCGGTTAGGTTAGCAATACGACTATTAGAGAGAGAGGGAGTCTTGAGGCGCGGTGATGGGAGAGGATATCTCGTCCAAAGCCCTACAGTAGAAGATATAAAGGAAGCAGTTTTAGTCCGTGGCCATTTAGAAAGCCTTGGAGCCCGCCTGATAGCTCAGTCATCTGAACGCCAATTAATTTTACCAAGCCTTGAGGCGGCGATAGATGAAATTGACAAATTAATCAACCTAGAAGTGTTGGACGATAAGTCTATTCGCAATTTACAAAAACAGAATGCGGTATTTCACCAAACGATACTACAGTCCTGCGGAAATGACTTTGTTGGCTTTACCTGCAACCAAATTAATCACCTTCCAATGCTAGAGGTTGGGTCAATGGCTTTTGACCGCACAACAATAAAAACAACCAAAGGTGTAGAACGCACTTTGTTTAGGCTACGACTGGGGAATGCCCAACATAAAGTTATATATCACGCTATCAGAACTGGTGATGGAGTTCGTGCGGAAGGGGTAATGCGTGAGCATTCTAATACGATGATCGAGTACATTGAACTCTTTGAAAAAAGACATGAGGAACTCACGCTATCTGATTTAATAAGTTATTCTGGGTATGAGATGGGAGTAAAAACTGATAGCGAACAGCTAGCTAATTAGAAAAAGTAGCATTTGACTTAATAATTCCGCACTAACCATTAAATTTATTACAGGCTCCTCTGCCTAGCTCATTTACTTTTTTTCCTTTCTCACAGGCAGCATACCTGGATCTTTCCCCTCAGCACTAGCTTCATCCCAATAGCCGATAGGTACTCCTAACTTCTCTTCAATACCGGTCATATGCTCATTATGCTCCTCAGACCAAGTCTCGCGCTGTCTGTACTGAAGTGACCATTCGGCTAGTTTGCTGAACATTAAATGGAGTATATCTTGGTGCTGTTCACTCTGCCCCAGGTCTACTAACTCATTTGGGTCGTTTTTGAGGTCAAATAAAACAGGGGGAAACCCTGGAGCGTAAATATATTTCCATTCTTTTGTGGCAACCATATAGGAGCGACATTCCAATGGGGTCTTATTTGTCTTGGGGCGAAAAACTTGGCACGAATAATCAAATTCACTGACAGTATAGTCTCTCCATTTGGTCCCTTCAGTTTCTTTATCCCTAATTTTGCTGAGAAGTGAACAGCCATCTAAAACATTTCTAGCTACACTACCTCCCTGATACTCAATAAAAGTAGGAAGCAAATCAATTAACTCTACAAGGGACTCTTCTTTACTACCTCTTGTACCATCTGCAGCACTACTTGGGTCAGCAATAATCAGTGGAACTTTGACGGCTTGATCATGAAAATAATCCTTGTCACCCATCCAATGATCGCCAAGATAATCTCCATGATCACCAGTAAAAATAATCAGAGTATTGTCTAATAGCCCCTTTTTATCCATAAAATCGAAGAGAATACCCAACTGATCATCAATTTGAGAAATAAGCCCCATATAAGTTGGTATCACAGTTTCTCTCGCAACTTCCTTAGCAAAAGTTTTCCCTGATACCCTTTCCATAAAATGTTTAAAAAGTTGGTTGGTGTTTTCTAATTCTGCCTTTGACTTAATTGCTGGAATGATATCTTTAGATGAGTACATCGTGTTATAAGGGGCCGGGGCAACATACGGCCAATGTGGCTTGATGAAGGACAGGTGAAGTAACCAGGGCTCTTGATTTCCCTCTTCTGTAAGAAAATCAATTGCTCGCCTGGTCATATATGGAGTCTCAGAATCTTCATCCGAAACTCGTGCTGCCAAATCAACTTTATCATTAAAAAACCCAGATCTAACTCCCGCATCCGTATCTACAGAATTGGCAGCCCAGTGCCAAGGATTATCATCTTCATTGTAACCTTTTGATTTCAGATATTTATTGTATTTGAGGTCAGGCTTAACCATCCCATCAGGATGCACACCATCATCACGTTCATATGCCTCAAACCCAGCCTGTGAGTGATGGACACCTATAAAGCTTTCTGGATCGACACCCAATCTTTCCATACCTTCTTTATCAGCAATCATATGAGTCTTTCCAACCAATACAGTTCGCATTCCAAGAGCATTTAGATGATGGCCAATATTTTTTTCGCCTACTCTCAATGGGGCCCAATTAGAAGATGATCCGTGCGAAGAAACGTACCTCCCAGTATAAGTGCTCATTCGAGATGGGCCACAACTTGGTGACTGACAGAAAGTATTTGTAAAGTTTACCCCACGTCGAGCAAGAGCATCTATATTCGGAGTCTTTATATATGGGTGACCAGTACAACCAAGATAATCATACCTTAATTGATCACACATGATGAACAATATATTCTGTTTTGACATTTTACCCCATAAGTTCTTAATTACAGCTGGAATTTATGTTCAATATTGCATTATTGGGATCCCAACACAATATATTCATTTTAAAACTTTAAATTTTAATGAATATTCTTGCATTCAGGATCCCAAAATTATAATTATTAGACCAGTAAAGCTTAATTACGGCAATATACAAACAGAGTGGATAAACAAAAATTAGCACATATTATTCAAGATCATTAATTATTACTAGTTCCTCATTAGAGCAATATCCTTTTTAACCGTAAGGAGAATACCAATGCATAAAGAGCTTAAAGCCCACCCAGAATATTTCAACAGGGAAATAGTAAAACTCACCGATAATGTTTATCAAGCATTTGGTTTCGCGGCCTCAAATGTTTACATGATAATTGGAAATGATGGCATTGTAATTGTAGACACAACAGAGACTACTTCCGCAGCCGAAAATATATTAGCTGAATTCCGAAAGATTACCAAACTCCCTGTCAAAACTATAATACTTACTCACTCTCATCGAGACCATGTTTCTGGAGCAAGTGTTTTTGCCGGAAGTAGTAATCCAGAGATACTTGCGAGCCATAAGTCTTCTGAAGATCCTTTAATTGTTGCTACAGAACATCCACGCCCTACAAAGGCAATGCAAACGCGAACTAAACGACAGTTTGGCATTGGATTATCTTATCCAGATGAAATAATTGGTATTGGCGTTGGGCCCGGTAATCGACCTTTAAAAGGTATGGGCGCTGGCATAATGACACCAACTAGATTGGTCTCAAATGAAATTGAGAAATTAGAAACATGCGGAATAGAGTTGGAATTAGTCATGGCACCAGGGGAAACCCCTGACCATATGATAGTTTGGTATGCCGAGAAAAAGTTGCTGTTAAGTGGTGATAATTTCTACAGATCATTCCCCAATCTTTACGCAATCCGCGGTACTGAATATCGAGACTTTGATACTTGGGCTAATACAATGGATCTTTTGATGTCTTTTAAACCTGAAATCCTTGGACCAGGACACACCAAGGCTATTTTCGGCTGGAAAACTATTCAAGAAATTTTAACCGATTATCGTGATGCAATTCGTCACGTAGTCAATGAAACGAGAAATGGAATGGATGCCGGTCTCACAATAGATCAACTTGCACACCGAATAAAATTACCCAAGAGGTTAGCCGAGAAACCTTATTTACGTGAATATTACGGACGAATTCAATATGCAGTAAGGGCATATTTTGTGGGCACTATGGGTTGGTTCGATGGCAATCCGACTTCCTTAAGTGCCCTGCCTCCTCAAGATGAAGCAAAGCGTCTAATAAGTCTTTTAGGTGGTATAGAAGTAATAAAGAAAGAGATTGAAAAATCAATATCTGCTTCAGACTTTCAATGGGCTTTGCAACTTGTTGACCGACTAATTTTCTCTGATCAGGACCTAAAATATGCCAAGAGCACTAAAGCTAAGATACTCCGGTTGCATGCTGAAAATCAGATTAATTGCCCTACAAGACATTATTACATCCAGTGTGCAAAGGAGTTAGAGAACGAAGTAGAATGAATATTTCCCTGCACTTAGCATACTATTACTTCTCACAGCTAGCCAATTTTCTGTGGTTTTAATTAATTTTAAGAAATTATTACTACTACGCTTGAGCTGTTGGCAATGGCACTCGATCGACAGCATTAATTTGTAGTTCTGCCATTTTCTGAATTAAATCAAACTTTATTGAACTAAATTTTCTGCAATCCCAGAGGTTATCCATCTCACCAGGATCATCTTTGAGATTAAATAATTCATTTTTGCAAATGCCTCTATATAGCGACAATCGCCAATCGTTATAAATAATTGTATGCACTCTTGGTTCTTTGCCAAAAGCCTCTTGTGTCCTCTGATTGTCATACTGAATAAAAGCTGCCTCTCTCCCTGCCCCCCCAGCAACAGACATTACTTGACCATTTATTCCTTCTGGATGTTCGATTTTTGCTCGCTCTAAAATGGTGGATCCAATATCATGAGTTTGAGCAATTTCGCGATTCCTCTCGCCGTGCAATCCCTCTGGATCAGACCAGATAAACGGAACATGGGTGAGAGTGTCGTACTGCTCAGCACCTTTAAAGAGCAATCTATGGTCTCCCAGATGATCGCCATGATCAGAGGTGTATATCTGAACAGTGCTCCCCTTTAAACAAGTTTCAGCTACTGCATTCCTTACTTGCCCAACAGCATCATCAATCATTGCAATCATTCCACATGTAAGAGCCCTTGCCTCTAAAGCCTCCTTTTTTGATACTGCAACTGAATAACCAGAACTCTGTCCTAGTGTTTTATCACGAGCTCTGGCACTTTCGGCTAACTTTACATATTCTGGAGCTTCCCAATCATTTATTTCAAAGGCCTTTGGAACTGGCATTTCCTCAGGCCTATACATGTCCCAATACTTGCCTGGTGGAGTAAATGGGTGATGGGGATCGGGAAATGAAACCATCAGGAAAAAAGGTCTCTTATCCTTCCTCAGCTTAATCCAATCGCTTGCCCGATTTGCTATGTATTTTGTAGAGTAATACTCTTCAGGTATTTTTGTTCTCACTGCTTGCGGGCAGGTATAATTATGCTCAAATTGATTATCTCGACCCATAAGATTTAAAACATCAGGCGCATTCTTTTTTAACCAGACCAAAAAATCACCACCACTATTTGCGCCGTGCCTTAAAACCGATTCATAGTGATCAAACCCATAAAAAGGAGTGGGTACTTTAGGATTGTCTTGCTCCCAAAACCTCTGCTGCTCATAGTGATAAAGTTCAGAAGCAATATCAGATCTAATTGCTTCCCGCATACCGTCAGGCGGTATTGAATAACCAGGCCTATACTCACGCTTTTCAAACTGGGTCGGCCAATCTGTAACATTCTGCAAATGACTTTTCCCAATTAGTGCAGTTTGATAACCAGCTGCTCTTAACAGTTCTACAAATGTAACTTGTTCAAGACCTAAAGGAATACCGAGAGATCTGACTCCATGGCTAGATGGCATTCGGCAAGTCATTAAACTAGCACGATTTGGCATGCAAACTGGAGATGAAACGTAAAACCTGTCATAGATCACGCCTTCTTTAGCCATACAATCGATGTTGGGAGTTTTTAAAATAGGATGACCATAACATCCTAGATAATCAAAACGTTGCTGGTCGGTGATAAATAAAATAAAGTTGGGCTTATTTGCCATTTTAATCTTACCTCAGCCCTGCCATTATTATTTTCAACATTTTCACGATATAATCAAATTATTGAACTTTTAATTATTTCGGTTGCGCATCGAGTGGGTCCCGATAATTAGTGCCCCAAAAATGATTGCAATAATATAAACCTCGACTGGTTTGGATAAAATCAATATTGCGACTGATATGCGAAGAAAGATCTCAATGGGAGATAAAGCCTTGATATCGAATGCTGCCAATGCACTTGAAACCAAATAAAGTGCCAAAGCCAACCTAACCATTAGGAAACACAACCAACTCCAATCAATTGTACCACTATACCCCTTCAAATATTCTCCAGAGGCAGGGTCAGTTATAGCCGCATCAATTAACAAAAGTTCAGGGTAAATTGCAAAAACAAAAGGAATGGTAAACATTACAATCCCAGATTTAACGGCCGAAAAAGCAGTCATCATTGGATCCTTGTGAGTTATTGTTGTGGCTGCAAAAGCTGCCAATGCAACAGGAGGCGTTATTGCAGAAGCGACCGCAAAATAAAATACAAACATATGCGAGGTAAAAGTCGCCAACCCTAACCCTACAAGCATCGGCCCCATAAGAAGTGCTACATTTATATAAGCTGGAGCTGCAGGCATACCCATTCCCAGCAATACCGCCAATAGCATTGTCAACAGAAGAGCAAATAGCTGAAAGAATGCAGACGTTGTCACAATATCAAATGATTTCAAAAAGCTTAACACGTCTACGGCAACAAATTTTGCAAGGCCAGTAAAATTGAGGCACACATCTATTACAGTAACCGCTAAGAACATAAGGAAAAGAGTCGAAATTGAAATCCCCGCCTTCGATAAGGCATCAATAATTTTTTTCGGTTCGGCACGAAAATCTCTGTCAATAAACATTAAAAGGAGTAAAAAGATGACTGCTAGCCAACCCGCAGACCCAGCATCTCCAGCTATATTTTGAAAAAATTGCACTGCCCAAGGCATAGACGTGACTTCGCATACACCATTCTTGATTTCGGCAACCGATCCCAATAGTAAGGAATACCAACTGCAAGCGACACCGTCCTTAGGTGTCAGTAACAGTACTAAAACAAGCAGAACAGGCCCAAAAATTTGAAGGAGGTGCAGACGGTCTTGGTTGCTTAACCGCATCTCATCTGTTAATTCCCCGACGGGTTGAATATTTTGCTTTCGAGCCTGAAAAATTACAGACAAGAACAAGCAAAAGAAAAAGAAAAGTGCAGGTATTGTAGCTGCAATAATAATCTCTCGATATGGAACTCCAGTAAGTGAAGCCATTATGAAAGCAGCTACCCCCATTATCGGTGGCATAATAGCTCCTCCAGAAGATGCCGCTGCCTCAACACCTCCAGCAAAAACTTTTGAAAACCCTCTTTTTATCATCATGGGTATAGTCAGCACCCCAGTTGATAGAACATTAACTACTGGACCGCCAGTTATTGTCCCAAACATTGCTGAAGAGACGATTGCAGCATGGGCAGGACCACCTCTCAAATTGCGCGTTAAGATGAAAGCCAGCTTAATTAGTGCTTGGCCACCAGCGCATCTTCCAAAAAGAGCCCCAAGGATGATATAGGGGAAAACCAACAACATAAGTATATTTACAAAGCGTCCTAATAGACCTGCGTTCTGATTAGTAAGAGCATCCCAAACCAACTCCCTACCTGCTCCAAGAGTTCTGACCTCCTCACTACTTAATATCGTTATAAGATACTTGTTTTGGCCTGTAGCCCCGAAGAAATACCAATTCATCACAGTAAGAAATGTATACGTCGCAACCAAAAGAGAGACGAAAACTAACGGAAATCCCCAAACCTTTATATTATAACCTAGGAAAATAAATATTGCGCCAAACATAATGAGGAGCAGCCAATTGCCAGTTGTATTTTGACACGTAGGATCGTCTGCCGTCGTTGGGGTGGGTAGCCCATATAGGTCGGCAAAATCAATTTCTGCTTGTAATGCTTTTGCCACCAATTTTTCCCGATCTCCAGTATACACATCTATTAGGCAGATCGCCTCAATTTCTATCAGGTAACTTAAGGATATTGCTGCTGCTGCAATGATTAGTGCAAAATCAAAAAGTAGGCCAAACCGTCTAGCTATAACACCTTTATCATACCAACTTTTCCATATTGATTGGTTTAATGTGACAATTAGCATCATACAAAAAAATACGATTGGGTAAAACCACTCAGTAGGAAATCGCCTTACTCTGAAAAAGTCGTTACCAGTAAAATTCTTCCAAAGCTCATCCCAGCCAGGGATCGCTGGAGTCACATTTATTAAGCCTATCACGACGAATGAAAGTGCTAGCCAATAAGCAAATCGGTCGATAGAAAAATCCGCGCCCTGTTTGGTGGTCGTTTGTCCTACCTTTTTATTATTCATCGGCTTATTTTCCGCAATTTAAACAGGTAATCAACCAAATAAAATTGGGCGGCCAAAATAACCGCCCAAACATATCCTCATCAAATACTAGGGTTTTGCGCATTCAGGAACTGCATGTCCTGCCTCTTCCCAAGCACGAACTGCCCCTGGATGAAATTTAACCGGATTTGGTCCACATAAACCATGAACTCTACGCTCCATCACACCATGATTTAAGTTAGCCATAAAAGGTGCAAGACCCTTAATTCTATCAATGTTCTCAATATGGGCTTTTGTAAGTTGATAAGCAATTTCTTCATCCATATCCTTATGAACCATGTCTCCACCTGGAACTGCTAGACCTCGAAACATATTGTCTTCTGATACGATAGTCCAACCGGGGCCCATAGCAGCCTGAATATCCTCTATCGGAACAACGTAAGGAGAAGACCCTGGTTTATTGAGAAATTTTTGAGAAGACTCAGCCTCAAAAATCTCCTTAGGCATTGACCACATAGTCATTGCACCTGCAGCACTTGAACGTGTTACTCTAGGACCAGGAAACATTGCAGGCACAAGCACGGCATCAACACTACCCTCAATTATTGCTTGAGGCATCTGGTTCCAATTGACAGTTACTGATTCATAATCCTCATCCGCTTTTAGCCCAGCCATCAGGTTAAGTATGCCTTTCGAATTAAGTGCCGCAGTACCTCTGGGCGGGCCGTTTAATATCTTTAGATTCTTTAAATCATTCCAGCCGTCAATGCCTTTAGCATCGTATGCATATAACGTGAATATACTTAATGTATAAGGGTAAAGTAACTGAATATTTTCTGCAAGTTCAGCTCCTTTTGCCTTGTCCATTTTGGAATAAGGTCCCGCTGCCTTTGAAAGTACGAATGGCAATATGAATGGAAGTGTACCAATATCAACTTTTCCTTCAGCCACAGCCTGATTGTATTTTGTGCCAGTCTGGCCATCCTTTATCTGAATATTTGCGATTCCGCGTTCAGCTGCAAACTCACCTAACGCTGTCACAGTTAGTTGAACTGCTGTACCTGGCGCGGTAGTATGCGCAGTTAGATTTACTTCCGCATTTGCCAGAGATCCTATAAATGATATTCCTATAGCAAATGCAGCCATTTTCAATGTCTTGAGCATTTTTCCCTCCATATTTCTTTGCTCTGACGAACCCAGATCGGGTTCAAATTCTCTTATCGAGTAATTCACGAGCCCACTTAATCACAAAAACTTCCCAGTCCACGGATGCGACCAGTATAGATCTCTCGAATTCTCCCTTCTAAAATCATTTACATATGATTAAAGAGAAGAGACACTCTATACCAATGACCCATAAATGGATCCCAAAGTCAAGTATTATCCACATTTTTGCAATTATATTTATTTAATATAACCATTTGGGATCCTATTAGTGCGTAATCTGGATTATTTCTACTTCCATTTTATATTAAAAACTTGCACAGATTTTTTAGTAATGTCATAATATAGTGCGAAGCGTCTTACTATTTTTACAGTTCTGACGAGAACCCATTCTATACCTGGTAATACTACCTTATGACCGAAAAAGAATACAACGATATACCAGGAACTTTTGTTTTTGATGCTGACCGCTCACGGGAAGGGTATCATTTAAATCAATTCTGTATATCACTACGTTTGCAGAAAAATCGTGACGCGTTTAACAACGATGAAAAAAGTTACTTAGACAAATA
>Ga0115012_10001112_pt1 | contig 15471 bp, 7 predicted proteins | sample TroAtlMetagenome_FD_88706 | JGI IMG/M metagenome (GOLD analysis project Ga0115012, IMG submission 88706) | Marine eukaryotic phytoplankton communities from Atlantic Ocean - Tropical Atlantic ANT10 Metagenome | ecosystem: Environmental > Aquatic > Marine > Oceanic | place: Tropical Atlantic Ocean...
ACAACAGTCCCAGTTGGATGGAATAAAAGGTCCACTTAAAGCGATTGCAGAATCTATTGATAGAATTAAAGACTCTTTAACTGGACAGTCTAAAGTTCAGGAAGATGCAATAGAAGATGCAAGAAAATCTGATGAAGAGAAGGATGCAAAGAAAAAAGAGAGTGGACTTGAGAAGTTTTTAGGACCAGTTAAATCTGCTGGTGATAAGGTTCTCAAACCTTTCAAGAGTATGATGAGTCAAGTATTTGATTTCTTGACTACTATATTGTTTGGAAGGATTGCATTTAAATTGTTTGAATGGTTGTCTAATCCTGCAAATACCGATAAGATTATTAGTATATTCAGATTTATTAAGGATTGGTGGCCTCTTATATTAGGAGGTATTATAGCATTCCTACCAGGATTATTAGGTCCAGCTGGTCTCATCATAGGAACTATTGCTTTAGTAACATGGGGAATTGTAAAAATAACAGACGCTGTTAAATCTATATTTGGATTTGGACCGAAGATTGATAAGGAATTAAAATCAGGGAGTGATAAATTTAATAAAGATATAGATGCATCAGGAAAAGATGCAGAGAAAAAATTAGAACCAGGAAAAGAAGATGATGGTATGCCAAAGACTGGTAATCCATCAGACTCAAGTACTCCTGCCGAGATATCTGGAGCAGAGGACAGTAAAACACAGGTTCAGAAATTAAATAAGGGTGGTGAAGTTCAAGGATCAGGTGATAAGGATACTGTTCCTGCAATGTTAACTCCTGGTGAGTTTGTTATGTCCAAGGGTGCTGTAGAAAAGTATGGTGTTGATACAATGGAGGGTATGAATGCTGCTGCTGGTGGAACAAATATACCAACAGTACAGAAGGGTGGTGATAAAGGAATGAATTTGAATGTTCCCCGATATAGTGGTGGTGGTTCACCAGTAGCATCTCCTACACAACCAATGATTCCTGGATCTCCTAGTGCTGGTGGTGTGGTTCCTGGTCCTATGGGTGCTCAAGGTGCTATAGGAATGGATGGAGCACCTGGATTAGATGGTATGCTTGGATTAATGATGGGTGGTGGTTCTCCTAGTAGTACTGGTTCCAGTGATGGTTCTGATAGGGGTCACGGGGCAGTTCAACAATATAATCAAGGAGGTGTTGTTTCAAATAATTCAGTTTCTTATTTTAATGGTGGTGGTGTAGTTTCAAATAATTCTATTTTTAATTCTAAAGGTGGTGGATTAATTCAGAAATTTAATCAAGGTGGGTTGGTTCAGAAATATAATGAAGGTGGATTAGTAAAAAAATATAATGGAGGTGGACTAGTTCAGCATTTTAATGGTGGTGGTTTAGTTTCAAATAATTCTAGGATATATTCTACTTCATCTAATTCTATATCTAATTTTAATGGTGGTGGTTTGATACAGAAATTTAATCAAGGTGGTGTAGTTCAGAATATTTCTAATAAGGCTGGTAATGCATTTAATATGCTTCCGCAAGTTAAAGCAGCAAAGTGGTTGGGTAACAAAGCAAAAGGTGCAGTCAATTTTGCAAAAGAAAAGATAGCACAAGTATCAAGTGATCAGAAACCTAGAGTAGATCATCTTCATTTAGATCCACCTAAAAGACCATCATCAAAGGCTGCTGCAGCACAAGTAGCACAGAGTTCAGGTGATGCAGCAACTGCAAGTGTTCAAAAAGCACCTGGTATTCCAAACTTTGATGCTTCAACTATGAGATCGCAGAGTAAGATTAGAATACTAGGAGTATCGGTATAAGAATATGTTAGGAGCAGTTTTAAAAGGAACAGCAAAAGTAATTGGTGGTGGAGCAAAGAAGATTGCCACCGATAAATTAATGAATAGGAAGAAGAAGACTGATGCAAGAAGAGCAGCAGCACAGAAGATGATGGGTGGAGAAGAAGGTGGTGAAGAGAACGGAGGAGCAATTGTAGTTAGACCAAAAGCAGCATTAGTTCAGAGTCCTGCTGGTGCTATTGAAAAGTATAGTGGTGGTGATCAACAACAGTCTGGTGGAGGTGAAGATCTACAAGGACTTGTTCTACAAATAAAGACCAGTGTTATATCAGTAGAGAGTCTTCTAGGAAATTCTGTTGCTTTACAGAAGAAACAATTAGATGATCAGAGGAAAGCAAGAGAAGCAGCACAACAAGCAGCAGAAGAAGGAGATTTAGAAAAGAAAAAACCTAAAGGAATAAAAGTTAAAGGTCCAAAGATAAAAATGCCAGGTAAAGGTATCCTTGGTAGTATCATGGATTTCTTTGCTAATATATTATTTGGTTGGGTGATGGTGAGATTGGTTGAATGGGGACCAAAGTTGAAGGGACTCATTATGTTTTTGGGTAAAGCAGCAGACTTTCTAATTAATTTTGGAGGATTTATTCTTAATGTATTAACAACCTTTATCCACTGGGGATATAAACTTGTTGATATGGGAAGAGGTTTGGTAAAGGGTGTCTTTGGTGAAGACGGTGCAAAGAAATTTGATACATTTATGACTAATATAAAGGATCTCATTCAGGGATTCTTGTTATGGAAGATATTAGGTGAGAAGATATTTAAAGCAATGGTTCAGAATATAAAAAATACTTTTAATGTTATTAAAGGGATTTTTGAGAAGGCAGGTAAGTTTCTTAACTGGATGACAAAAGGAAAGGCAGGTAATCTAGCAAAGAATGTATTGGGCAAAGGTAAGAATCTTTTAGGTAAACTAGGTAAATTTGGGAGTAAAGCGGGTAAAGGTATTGCATCTAAAGTAGGGGCAAAGGTTGGTGGACTTGCTGCAAAAATATTTGGTCCTGCCGCAAAGGTTGTAGCACCTGCTATTAAGGGTGCAATGAAGGCAGTAAAAGGATTCTTTGGTAAGGTTCCAATCATTGGTCCTATTATTGTTGGTCTTGTTTCATTATTGTCAGGAGAACCTTTAGGACAGGCATTATTTAAAACATTTGGTGCTGCTATTGGTGGAATGTTGGGAACTTTTATTCCAATTCCTGTTGTTGGTACTCTGATTGGTGAAGCATTAGGTGTGTTTGTTGGTGATTTGCTTTATCATTTGATAGTTAAGAGAGATCCTAAAGCAGCATTTAAGATGCTTAAGGATACTATTATGGGTATCTTTAAAGGCGGTAAGGCAATCTTCAATTGGTTTGCTGGTGGATTTGGTAGATTCTATCAAGGAATACCTAAGCTTAAAATACCTGATTTCCCTAAAGATCCTCCTAAATGGATACCTAATTGGGTTCCTAGAAAGAAATTCTTATGGGGATTATTAACTGGTGGTATTAAATTACTGATTGGTCCCCTTTCTCTACTAATGGGTAAGGAGATACCAATTCTTCCTTGGTTATGGAATCCAATGAATACAGTTCCTTTATTAATTAAATCATTCTTCCCACCATCAGGAGAATCTAGTGGTGGTAGTGGTTCATATCCTACGGGTGGTTCTTCATCTAGTATGAGTTCTGATTCTGGTAGTGGAGATGAAGAAGCGAAGAAAGAAGAAGCAAAGAAAAAGAAAGAGGAAGAGAGGAAGAAGAAACGAGAAGAGATGAAGGCAAAGATTGGTGAAGTAAAGGATAAAATTGGTGGGTTCTTTGGTAAGATTGGTAAGGGAATTAAGAGTGCAGTTGGATCTGAAATTAATAAAAGGAAAGAAAAAGCAGAAGTTATGAAAGCAAAGGCTGCTAAAGTAAAAGAATCCGTTGGTGGATTCTTTAGTAAAGTTGGTGCTAATATTAAGAATGTAGGTGGTGCAATTGTATCTAAACATCCTGCTGTGATGGCAGCTAAAGCAATAAAAGGTAAGATCTCTAGTTCATCATCTACTAGTCCACCTACTATTAACAAACCAAATAATTCATTTGGTAATATGATAAATTCTGTGAGTAAAAAAACTGAATATGAAGAACTTGAACCAGTAATAGTTACTGTTCCTGTATTAGTTAAATCTGGATCATCAGGTTCTGTTAACCAGGATAATTCTACTACAGTTACAGCATCAACTGGAGGTTCGGGGTATGATCCTTATGACGTTCTTGATTCGCAAGGTTAAATAGTATTATGACAGAACAAATTACAACAAGGCAATCGCTTCCTGCATTCATAGAGCAGGTCACTATTACATCTAATAAAGATGAAAGTAAAACTGTTGATGTTGCAACGGGTGTTATTCGTTTGCAATATTGGGAGAGCATACTTCAAGATGGTATAAGAGCTACCGTCATGTATGGTGACAGTGGAAATACTATTGATGGTAAGGAGGATGGTGATCGTACAACGGCGATTGATGGTTTGCCTATTGTAGGACAGGAGAAAGTTCAGTTAAAGTTTACTGATAATAATGAAGAGACTTTAGACTTAACGATGTATGTTAATAAAGTAAAACCTTTTTATGATGATTCTACCAAGTCTGCTGTTGCATTAGACTTGGCTTCTAAAGAATTTATTATGAATGAAAAGGTTAGAGTGACGAAAAGATATGATGGAAAGGTATCTGAACATGTGAAATCTATACTCGAAGAGGTTCTTAAACTTAAAGATTCTGAAGATGGCACTACTACTAAGGAATTAGATATTGAAGATACTGAAAATAATTATAATTTTATTGGATTGAATAAGAAACCCTATTATATGTTGAACTATCTTTCTAAAGCATCTGTTCCTAATACTGAAAATGCTGGAGGTAATACAGCAGGATTCTTTTTTTATGAAACATCTGAAGGATATAAGTTTAAGTCCATTGATTGGTTGTTAGGTCAGGATAAAAAGAAATCTATTATCTATAATGAGACCCCTGATACTGGAGGGGAAAATATCCCTGAAGGATATGATATGAAAGCATTGCAGTTTGAAAAAGAAAATGCTGTTGATGTAAAGAACAAATTAAGAATGGGGGCATATTCTACAAGGACTGTTGTATTTGATCCTTTTAATTGTAAGTATGAGGTACTAGAAAAAAAAGCAAAGGAAGTTGAAGATAATGGTGGAATACAAACTGCAGGTAATGAGTTACCTGTATTAAATAAAGAGTTTGATCAAGAGGGAAAATCAAAAGAATTTTCTAGGACAATGTATATGCTTTTAGATACTGGAAGTTTACCTAGTGGTGGTGGAAATGGTGAAAAACCCGTAGCAACAACTAAAGAGCAACTTAAGAAATCAGATGAGCAAAACTTTAAAGCTCAAAAGATTCTTGCACAGTCTGTGATGAGATACAACCAGTTATTTGCTGCAATGAACACAATTACTATCGCAGGGGACTTTTCATTACACGCAGGAGATGCTATATTTGTAGATGCACCAGAGTTAAAGGCAGATACTAAAAATGATGAGGTAAATAAGGAAAGTGGGGGTCTATATATTATAGCAGACTTATGTCACTACATTACCCCAAAAGAAACTTATACCAAGTTAAATTTAGTAAGAGACACTTTTGGTCGCAAAGGTAAACCTACTTAAGATACCGATTATGACAACTCCAAAGCACGATTTAGATCATGAGGTCTATATAGATCCTAAAGATCATAAAGAGCATATCAATCATGGTATGTTAGAATATAGTGAAGCAGATCTTAAGGATGTTCATGCAGAGTATGATGAATATCATAAAGGTGATGAAGTAGATTCTAATGATGCCAAGATTAATGATTATCATACAAGACATGAGGATTCTCATTTAGAAGTCTATTGTGACAATCATCCAGATGCATTTGAATGCAGAGTATACGACGAATAATCTATGGAAGGAGGATCTCTATTTAATCCAGGATTTATAGGTGGAAGTTTTAATTGGTGGTTGGGACAGATCGCTGATAATTCTTCTTGGAGAAACAATGAGCTTTCTGGTAAATTTCAAGATGCTTCTAGTATTCCTGGATTTGCTAAAAGATATAGGGTAAGAATTATAGGTGTCCATGATAAAGAAGAGGATATGATCCCTTCTGATCAACTTCCTTGGGCAAATATAATGTATCCAGTTACTGCTGGTGGTGGGTTAGGAGGTTCATACCAAACCGCTAACCTCCGTCAGGGGATGTTTGTGTTTGGATTTTATATGGATGGACAGGACATGCAAGTACCTGTCATTATGGGAGTGTTGGGTAACAATGCACAGACAGAATTAAGTACTAAAATTGGTAATGATGATAGTAATTTTGCAGGAACAAGTGGATTTGCTCAAGGTCAAGAAGATATAAAAGGACCAGCAAAGTCTTTACCAATGGATGAAGGTAAATCTATAAGTAAACCAAAACCTGCTGAAGTTAGTGATGAAGAAGCAATATTATCAGGTTTAAATGATACATCTAAATTTGGATTACCTCTTAATAAACCGACAACAAAAGAGCAGCAAAAAGATTTAGAGAGTGCTAGGACTCAATTTGAACAGATGAGTCCTGAAGTAAAAAAATATCTTTATGGAGATAATCTAGAAGCAGGTAAAGCAGATTTTATTAAGGATAAAGTATTGGGTGCAATGAGAAACAGAGTTTCTTTTGCCAACTCTCCTGGATCTCCTGCAAGACCTGGTGCAACATTGGAAGGCATAGGATCAATGATGCAGGTGGCTGCTGCAGATATAAAATTAGAAGATAAGTACCGTGAGAAAACTATTATAGTAGTTCCTGATAAAGTAGTTGATTCATCTATTAAAGCAATTCAAACTATAACAGAAAATTTAACTGCTAAAATTGAAAAGAGTTTATCTGCTATGTCAAATTATGAAGATGCAGTTTCTGGTGCTCCTCAAGCAGATGATTTGAACAAGTTAATTGGAGATGCTGCATGTGGAATGTCAAAGTATATGAAAGTTATTATGGATAAGGTAATGGAGTATACAAACAAAACTTTAAATGAAGAAATGACAGAGACTGTATCTGCTATGCCGTCTTGTTTAAGATATCAATTTGCTGATATTAAGAATGTTATTAATCAAAAGAGTTTAGAAAAATATAATAAGATTACTGATGCTATGTGCGGTAAACTTGAAAATATTTTATCTAATACATTAGACACTAAAAGTTTAATAGAAGCACAGAAGGAAAAAAATAAGAACAATACTTCTGCAGGTATTAGTACTACTGTGAATGTAACAACAATAGATCCTGATACAGGTGAGGAAAAAACTTTAATTATATCTCGCACTAATCTTCCAGAATCAACACATCCTGAAGTTAAGGTATGTTCTGCAGAAGCTATTGTAGGATTGGCTATGGCAGATTCTTGGAAAGAAATTGATGATGCTAATAATAATAGTATACAAGGTATTGGTCGTTATCTAGAAGATGTAAATTCACAATTAAAAAAACTGGATGCGGAACAATTGGATCCCGCAGATGATACTAGTACAGCAGGTGCAGTATTGGAAATAACTGATGAGGAAGTATTGAATGAAGTAAAGGGAGGAACCAAATATAAAACTATGAAAAAGGTTGGAGTTGAATGGAGAACAAGCACTATTCCTGAAAGAACAACTGTAGTTTCGGGATTTACTGCTGCTGATGCTATTGGTGAGGGATTACTTGTTGATATATTAGTTCCAACAGGTGGTCTTGGTGGCACTGGATCAGGATCAGTAGATTATACATGGGTGAATCAAGGAACTGGATATAGTAATACAAATGCAGTTAATTGTGTTGGTGGATCAGGAACAGGTATGAAAGTTAATATAGTAACATCAGCAGGATCTATTAGTAATATCTTTACTCATACAACAGGAACAGGATATAAAAAAGGAGAAGAAGTCACCATACAAAGTGGAAATTTTGATGCCAAGATTAGATTGCTGGATGTATGGGGAAAGATTCAAGATGGTGGAATAACTGTAAATAGAAGAGGACTTAAATATGTTGAAGGAGATGTTTATACTATTCTAGAAGGTAGTGGGGATGGTACTTTTATGATTCTTCAAGTTGATAATCCAGGTGAGGGTAAGGCAAACTCATCAGACCCATCTAAACCTCAACAATTGGCTAACATGATTCCTAGTCTTTCTAGTTTGACTGGTAATCTTACTTCGGCACTTGATTTTGAGAATATTACAGCAAACATATTTCCATTTGAACTTCCTCCTAATGCTTCTCCTGTTGATTATATAACTCTAGTTCAGGGTGGAGAAGGGCAAACTGATAGTCAACTACCAAGTGTTGATACTGTTAGAAAAAATGTTTCCGATAATATTGGTAAGAAGTTTGATTTAAGTTCCAAGGAGATTCCTTTCCGTACTCCTAAAGCAAAACAAGTACTTGATTTGGTCAATAGGAAAGTGAAAGAAGTGTAATAAATATTAATTATGACAGATAATATTCCTACATTTAATATTTTTGGTGCTCCTACGAGAGATGATATCCGAGTTGGATATATCTCTACGGATAGAGGAATGGTAAGTGGAGTTACTATTTGTGAGGCGAATGAGTTAGCTAAAAAAGATCCAGGAATGCTTTTTATCTTTAGAGATAGAAAGAAGATAGAATATATGAATATTAATAGTGTTAATGAATTAGATATAGATGATTTGCTTAATGAAACTACTGGTGATTGTGGAATTTCTACTGAAGGAACTGAAGATGCTGTAGGAATAGCATCAGTTAAAGGTATTACTATTGATCATCAATCAACAGAATGTAAACCAGAGGTTCATGTATTTGGTGGAGGTGGATTGGGTGTTTTAGCAAACCCTATAATAGGAAAAGATGGATCAGTCCTTGCTGTGGATGCAGATTGGCCACAGGGATTTGGTTATGAATATACACCTGCAGCAAGAGTAGTAGATCCTTGTGGAATTGGAGCAGGAGCAGTATTAAAAGTTGAAATGGTTGATGGAACAGAAGTTGATCTGATGGAGTATATTGAGTATGATGATGAGGAAGATTTTGAGGACTATAAGATTTGTCCAAAGAATGAGGCAGGATTTGGAAAAAGATATAATATCAGAGGTAGTAATGATGGTAAGTGGGATCCAAATTTATATTTTGATGGAGGAGTTCTTTCATTTGAACAACAACTTGAAAAATATAAGGACTTTCTTTTAAATGCACCAAATCCCTGGTGGACTACTAGATCTGAAGTTCCTTTAAAAACTACAAGTGGTACAAAAGTTAGTAGAGAGAAGTATGATGTAAATCATTGGGCATGGGGTAGTGTTTCTAATCCACCTGGTTTGGGTACTATAGTTGGTAATTTATATCTAGAATTATTTGGAAGGAAACCTCAACCAGATGGATTTGCTTTCTGGCAAAAGAAGTTGGATAGCGGTAGCACTGTAGAAGAGATAAAGTTAGAAATGATGACCATGCCAGAGTATGCATTGGTTCAGAAAGATGGTAGATGGGCAGAAAATGATCATGCTTGGGTAGGTGGTGCTTTTTATAAGCCAGATCTTAAGAACTTTATGAATAGTTATGCGATCTCACCTATTCCTATGTCTAATGTGATACCGTCAGACTTTGGGGGTGATGAGCATTATTTTGAATGGGATGTAGATTTTCCTCATAAGGGTGAATATATTTTTAGATTTCAATGTGATAATCAAGGAACATTATATGTTGATGGGGAAAAGCAAGGAGAATATAAAATAGGAAAGGGTGGAGCAGCAGGTTCTGTATTATCACCACCAGAAGAAACTAAAGTTGATATTAAAAAAGCAGGAAACCATAGAATTAGGGTTGATCTTTTTAATGGTAAGGTGATGAAGAAGGTAGCAGCACAGAATGAGAAGTTAGATGCTCTAGCAACAAGTGATGAAGTTGAATTTAAATTTACTACCTCAACACAGTATGGTGCTTCAGCATCTATTCCAGAGTTGGATATGTATATTGAGAAAAAATTTGACAAGGAGAATGTATCAGAAACCTTTAATAAAAAGGTTGAGTATGGAAGAATATATGATGTTAAATTAACTAGTAATACTGTAAGAAGTGAAGATTCCGTATCTACAATAGGTGGTTCCTATCCTCTTGTATATACAAAATTAAAGGCTGGAAACCCACGTAGAGCAACTGATAGAAGATTGGAATATGATGATAGACCAAGTAATGGATTTGATGTTAATGCTGCCTTTACTATTGATAACGTAACAGGAGGTACTGCTAAATTCTCTAATGATGGTAGGAATATAGAGGTTCAAGGAGATGAAGTAAAGGTTACTTTAACTTATAATTGGAATGATAATCCTAGAAGAAGTGGAAGAGCACTTGAAACTATTCAGATTAAAGATACTGTTTGGAGACAATTGAATTGGAGAGCAAGTGAGAATAGATGGGTTGTAGAAAGTGTTGGTAGTCATACTTATACAGTAACTTTAGCAGGGAAAACTACATCAACAACAAAGAAAGTATTGGGTGGTGATAATACTGCTAATTCTGTATTGAGAACTAAAGGTGAAAAGGTTCTCCAAATGGAGGATATTCCTCATGTATCCATAGAGGAACAAAAGATTCTTTATGATGATGTAATTATTTCTGTAGATCAAGGTAGATTCTTTGGTATAAATGGAATGACTGCCAAGTATACTTTAGGGGAGAGACCTATTGAAGAAGGTAGATTTTCTACTGAAAGTATTGGTGAACTTGAAACTATATTTAATACTGCTGAATATATTGATAAGGCTGATAGACCTCTTTGGAGAAATAATCCTGTTATAGTTAAAGATGCTTCATTTAAGAATCGATATGGAATAACTCCGTTAGATCCAAGTCTAACTTATACTAGTTCAGAGGCAGGAATTTATGAAATTAAATGGCATAATGTTAAGTTCCCTGTAAGTGGTGAGTATGATATTGGAATTGGTGTTGATGATAATGTAAGATTAAGAATCGTTAGCAATACTCATACTATTGGTACTCAAGTTGATATAGATAAAAAAGGATTTGCCACTCGTGGTGATGGAAGTACTCACACTGGAACAAGTTTGTATCGCAGATTTATTGAAGCAGGAAGTTATACTATTGAAGCTGATTTGGAACAAGTAGAGGGAGGAAATTATGGTGCTACTGGTCGCAATCCAATGTCTGTAGCAATTAATATAATTACTAAATTTACAGAGACAAAAGTTCAGGCAAAGAAATCTTGGAATCAGAATCCACTTGGTGTTGCGATGACTATTGAGGCTCCTGCTCCACCTGTTCCTCAAGAACTTCCACCAAAACAAGAAGGTAGATGTCCTCCCAATCCTTTTTGGTCTACACGTTATCCTCCTGAAGGTGATGTATGGTATCCTTTTATAGATCAGAGAAAGGTATATAGATATGCAGTTTCTCCTGTTATACCTTATGGTAAAGATAATAGTTCTGGTGGTTCTAAAACGTATTCTAATACATGGAAGATCATAGCTCCTTATGATGGGTTCTATAAGATAAAGGCAGCTGCTGATGATTCTGCGGTAATTAAATTTGATGGTGAGGAAGTTTTACGAACAGTTGGTGTGTCCAGTATGTCTGAACACAAGTTTTTCATTCAGGCTTTTAATGAGGAGAATCCTCCTAAACCAATAGAACATACTATTACTGTTGATGTTAGTAATGTTGGTCAAGAAATTTATGATTCAATAGATCAAAGAATTTTTAGCACACAGGGATGGGCAGCACTTGGAACTGAAGTAGACCAATTATTGAATACTAATGAAGTTGATTTTAAGATGGCTACCTCAACACAGTATGGTGCTTCAGCATCTATTCCAGAGTTGGATATGTATATTGAGAAAAAATTTGACGGTACTAATGTATCACAAACTTTTACTAAACAAGTTGAGTTTGATAAAGTATATGATGTAAAATTAACTAGTAATACTATAAGAACTGAAGAATCTACATCTACAATAGGTGGTTCATATCCTCTTGTATATACTAAATTAAAGGCTGGAAATCCACGTAGAGCAACTGATAGACGATTAGAATATGATGATAGACCAAGTAATGGATTTGATGTTAATGCTGCCTTTACTATTGATAACGTAACGGGAGGCACTGCTAAATTCTCTGCTGATGGGAGTAGTATTGAGGTTCAAGGAGATGAAGTAAAGGTTACTTTAACTTATAATTGGAATGATAATCCTAGAAAAAGTGGAAGAGCACTTGAAACAATTGCAATTAAAGATACTATTTGGAGGCAATTAAATTGGAGACCCTCGGAGAATAGATGGGTTGTAGAAAGTGTTGGTAGTCATACTTATACTGTAACTTTAGCAGGTAAAACTACATCAACAACATCGAAAACAATTGGTGGAGCAAATAATGGTGCAGTATTAAGAACTAAAGGTGATAATGTTCTTCAGATGGAGGATATTCCTCATGTATCCATAGAGGATCAAAAGATTCTTTATGATGATGTAATTATTTCAGCAAGTCAAGGTAGATTTTTTGATATAGATGGTTTGAATGCCAAGTATGTTTTAGAGAAGGAAACTAAAAAGGTTCTGCAAGGTGGGATTGGTAGTGGTACTGTAAAGGATGGTGTGATTTATACTGGACCTGAACTCTTCCATAAAAACTTTAGTGGGTGGGGTCCATTTATGAATAAGTCTAGTGTGTCACAGAACCCTTCAGTAGAAAACCCTCAAGTTATTAATTATACTTGGGAGAATGTTGATTTCCCTGAAACTGGTAATTATAAAATTAAATTCCAGAATGATGCACATGCAGATCTTTATTTGGATGGTAAGAAAATAATAGCATCAAATTTTGATAACGAAGTAGGAGTTTCTGATATTGATAAGGCTAATTTTAAGGGATCAGGTGTATTTCGTAATGTATCAATAGAAAAGGGTAAACATACTCTTATGGTTGGTCCTCCAAATCCTAATCTTATAGATACTCTTTTCAAACAACCTGCAGGATATGTGTGGCAGAATAATCCTAGTGGATTTGCTCTTGAAATTGTAAAGGAGATGAGTATAGCACGAAAAGGTTCTGATGGTAAAATAATTACAAAATCATGGAAAGAGAATCCAGTAATGGTTTCTGCACATCTTATTCCACCTCCTTGTCCTAGAATGGTAGAAGGTAAGGGTTCTATTAAAAAAATTACACCAGTTATTCCTGGATGTGGATATCCTCCTGGTGGTGGAGGTGGTGATCCTGATATCTATGATGTAACATTAGAACTAACAGAGATTATTGTAGAAGATGGTGGAATTAATTATGATCCTGAAGATGAGGTTATAATTACAGGTGGTGATGGTGATCCAGTTATACCTCCTTTTAAACCAAAGACTGGTCTTTTTGGTGAGATAATAGATATTGAACTCCCACCAAGAGTTGGTATTCCGACAACTATAACAGGAACTCCACCACCTCCTGGTACTCCACCGCCAGGTACACCTGTAGAAACAATAGAACCACTTACTCCGCCACCAGAGGATGGTGAGGGTGATGGTTGGCCAGGATTTACGGGATGGCCTGATATATCAATATCAACTTCTACTGGTATTGGTTTTGTAGGAACACCTATATTTACTGTTAGAAGAACTCCACCTTTGGTTGATCCTAATAGATTACTTCAGGTTACTGATCTTGTTGGACTTAAGCAGACTGGATACTATGACGGTAAACCTTACTATGGTTCTATCTTCTATAAAAATGGTATTAAATATGCTGGATGGTATGAAACAGCTGGACAATTAGTTCAGATATATGATACACTACAAGAAAGTATTACTGCTATGGTAACTACACCTGCATCTGCAATTCAGAGACAAGGTTCTGATGTCACAAGCAATGATCCTCGTCTTAATATTCCAGGTACTCCTGACAACCTTACTTATTAGAGGTAATTAAGAAATGGCCGTAGAGAAGAGAGGTTTAACAACAGTTAACGATAGGTTGCCGAAGGAGAATCCTGGTAAAAATCCGACTGATCAAGCAGTACAAAATTATACAGAGATAGGACTTGGTAATGATAAGGGATCCATTAAAATGGGTCATGTTCATAAGCAAGGTGATGTAACTGCTGGTATTGGATTATATACTCCTGATGCAGAGCACCAATTAAGTTTAGATATTGATGGTGAAAGAAAGGGGTGGACAATATCTACTGGTCCAGGTGCTTTTCAAGTTGAGTGTGGAAGTGCAATGGAAGAGGCAGAGAATTCTGTTATGGTAACTGCTGTGAATGGTGACATCTCTATTGTTGCTACGAATGGTAAGATAAGATTGCAAGGAACTGACATTGAATTAGTTGCTGTAGGTGAGGGTCAAACCAAAGGTAATATAAAATTAAATGCTACTGAAAATGTTCTTATTGAATCTAAAAAAGTAGTAGTTACTGCAAAGACTTTGTATAAACTTTGCACTGCTGGTGATGCAGAAGTTGTTGCTAATGGTGTATTAGAACTTTATGGTTCTATAATTAGAGGAGTAACTGATGCTGTTAAGATCAAAGATTCTAAAGTTGCAGGACAGACAATCTTTGATAAAAATAATCCAAATGAGGCAGCAAAGAGAGCACAAAGAGCTGCTCAAGCTGAACAAAGAAACTTTGATTAAGAGGTAAACACATGAATTTTGATGACGTAAACATTGGTGGACAACTTATAGTTGGCACAGGAGTTTTCCGTGCTATTAAATCAGGGTGGAGAAGAATCAATGGGTCAGCAGGGATTGAAGGTCCAGTTGTCATTGGTAATCAGGAAGTATTTCCTTTAAATGAAGCAACATTAATGGTTGGTCCTACAACTAATGATGATGATGAATGTGTTCCAGCAACGAGTAGTGTAGGAGTATCGGGTAGACTTCCTACAGCAGTTAAGACAAGAGGGAATATGTATATTACTGGTGATCTATATGTCACTGGTTCAGTTGATTGTCAGTCTACAGGAAGGTTAGAAGCAAGACATGTTAAGGCAGACAAATCCCCCAAGTTATTTGATATGGAGCATCCTTCTCCTGAAATGAAAGGATATCGTCTTGCTCATGCTTGTATAGAAGGACCAGAGGTTGGTGTATATTATAGAGGAAGATTGAGAAATGAAAAAGAGATAATACTACCAGACTATTGGAAAGATTTGGTTCATATGAATAGTATCAGTGTTCAACTTCAACCTATCGGTGCTCATCAGGATATTATTGTAAAGAGATGGGATATAGAAAAGATATATCTTCAGTCTAAAAGTGGTGTGCCAATTGATTGTTTCTTCCATGTGTATGCAGAGAGAAAGGATGTGAATGGTCTTATAGTTGAGTATGAAGGTGAGACTTGTGAAGATCATCCTGATAGAAAGGGTGATGATCCTAAGTATGCTGATACCATGAATACGAGGACACTTTGACAATCTGCTAGGGTGTGCTATACTACATAGAGTAAGCCACCTTTGACCCTATGGATGATGAATACTTGACTAAATGTGTGGTGGATACATTGAAAAGAACTTTTTATCTTTATTCTAGTGACGGAGATGAAAGAGTAGTGAAGTGTGATACGGTAGATGAATTCATGAGTGTGCTGGATGTCGTAAGAAATACTGCACCTGATGA
>Ga0115012_10001113_pt1 | contig 15463 bp, 7 predicted proteins | sample TroAtlMetagenome_FD_88706 | JGI IMG/M metagenome (GOLD analysis project Ga0115012, IMG submission 88706) | Marine eukaryotic phytoplankton communities from Atlantic Ocean - Tropical Atlantic ANT10 Metagenome | ecosystem: Environmental > Aquatic > Marine > Oceanic | place: Tropical Atlantic Ocean...
AAAGTATCTAGATGTATAAATCTAGAGTCGCCATGTTGCTTCACACCAAGCCCGGTTATACCGTGTTTTAACGCTACTTCTATACACTTTAAGGCGTCCGCGCCTCGTATAAGTATGTCTACAGCCTTGCCACTTGCGTGAGCTCCTGGTTGTGATTTTCTTGCTTCTATAGGATGCGTTGGATCTCTATAGCCACTTGTTATTATAAACGGAATTCCTACTTCTTCACGTATTTTTTCAAGAGTTTTCATGAACTCTGGGTCCATACCACAGATACCTGTGTGCTTACATTTGAGTTCGTCTTCGCTAAAATATTTCCACATAATTAATTATAAAATTTTTTTCTAAATTCTTTACGTAATTTCTTTTCTTGTTCTATTTTTTTATAGAACTTTTTATCTACTTCTTTTGTGTCTAATTTTAAAGCCATTTTAACCAAGTGTCGGGGTCTTGGGCTACCTTGATATAACCTTTAACCTGTTTAACGTCTAAAGTATTCTTGTCATACACTATGCCATAAGTCCAAATATACTCTTTCTCTTTGTCCTCTGGGATAGGAAACTTAAGATTATTCTCTTTGCAATATTCTTTCATTATCTCTGGAGTAGTTGAAAAGAAAACATCGTATTCGTCAGCCTCTGTGCCATCTGGAGAGTATATTTTTGCAAAATAAGGTTCATTACAAACTGGTAGCTGTGGTCTTGGTATAAAAGAATCCGGATGTTTTTGATAATTACTAACTTCATCGCTGTTTCTAATTACTAATTTAAAATACCTTTCACTTGAGTCCAAATCATATTTTAAACCATACCAAAAACAATATGTGTAATCGTAGTTAGGTACTTTATAGTCTTTAAGAAGTTGATTAAAAATATCTATCTCATAGTACATATGGTAAACAGTAATCGTATTGTTTGATTTATACGGAGGTCTTATTGAATGGTCTGGTAGATACATACCAATAATATTATTTACTTGTTTTTTAAAATCAGAGTCATTAGGGAACTTAGCCCTAACTAAAGATATTAAATTATTGAGTTTATTTAAAGGAGCGCCAGTGCAACCAACACTATAATCTACTTTTACTTTTTGTTTATCAACATAAACGTCGTCCCACATCGCTGTATATTTAGGAATAATTTGTATTGCTTCATCGTACCAATATTCTGGAATATCTACTCCGCGTTCTGCAGGCTTCCACGCAACTGCTAATCTGTTTTCATATTCATTAGATTGCCAAGATTCTTTTAAATATTTAACATCTTCTTCTTTTACATAAGTGCCATCTTCTTTTTGTAGTAAAACTTTTTTACTATCTTCTTTACTGTATTCCATATAACAAGGTTCGTTAGTTACAGGGTGTGCAACACGTAAAGTTAATCTTTGAAAAAGACCACTATCGTCTTGATCTAAAGCCACTCCAGTCTTTTCACTAGTAAAAAGTTCTCTGTTTAATTTAATTTCACTCATTAGTTTCTTTTAAAAGTTATTGTAATATTATTTCCGGCTGCTGGAAAAGGACCCATAGAGTCGGTACTAAAAGCACCTATTGTTGCACTAGCATTACTTAAATCTGCTTGAACACCGGTCCAATTCCAACTACTATAAGCAAATCCACCAGAAGTACTTGAACTATAAGTAGCAGATGACCTTGCATAAGTAGTTCCATTTATTACAACCTCTTTAAAAGAAGTATCAGAATTACTAATATTTAATGTAGCAACATATAAGTATATGGTTCCTGTAGTAGCTGCTGTAGGTGTAGTTGAACCTAACATAGATATCCCATGTATAGTATTTCCCCCAAAATAATTAGCATTACTTGTTGAAGATAAAGAACCATGACTATTAGTACTGGTACCAAACATAGGTTGGGAAGAACTAGTAGTGTTAAATCCTTTACAAGCTGAGCCAAAAGTAGAATATCCTACTGTAGTTGAAACATTAGTGTGTCCTACGGTCATTGTTGTAGCAAAATCTGCCACAGAGGAAGCAGCGTTATACCATTCATTGAATGCCATGCTTGCTCCAGCGCTTTTACTAATTAAACCTCTAATATCAGAGTCATTAAGAGAACATTCCGTACCAGAAGAGCCACCTGCCTCAACGTGCATCTCATTTAAACTTATGGCACCGGAACCAGTTAGTGGCATTATTTACCCTCTAGTTCTTTTACTTTAGCTGTAAGAGTTTCTATTTGTTCTTGTTGTTCTTTAATAGCTTCTACTAATAAACCTACTGTGTTGCCATAACGAATGGCTAAGTGTTTATCTTCATCATCTACATCAGAAGTTTCATAAACTGCTTCTGGTAATACTTTTTCTAAATCTTGTGCTATTAAACCTGTGCTTTTCTTTCCATCTTTTTTATAATTAAAAGTAATCCCTTTTAATTGTTTTACTTTATCAAGAGCATCAGGGATAACTTCAACATTTTCTTTTAATCTAATATCTGAGGTGCTTCCAAAAGCTGTGACATTACCATTACAAATTAATGCACCAGCATCTGACATATCTATTCTTGCGGCAATAATACCTGAACCGCCATCATTACCTAAAAATACAAAATCTTTATCTTGTACTGAAGCAGTTAAATTAAAATTTGAAGAGCCACTTTCAATATTACCCCATTCATTACCATCGTCATAAAATCTTATGTGTTCTCCACCAGCGTCTAAAGTAATATCTCCAGATACATCTAAAGTTAAATCACCACCAGACTCTATAAGTCCATTTGTGCCATCACTGTATAAAGCTAAATCTAAACCTGCACCAAACAGAGCTTTACCATTATCTCCAAATTTAATATTGTTATTAAAAGTTGCATCTCCTTCTTCTGACATATCAAGAGTAAGAGCAGTTATTCCAGAGCCGCCATCTGTACCTGTAAATATCATATCCGCATCACTTACGCTGCTTCTTATTACAAAATTATTACTGCTGTTTTCAAAATAACCTATTAGAGTTCCACCATCTTTAAAATTAACAAAACCACCATCGGCATCTAAAATAATATCTCCTGCAACATCTAAAGTTAAATCTCCTGAACTTAAATCTATTTCGGTACCATCAATAGTAATGTTGTCTACAGTAATACCACCATCGACATCTAATACTCCTGAACTATTTAAGGTAGCTTTCTCTGAACCACCTACATCAAAACGTATAATATCTTCATCAGCAGACTCTTCTACTTGAATTTTAGTATCGCCATCTAAATCAGTAAGACTAGCAGTACCCATGTCGAGTACTTTAGCGTTTAGTCTAAGTTCTATTTTAGTTCCAGTACTAAAAGCAGCAGCCGAAGTATTGTCTTGTTCTCTTACGACAGTAAGATCGTTACTAGAAATACCAGTAACTTTAACAGTTTCTACATTAGTGCCATCATCGAGAGTGGCAAAGAAGACATTATTAGCATCAGGTGTAGGAAAAACAGCCGCAGACGCTACAGAAATTGTCGTGACTGAGTCATTTATCCCGCCCGATAAAGTAGTTTCGGCGTTGTTTTTAAAAAGCAAGCCCACAGTAGAACCTCCTTGGTTTAACTAACTGTCACTGTCCAAGTGACTGTCATACTATCTGATGCACCTTTGTTTACAACGGAAAAGACTGTTCTACATAGCATAGTACCACCAGAACTAGCATTTAAAATACCAGCTTCGGTTACAGCACCAGTACCAGTTCCTGCTGGAAAACTAGCTACATAAGTAACTACAGCACTAGAAACGGTTGTACTTGTAAGAGCTACTCTACCTAACTGTGAACCTAAAGCAGTGTCACTTGCAGCAGCGGCAGTACTTCCAGATCCAATAGCCATGTGTGACATAGCAGTTGCACTAGCATCTTTTATACGAGAAGCAACGTAACCTTTACCAGCAGTAACAACTAAGTTGTCAACTTCTTGTACAAGTTCGTCGTTCAAATGTATTTGTAGACGTCCTTTCATTTTTAATGCGTCATTTATATTTGACATAAAAACCTCTTAAGAGTTAATTGAATACGTATTAAGGGCAGCCGCGTTTATTAACGAAGTTGCACCTTCCGTCAATTGTACATTAATTGATTCGGATACTGAAACACTATTTGCAATAGTGCCTTGCCCAAAACTAACCGCATGGGCTTCTCCTACACTTGTAGAATCTGCTATGGTTGCAGGACTAAATGCATGCGCAAAACTTTCTGAAATTGAAGGTGTATCGCTTAAAGCCTTACTTACTGCAAAAGAATCTAAACTTTCTCCTACGGAAACTACATTATTTTTGTTTACTCCGGATTCTGTAGCTAAATCATCACTGGCACTTGCAGTATCATCCAAACTATGTGAATCACTAAAGGCCCTTACAAAAGTACGTACACTAGCAAAAGACTCAGCTATAGATGTTGTGTCAGAGGGATTTTTACCAAAATCTGGAGTATAAGTTTCACTAATCGTTGTAGTATCAGAAGCTGGTCTACTAAATGAACTAGCATACGATTCTCCGACGTTCGCCGAATCTGACGGATTTTTACCGAAGTTAAGAACAGAATTTTCTGCTACACTAGTTGTATCCGAAAACGCACGTTCAAAAATTAGTAGTGTTACAACGCTATCACTAAAACTTACACTATCAGCTGCGGCTTTGCCTGTTTCTAAAGCAGCTGCTTCTAATATTGAAGTAGTATCTGCAGCTACAGTTTTAGCAATAGTATTAGCTAAAGACTCTGTAATAGTTACTGTTAAAGCTTTATCTTCTTGATATCCGGGAGCAAAGTACAAGTCTTTAGAATCTGCGTCAAGAACTATATCTACAGCAGAAAGATTAAGAAAATCTATACCATACTCTAAATTAACAAAATTAACTAAGGATTGTATGTTTTGAAAGACCGTAACTGGCTCTAACGAGTCAGTATCTACTATAGCGCGTAGATTAGTATTTGATACTATTGCTCGAAGTGCCATTAATCAAAGTCATCTCGCACTTGGAACTTAATTAAATCTTGTACAGTTTGTATCCCACTACCACTTGTAGTGTGTTCTATTTCACCCTCAAAAGTACCGGCAGCTGTCCAAGTATCACTAGGAAAAGCTACACTCACTTCTCCGTTAGAAGCGCCTGTAATTGAACCGGTGATTGTTTTTAATACAGTTGTAGTACCTACTTCACGGATCCTAAAACGTACAGTACTACCAGACAGATTTACTGCTGCCCATGTCGTACTATCATCGGCGTCCAGCGTTTTACCAGCAGCTGCGGTATTACTGTCTTTTAGTGTAAAATTTAGAGTAGGTAAAGTATCACCTACTACTAATTTAATTGTTGATGAATAAGCCATAATTTACCTCATTATATTATAAAAGAGTCCCAAAAACTGGCACATTTTGTTTAAATTCAAAATCAAAAATAAGATCTTCTATTCTTTCAAAAGTAGGGCCAGCGGCTGGACCAAGAGGGAAGTCACCATACTTACCAGCTTCATACATAGGAACTAACAAACCAAGTGGCCCTAAGATACCAGACCTATCTAGTATTTCAAAACCATACTCACCGAAGTCCATATTATTAGTTCTTAATTTACTAGAATCCCCACCCCCTAGTATGTATTTTAATAATTCTCGAAGTTCTAAACCCACCATTGTAAGTGGAGCTAACAACACAGCCCCCATAATTAAAGGCGCAACACCTGCGGTCATACTTTCTTGTCCCGCTTTTGTTTTTGCAAGACGTCCAAGACCACCCATGATGTTTTTACCATATGCATAGTAGAAAGATTTGAGCTGCCAAACCATAGCGAAGTACGGATTGTTAGCCCAACCCGGTCTTTCTGCAGCATTTGGACGTACAATTGATTCATCTACAAACTGTGCAATAGCTTCTTTAACTCTTTGGTGTTTGTTAGTAATTATTTTACCCTCAGCTACCCAAGCATCTACTTGTTCTGGAGTAACATTTAGCCCTCTAAGTTGTTCTGCTTTTACTCTATCTCCTTTTTTAGCTGCATCAGCTGCACGTACTAAGAACTGTCTAGCCATACCAGTAGCAAATACCCTACTGAACATAGTGAATCCTTCTAATCCTGTATATCTAAAGAAATAGTCCGTGCCTTTTCTAAACATAGGTGTCATATAATTTTGTTCTGCAGCGTTAATGTAGTACATACTTAAAGAATCAGCTGACACTGCACCAACATCGAAAGCAAATTCTCTTAACTGTTCTTTACCACCTTCCTCTGTAAAGTATTGTTTCAAAACTTGCCTCATATCTTTAAAAGCGTCTTTATCAGAAGAAAACAACATAGGTCCTGCTAAATCTGGTAAAGAAGCTAACGGCGCTAAAGTTAATAAAGTAATTGAATTAAAGAATAGGAAGAAACTGTTAAGGTTTCTAAAACCGGAAGACATATCTTGTCCAGCTTTACCTAACATACCTTTTAACAAATGACGTACTTTTACTTCTAGCTGTGGGTTGGTTGCTTGTATCTCAGCTAGCTCTGCTTCAATAGCTTTCCAACCAGTTATACCATCTATACCTTTTTCTTCCTTAGTAAAAAATATTTTTTTATCCTCTAGTATCTGTCTAGCAGAAGGAGAGATGTCCTGATACTTAGTAGTATAAGCTCTGTTGTATAAGTTTCTTTTTACCATCGCATTAAAGTACTCTCTAACCGCTTCAATCGGGTCTTTTAACACGGAGAATTCTCCTCCCCCTAACTCACGTAACTCTGAATTATCAATGTTTTTAAAGAATACAGAACGTTCTCTTTTACCACCAATCGCAATATCTGTGAGGTCTTCTCCTCGTTCACCATTAATAGCATCGTCGTCTATGTTATCTATAAGCGCATCATCTTCAATCAAAAGGTTAGCTACAAATTTATTCCAATCTATTTTAGCTTGCGGGTTCTTCTCTGCTAGCAATGCAGCCAAAGCCTCTCTTTCGCCATTTTTATTTTGGCGTAGAGCAAACATATCTAATGACCTAGGGAAGAAAGCTTTTAAGTGTTTGATTCCGTTATCTCGTAAATATCGTCTATAAAAAGCTTCTAAGAAGTTTCTAACTCTCACAGCTTTTGGATCTGCTGCTCTTAACACATTAAGATCAGGGTAATCTCTATAGTTTTCAGCTTTTAACAGAGTAGACATTACCATATCCCTTTCATCTTGATCTAGAAAAGTAGGATCTTTTAAACCAAATATCTCAGTAAATGCGTTGTATACTTTTGCATTAGCATTTGGATGTAAATTTAAAAAAGAAGTACCTTCTGCTTCTCTTCTAGTTCTAGAACGAGTATAGGTGCCTCTTTGTAATTTTTTAATAGCCGCACGTTCTCTAGGAGTATTAGCTAACTTTTCAGCATAGTATGCCATTGTGTTATCAGCAGGATAAACTAAATATCTCCAACTCCAGTGGCTTCTGCTTGAACGTGGCGCTTTTAAATTATATTTAGTTTTTTCTGCTACATCTTTTGCCGATTGCACAATAGTATCCTGACTTTCTTGAACACCTTTAATAGCATCCCGTACAGCAAAAACTGTATTTGCTGGTATGACCCCATCGTTGCCTTCTCTATTTTTGAATCTATATTTATCTCGTACAACTTGCATGAAGTTATCGAACTCATAGTTAAGTCCGCTATCTTTAAATCTCTTTTGAAAAAGTCCTGAGATTTTTTTCAAAAAAGCTTGTAATCTTGCGGCTATACCGTTGAAGTAAGCAGTAACTGCTGTTACCTTAGTAGTTTCTGCTGCTGGCCTATCTAAGTCTCCAAGTCCTTGAAAAGACGCTCCTCTTCTAACTACAGCTTTAGTAAATTGGTCCGCAAACCATTCTTCAAACCCTCTTTCTCCTTCATAATAAGGTTCATCTAAGTTTTGCCTATCTTTTTCATATGCGGCCTGTAGTTTATCTAATAGTTTATTTCTATTATTAGTTCCGGGTTTTAGTAATTGTTCTTGTTGTGTCCAAAGAAATATGTGACCCGCTTCATGAATCATAGCTAACATTCTTTTGAATACTTGTCCTTCGGTTTTTTGGTTTGGGTCTAAAGATTTAACAACCACAACATTTTTATTACCAAACTTAATTACTTTCGCTGCTTCAGGGTTTGGATTTTCACGAATTGAAGTTTGTACACCTTTTATGTAATTCATAGCTTGTGCTGTTCCCTCAATACTTGTAACGGTGTCATACATAGGAGTAAGGTCTTTAGTTTTAATAGAAGGGTCTTTTTGTTTTTCGCGTATTGCAGGGTTAAGAGTGTCTACTAATTCAGTAGTTTGATAATAATCACCTACTTTTAAACCCATAGCATCAGCAAAAACTTGTTCGGTTACTTGTTTAGTAACTGTTATTTCTCTTTTACCTTTAAAGAAAGGAGTACCATCTCGAGTTACTGCAGGTTCTGCTAAACCCTCAGAAACTTGAGTTTTTGGGTCTGCTGGTAAAGGAGGTTGAAAGTCAGGAAAATCTTTTCGTATTGTTTGTATTTTTCTTTTAAATTTTCTAGTGTATCTAAGTTGTTTTGATCGTCTAACAGGTACACCTGTAAATAATATTGGTTCTCTTGTTACAGTGGTTTCTCTAAGTCGTTTACCGTCTTTCATAACAGGTCTACCATCTTTATCAAAAATAGCTTTAGTTGTTGTTGTTCTATTAGAAGCTAAATCAGTTAAAACAAAATTTTCATCATTATCTGCGATAAAAATAGTATCTGCACCTAGTAAACCAAGACCTAGACTATCTCTAAGTGCTTGTACAAACCCTCGCATAAATGTCTCTCCACTGTCTTTAACACCAGCTGTATTAGAAGTAAAAATCTCAGAAACTTTTTTAGTAAACGATACCCCACTTTTTACTGTGCCTGTTACCCCTGCTTTTACCTCTGCCTCGGCATCAGCTCTATTTATTCTATCAATACGTTCTTGCTTAGCTGCCCTCTGTCTTGGTGAGTCAGTATCTCTAGAGAATTGTTCTTGGTAATTTAAATCTTCTTGAGATACGTTTAGAGTACCCATAGATGGATTAAACGTGCCGCCTCTAGCTTCTTGGTTATACTGCTTGACTGCTTGTTCATGCATACCAGCAGGTACATCGCCACCTAACTCAACAGCTATTTGTGGATCAACTGAATCAAAACCAGCTTGTTCACGATCTCCAATAATTTGTCCCTCAGGAGTATATTGAAGTCCACCGCTAGAAGTAACAGAAGTATCAACAAACTCATCAGTTGCAAGAGCAAGTTCTTCTTGTGATTTTATAGTGAAGTCTTCTATGCCGTTAAGCATACGTTTAGATTTTTGACCTAGGTCTTGTGGATCTAAATCTTTTTTACTAAGAGTAGGAAAATCCTCAAAAATATACCCACCTTCTCCTGAGTAACTTAGTTCTTTTTCTAAAGCATTAGCATAATTACCGGGTAAAGATTCTTTTCCATCTTTTAGAAGGCTACGAATGTAAGCCATTCTTTTTTTAATTTCACTTTCTACAATGTCGCGGAATTGTTGTTTGTTTTCTTCAGGAATAGGTAAAATAACTTCATCTATAGAATATCCTCTATTAGGGCTATTAGCTCTTTTTATTAAGTCTTCTTCAAGAGTGTCTACAATATTGTCTATGGCTGCTTCTCGTGGTGAAGGTTTGTTACCAACTTTAGTATTAGATAAAGTATTGGCATAAATAACAGAAGTTGTTAAGGCTATTAACTCTTTTCCTGTAGGTACAACACCTAAAAAGCTGAGAGGTGTTATTCTTGCACTTTCTTGAGGAATAGATGCATTTCTATCCCTGAAACGGTTATCTACACCAACTTGCATTTTATTAACTAATATATTGTTGTTTATATCTCGTGGTAGTGCCCCGTTCTCTAAGGTAAGATCCATAATGTACTCTGGCAAAGTAAAAGCCATATCTCGTTCAAACCCTCTAGCTAAAGCTTCTATGTTAACGCCCTCCCCTCCGAGTCTTTGTCTAATCTTTAACAAAAGTCTAGGGAACGTTTCACTCCACATGTCTCTACTTTGGTAATGAGTAAAAAAATTACTTCCAGTATTTAATAGTGTCTCTTTAGCTTCTTGATTTTGATCAAAAGAAGCAAACATTAACGCTTCCATAAGCGCTACATTATTAGGAACTCCTTGTGCATTTAACTCTGTATTTGGTGCTGCAGGGTCTTTTAAAGGTAGTGGGTATTTCCCTCCAAATTGCCAGCCTTCATTTTGGTAAATAGCTTTGTTAAATTTACCAGTTTTTAAAGTTTGATAGGCGTGTTCTACGCTAAAGTATTGCCTAGTATCAAAAGTAAAAGCTCTTCGTGCAAGGTTACTCAGTTCACCTGATTCATTATTAGCAGCCCAGATATTTATAGCTGGAAAAGATATAGTTGGTTCTCTTTCTTTACGTGGTGCTCGTACTTCTCCAAGTACTGATTTTGCTGCTCCACCTATGAGCCTATTAAAAGCATTACTAATACCTTGAAAAGGTTCTTTAAGGTCGTCTGGAAGCGCTGCAACTATGTCTTCGTAGAGACCAAACCTTCGGTCTTGAACCCCACCAGTAATAAAAGAGTCTTCACGACTACCTTTAGGTGTAAGAACTGTTTGAGCTGGTGCGCTGGTGTCTGGTTTATTTAAACTCTCGCCCCCGTAAAAACTTATACTTATATCATTTTCAGTATCCTCAACAGTTGATTCTACTACTTCAACTTTTTTTACATCAAAAAAATTATTTACTCTCTGGGTATCTGGAATCGAAACATAATAAACTTTAAGAGGGTTAAATCTAAATTCTTTTTCTTTAGGAGGGAATATAGACTTCCTTATCATCTGTTGAGTACCACCAGATTTACCATCCCAAAAAACCACTACTGCCCCCGCAGATTCTTTAGGGGGTTTGAATTGTTTGTTTAGTACTTTTTTAAAGTCTCTTAGCTGTACGTAGCCACTGCCCGCTTCTTTTATCATCTGAATATTACGATCATAACCAGCCGAAGGGCCTTGATTAAAGTCTGCTTTCCTAACTTCTACAGGTAAGTTGTTTTCCTTTGCATATCTACCCCCTAACCTATCTGCGCCTATCGCACCTCCGTGCATAATAGTAATATCCTTTCTGTCCCCGATAAGTAAATCTAAAGTATCTTTTACTACTTCATAATTATTAAAACGTGAGCCTTGTATTCTTCTAGAACCCGAAACTACAATTGTCGTTACCTCTTCTGGTAATTTAAATCCTTCTTCTGTATAAGAAGTAACTTTTAAAACTTCTTTTCTACCTGTTAAATTACTTACATTTTTTAAACTTGGTACATCATATGTAATCTCTTGAGGGAGAATATTACCTTGCTTATCCGTTGGGGCCGGTTCTTGTTCTCTTTGACGTTGTCTGTCCAATAAATCCAAACCCTCAGGTTTTTCGTTTCTTAACGGGTCGCCATTAAATAATCTTCTTCTTAAGTTTCTAACACCGGACATAACAGTTTTAACTGCTGGAAATAAGTTTTCAATTGTTCCTAACTGTTTTGATTTATTATTGTTAGGTCTGTAGTTAGCTAACTCATTTATACTTTGATAGCCAACTTTTTTATCTACTCCGTTTTCGTCTGTAGTTACACTGTTATTCCAAAAAATAGGTTGGTCATATAATTCTTGAACATCTTCTGGGTTAGTTAGATCAAACTCTCTATCATTGGTTGTAAGAATAAATTGTTTCTTAGTGCTAACATCTGTTACTTTGTTACTGTCTCTTTTAGTAAAAAATCCATCTGCTGGGTTGTTACCTAAAGCTTGGTTTTCATCAGTAAGAACATCTACTAAGGCATAAAAACCTAAAGCTATTTGTGTTAGATAAGGAGTATCAAGAGAAACATTTCGGTCTTCTTCTTGTAGATAAACATCTCTACCTGCGAAAAGCAATCTATTCATATTGATTGGTTTATCTAGGGTTTTTTTGTTTGGGCTTCTTGATACCCACTTAAATGGAGCACCTTTATATTCCCCTTCAGTTCTTGTCTCTGATTTTTTTATCGACCCATCTCTAGCTTTATAATCTTGAGCATCTTTTTCGGCCTCTACAATAGCTTGTAAAACAGTGCCTCGAGGAGAAAGTATTGTTTTACCTGTTTTAACATCAGCAGTAGCTCTACCACCAACTTTAGTGATACCTAGTCTATTAGAACCACGGTTAACAATTGTGTATTGACCATCAGGATCTTCCGCTTGTACATCAAAAAACTTATCAATAATTTGATATGGTAGTGAATTAATTAATTCTTCTTGAGACGGTCTTAAAACAAACTCACCATCATTAGTCAGTTCTTGAGTATATCTTTCTCTAGCGTCTATAAAAGCTTGTTTTGTGCTTTCAGCGAAGGGCTCTCCTTGTTTGTTTGTAGCAGTTTCTATATTAACAGGTGTTTCAGCAACTTTTGATAACGGTACAAAACTGGTATCTCCACGCACTCCTTGAGCAGATAGTGCTTCTACTTCTTCTCTACCACCAAGACGTGAGGCGTTCATAAAACCTGTGTTTTCAATATTTTCATCAATAACATCTACAACTTCTTGGTCATACTCAGCTGGGTCATAAGTTTCTTCAAGATTAGCTTCTTCTACAACTCCGCTTTGGGCGTTAGGGTCTGTAGCATCAGTAAGAGCTTGCAACTGCTCTGGGTCATCCATATCAATATCATCAATACTGCCTCTAGTTTCGAAGTCAAAGCTCCCTTGCCCTTTTTTAGCTTGTTCTATTTTTGCAGCATTCTGTCTATCTTGTAATACATCTGCAGGGTCTTCTACAGAAACGGTGTAACCTTTTTTTTCTCTATAAAGAACATAAGTTTGTTCTGCTTTTCTCATCGCAAGGTCTACCATTGAACTATCAGTGGTTTCCTCACTAACTACATTACCTAAGCTATCTCTTACTACTACCACTCGATCATGTTCATCTCTTTTAGCACCGCTATAGCCTAAAAACTCAGCGATATACCTATCACTGTTAAGTAGCATTAAGTCTTCTTTATTTTGAAATACATTATCTATCTTAGCTTTATTAGTAGCTAGGTATGTTCCTACTCCGGGAACTATCGCTTGAAACACCTCCGGTGTTGAACCAGATACAAGACTATCTATAAACCCTCTAGTGGCTGTGTTTTCTGGTACAAACATAGAGGGTTTATCACCCTGTTGCATACTTCTGAATTGTGCACGTAATTGTGCTTCTGGTTCTGGGACTGTAACGGATTGTCCTTTTGGCGCTATAACTTGCTCTTCTGTTACTGCCCCTGTAAGTTGTCCTATGTTGGCTGCTAATCTTTGATTATCCTCTATATCAATAGCTTCTTCTGTAAACTCTCTCCTTGTGTTCCCTACCTCTCTTGCCTCGTTACCTAAATCTAGAAATTCTCTAGCTTGTCTAAATACAGAAGTAACTGGACTCGTTATAGCAGTACGACCGCCCCCAGCAACAAAACCACCAAAAGCAGCTTCCATACGCCTTAAACCTTTTTCTTGTTCACTATAGTTTGGATCTACTGCAGTTCTTTGGTCTATAAACATTTCTTCTTGTAAAAATTCAGTAGCACCCTCAGTGCCACTAGAAATACCTGTAGCTATAGCTACATCTTTCATAAGTTTTTGGAGAGATGGAGTAGTACCTATTGCTGCTTGATAAATTCTTTTTTCTTGGTCAGTTAAGACAGACAGAGCCTCAGGATTACGCACATCTTTAGTACGTATTTTGTCTGCTATTCTTTTTAGTTCTTTTTCTTGGTCAGTTAATTTTAACTTAGACTCTTGTCCAGTTAACTTAGCGTCCATGTCAATCTTGGCTTCTTTCTCTCGGAGTCTACCAATTGCGGATCTTTTAAATGCTAACTTAAATAAACTAGTAGCAAACAAAGCATCAGAAGTAGCACCCATTAACCCTTGGGGGATACCCATAAGAGTAGCAGAATTAAATTCTTCTCTAGTTAGTTGAATCCCTGCATCTTCAAATTCAGATAAAGATTGACTCGCACCAACTACATATTCTTGAGCAAAACTTCCTGAAAGACCTCCAGCAGTAGCAACTTTTCCTACACCTTGGGCAGCATTTAAAACCAGTCTTTCAGCATTATCTAATGCTTCACCACGTAATACTTTCTTACGTAAAGTACCTGAAATTACTTCTCCTAACGCTGCTCTACCCGCATTACTTATACTGTATCTACCAAGTAAGGAGGCTGCAGCACCGGTAAACCCACTCGCTATAGAAGTAAGTGCCATAGGCGTAAATTGTCCTAAGGCTTTTCCTGTTGCATTTACTATATTAGAGATAGTGGGGCCATTAACTATATCACTAAAAGGTTCTAAGTCTTTTCCTATAGCCTCTATAGATTGGTCTATAATACGAGCGTTTTCTAAACGTTGTTGGGTAGCTTCCTCATCTCCAAGATAGAAATTAACAATTGCCCCAAATCTCTCAACATCTCCAGATAGCTGTTGGGAACCTATAGCAAGCCCCCCTAAGAAATTATCAATAAAACCTTCTTTAGGTGTAGTGGGTATATCAGTAGGCGCAACGGCTTGTGCCTGTTGTCTAAACTGTTGTTCTCTAAGAGCCCTACGTCTAAGATTAGCTGAATCAGTACCTCTTGCACGAGCGTTTTGTTCAGACATCTCTACCGACCTAGGTACAGCTTGATCGCCTAAGAGTCTTCTTATGGAATCCACCATTTATTTTCCTGCTTCTTTGGCTATTCTGTCTTGTGTAAGTTTATCAGCGTATAGTTTTGTACGGCTGTCTCCAGCGCCATTTTTGTCTTTGCCATCCCCTAATAAAATTAGAGCATGTTTTTGATCTAAATTATTCATGTTAGCTGCAAGCACTCTTTTTCCAGCGGGTTGACCATCATCACCAATAAATTGATAACTATGAAATTTAGCTCCGTTTGTCATATAAAGTAAAGCTTGTTGGTAACTATGGGGATTAAAAACCCTACCTTGAAAATTAAGTTGAACTGATAAAGTAGGTCTAAGACCCTCCGCCTGTGTTTGTACAAATTGGTTACTCTCGATGTCTCTGTCTCCAAACTCAACCCCAAAGAACTTAACATCCCCAAACATTCCCCAGCCTACATCCGCTAGCCCTACTAATCTTTGTGTATCTAAAGCATCAATGATTCTATTTAATTTTAAACCCTTAGCTTCGTCTAAGAAATTTTCTTCCATGTATGATAATAAAGCTCTACGGTCAGTTAAGTTTTGTCTACCTCTCCGACTATCGGGGTCAGAAAGATATTTAGCCTTGTCTGAATCAAAAATATTATTAGCTGTAGCATTTACAAAATTACCCTCAATGATTTTGGATTCTTCTCCCTGTTCAAATCTAGTTATAATTGCTTCAATATGATCAGGAAATTTGCCCGGGTCCGCGCCAGCTGGGTTGAAAGCTTTAGAAGCGGGATCAGTAGCACTAGCTAATTTCATAGCGCCTGAACTAGCAAAAGCTATATCA